>ERZ791920.1386-NODE-1386-length-12137-cov-5.207830_pt1 | contig 12137 bp, 8 predicted proteins | sample MGYA00510136_ERZ791920 | MGnify/ENA primary metagenome ERZ791920 (study PRJEB30046, sample SAMN00792066) | human gut metagenome | study: EMG produced TPA metagenomics assembly of the A metagenome-wide association study of gut microbiota in type 2...
TGGTACCGAGGCGGATCACCTTGAAGTCTTTCGTGGTGTTGCACAGATTGTACGCGGCACGGTTGGAGATCGCCAACAGTTGGGCGATCTCTTCCGCCCGGTAAACGAGCGGGGCGGATATTAGTTTCTCTCCCGCCCCGAAGGGCGCGTTGCTGCCCTGCATCCGCCCGGAAGGGGCGGACACGCGCCCGAAGAAAACAGCGATAACAAGTCAAAACTACTGCTTTGGGGCGCGTAGGGCGGGAGATTTTCACTTTTCGTGTGTTTTATGCCGCAGCAAAGGCGAGGTGGACGCATACGCCCCGGAAGCCGCTGAACTTGTCGGGGCAAAGCCTCTCCATCTTGCTGCGCAAGACCGTTCGGTCGCTTAAAGTCCCCACTGGGGACTTCATTGTTTCGCTGCGCTTCACAAACGCGAACTTTCCCTCGATGTGCTTGGAAAAGATCAGGCCATACTTCCCCGCATTTTTCAGCAAGAACTGGCTGAACTTCTTTTGCGGAACAGGCGATTCCAGATTATTTTCGCACCATAAAATAAAAAGAGCTTTCTGCATTTTGAATGCAAAAAACTCTTAAATAATACTATAGCAGTTTGCGTTTTTAATGCACAAGCAACATCCGCAAACTGCATATCGCAAATATGCCGTTTCGATAGGCACTATTTTTGAAAATTGCGATAATGAGCGTATTTGATTTTATCAAGCAGAACTTTGGGTTGATTCTCAAGGCCAAGTTCTCGAATATAGGAAAGATCAGCTGTCCATTTGCAAACGCTAACGGCCATTTTAACTCGGTTTCGGTTCATCCTGATGAACATCTCAAGACATTTGATGATTTCCGGTTTCTTAACATATCCATGTTCAACTAGAATTTTCAAGAGATTTCGCCTTTATAGATATACAGAATGTCATACAATATACTTGTCCGTAAAGAATCAAATGACATGGGTGATGAACTTTGTCCGGCCGGGCGGGCAGTAGCTCAACCGACCTCGGCTCTCTTTCACGGCGATACCGTGTTCCTGCATGACCTTGATGATGTGTGTCTTTCGTTTTCGCGGCGCGTCATTGCGGTTCTTCTTTGCGTATGCGTTCAGACGGCTTATGTAAGATTCAAGGTACAGCTCTCCAAAAGAAAAATACCGCCCACGCAACGTAGCGATGATTTTGTCGGGTGAATCGGCGGCAAAATGAATCGGGTGTGTTGCGGGACGGTAAAAATCTTCATGGAGAATAAATCCTCGCCGCTCTGTACTTTTCTACAAAATTGGTGGGATTGGCGATAAAGGGTGTCATGGATTGCAGCGAGCGTCAAGATGGTTTTGCGAATTTTATTGCAGTAAAGCGGTGATAGTAGGACTTATAAAGAAACAATCAGGTGCTTTCCCGTTCAATCAATGTATAAGGAAACTGAATGGACTGTGGTGTGGGGGCTTTCTCGCTGGGGTTTTCGATCTCCATAATGGTCAGTTGGGCGGCTTTTTCGCCCATCTCAAAGGCGGGCATCTCCATGGAGGTCATGCTGGTCTCCAGCATCCGGCCGATGGCATGGCCGGTCATACTGATGACCTTGATTTCATCGGGTACGCTGATTCCCTGTTCTTTCAAAGCACGAAGAACGCCAAGACCCTGTAAGTCCACCGGGGCAAGGATGGCATCGAGTTCCGGCTCGTCGTTCAGGAGCTGGCAGGCGCACTCATAACCGTATTCAAAACTATTAACAGGCTGTGTGGACTCTGCGAGGATTTCTTCCAGACCGTGCTTGGCGATAGCCTCCGAGTAGCCCTCATAGCGGCCCTGAAAGGGACTTTGATGGGAGTATCCTGCGATCAGACCAATATGGCGACATCCTTTTGAGTAAAGGTAGTCCACTGCATTCCTGCCGCAGGCCTTATAATCGGCAACGATGCTGCTGATGCGCGGCTCCTGACAGCGGACGATCTGGGTGACTGCGATGCCGCTGGCCTGAATGCTGCGCAGCAGGCGATTGTTGCGGCCTGTCCCTGTGATGATGATGCCATCTACAAAGCTGTTCTGCATCCGTTCCAGACAGCTTTTTTCCCGCTTGGGGTCATCGTCGGTGGTGGAGATCAGGGTGGAATACCCCAGCCGTTCGGCTTCGTGCTCGATGCCCGGCAGGATCTCAGAGAACAGGGTCAGGTGGAGCCGGGGCACGATGACCCCCAGGGTGTGCCGCCGTCCCTGCCGCAGCGCTTTTGCCATGACATTGGGTCGGTAGCCCAGCTCCTTAGCGGCAGCCACGATACGGGCTTTGGTCTCCGGGTGGACATAAGAGGTATTGTTTAAGGCGCGGGAAACGGTGCTGACATCCACACACGCTTTCTGCGCAACGTCTTTCAGGGTCGCCATGAAGTAGCTCTCCTTTCCGTTCTGAATGCAAACGTTTGCACAACTTGTAAAGATTCTTAGCCAGAAGCATCCCGAACACCCCTATTGTAATCCTGGCGGAACAAAAAATCAAGAAGCAGGAAAAGGAACGCCTGTCAAGATGCTGCTTGGCAAAATGAACAAAATCCGAGCAAAATAATGCTGAAAATATCAAATTGTGCAAGATATTGCAGGCAATATGCAAAACTTTGCAGGGAGGCTGCTTTTTGTTGACGAAAGGCTTGCAGCCATGGTATAACAGAGTCACAGAAAACAAACGATTGCAGAGCAAAGCCCAAAGACATCGGCGCGCGAGATGATCTCCAAAGCAGCTTCTGTGATCCGCTACGAAAACCAACACAACATTGATTTTTGATAAAAGGAGATTATCATTATGGCTAAGGTTAAAACGTTCAAGACCATCTTCCCCGCAGTGTCCGTTCCTATGAACGATGACTACTCCATCAACGAGCCGGAGTTCCGCGCTTATCTGCGCTGGATTAAGAGCTTCTACGGCAAGGGAATCGAAGGTCTGGTCTGCAACGGCCACACCGGTGAGATCACCGGCCTGACCCGTGCCGAGCGCAAGCGTGTCGTCGAGATCTGCTCTGAGGAGTGCGGCGACGTGATGACCATCATCTCTGGCGTCAACTGCGAGAACACCGCCGAGTCCATCGCCATGGCCAAGGAAGCCAAGGAAGCCGGTGCAGACGGCATCCTGCTGATGCCCCCGCATATGTGGCTGCGCTTCGGCATGAACCCCAACGCTCCCTTCGAGTATGTCAAGGACGTTGCTGAGGGTGCTGACATCGACATCATCATCCACCTGTATCCCGCAACCTCCAAGGCCTTCTACCCGGTTGAGACCCTGATCAAGATGTGCAAGGAGATCGACCACGTCAAGTGCATCAAGATGGGCACCCGCGTCACCTCCATCTACGAGCATGACGTCCGCCTGCTCCGTCAGGAGTGCCCCGATATCAGCCTGATCACCTGCCACGACGAGACCCTGTGCGTCTCCTGGTTCCCCGGCATGGACGGCGCTCTGATCGGCTTCGCAGGCTGTGTGCCTGAGCTGATCTGCCCGGCATGGGACGTCTTCAAGAATCCTGACAAGCACACTCTGAAGGAAGCACAGGATTGGTCCAACCGCATCTACCACATCTCTCAGGCCATCTACGGCGGCGGCCAGCCCTCCGGTGAGGCTCATGCCCGTCTGAAGGAAGCTCTGAAGCAGCGCGGCATCTTCACCAGCGCTCTGATGCGCAAGCCCGTTCTGCCCCTGAACCAGGAGGAGAAGGACTGGGTCGCTCTGGGTCTGGAGCGTAGCCAGCTCCCCGCAGTGGATATGGAGCAGTACAAGTAAGGTAACCCCCATTCCCGCAGCAGCGATGTGCAAAGCTGCTGCGGAGGGTCGGATCATACTCCGGGTGCTGCCTGATGACCTCATCAGTGCAGCACCCTCTTTTTTAAGAATAAAAGGAAGGCTTTATCATGAGCGAGAACAATGCAACGATGTCGGCCGGGATGCCGGCGTCCGCTCCTGCCTTTGGCTCAGACGTGAAGCGTCTGCCATTGAAAGACCTGCTCAAGCGCATTGGCCCCGGTCTGATCGCGACAGGCATCGTGATCGGCCCCGGTGCCGTGACAACAGCCTCGATGATCGGCGCAAACTATGGCTACGACCTGATGTGGCTGTTCTTCCCCATCATTTTCATGGGCATCACCTTTATGATGGTCACCAACCGTCTGGCCATCGTGACCGGGATGCCGACCATCCACGCCATCCGCAAGTATTACGGCCCGGTGGCTTCCGGCGTCGTGGGCTGCGCCATGTTCCTTTCCTGCCTGTTCTTCACGATGGGCAACATCTCCGGCACCGGTGCCGGTATGAACCTCATCTTCGGCATCGACTGGAAGATCGGCTCCATCATCATGATCGCGGTCGTGGTGTACATGTACTTTGCCAAGAACGTCTATTCCAAGGTCGAAAAGATTATTACCCTCTGCATCGTCCTGATGATCGTGGCGTTCTATGCCACGCTGGTGGGTGTCGGCGGCCCGGACCACCAGGAGTTTGCCAAAGGCCTGTTCGGCTTCAAGATACCGGAAGGCTCCCTGAGCACGGCTCTGGCCTTCATCTCCACCAATGCCGCTGTCACGGCAGGCATCTACGGCACCTATCTCGGCAAAGAGAAAAAGTGGAAGAAAGATGACCTGTTCAACGGCGTCATGCTCACCGATGCCATCACCCATATCCTCAGTGTGACCCTGATTTCCGGTGCCATCGTGCTGGTGGGTGCCGTCGTGCTGCACCCGCAGGGGCTGAGCATCAAGGCCCCGGCCCAGCTGGCAGAGATGCTGGTGCCCATCATGGGCGGCGGTGCCCGCTACATCATGGGTCTGGCCCTGTTGGGCGCAGGCTTCTCTTCCCTGCTGGCCAATACCCAGCGCGGCATGGTGCTGCTGGGTGCCGGTCTTGACAAGGACGTCAGCCTGGAGAGCAAGTTCATCCGCATTGGATGCCTGGTCTGCCTGGCCTTTGCCATGGTGGTCTGTTACAGCTACGGCGGTTCCCCTACCCAGCTGATCCTGATGGCCAACATCGCCACCTCCATCGCTACGCCTTTTGGTGGTCTGTTCATGCTGCTGATGATCTGGCGTAATGACCTGAGCGTGGGTTATAAAAAGCCTACGATTCTGCGCATCTGCATGACCATCAGCTACATCTTCGCCGTCATCATGACCATTTCCGGTCTGTCTACTCAGATTCCCAAGATCATTGCTTTGTTTGCATAAACTCCTAATACGCTACCTCTAATTTTACCTATACCTTCTTCATTTTACCCTTGCTGTACTCCGCCATCCAACTCGGAGTGCGAAAAACAGAACGCCCACTTGCTGTATTTGCAGCAGGCGGACGTTCTGTTCGTTATATCAATCAATCAGGTGCCCGTGGTCGCAGCCAAGGGAGAGATAGAGATCTATCTCCCCTCTCAGCACCATCTGCGCGTACTCCAATGGCTTGTTATACAGCAGCCAGTCCAGTTCTGCCCGCTGTGCCGGGGTGCTGCCGTACTCGTCCTCGACGGCGATGCAGTCGATGGTAACAGCAGAGCTATCTGCGAACCGGGTTTCCACCCGGTTGGTGTCCATGTTGTAGCGGCAGGAAAACAGTTTCGTCATAGTCGTACCCTCCAAGACTTGATTTTTGATGTGCGGTCACTCGAACCAATGCCGTCAAGTCGTTGTCGGATAAGTCGATTTTTCATTTGTCTGAGAGTAAGTACACGATTTCTGCACGGTTTCAAAACGTGCAAAGGGTGCAAATCGTTGCAAAATCGGACAAAGGGTGCAGAAACTCGAAGTTCAAAACCTGCGATGCATCGACGAGAAATGACGTTAAAACGTAACTTCCAAAAATTGAGGGAATCGCCCGGCGTGCGCTGCGAATCAGTAGGCCGTGGATTAGAAGATTAAAAAGTAATGGCCTGTTGAACAAAAATGTTCGGCAGACCATTTTTTCATGGATTTAGAAGTGCTGTCAGTTCCAGCCATACAAAAACTTTGGGTTCAGCAGATGGATCTTTGCACCGGAAAAATCAAGGATACCCTCATCGCGCATCCGGCACAGCTCACGGGAAAGAGCACTGCGGTCCACACAGAGGAAATCCGCCAGTTCTGTCCGGGTGTAGGGTAGACTGTAACAGCCTTTTTCATCGGGTGTCAAGGTTTGAAGATAAATCTTCAGACGATCTCGAAGCCGTTTTTGTGCTAAAATACGCACTTTGGTGTTAAAAAAGAGAAGCTGCTGCGCCATATCCTGCATAAGATTTGCTGTGACTTGCATCCGGCAGGGACAGGTCAGCGTTTTCTGTGACATCAATGCGCTGAAATCCAGCAGCATTACGGTACAGTCCGAACTGGCACGCAGACAGACCGGACTTACCGTCCAGCCAGTACAGGCCAGTTCTGCACCAAATACTTCTCCGGGACAAAAACGGCAGATGCTGATTTGATTGCCATTTTCATCATACAAAAATTCTTCCATCGTGCCATCCAGCAGAACACCCGTATTGTGGCTCTGCTCACCCAGCTCGACGATGTGCGCACCACGAGGATATTCACGGACAGTCGCATTCAAGCAACGAAGGACTTCCTTATATTTTCGCGGCTGGATGCCGTTGAACATGCCGCATTGCTGTAAAATTGAATAATACTGCTCCATCTTAAAATTTGCTTTGCCGTTGCCATAACAACGGACACTCCGAGGTAGTTGTGTTAAACTCTTGGTTAGAGATGCCTAATTAAAAGGCATCATTATTATACGGTATAAAGTTTGAAATGTCAAACCCTATAACTTGCAGGGTTTGTCTTGAAGGAGTGACACAATGCTTTCGTTGGGTATGGATATCGGCACTTCGACGGTCAAGTTGGTGCTGCTGCGGGATGGTGCAATGGCAAAGCAGTGGATGGCGGTGCATCACGGCAGGCCGTTCGCCTGCCTGAAAAAAGGACTTTCTGCATTGGAACTGGATGCAGACACACCGTTTTCGCTCTGTGTAACTGGCAGCAACACCGAAGCTCTGCTGGAACAGGCTCCCGATATTCCCTCTTTTGGGGATATCCCGGCTGTCGTCGAGGGTGTGCGCCAGCTTGTTCCGCAGGCTGGTTCGGTCATTGAAATCGGCAGTCAGGGTGCGCGATTCATCACGGATTTGCAGAGCCGTGCACCGCAGTTCGCAGTCAACGAACACTGTGCAGGCGGCACGGGCTCGTTCTTTGAAGATCAGATGTCCCGCGTAGGCTGCAAACTAGAAGATTATTCTTCACTGGTCGAGCAGGCACAGAGCGTCCCCCGCCTTTCCGGTCGGTGTGCCGTCTTTGCCAAGACCGACATCATCCACCGTCAACAGGAAGGAGCTGCTACGCCGGATATTCTTCTGGGTCTGTGCTATGCGATGATCCGCAACTACAAAGCGACCATCGTGCGTCGGCTTCCCGTCTGCAAGCCGGTAGTGTTCTGTGGTGGCGTGACCTGCAACACCGGCGTCATCCGGGCTATTCGGGAAGTGTTCGGCCTGACCGAAGAAGAACTCATCGTTCCGGAGTTTGCCCGATATGAAGCGGCTCTTGGTGCTGCACTCAAAGCATCCGGCTCGTTCACGTTACGTCAACTGAATGATTCTCTGGACCGTACACGAACAACACACCACACGGTCGGAACATTGCCCAAACTGGAACTGCGCCCCGGCACGAGCCTTGCGGAGCCAAACGCTACCAAGATCATTCCAGAAAGTGGCTGCGCATTGGGCATCGACATCGGTTCTACCAGTACCGACCTTGTTCTGGTCGGTGCTGACGGTGAACTGGTAGACTTTCAATATCTGCGCACCGCAGGTGACCCGGAAGGAGCTGTCCGCAAAGGACTTGCAAGTATTCGTCAGAGGTTTGGTGATATCCGATTTACGGCTGTCGGCGTGACCGGCTCCGGACGTGAGCGTGTCGGCAAGCGCATCGGCGCGGATGCTGTCCGGGATGAGATCACTGCGCAGGCCAAGGGTGCAGCTCACTGGGTACCGGAGGTCGATACTGTGTTTGAGATCGGCGGACAGGACAGCAAGTACATCAGTATCCGGGACGGTGAAGTCGTGGACTTCCAGATGAACAAGATCTGCGCCGCCGGTACAGGCTCTTTTGTGGAGGAGCAAGCCGTCCGCATGGGCATCCCGCTGGCAGAATTCGGCCCGTTGGCCCTTTCTGCCGAACATCCGGCCGCGTTGGGCGAACGCTGTACCGTATTCATCGAAACGGCCATTGCATCAGCCGTCGCAGAAGGCGTTTCGCAGGCAGAGATCGCCGCCGGGCTGTGTCACTCCATCGTCCAGAACTATCTGCACAAGGTAGTCGGCTCCAAGCCGGTGGGCCAGTACATTGTCTTACAAGGCGGCGTAGATTATAACCCCGGCATTGTGGCGGCGTTCCAATCCGCTTATGGCGACCGGGTGCAGGTAAGCCCTTGCTTTTCCATCAGCGGCGCATATGGCGTGGCTCTTCTGGCACAGGAAGCGGTGGGCGATGCACCTAGTCAGTTTGTGGGCTTCGACAGCCCTGCACAAGCCGCAGAGGACAGTCGCAGCGCGGAGATCCAGAAGAACATTGACTTCTACAAGCAGGCGGACAAACTGCTTTTGGAGGGCTATACCGGCAAACGCGACCCACGTAAAAAGACCGTAGGTGTGCCTTTTGCGTTGATGATCCACAAGTTCTTCCCGATGGCGAATGCCTTCTTTACCTCGTTGGGCTTCAATGTCATCCTGACTGACCCCACCAGTGAGGAAACGATCCGGCTAGCTCAGCAGACCGCACAGGGAGAGACCTGCTACCCGGTCAAACTCATTTACGGCCATATGCAGCAGCTCATCGACCAAAAAGTAGATTATATCTTCCTGCCCACCATCCACACGATGAAGCACGAAAAGAGCCGTGTGAAACACAACTACGGCTGCGTCTATATGCAGACGGCAGCCGTATCCATTGCCAACGCTCTGGACCTTGAGAGCAAGGGCATCACCTTGCTCAGTCCGGTGTTTGACCTCGACTTCGGGCAGGAAGCTATGGCATCTGCAATGCTGGGACTGAGCAAGATCTTAGGGATCCCGAAACCGTTTTGTGCCAAAGCTCTGCTCAGTGGTGCCATGGCGGTGCGCCGCCATACCGCCGCCGTGGAAAAACAGGGCAAAGCTCTGCTGGCGACCCTGAGACCGGACGATAAAGTGTTGGTGCTCATCACCCGCAACTACGGCGTTTCCGACCCCATCCTGAACATGGGCATCCCGGAACTGCTGTTGGAGCGGGGCTACAAGGTCATCACGCTGAGCCACCTGCCCGGTCATGCGCTGGACATCTCCGATGAATACGATAATCTTTATTATCCGTTCGGGCAGCATATCCTGTCCGGAGCAAAGCTGATCGCTCACCACCCGAACCTCTACGCTGTCTATCTGACCAACCACGGCTGCGGCCCGGACACCATGCTCTCACACCTGTTCAAGCAGGAGATGGGCGATAAACCCTACCTGCAAATCGAAGTGGATGAGCATTTTTCCAATGTGGGTGTCATCACTCGCATTGAAGCGTTCCTGAACAGCCTGCAGCACCGCCCGGCGGTGGCTCTGCCGACAGATTTCAACATCGAGCAGGTCGATATTCACCCCTGTCGTCTGGCACAGACACCATCCCCCAATGTGCCGCTCTATCTTCCGGCGATGGGTGCTTATACGCCCTATCTGGCCGCATATTTCAAACAGCAAGGGGCGGACCCCTACGAGCTGCCGCACCTGACGGACGATATTCTGAGCCTTGGCCGAGCGGAGACGAGTGCAAAAGAATACCTGCCTTTCCCGGCACTGCTGGGCAGTATCCTTGCCGAGCGAAAAAACGACCAGACAGATGCGCAGTTCCTGATTCCGCAGACGCAGGGAGCGGAAGCGGACGGTCAATACGCCCGTGTCATCCGTGCTGTGTTGGACCGCAGAAAAGAGCGGAATGCTCAACTGGTCAGCCCGATGCTGGAAACACTGCCCGAAATGGCGCAGAACCGTGACGCACTCTTCCGCGCACTGTTGGCGGGAGATATCCTCTATGCCGCCCCGGTAGACCAACGTGCAGACATTTCGGCACAGTGGGATGCTCTGCCCGGCTGGGAGCAGCTGCACACCGCGGCGAGAGAGATCGGCGCACTTCCCGCAAAAGGCCGCCGCATTGCCGCGGTTGGTACGCCGCTCTGCCTGACAGAACTGGACAGCGGCGTACTTGCCGCGCTGGAAGCCGAAGGCGAACGGGTGCTTCGCGCCCCACTCAGCGAGGCGCTCTGGTTTCTTTGGAAGGACAATTTGGATGACAACAAACCATCGGCTGGTTGGCTTGACCAGATGCGGAGGCAGATGCAGACCCTTGGGAATGAACTTGGAGCGCAGAGTGCCTTTGCGGAAGACGCTGAAAAACTGTTCCTCATTGCGGACTCTGCCTTGCCGAATTTTTCAGGCGGGAACGGCCGATATCGGTACGCCAAGGCCGTGGAGCTTTCTGGCCGTACCAATGCAGTGCTGACCCTTGCACCCCGGTACGAAAATACCGCGATGATTCTGGATATGCGCGGCCTGCACGATGCCTGTCGGGCTCCGCTGTTCCAGCTTTCCCTTGATAATGACTGGGATGAAACTGCATGGAGCCGCCTGCGTTCGTTCCTCTACTACTGCTGAATCCGGCAGACGCAAAGAACCCGTCCGGTACGTCCGGACGGGTTCTCTGCGTCTGTTATGAAACAGAAGATCGCTTATTCGATGACCAGCAGCAGGCTCATCTTGAACTTGCCCTGTGCGGTAACGCTGTGCAGGCCGTTCTTATCGAAGCGGAAGCTCTCGCCTGCGTTCAGCTCGTAATCCTTGCCCTCATAGCCAATCATGGCCTTGCCTTCGAGGGCGGTCAGGATGGCATTGCCGGGAGCGCGGTGCGGAGTCAGGCCGGTGCCCTCGTCAAAGGCCATCAGGACAAATTTCATGTTGTCTGCATGAGCGATGTCCAGATTGGCGATGCTGCCCTCTTCATAAGAAATGAGGTCCTTCAGCTCGGTGGGCTGGCCAGCCTTGATGATGTTGTTCATGGTAAAATTCTCCTTTTTCAAAATGATTTCGGTATAGATCATTCCACTGTCGGTTTTTGTGCCGCACAGTGTTTTTGGCGGTACATACAGCACTTCTCCGGGTTTGACGGACACTTCCTGCCCATCGACTCCCAGAAGAAACCTGCCGTTTCCCTCACCACCCAGATAAAGAGTGGTGCAGTCATAGTATTCCGGGGTAATAGAAGTGCCTGCGCCCAAGGAAAACCATGTTACCGGCACTCCATAGCCCAGTCCGGAAGGTCGGGAAACGGTCATGGCATTCCGGATCGGGCGAACCTGGGAAAGTGTAAAAGGGACATTGTTCATACAGCAGTTTCCTCCCGCAGACCAACCGGAACGATGCTGCGCACCGACCGCCCCTGATAATGCAGTTCATCCACCAGCACCTGAACATCAAAAGAATACGAGATGTTCTCCTCGCTCAAGATCTCCGCAGCTGGACCGTAGAAAAATTCGCCTTTGCGGTTCAGCATCAGGGCTTCGTCCGCTACGCTCATGGCATTGGTGGGATAGTGGGTATTCATGATGGCACTGATGCCGGATTCATGCGCCAGCCGCTCCACCATATTCAGTACTAAGATCTGATTGTGGAAATCCAGACCGGTTTCCGGCTCGTCCAGAATGATGAGCTTCGGCTCGTTGATGAGGGCACGGGCAATGAGCACCATTTGTAGTTCACCGCCGCTCATCCGGTTGCAGTCCTTGTTGGCAAGACGGGTGATCCCCACTCGTTCCATCATGGCTTCCGCCATTTCGATTTCCTCTTTGCCGGGCTGCTGAAAGGCTCCGAGATGCGCACTGCGCCCCAGCAGAACCATTTCCAGACCGGTGTAGGAAAAAGCGAAGCCACGGGACTGCGGAATGTAGGAGATAGTGCTCCAGACATCCTTCGGCTTGAGGGTGTGGATATCCTTCCCATAAAATAGGGTTTTTCCGCTGTGCCATGGCAGCAGACCGATCATGCACTTGAGCAGGGTGGTTTTACCAATGCCGTTTGGACCAAGAGTCGCAAGGATGTGACCTTCTTCCAGACCCAAATTGATATTTTCGAGAATCACAGGCTG
>ERZ791920.1387-NODE-1387-length-12132-cov-2.155502_pt1 | contig 12132 bp, 15 predicted proteins | sample MGYA00510136_ERZ791920 | MGnify/ENA primary metagenome ERZ791920 (study PRJEB30046, sample SAMN00792066) | human gut metagenome | study: EMG produced TPA metagenomics assembly of the A metagenome-wide association study of gut microbiota in type 2...
GAGTTCTTTCTTTTGCTTACAAAGAAGCAGATGAGGATTTGACAATTGAAAATGAGAAAGATTTTATTTTCTTAGGCTTAATTGCGATGATTGATCCACCAAGAGAGGAGTCAGTTGAAGCTGTACAAAAGGCAAAAGACGCAGGTATAAAAACAGTTATGATAACAGGCGACCACAAAATCACAGCCATAGCAATAGCAAAGAAAATAGGAATTTATAATGATGGAGATTTGGCAGTAACAGGTTTGGAACTTGATGAAATGTCAAATGAGGAATTATATGAAAAAATTAATAGAATATCAGTTTATGCCAGAGTCTCTCCTGAAAATAAAATACGAATAGTTGAAGCCTGGCAGAAACACGGCAATGTAGTTTCAATGACGGGAGACGGTGTAAACGATGCACCGGCACTGAAGAAAGCAGACATAGGTGTGGCAATGGGTATAACCGGAACGGAAGTTTCAAAAGACGCCTCATCAATGATATTAGCAGATGATAATTTTGCAACAATAATAAAAGCAGTGGCAAACGGAAGAAATGTATATAGAAACATAAAAAATGCCATAATGTTTTTATTATCAGGAAATATGGCAGGAATATTGTGTGTTTTATATGCATCAATTGTAGGACTGTCAATGCCGTTTACAGCAATACACCTTTTGTTTATAAATCTTCTAACAGACTCACTTCCGGCGATAGCAATAGGAATGGAGCCTTCAGATGATTCGTTATTAAAAGAAAAACCACGTAATCCAAAAGAAGGAATCCTAACAAAATATTTTATAATAAAAATAATGTTGCAGGGAGCACTGATAGGAATAGCGACAATGTCAGCATACTACATTGGATTGAAAACAAATACAGCCCTTGCTACCACAATGGCATTTGCAACACTAACCATAGCCAGACTATTCCACGGATTTAACTGCAGAGGAAAAGAAAGCATAAGAAAATTAAAACTGAAAACAAATCCATATCAAATAATGGCATTTGTGGCAGGAATAGCATTCATATCAATAGTATTGTTTGTACCACAATTACACGGGTTATTTGAAATAGCAGACTTTACGGCAGTAAACATATTGGAAATACTGGGGATTGCGTTTGTGCCGACACTGATAATCCAAATAGTGAAGGAAATTTAGGCTTTTGGCAGAGTTGTACTTCCCACCCCACGGCTGAAAATTCTAACGAAAGCACGCTCCCGCTGCCTTCAGCTCGTAGCGGTACTAAGAAGCTATGGCAGCTTCGCTACCCTACCTTCTAAGGACCGACGGCTTCAGAGCACTTTCTATTAGAAAATAAAACAAAAAGCACCGAACAGCCAATATATAAAGGCTTTTTAGTGCTTTTTTGTTGCTCTGCGTACCAAAAACGTACCAGTTTTATTGTAATTTCTCCAATTTTTCTACAACTTCCGCTTGTTTGCTGGGGTACAAATGCCCATATATGTTCAGGGTTGTTGTTACGTTTTCGTGTCCCAGTCTGTCAGCTATCAACGTTGGAGAAAAGTTTAAATTGATAAGCAATGAAGCGTGGGAGTGTCGCAGGTCGTGTATTCTTATTTTCTTGACGCCTGACAATTCACACGCTTTTTTTAATGCGTTAGTTACGCCCATTCTTTTTATTTGGAACAGACGCGCCCCCGGTTCATATCCATATAAGTGTTTAACATATTCTTGCAGGTGCTTAATAATAAACGGCGGTAGTGCTATTTTTCGCTTGCTTTTCGCCGTCTTTGGTGTCTGTATGATAGTTTTACCATTTACAGTTGCCAAACTCTTATTTACGGACAAAATGCCTTTTTCTGTGTCTATATCGTTGTAAGTCAGGGCGAGCAGTTCTCCACACCTTAAGCCGGTAAAAAAGAATAATTCAAACATCATTTTATACATTGGTTTATCAACATAGCCGATAAACTGCTTATATTCTTCCAGCGTCCAAAAATTTATATTTTCAGCCTTAAGCTTCCCAATACTTCCAACCCTTGAAACCGGGTTAAAAGTCAAGTTATAATATTTAACTGCAAAAGTTAAAATTGCGGATAAAATACAATTTATGTATCTTTGTGTTGTAGGCGCTAGACCACTGTTTATTATTTCATTTTGCCATTTTCTTACCATTGCAGGGGTTATATCAGATATCGGTATATCGTTAAAATATGGGGCAATTCTATAGTTTATAATATTTGTTTTATTTATTAGTGTAGTAGGCTTTAGCCTTGTTTCGCAGTCTTCCAAGTATAATTTTACCAAGTTACCGAACGTCATGGAGCAGTTAAGCGACATTTTATTCAAAAAATCGCTTTCATATGCTTTAGCTTCCCTTTGGGTGGTAAATCCCTCTTTCTTTTTCCTTTTTCTGTTGCCTTGCCAGTCGGTGTAGTAGAAACTACAGTACCATTTGCCATTGCTCATTTTGTTTACTGACATAAAAAATAACCTCACTTTCTATTTTTGAGTATACAAAGAAAAGGTTATCTGTTATAATATCTATTGGTATTTACTCAGCAGACAACCGTATCTGTGTATTATTTAATTTTAAAGTTCCAGTGTTGGTAGCGCTGGAACTTTTTAATTTTTCTGATATAATATAAGTACGTGGCCCGCAGGGGCATTAATTACATACTGTTTTATTTAAAAGTCGGCTTAGGTCGGCTTTTTTTTATTTTCTGCGGTTCTTTACAAACTCGGCGAATTGCTTTATTTCTTCAAGTTCCGCTTCTGTAAATTCATCACCGTCAAAGTGCGCTGCTATTGTATTAAACTCTCCTGTTTTGTTAAGAGCATCAGTTAGGGACTGTATGCTATTTTTACCAGACAAGAGAAAATCAACGTCAACATTAAAAAATAAACTTAATTTTAACAATGTTTCAAAATTAGGTTCTCGGTGTCCGTTCTCATATTGTGAATATGTAGATTTCGCAACGCCTATTTTTTCAGCAATTTCACTTTGGGTTACTTTTTTTTCTTTTCTTAATTGTTTTAATCTTTCAGAGAATGAGCTCATTTATTATCTCCTTTTTTATGCTAGCGTAATTATATATTAATCTCAAAATGTGTACTTGTCAATTAAAAAAATCACAAAACGAGATAAAAAACGTTGACAGGTTCACAAACTGAGATTATACTAAAGTTAGTTCACAAAATGAGAACTAGAAAGGAGAAAACAATTAAATGAAAATTAACAAAAAAACAATCGAATGTGAAAAGGCACGCCAAGGATTGAACAATTTGCAGTTAAGCGAAAAGGCAGGGTTGCCACTGGGAACATTACAAAATGTATTAAATAGACGTAAGTGCTTACCAGTAACAGCGGGCAAGATTGCAAAGGCTTTAGGCGTAGACGTAACAGAACTATTGGAAGATTAAGAAAGGAGATTGTAACAATGAAAAATTATTTGATTTCTGCACCGGAAGTGGTGGAGCTTATGGGAGTGTCTGAAAGTATGGCATATCGAATTATTAAGAAATGCAATGAGGAACTTGCAAAAAAGGGTTATATAACCGTCAGAGGTAAAACCCCAAAGGCTTATTTATTGGAAAGAATGGCAGTGAATGAGGTGGTAGCGAGTGACTAATAAAGAAAAACTACTGGAGCAGATAAAAACAGCGGATATGAACGATATTGAAACCGTGGGAGCATTTAAACAAGTATATGAGCTTTCACATAATAAGAATTTAAAGTACGACTTTAAGTTCTTAGATAAAGTTAAAGAAGCATATGCATGCCGTGGCGTAGATTTTCCCGCTATGTTTAACGATTATTACTTGCGAGAATTTCGCTCGAAAGAAGAACAAAAAGCACTTGCTAGGTGGTGTTCTGGTGAAGACACAGAAAAGCCGAAGAATAAGCAAAAAAAGGTTTCAACGGGCGAACGTGTCCCATACGTTAACAATAATTTTATTAAGCTAAGCCGTAAAATATTAGATTGGCAATGGTACACGGACGAACACACCAAAACGTTATTTATTCATTGCCTACTGAAAGCAAACTGGAAAGAGGGCAATTTTAAAGGTGTAGTGGTGAACCGTGGCGAGTTTATAACCAGCTTGCAGAAACTAGCCAATGAAACAGGTTTGACAATAAAGCAGGTAAGAACAGCTATTAATCATTTAGAGCTTACTGGAGAAATTGAAAGTAAAAGTATTATATGTGGGCGTTTAATTATAGTTGTTAATTACGATTTATATCAGAATAACGGAGATTAACCCGAATTTCTGTAACAAAAAAAAGATTTCTGTATACATTTTTCTAATTTCTGCATACATAAAGCAAGTTTTTGTTACAAAAAATAGGTTTTCTGTAACAATAACTAACTTTATTGCAACATTTATTTTTGAAAAATCATATAGAAGAGCGTTAAAAAAGTTACATTTATTTATTGCACAAGGGCAAGGCATTGGCAAAGTACAATCCCTTTATTTATGGGGAGTGTGCAACATTATATATTCATAAAGGGCAAGGCATTGGAAAATCGGGCAACCCACAAGGCAACCGCAAGGGCAAGGCATTGGATTGACGAAAAAGCCACAAAAGGACAAGGCAAGGGCAAGGCTAAACCCCTTTAGTTATCGGTGTTTTATGTGATTTCTGCAAAAACAAAGGGCAAGGCTACAATGCAACCAAAAAGCCACACCAAGGCAACCCACAAGGCAACCGCAAGGGCAACAATAGAAGAATAAAAGAATATAAGAATAGAAGAATAAAAAAAATTAAATAAAAAAAGATATACGCACCAGCAGAACGAACCCCACCAAGGTTTTATTTATATTATTAAAATATAAAAGTTTTGCATTGATGTATATATCTTTGACGGTAATTATACCAGAAAGGACTAAAAGAATGAACAAAGTAAAAGAAATTTTTTCTAAAAATCTTAATCAATGTTTAAAGGATAAGAAAATAACAGCTACCGAAGTTGCTAAAAAGATAAAAGTATCTCGGACTACTATTTCTGATTGGTGCAACGAAAAAAAAGCACCACGCTTTGACAAAATAGAACAATTAGCGGAAGTATTAGAAAAGCCTATACATTGGTTTTTTGAGGAAGAACATAAACAGCAGGAAGAAACAAAGAAAGTTAAAGCATTGACACCTATTGAAGTCATAGCCGAAGCATTAAAGGAACTAAACAGAACCATAGATAACCAGAACAAAATAATAAGCGCAGAAATAGGACTTTTAGGCGATAAGCTGGAACGAAACAATGAACTATTGCAAATCATAGCCGAGAACGTGGCAAAGTAGAAAGGAGTGCAGAAGATGAAAGTTATAAGCGAAGAATATAAAATCTATTTAGCAGATGATAAAACGCTGCTATTTTATGGAACATTGAAAAAACAGGAATTAGATAAGCCAAAAGTAACTATAAAAGATAGTACGGGAGTATTTACAGCATTAGCAGAAGAAATGGCAAAGAAAAGCCGTGATGAAATTTTTGACATTTCAATGAAGTTTCAACAAGAAAATGGAGAGTTGCCAAAAGTAGTGCAAGCCATGTTATCGGCTGTGTTGTTTGATGATTAACCAGCTCCAAGAGTGATACAAATAAACCATTAACCAAACTCAATAACGTTTTGTTATTGGGCAACCCGAGACCGGGGGAGAGTGTGAAAAACGAAAAATGTTAAGAAATGTTAAGGTTCTAGCAAGTTAGGGGAGTAGCAAAAAGCGACACCCTTTTGTTAAGAATTGTTAAGGAAAAGAAAGGAAGTGAGAACGTGGTAAAAATAAAGGTATCGTACAAAAACGATTATGAGTTACACAAGGTAACTACAAGGCTTGCGCCTATGGTTAAGCGGGTAAAAGTCCCGAAAATCCAAAAGGGCGAATATAAAAAGGCTTACATAGAGCTGGAGAACGTACACAGCGTATAAACCAGCAGGCAGGGGCGTAGAATGTAAAAGTTTTGCGCCTTTTCTGTTGCCTGTTGCCGTCAGATTTGGTATAATAAAAGGGTGCAAAGTGATATTTGCATAATGTTTTCTTGATATATAACGGTAATAGTACCCCAACAATTAGCCTTTTTGGTCCATAGATGTTTTGTGGCTGACTGTTGGAAGCTTTAACGGATTCGAAGCGTTGAGCGTGGGAAAGTATTTAATTATACTTTTCTGCGCTTTTTTTATTGCCGTTATTATCATTTCATTATTTGTCTTCCGTGAGGTACTGGGGGCGTTTTGGTTGTTCGGACGTCCCCATGCTAACATGGAAACGCACACTATCAGCGGTAAAGATAGGAGAAAGGACAGTTAAATGGCAGAAGAAAATAAAAACACACAGCAGGGCGAAAATGAGCCTGGAAGCGGTAAGACATTCACTCAGGAAGAGGTTAACAAGATAGTGCAGCAGAGATTGGAGAGAGCCAAGAGCAAGGAACCCGACGAACTCGCAAAGAGAGAAGCAGAATTGAACAAGCGAGAAATGAACTTAACCATAAGAGAACAGTTAAGTAGTGCGGGGCTTCCTAATGAGCTTGCGGGCGTAATTTCTGCACAGGACGAAGACGAAGCAAGAGAAAAAATAGAAATTTTAAAGAAATATATAGAGAGCCAGCCGGCACACAGCAAGGCAGAATATAACCCGGTAAAAGGAGAGGTAAAAACCGACCCAATAAGGGAAGCTATGGGGCTAGGTAAGGGCATATAAAAGAAAGGATAAATAAATGGCTAGGAATATAGATTTAGTAACACAATTCAAGCCCTATGTAGACGAAATTTTTAAAAATGAAAGTAAAAAGTCATTATTGACAAACAACGATTTCGACTGGACAGGGGCGCACACTATAAGGGCTTACAAGGTAGGCACGGCAGAAATGAACGACTATGACAGAGAGGGAAAGAACGCAAACAAGGCGGGTTATTCGTCACGTTTTGGTGCTATTGGCGATTTAGAAGCCATAACCGAAGAAATGACACTAAAAAAAGACCGTTCTTTTACCTTTGTTGTTGATAAGCTAGACAAGGACGAAACAGGGCAGGTATTAAACGGTGCTAGTGCGTTAGCCCGACAGCTTAGACAGGTAACAGTGCCTGAAATTGATAACTACACATATGGCGTTATGACGGAAAAGGCAGGACATAAGCCAACAGCGGTAGTATTGGACGAAACAAACATATATGACGAAATTGTAAAAGGTAACGCCGTTCTTGATAATGACGAAGTACCCGAAACAGACAGACGTCTTGTTGTTACGCCTGACGTTTACCGCATTATGAAGAAAAACAAAGAAATCATATTAAATACTGACATTGGGGCAGATATGAGAATAAAAGGCGTTGTTGCAAACCTTGACGGCTTAACAGTAATCAAGGTACCGGCTAATAGATTGCCTAAAGGGTTCGGCTTTATGATTGCACACCCAGTGGCAACAGTAGCACCAACAAAGTTAGAAGACTACAGGGTACACCAGGACCCGCCAGGAATAAGCGGGGAACTTGTAGAAGGTCGTGTTTGTTATGATGCCTTTGTATTAGATAACAAGGCGTGTGCTATTTATTATCAGGCTGTAAATGTTAATACTGTTGATAATGTTGACGAAACACAGACACAGCCAACAGACGAAACAGCAGGCAAGAAATAACAAAAGTTGCCATCAGGCAGAAAAAGAATGGTTTTTCATTTTCTTTTTTGTACTCCTTTAAATATATGTATTGGAAAGCCCTCGGGAGCAATCTCGGGGGTGTTTCTGTAATAGAAAGAGGTGTTTTATATGGATAAGTTGAAAAGATACAGGTTACTTTGTCTCTTCATAGCAGATGAATATAAATTCATTGAACAGCTCAAAAGCTGGGAAGTGTTCGCCGACACAACAGAGTACCAGCAACAGAGTTATAAGCGCATTGAGAAATGGGAGCAGGAACGCCAGCAGATAGCATATCTAACGAACGTTATAGGGTTATGTATTACCTTTTTTATATTAAGGGAATGACTAAAAGAGCCATAGCGGAGCAGTTGGGGATTAATGAACGTTATTTACATAGATTATGGAGAAAATCAGAAAAGGAGTTGACACCTTATGAGTAATGAGCAACTAGCCGTACATCTGAAGGAACACCCGGAGGACATCGCAAGGCTTGAACTGTTATATATGAAGAATAAAGGATTTTTATATAAATATATAAAACGTTTCTTTCCGTGTGAGGAAATAGAGGACTTAATGCAGGAAAGTTATTTCGCAATGCTTAAGGCTATTAAAAGCTATGACGAAAACAAAGGGAAGTTTTTAACCTGGTTTGGTTGGTATCTGCATGAACACCTAAAAAGGTATGTGTATTCTTATAGTGGTGTCGGTATTAATACCAATGATTTAATCAATAAATACAATAGAACCATTACAGAACTTGAAGAACTGGGCGAAATTCCGACAGATACACGCATAGCCCATAAAATGGGCATTAGCATTGAAAAGGTTCAGGAATTGGCAAAACTACAGAAAAGCAGGGTAAACATAAGCACCGACAAGGAAATCCAAGAGGGCATAGCATTGTTAGACACGCAGGCGGACAAAAAGCAGGACGTGGAAAGCACCGTTTTAGACGCTATGGAAAAAGAAGAACTAAAAAGAGATATATGGGAGTGTGTCGAACGTTTGCCAGAGAAACACGCCGAGGTAATTATAAGGCACTACAAGAACCAAGAACAGTACAAGGACATTGCGGAAGATTTAAAAGTGAGTTACCAGCAAGTAACACAGCGAAAAATCGAAGCGTTTAGAAAAATGAGAGAGGACGCCCGAACAGTCAAACAGTTACGCCCATATATTGACAACATAAGGGGCGAAGCCTTGAAAGGTAACGGTGTGGGAAGATTCAAGGTAACGTGGACAAGTTCAACGGAAAGGGTAGCACTTCAAAGGCTGGAACGTAAAAAGCTGCTGCAGGAAATAGCAAACTTTTAGGCGTACCACTTCCGTACCAACATATGAAACAGAAGCAGAAAACAAAGGTAAAAATATGTTTTTGTAGAATTTTAAACCCTTTAAAATAAGGGATTGCGATAAATAAAGGCATAATATAAAATAATAATCATTCTATTAGAATTTTCAGCCGTGGAGTGAAATACAATAGTGCAAAAAAAGAGTTAAAATCCTATTGGTTAAGTAGAGAAAAAAGGGTATACTATTATTGGTACAAAAGGTATGTCTTTTCAGATCTTGCAGAAAATCTTTTGGATGCAAACAATAGGCGGATTCTCGAAATTTTGCGAGTATAGTGTAAAGCGATAAACCTACTGTTTGAGACGTAGGCGAGTTTAGGTTTTCGCTTTGCAATAGACGACGGAGCAAAATGAGATGAATCAACGTGTTTGCAACAAAAGTTTTTCCGCAAGTAGGAAGGCATGATTTGAAAGGAGGTCATTTTATGGCAGTATTACATTTAACAAAAGAAAACTTTGAAAGCGAAGTTTTAAAATCTGATAAAAAAGTTTTGGTTGATTTTTGGGCAACTTGGTGTGGACCATGTCAGATGGTTTCTCCTATTATTGAAGAGTTAGGAGAGGAATTAACTGATGTTAAGGTTTGCAAGGTTGATGTAGACAAGGAACCTGAAATTTCTATTCAGTATAATATTATGTCTATTCCAACATTAATTGTTTTTGAAAATGGTGAGATAGCAAACAAGACTATTGGTGCCTGCACAAAGGATGAAATTTTAGATTTATTAAAATAATTTGATAACGATTTAGTAAGGAAGGATTTCATTATGCTTATGTACGATATTGTAATTATAGGAGCAGGTACAGCCGGAATGTCAGCAGCGATTTACGGTGTGCGTTCAGGCAAGAAGGTTTTGCTTTTGGAAGAGAAGAATTATGGTGGTCAGATTGTGAACACTCCTGAAGTTGAGAATTATCCGGGAATAATTAAGACATCAGGTTTTGAGTTTGCCACAAATCTTTTTAATCAGGCAAAAAGTCTTGGTGCCGAAATTAAGTATGAAAAAGCTGTGGAAATTAAAAATAATGGAGTTTTGAAAGAAGTTATTACAAATAAAGAAACTTACGAAACAAAAGCTATAATTATTGCCACAGGTGCAAAAAACAGATCATTAAAACTTGATAAAGAAAAAGAACTTATTGGTTCAGGTGTTTCATATTGTGCAACTTGCGATGGTATGTTTTTTAGAGGCAGAGATGTTGCAGTAGTAGGTGGTGGGAATACAGCATTGGAAGATGCAATGTTTCTCTCAAACTATTGCAAGAAGGTATATATTATTCACAGAAGGGACAAGCTTCGTGGTGAAGAAAAAATTGCAAAAGCAATATCTGAAAAAGATAATATTGAAATGGTTTGGAACAGCAATGTTGTAAAATTAATAGGCGACGATAAGGTTGAAGGAATCACTGTAAAAAATTCAGTTGATGGTTCAGAAAAAGATATTCAGGTTTCAGGTCTTTTTATTGCAGTAGGTCAGGAACCTGACAATTATGATTTTGAAGAAGTTGTGGAACTTGACGACAAAGGCTATGTTGTTGCAGGTGAGGATTGCAAAACAGAATCAAGAGGAATTTTTACGGCGGGTGATTGTAGAACAAAGAACGTCCGTCAGCTTACAACGGCAGCCAGCGATGGAGCAGTTGCAGCAATAGGTGCCTGTGAATATATTGATAGTGAATTAGACACTAAAAATACTAAAAAATAATTAGTGAAAAAATGGAATTAGATTCATAAAAATAACAGTTTACGGGCAACTGAAAAAGTAGTATCATTATTCTTCGGGTAAAAATAATTTTGAAAGGTACGGAAGAATGATATCAGTAAAAGAAGCAACAAAAAACTACATTAATGGCGGAAAAGGAAAAACAACAATGCCACTTGGAAGAATGTTTGTATTAGCATTTTTGGCAGGTATGTTTATTGCTTTAGCCGGAACAGCAGCAACAATAGCTTCATCAACGGTCACTAATTCATCAGTTGCAAAAGTTATAACATCATTAGTATTCCCGGCAGGACTTGCCATGGTAATTATTAATGGAACAGAATTATTTACAGGAAATAACTTATTGATTATGTCTGTATTGTCTAAGAACATTACAGTAGGACAGATGTTAAAGAACTGGATAGTCGTTTACATTGGAAACTTTGTAGGTTCAATTTTTGTTACAGGATTTTTCACATTAGGAAACATTTATTCAATGTTTAATAGCAGTGTTGCAAAAAGCGTAATTTCAATTGCAACAACAAAGTGTAATTTAAGTATTCAGGAAATGTTTTTTAGGGCGATTTTGTGTAACATCCTTGTATGCGTTGCAGTAATGATGGCAGCAACATCCAAGACAGTAGGAGGAAAGATTATAGGTCTATTCCTTCCAATTATGGTATTCGTAATCTGCGGATTTGAGCATAGTGTAGCCAATATGAGTTACATTTCAGGTGGTCTTTTTTCAAAGATGGCATATGGAAACCTTGGCTTGGAAACAGCAGGACTTACATGGTTTAATTTTATTGTAAAGAACCTTTTAGTTGTAACAATCGGTAATATTATCGGTGGTTGCGCAACAGGTATTGCATATTGGTTCTCATACTATCGTAAGCAGGACTAATAACTTATAAACAGCGGAAAATCAGGCTGATAAAGTGTAAAAATAATAAATAAAGCAAAGATAATATCCCATATCAGAAATCCAAGTTTTGGAGTAAGGTATGGGATATTATAATTTTCAATTAAATGTGCTGTTATAAAAAAGGCAACACAAACACTAATAATAAAAGATAAAATATCAAGAAAAAGAATCGGCTTGCCGGTAAACACAGTATAAGTGTAAAACCACATTGGAATAAGAATCATGCCTGAAATAATGCCAATAACTGCAGAAGGAATGTAAGTTTTGAATTTTTTCCCAAAAATAAAATACCCAATAAGAATCCAAACAGACATAGGGAAAAACAACAACTTCAAATGCTCCCATACACTTTCGTTAATGGGAGAAAAAATCCCAACAAACAGACTTTCCCCTGACCATTCATAAACAAAGTGCAACAGAGTGCCTGTAATAATAGTGAAAACAGCACCAATAATAAGAAAAATATTTAAACGCCTGTACATAAAAACTCCAATCTAATCATATAATATTTTTAATCTTCTAAATAATCATATGCAGAAAATGGAAAAATATGTAGGGAAGAGG
>ERZ791920.1392-NODE-1392-length-12103-cov-7.768509_pt1 | contig 12103 bp, 12 predicted proteins | sample MGYA00510136_ERZ791920 | MGnify/ENA primary metagenome ERZ791920 (study PRJEB30046, sample SAMN00792066) | human gut metagenome | study: EMG produced TPA metagenomics assembly of the A metagenome-wide association study of gut microbiota in type 2...
TTGATCAAAGGCCAATCCATGATTTCCGCAATTACAGATGCACAGGAGGTAGAATAATGGTACTCCTTATAGATAATTACGATAGCTTCTCCTTCAATTTATACCAATTAGTAGGCTCTATCGATCCAGATATTAAAGTCATCCGCAGTGATGAATTAACAGTTGAAGAAATCCGCGCGTTGAAACCAGACTATGTGATACTTTCACCAGGACCTGGCAGACCAGCTGATGCGGGCGTATACGAAGACCTATTGCGCGAATGCAAAGGTGAATTCCCAATCCTCGGCGTATGCCTCGGTCACCAAGCCATCGGCGAAGTATTCGGTGGCACCGTATCCTATGCAAAACAAGTTATGCACGGCAAACAAAGCGTAGCCAAACAAGTACACCCATCCAAAATCCTTAAAGGCGTACCAGAACAATTTGAAGTGGCACGCTACCACTCCTTGGCGATTGTAGACGAAACAATCCCAAGCGAACTTATCGTCACATCTGTTACAGACGACGGCGAAGTAATGAGCGTAGAACACAAAGACTACCCAATCTACGGCGTGCAATTCCATCCGGAATCCATCATGACACCAAACGGGGAACAAATGATTCGCAATTTCTTAGAAAAATAATCACTGTCTAATTTAGGTATTCGAGGGGCTATTACTAGTTACTAGATCGATAAGGCAGAAATAAGGTCTCTTGGAACTCCGAGTGGCCACCGCCCCACTACGTGGGGCCGCCAAGTCGTTCCTTAAGACCTTATTTCCTGCCAACTCAACCTTGGCATTACTTAATAAATAGCCCCTCTACAATACATATACTGAACAGTAGCCATATTTTCTAAAGAAATATGCGAATCATCACAAGGGAAAAGAACGGCTACGCCCTTCTAGCTTCCCACCTCTTATAAAGAAATGACCTGTGCATTACTCCATATAATGCGCAGGATCATTTGATAATAATTTGTATGAGGGATATCTATTAAATTGGTATGATTTTTTAGCTGATAGGTGCGATTGGGTTATGTGCGAAGCCGACTTGGCGCCCCGCATAGCGGGGGGTGGCCACTTGGAGGCTGAGGACATGACCCAATCGTTACCGACTAGGTAGATATGGTATCAATTTAATAGATATCCTCAAAAGGAGTTATAAATGATTAAAGACGCATTATATGCAGTAACGCACGGTCAAGATTTATCCTACGACCTTGCTAAAGATACAATGAACAAAATTATGAGCGGCGATGTAGCCGAGGTGCCTATGGCAGGTTTCTTGTGTGCTCTTGCAGCAAAAGGCCCTACTGTAGATGAGGTTACGGCTTTTGCTGAGGTTATGCGTGAGAAGGCTGGTTCTGTGCCTCATGAAGGGACTGTTGTGGAAATCGTAGGTACTGGCGGTGATGAAGCGAATACGTTCAACATTTCTACCACATCTGGCTTTATCATTTCTGCCGCAGGCATTCCTGTAGCAAAGCATGGTAACCGTAGTGTATCTAGTAAATGTGGCGCTGCTGATTTGATTGAAGCATTAGGCGCTAAATTAGAACTTAATGGCGAACAAAACGAGGCAGTTCTCAATAAAGCAAATATGTGCTTCATGTTTGCTCCTGTGTATCACCAAGCTATGAAATATGCAGCTCCTGTTCGCAAGGCATTAGGCGTTCGTACGGTGTTCAACATCCTTGGACCATTGGCGAATCCTGCAGGTGCTACAGTGGAGTTGATGGGCGTGTACGATAAATCCTTAGTAGAACCATTGGCTCGCGTATTGGCGAATCTTGGCGTTAAACGCGGTGCAGTGGTACACGGATTCGACGGCCTCGATGAGATTACAGCTACCAATAAAACCTATGTATGCGAAATCAATAATGGTACTTTCACAAGCTACGAATTCGATCCTAAGGAATATGGTTTCGAATACGCTGATAAAACTGAGCTCGAAGGTGGCGATGCTACGGTAAACGCTGAGATTACACGTCGCGTTCTCGGCGGTGAACAAGGTGGCAAACGCACAGCGGTTCTTCTGAACGCAGGCATGGCGATTTACCTCGCGAAAGAGGGCATTACATTAGCAGAGGGCATTGAAGAGGCGAAAAACATGATCGACTCTGGCAAGGCTCTTGCCACAATGGAACAGTTTGTGAAAGCAACACAAGAGGTATAACCATTGATTTTAGATAGAATTGTAGAGGCTACCAAAATTCGGGTAGCTCAAGAAAAACAGGTGGAAACGCCTGAGGCTGTAAAAGCAGCGGCTTTGGCGTTACCATCTGATACAGGATTTCCTTTTGAAGCAGCCCTTCGTCAGCAAGACTTTAACTTCATTTGCGAAGTAAAGAAGGCATCTCCGTCTAAGGGAATTATTGCTGAGCACTTTCCCTATTTAGATATCGCCAAAGAATATGAAGTGGCTGGTGCTGCGGCTATCTCAGTTTTGACGGAGCCAGACTTCTTTAAAGGTGATAAAAAATATTTGCAAGAAATTGCAAGCACTGTAAAAATCCCTGTACTTCGCAAGGACTTCATCATCGATGAATACCAAATCTACCAAGCGAAGGTGTGGGGTGCTAGCGCGATCCTCTTGATTTGTGCATGTTTAGATGTGCCTACATTAACAAAATTCCGTGAGTTAGCCGACTCTCTTGGTTTGTCCTCTTTGGTAGAGGCTCACGACGAGCACGAAGTGCAAATGGCCATCGATTGTGGTGCCCGTATCATTGGCGTTAACAACCGCAATTTGAAAGATTTCACCGTAGATGTACAAAACAGTGTGCGCTTACGCAATCTCGTGGAAGACGATGTGATTTTCGTATCTGAAAGCGGCCTTGAAATGCCAGAGGATATTCAAGTATTGCGGGATAACAATATCGGCGTAGCCTTGATGGGGGAAACCTTTATGCGTTCTCCTAATAAGGTTGAAAAATTGGCATATCTCTATGGTCCAACCTACTACACACCAAAAATTAAGATGTGCGGTATCTCTAAGGTAGAAACAATTCCTGCTATAGTCGAGGCAAAGCCTGATTATATGGGCCTTGTATTTGCTCCGAGCAAACGGCAAGTCACTGTAGAGCAAGCTAAGACATTAGTGGACGAGCTCCATAAGCAATACGAAACAACATATGGTGAAGTTACAGCACCAATGAATGCTGATACAGCACAAGACAGTCAGGACAATCAGGAATTTGTCCAAGGAAACTCTAATTTTGAGAAGATTAAAACAGTAGGCGTATTTGTAAATGAAACGGTAGAAAATCTTCTGAAGATTGCCGAGGAAGTCAAACTTGATGTGATTCAACTTCATGGTGATGAAGATGAGTCTTTCATCCAAACACTAAAAGAACAGTCTAATGTAGAGGTTTGGAAAGCCGTTCAAGTCCGTAGTGCGGCAGATGCAGAAAAATGGATTGATAGCAGTGCGGATATGCTTTTATTTGATGCATATCACAAAGACGAGCGGGGCGGCACAGGCGAAGTATTCGACTGGTCCTCGTTAGATGAGTTTGAGCGACCATTTATGCTCGCAGGCGGCATAGATAGTACAAATGTGGCCCGTGCGATTCGTACAGTTAGACCTTATGGCATCGATATTAGTAGCGGCATTGAAACAGAAGGCGTGAAAGACGATGAAAAGATTAAAGCTTTCACCAATATCGTAAGAACAATAGCCCTGTCATAACATGGCATATTAGCAAGAATGATAGATAGAAAGGTAAGTTATATGAGTGAACAAAGACATGGTTATTTTGGCTCCTTTGGTGGCCAATTTATGCCAGAAACATTGATGAATGCAGTCATCGAATTGGAAGAGGCGTACAACAAGTACAAAGATGATCCTGATTTCGTACGCGAACTTGAGGATTTACATAAAAAATATACAGGCCGCCCATCCCTTTTATACTATGCAGAACGCATGACAAAGGACCTTGGGGGCGCTAAAATTTATTTAAAACGGGAAGACTTGAACCACACGGGTTCCCACAAGTTGAATAACGTAATTGGACAAATGTTATTGGCGAAACGGATGGGTAAAACGCGCGTTATCGCTGAGACTGGTGCAGGCCAACACGGCGTGGCTACGGCGACTATTGCAGCCTTAATGGATATGGAGTGCGAGGTATACATGGGCGCAGAGGACTGTGAACGTCAAGCGCTCAACGTATATCGCATGCAATTGCTCGGTACAAAGGTACATGCTGTAACTAGCGGTACTAGCACGTTGAAAGATGCCGTATCTGAAGCGATGCGCGAATGGACAAACCGCATGTCCGATACGCACTATGTATTGGGCTCCGTAATGGGTGCGCATCCATTCCCTATGATCGTTCGCGACTTCCAATCTATCATCAGCCGTGAAGCGCGTGAGCAAATCCTCGAAGCGGAAGGTAAATTGCCAACAGCTGTTATGGCTTGCGTAGGCGGTGGCTCCAATGCGATGGGCATGTTCTATAACTTCATCCCTGATGAAAGCGTACGCCTCATCGGTTGTGAAGCGGCAGGTCGCGGTATCGATACAGAGGAACACGCAGCGACAATTGCGAAAGGCTCTGTTGGTATCTTCCATGGTATGAAATCCTATTTCTGCCAAGACGAAGACGGCCAAATCGCTCCAGTATACTCCATTTCTGCAGGCCTTGACTACCCTGGTATCGGCCCTGAACATGCGTACTTGTACGACAGCGGCCGTGCAGAATATATGCCTGTAACGGACGACGAAGCAGTAGATGCTTTTGAATACTTGTCTCGCTTGGAAGGCATTATTCCAGCTATCGAGAGTGCTCACGCAGTGGCGCATGCACGTAAAATCGCGCCTACTATGAGCAAGGACGATATCATTATTATTTGTTTATCTGGTCGTGGCGACAAAGACGTAGCGGCTATGGCGAAATACAGAGGGGTGGATCTTCATGAGTAAAATTAAAGACGCTTTCACAAAGGGCAAGGCATTCATCCCGTTCATCAGCGCTGGTGACCACGGCATTGAAAATACAGAACGTTATATTCGCGTTATGGTGAAAGCCGGTGCGGACATGGTAGAAATCGGCATTCCTTTCTCCGATCCAACGGCGGAAGGCCCAGTTATCCAAGCAGCGAGCACACGCGCTCTTGCTACAGGCGTAAAAATTAACGATATCTTTGATATGGTGCGCCGTTTGCGTACGGGCGATGATGCGGTGACGATTCCTCTCGTATTCATGACCTATTTAAACCCAATTTACGTGTTCGGTCGTGAGAAATTCTTTACCCTCTGCGAAGAGGTAGGTATCTCTGGCGTTATCGTGCCAGATATGCCTTTTGAAGAAAAAGGCGAACTAGCGAGCATTGCTAATAAACATGGCGTTGAAGTAGTATCCTTGATCGCTCCAACGTCTGAGAACCGTATCGAAATGATCGCTAAAGATGCAGAAGGCTTTATTTACTGCGTATCTTCTCTTGGTGTTACAGGTATGCGTAGCGAAATCAAGACGGATATTAAATCCATCGTTGAAACGGTTCGCAAATATACAGATATCCCTGTAGCGGTTGGTTTTGGTATTTCTACACCAGACCAAGCAGAAGCTATGGCGCGCGTATCTGATGGAGCCATCGTAGGCTCGGCCATCGTTAAAATCGTTGCAGAACACGGTGAAAATGCAGATCAAGCATTATTTGATTACGTACAATCTATGAAACAAGCTGTCCAAAAGGCTGGCGCATAATAAGGTTACCTTATATAATAGAGGCAACAAGTAAAAATAGGACCTATCATCATGATAGGCCCTATTCTTATATACAGAGTATTACGAACATGTTTATAGTCCGTGTTTTTAGGAGGTCGTATGCAACGCTGTACACGTTGTGGTAAAGAAGGACCAGATGAACAAGCCATCTGTTTACGTTGTGGCGGAAATATGGGGCCCTTAGGTGGTCCTATTTATACAAATGTGCATCACCAAACAGGTTCAACCATTGTAGATTTTGAACGATATAACATGGGGTACAAGGATAACTTTATCAATACCTATCTCATACAGTGGACTGTTATCAGTGGTCGTTCTTCTCGGGGGAACTACTGGCGGTTTATGCTTGTCATAGCACTTCTATGGGCGCTTATGTACATGGTATGTGCTCTTATCGGTTGGGCCAATGCAGATGATTCAGATCAATTTATTGCGTGGGTTTTCCTAGTTTTCATCATGACCGTTTTTACAATCGTTCCTGTTGTTAATATTACGATTCGTCGTCTCCACGATGTGAATCAATCGGGCTGGCTTGCACTGCTTATGTTAGTGCCTGTCATTGGTCCATTAGCTTTATTAAATTGGATGGTGAAAGCAGGGGACCCAGAGGAAAATCGCTTTGGGAAACCGCAGTATACTGAGCCAGTGGATGAAAACTTGAGTGCTCGGCTGGGCATTTCTACAAGTCCTACTCGTTCTACGGATCGTACGATGATAGCTGTACTCCTTGTGAGTATGGTCCTCGGGTGGTATGGCAATTATAATATTGCCGAAGGGGTGGCGAATGTCATTCAAGGTGGAGAATTTAAAGCGGCAGCTAGATACTCTAAGAAGATAAAGCCTGAAGAAAAGTCTTATGGCCTTGAGGCTCGGACCTCTGTGGAGCGATTCTTTGAAGAAGTCGTTAATGAACAGTTCCGGGAGGCTCATGCTCGTCTTGGAGGAGCTGAACGGGAGAAATATCCAACCAAAGAAAGCCTGGCTAAAGTCTACGAAGGTGTGCGCCGCGTAGACTACGATAAACTTGAAGTTATAGCCGATTCAAAGGATGAAGTGCAAATCGCCTTTGCTATTATCCTGAGCGGTAAAAAAGATGGAGCACCATTTACTGAGCGTCGCAGTGGCACCATGATTATGCGACCTAATAAATATACTCTATTCCAAATCGTAGAGATTAGAGAGAAATAATTTGTATACTGATTAAAGGAGACTATAAATTTAAAATTCTCACTAGCATCTCTCTGACTTAAACAAGTCAATACTACATAAAAGATTACAACAAAAAGACGTTATACAATGTATAACGTCTTTTTGTTAGTTAGTTTAGTCTTGTCTTATATAATCAGCAGGAACTGATTATGAAAGGGGCTTAGTCATTAGAAGATTCAGAGCGCATGCTATAATAGCTTCGTTCTGCTACTTTCTTAGGATCGTGTTTTTCACGGTCAGATAATTTACGTTTTTTGTGTTTTTGTTTTTTCTCGCCTTTTTTGAACCATGGATGATCACTGCTATCTACAGTGCCATCAGCATTTTTTTTCATACGAGGGGAGTCGCCAATCGTGAAGCGAAAATCTTTAGCTTGTGCTACGTTAGCACCGATACCAACAGTTAAGAAGGCCGCTAAGCTGGCCAGAGCCACTACTTTAGTTAATTTAGCTTTCATAATTGTCTCCCATATAATAAGTTGTACAAATTTTAGTTGTAAGAAATCTAATTAAAGTATAGGGGAATTTAATGAAGAAAAGATGAATCAAATAGGTTGATACATCATAGTATAATAAGATTATCTATGTTTGTATATTATCTAAAATTATAATAGGAGTTTTATGAAAGAGAGAGTATATGAGACCCTCTATCGTGAGCTAGTGGAAAACTATGCGAACAGTAAGGGACGAACGAATACAGCCGATTTTTGGCTAACTATAAGTGCCATATCCTTTGTATATGGTTTAATTACATGCATTACAGGCCTTGCAAGCTATATACCGTATGGATATCTTTATGCCGTATCCTTAGGTGGGGGCATATTAATTTCCTTATCCATCTTGTTATGCTTGCCGATGATCATGCTCATGGCGAGACGATTACGAGACTCTAATAATGATCCGATGTTGATTTTTTTACTGTTGGTCCCTATTTTAGGATGGATTGCTTTATTGTACCTATTGTGCAAACGAACATCGCCTATCCACGATGGACCACACATATATAATAACGAAGCAAACATAAATAACAACGAAGAAATCATAAATAATAACGAAGGAATCATAAATAATAACGAAGGGAGCATCTATAACAACGATGCAAACACGGCACAAAAGCAATCTGTATCTGGCGTGTTTATTGTGGGCTTATTAGTATTAGGCTGGCTTGTTAATAGCGCAGGCAGTGCAATGATCAACCATAATTTGGCGGTAGAAGAGACTGCTTATGGTAATTTAGAGCCTAGTGCGTTAACGAAAAAGGCGAATCGTTTATTAGAAAGTGAAACGGCTACTACAGAGGCTCGTTCTATAGTGAGTGCGTATTATGAAAAACTTGGCAAAGAGGATTATCATGGCGCATATCGCCAGCTAAGTGTACGTGAAATGGAGCGCTACGGTACATTTGAGCTATGGCAACAAGCAGTAGCGAAGGCGCCATATCCTAAAGTAGAAACGATTCAGCTGGATTACGTGTCTCAAGATAAAGAAGATGACTATACTTTCAACTATACTGGTTTTAAAGTGACCTTTGCAAATGGGCAAGAGCCTGTTTTAGTTCGTTTATATAATGCCGGTAATGGCTGGAGCATTATTAGTATCGAAGACGTGGAGGAGGACTAGGTTATGGCAACTATCAATACATATGATTTAAACTATACCGATGCCTTCAAGCTAGGTATCAAAAACTATGCTAACTTCAACGGTCGTGCTAGCCGCAGTGAATATTGGCGCTTTGTTGCAGCCATTACAATGATTCAAGGGTCCTTAGGGCTTTTGGCCATGATTTGTAATGCATTGGGCCTTCCTAATTTTGAAAGCATAGTTGGTAAGGTCGGCTTTTGGGTGTCCTTACTTTTGCTACTTCCCAATATAGCAGCTACGGCGCGGCGTATGCATGATATTGGTCGTAGTGGCTGGACGCAGCTGATTTCCTTTATTCCCGTTATAGGTTTTTTTGTATTCTTAACCTATGAATTACGCCGCGGTGATCAACGGGAAAATGCTTACGGTGAAAGAACAGGCTATATTCCAGTTACATCTGATATAAGTAAAGAAACAGGTCTTGAAGAAACGCCTTCTCGCCGTCAAGACTGGATTATGGGTATTACGATCTTCCTTATCCAATCCATTCAAATTGCGGATATTGTAGGTGAACTATTATGGTTTGGTATTAACGGGAACGGATATATGTAATATCTACCTGCATTTATTAACATACTCATTATTTTATTTTATAAAAGTTTAACAACTCTTTTATAGACAATATAACACTTTGTAGTAAAATGAAAGTAAGATGAATTTAAATTTATAGATATTAAGTAATACCTAATATCTAAATTACTATATGTGTTATGTACAACAGGACCTTGTGAGCTTTACTGTTTCCTGTCTGTCGATGGAAGGAGTTTATTATGAAATCTTGTCCATATTGTGGACATGAAGTATTGAGAAATGATCGTTATTGCCCAGACTGTGGGCATGTCCGCAAAGCCCCTATTTCGTTAGATAAATATAATCTAGGTTTGATTGAAAACTTCAAACAATGTCTAGTATATAAATATGCTGACTTTGAAGGCCGCGCGAGTCGTAGTGAATATTGGAATTTCTTTTTAATGTATCAATTGCTCTTTGTAGTAATCTTGTTCACATGTGCCTTTTTGAGTTCTATTAGCCCCCTCTCTAGTGCGGTAGGTGTTGGCTTCGGCTTAGTAATCCTAGTCCTACTATCCGTAGTAATGGTCATCCCTGGCGTAGCCGTTGCAGTGCGTCGCTTGCATGACCAAGGTCGTTCTGGTGGCCTCGTATTTATCGGTTTTGTGCCTGTAATTGGGACACTTATCCTATTGGTGCTGATGGCTCTTCCTGGTGAAAGCCACTCAAATCGCTTTGGTGCTCCTACAGGTCAAGTGATCTTAACAAAACAAATGGCTCATGAAATCGGGCTTATCGATGCAACACCAACTATGGGACTAACAGTTGGATTGCTCTGTGCAATCTTTGTACTGTGGTTTTTGGTGGATCAATTACTTACAACAAGTGTGATGTAAAAATGACAACTCTCCTTATAGCTTAACTATAGGGAGAGTTTTTATAGAATACAATTGTATAAATGGTTAATATAATGCATATGTTATTCCCAAAATATATAGAAATTGAAATTCAAAATGATAGATAAAAATGATATAATGATATTTGCTTTTATTTTTATTTTATTTGTTATTTTGTAGGAGAGAATACAATGACAGATTTATCTATCAAAAACCTTTCGTATGTAGATAACTTCAAACATACGGTTATGGGCAATTTTGCTAATTTTAAAGGCCGTGCAAGCCGCAGTGAATATTGGCGTTTCTATGGTATCACAATTGTTATTGCTGGTATCATTAATGTATTGAGCGCACTTTTTATGGACACTGCATTAGCAAGCGTTTTTGGTCTTATTTCCATGGCATACAACGTTGCAATTTTGTTGCCTTCCATTGGCCTTGGTGTTCGTCGTTTACATGACGTTGGTAAAAGCGGTTGGATGCTGTTAATTAGCTTAGTTCCATTCGGTATCATCTATGTTATCTACTTGCTCGCTCAAAAAGGTGACGAAGGCGATAACCAATATGGTTCCCCAGTAAGCTATGAAACAATCACAGCTGAAGAAGCTGCTCGCACTGGCCTTAAAGAAACTCCAACTGAAGATATGGATCGTAAATTCATGTTCGCATGTATCGGTATCGTTATCTTCGAAGTAATCCTTATGGGCATTGTTGCATAAGCATAAACATATCCACCAAGAAAGCCTACGTATGTAGGCTTTTTCTTTTTTAGTTAATTAAGATGTCTATTTATTGTCGCATATTGTTTTGGCACTACTATTTTAATACAATAGTTTTACTAAAGATTAAACGTATATAGGAGAGCGTGTATGAGTAGTATAAATAGGTGGCGTCGCTTAGGGCTAGTCGGTTGTGTGTTGCTAACATTAGGTTGTGTTAGTGGTTGTCAGTGGAATTTAGATAATCTAAAGCAATATAGTCAAGATTCATCAGCGAAAGACATTAACAAAGATGAAACGAAGAGGGTATTTCGATTTTATTTGGCTGCTACAAATGAGTTTAACTACAATGAGGTTAAATATGGGAGCCAATATGACCTAATCTGGCAACAGGCAGGTGCAAATGAACCTCTAACAGGTTTTAAGGTACAGGATTATGAGCGTCTTGAACAGGAACTAGTAGCTGCTAAGGAGGCAGGTCGTTCTTACGATGCTCTTGAAAGCACAACAGATGCTGTATTGCCTATCTTGCATGACATTGTAAGTGATGTAAAGGCTTTAGATTCGTATTATAAAGCAAAGCAGTATGAAAAAGATAATTATGCATTTAGTCAAGCTACACTGGCTAAGCTTTCAGCGTTATTAGACGCATTTGAACCAAAATATGAAGCGTTAAATGAGGCAGTTACGGCTGCTCATAAACAGGAACGTAATAAAGATATTGAGTTGATGCGTTCGAATGGTCAAGTGAATGGTGCTCATATGGTAGAGATGATGGGGTACTATAGTGATATCGTTAGCCATATAATTGATCAAGGGCCTAATAGTGATGTGCAATGGGTGAAAGCTCAAAAGGAAGCTGCAAATGCAATTGTACCTAAGTTCACATCTGTGGAGGTACAAAATCGAATTGATCAAGCTAAGAATCTTGATACGGCTATCGATACATTTGTGGCTAATCAGAGTGCAGAGGCATATCATGAGGTAATTTCACAATATAATGAGCTGGCTCGGACACCGATGAATTTTAAATTATTGGATAAAGTGCAAAATACCTATATACCTGAAGGTGTATAGTTTACTTGTTGACAATTTCCCCGTTTGCGTCCTATAATTATCTATTATATGAATATTGCGTTGAAAAAGACGGCACGTCTCAGACGGATTTAGTAGAGACCAAACTCATGGGCTGAAAGGTTTGGAAATCTAGAGATTTGCGGATCACTTTGGAGCAAGCAGGAACCCTGCCGGTGAACACCGTTATATGTTTAAGTGGCTTTCATAGTTATGTGATGAGTTGCGTCCTATAAGTTACCATCATGCAGGCGCATGGTGTGACGATTGCAGAATATGCGGTGGCGCTAGCTTTCACAGAAGGTCAGTAGGGTGGTACCACGGATATTACGTCCGTCCCTT
>ERZ791920.1397-NODE-1397-length-12075-cov-3.005990_pt1 | contig 12075 bp, 13 predicted proteins | sample MGYA00510136_ERZ791920 | MGnify/ENA primary metagenome ERZ791920 (study PRJEB30046, sample SAMN00792066) | human gut metagenome | study: EMG produced TPA metagenomics assembly of the A metagenome-wide association study of gut microbiota in type 2...
CCTTCTTAGCTGCTTCAGCGGCCTTCGCATCTGCCTTTGCCTTCTTCGCTTCCAGGGTTGACACTTCTTTTTCAGCCTTCTTCAGAGCAGACTTCTTCTCTTTCAGGTCAGCCTTCAGAGAGTCAATATTGGCGGTGATGGATGCAATCTCAGCAGTCAAAGAAGTGATAGATTCCTGCTTCTCTGCGATCTGGGATGCGTAGTCGGTATAGGTAGTTTTGGGACGGTTTTTGCTGCCTTTCGTTCTGGGCATAGGTGATAACCTCTTTCCTTTATAGTTGTTTAAGTATAGCACTGTGTGGATATAAGGATAATATCACTTATTTCCTTCATCCGGGAAGCAATTACCGCATTTACAGAAAACCACATTGTGTTCTTTCTGAAAATGCTTAGCCTCTTCCCAATCATCAAACGGGATAAACGCATACATTCCTGACGAATAATAGCACGTTTGATTGTGGTTTTTATGAAGTGTTCTCCGATTACCCATCATATTCACAACATATTCTTTTCCCGCAGTCTGCGCATCGTACTCACCGCCATGGTGAGCAATCAATGTATATTCTTCCAGCATAGAAGACCTCACAAACTCTTATATTTATTGTTCCAAAGTACTCGGCATATCATTTTCTATTTTATAAATTAGTTCTTTGAATTTTCTTTCTAATCTAATTCCTAAAGTACTTGCTTTAGCATACCCAGGGGCATCCTGAATTTCGTAAATTTGCCCGCCTTTTAACAAATCAATGTCAGTTTCAATGCTGTTAATCTCCGTAGAATATCGCTCGGAAATCCTCATAATTAACTACCTCCATTGTTCGATTTTTCTTTGCCTTCTTAGCCACATTACTGTGTTGCCTACTGCTCACCGCGTAGAGGTGTACAAAGCTTCGAGCAACATAGGCTGTACTTATGTACAGCCGTCAGATTTTACCCTACCATTGTGTTATCCCAACACACGATGATTCACACAACACACAATGGAGGTAGAATCAAAATGAAAAGTAAATACGATTGGTTCGACGATAACTGGAATCCGGATGTCAAACTATCCACCATCATCCATGAGCTTCTTCTATCCCCTACCTACCGCTGGCCTATGCGCGTTACCGAAGTTCACATCTATAAAGACGAGACTGCATGGGCGCAGTGTCCTCGCTGCAAAGGCAGCATCGAATATGAGTGTCAATTTTTCTGCGATAGTTGTGGACAACGTATTGACTGGTTTGGACTTGATGACGCCAAAGAAGTGTACATAGGTTGGAGCGGGTCCAGGGACGATGAAGAAGATGAGGTAGACTGAGAGCCACAGTTTCCCATGGCCCCCATAGTAGGGTTGTTAATCTGAGTATATCATATTAACTCAGGCTTGTGCAGAGGTATTTAAAGATTTTCTTTATCGAATTACTTCAGGTACTCTTCCGCACTCTTGCAGATCTCTGCTTCCACCTTCTCGGCAGCTTCCTTATTCTCTGCGCTGACAGAGATATAGGTCTTGAGCTTCGGCTCGGTACCGGAAGGGCGCACCACGATGGAGCAGTTATCTGCCAGCAGGAACTTGAGCACATCAGACTTGGGCAGACCATCTAGACCCGGAGCGTAGTCCAGCAGCTTAACAACTTTCTTGCCGCCAAACTCCTTGATATTGCCCCGGAAGGCCTGCATAATGCTCTGCATCTTTGCGAAACCAGCACTGCCATCAAATTCATAGCTGTGCAGGGTGTTCAAGCAGTAACCGTAGGTCTTGTACAGCTCGTCCAGCTTATCTAGCAGGCCGATGCCTTTGGTTGCGTAGTAGCTGAACATCTCGCAGATCATGTAGGCACCGTCTACACCGTCCTTATCGCGGACATAGGAGCCGGTCAGGTAGCCGTAGCTTTCCTCAAAACCGAACACATAGCTGTCAGCCTTGCCCTGTTGTTCCAATTTACCGATCTGCTCACCGATAAACTTGAAGCCGGTCAGCACATTGATGGTGCGCAGGCCATAATGAGTAGCAATCTGCTCGCCCATATCCATGGTGACGATTGTCTTGACCATGACCGGGTCGGCGGGCATCTTGCCGTGCTTGACGCGCTGGTTGCAAATATAGTCCAGCAGCAACATACCGGTCTGGTTTCCGGTCAGCAGCTCGTACTCTCCTGCCTTGTTCTTGACGGCGATGCCCACGCGGTCACAGTCGGGGTCGGTAGCCAGCAGCAGGTCGGCGTTGCACTTCTTGGCATACTCCATGCCCAGTGCCATGGCTTCCTTGATCTCCGGGTTGGGATACGGGCAGGTCGGGAATTTGCCGTCCGGCTGCTCCTGCTCCTTGACCACCGTGATGTTGGTGTAGCCCATCTCCTTCAGGGTGCGGGTCACGGGCTTCAGACCGGTGCCGTTCAGCGGGCTGTACACGATGGCCACATCTTTGTTGGCTTCTTCGCCAAACAGGACGGACTGGCTCTTGACCTGCTCCACGAAGGCGGTGTAGACCTCTTCCGGGATGTACCGGATGCTGCCATTTTCCACGTCTGCTTCAAAATCGCTGGTCTTGACATCTGCAAAGATATCCAGCTTCTCAATCTCAGCAAGGATCTCAGCTGCGGCCTCGGTCGTAATCTGGCAGCCATCTGCGCCATAAACCTTATAGCCGTTATATTTGCTGGGGTTATGAGAAGCAGTGATCATTACGCCAGCAGAGGTGTGCAGATAGCGGGTCGCAAAGGACACGGTAGGAACCGGCATCAGCACAGGCCAGATGTTGACGTTAACGCCGTTGGCCATGAACACACCCGCAGCCACCTTTGCAAATACATCGCTCTTGATGCGGCTGTCGTAACCGATGGCTACCGACGGCTCTGCAAAATTCTTCTTCAGATAGTCCGCCAGACCCTGAGAGGCCTTTGCCACCGTGTAGACATTCATCCGGTTCGTGCCCGCACCAATGACTCCGCGCAGACCGCCCGTGCCAAAGGCGAGGTCACGATAGAACGCGTCCTCAATTTTGGCATCATCCAGCGTTTTCAGTTCTGCCACTACATCGGCATCGGCGGTGGCGTTTGCAAGCCAGCGTTCGTATTCCTTTTTAATATCCATATCGTTTACCCTCTTACATCCAGAAATTGTGCCTGTCCATGGATCGTTAGTGTCTCGGAATCCGCCGGGACAAAGATGCAGTCACCCTTGTAAAACGGAAGATTGCCGCCCTCATAGGAGATCGTGCCGCAGCCGTTGACGCAGAGCAGCACCCGGAAAGCAATTTCATCCGCGCGGTAATGCACCTTCTGCCGCCTCTCGGTGTTGACGATCATCCGGTACACTTCAAAATACTTGCAGCGGGTCAGCAGCTCAGAGGCCATGCCCTGCCGGTATTTCAGCACCCGGAGGGGCTGCTTCGGCTCTGCGCTGCTCTTCAGGTTCGCTACATCCAGCGCCTTGTCGATGTGCAGCTCCCGCTTTTTGCCGTTCTTGCCCACACGGTCATAATCGTACAGGCGGTAGGTCAGGTTGGAGTTTTCCTGAATTTCGGCCACCAATGCACCGGCGCCGATGGCATGGACTGTCCCGGCCTGAATGAAGAACAGATCATCCTTGTGGATGGGGACCTTTTGCAGATATTTCATCACCGTGCCGTCTGCGATCGCCCTGCGCATCTCGGCTTTTGTGCAGTTCTGCTTGAGTCCGTAGACCAGCCTCGCATCGCGTCCGGCATCCAGCACATACCACATCTCGGTCTTGCCCAGCTGGCCGTTTTCGTGCTCCTGCGCATAGGCGTCGGTGGGATGCACCTGCACCGACAGGTCTTTCTTGGCGTCGATGAATTTGATGAGGATCGGCAGCGTGTTCTCGCCCTTGTGGCGTTCCCCCAGATACTCCGGGTGCGCTCTCAGCACCTCTGCCAGCTCCTGCCCATCAAAGGCGCCGCCCACCACATAGCTGGGGCCATCGGGGTGGGTGGAGCACTCCCACGTCTCTGCCAGCGGGGTCAGGTCGATGTTTTTTTCAAATTCATCATTCAAACGACTGCCGCCCCAAAGATAATCCTTGCCGGACGGTCGGAGCAAAAGAGGCTTATTCTTGTTTTGCATAACTGCCTCCTGCGGTGGCTCAATATTCCAGTTCAAATTTCTGCTTGTCGTGGACGTCGATGGCTTCACCCAGCTGCACCTCGATGAGCTTCAGCTCGGTCTCGGCAATCACAGTATGGCGGCAGCCTGCGGACATGGTGATCACATCGCCTGCCTTCACGTTCTGCTCCATACCGTCCACAATGGTCTTGCCCTTGCCGGCAATGACCGTCCAGACCTCATCACGGTGCTGATGACTGTGATAGTTCATCTGATGGCCTGCATTCAGGGTCACCTTGATAGTCATAGACGCCTTGTCGATGTCGATGACCTTAAAGCTGCCCCACGATTTTTCAGCAAACATGACCCGGTTGTCGAGCGTGTTGACATAGGGCTTGATGTAGCTGGACTGTTCCTTATCCGAAACCAGAATACCCTCCGGACTTGCAGAGACAACCACATCCTTCAGGCCCATGCAGAGGATGGGCACATCCAGCTCGTTGACCACATGGACGTTCTCGCAGTTCTCGTTAAACAGTGCCTCACCGACCGCGTGGCTGTCCATCGCCTCGGTCAGGGTGTTCCAAGTACCAAGGTCTTTCCAAGTGCCTGCAAAGCGCATGACCTCGATCTCCGGCTCGTGCTCCACCACGGCATAGTCGAAGCTGATTTTGTTCAGGGTATCGTATTTATTAAACAGGTCATCGTAGTCTACGAAATCAATGAGCTCATGGGCGCGGTTCAGCACATAGCCTAACTTGAACGCGAACACACCGCCGTTCCAGAGCGCGCCCTTTACAATGTAGTCCTTTGCCACTTCCTGCGTCGGCTTTTCCTTGAACATGGACACCTTGCTGACCTGCTCCTTGCCGATGGGAATGATATAACCGTATTTCTCGCTGGGGTAGGTCGGCTCAATGCCCATCAGAACCAGATTTGCGCCACTGACAGCGGCACGGTCGCCCAGTGCTTTCAATGCCTCAAAGTAGTCGTTCTCCACATAGGGGTCTACCGGGCAGACGACTACGGATTCTTCCTCGCCGACGCCCTGCACGTCCTTCAGGTAGGCTGCTGCCAGAGCGATGGCCGGGAAAGTATCCCGGCGGCAAGGCTCCACGCTGATGCCCACTTCCTCGCCCAGCTGATTGTGTATAGCTGAAACCTGAGATTTAGAAGTAGCAATAGTGACGGTTGCATCCGTATCGACCGCCTTGATCTGACGGTAGACGCGCTGCACCATGGATTCCAGCTCACCGTCTTCCCGATGGAAGATCTTGATGAACTGCTTGGAACGAATATCATTGGAAAGCGGCCACAGACGCTGGCCGGAACCGCCGGACAATAACACCAGATTCATATTTTTCTCCTGTCATCTAGCAAAAAAGGCCGTGGCCCTGCACGGACACACGACCTTTTCAAATCGTTTATTTTAATTTTAGCGCTCTGCACGCATCGGGTTATTCAAGAAGTCCTCGTAGGACAGGCGCAGACCGTCTTCCAGCTCGGTCTTGTAGGTCCAGCCCAGATTGGTAGCCTTAGACACGTCCAGCAGCTTGCGGGGAGTGCCGTTGGGCTTGGTGGTATCCCACTTGATCTCACCGGTGTAACCCACGACCTTGGCGACCAGCTCAGTCAACTCCTTGATGGTCAGTTCCTTACCGGTACCGGCGTTAACCGTCTCATTGCCGGAGTAGTTGTTCATCAGGAAAACACACAGGTTTGCCAGATCGTCCACATACAGGAACTCACGCAGCGGAGAGCCATCGCCCCAGCAAGTAACGCTCTCTACACCGTTGACCTTGGCCTCATGGAAACGACGGATCAGTGCCGGGACCACATGGCTGTGGGTCGGGTGATAGTTGTCGTTGGGACCATAGAGGTTGGTGGGCATGACACTGATATAGTCGGTGCCATACTGACGGTTCAGGAACTCGCAGTACTTCAGACCGCTGATCTTTGCCAGTGCATAAGCCTCGTTGGTCTTTTCCAGCTCACTGGTCAGCAGGCAGTCTTCCTTCATGGGCTGCGGTGCCATGCGGGGGTAGATGCAGGAGGAACCGAGGAACTCCAGCTTCTTGCAGCCGTTCTTCCATGCAGAGTGGATGGCATTCATCTCCAGCGTCATGTTGTCATACATGAAATCGGCAAGAGCTTCCTGATTTGCCACGATGCCGCCGACCTTGGCAGCAGCAAGGAACACATACTCCGGCTTCTCCTGTGCAAAGAACTCTTCCACAGCATCCTGACGGGTCAGGTCCAGTTCCTTGTGGGTGCGGGTGATGATATTGGTGTAGCCCTGACGCTGCAGCTCACGAACGATTGCAGAGCCAACCATGCCGCGATGACCTGCGACATAAATCTTAGCATTCTTTTCCATCATAACAGAATTGCCTTCTTTCCAAATTACAGAACTGCCTTGAGTGCCTTTTCGCGCTTTGCACGCTCACGGTCGTGCTTTGCCATGATCTCCACCAGCTGCTCGTAAGTAGTGGACTGCGGATTCCAGCCCAGAACGGTCTTTGCCTTGGTGGGGTCGCCCCACAGGTTGTCCACATCAGTCGGGCGGAACCACTGCGGATTCACGCAGACCAGCATCTTGCCGGTAGCTGCATCATAGCCCTTCTCGTCGATGCCGGTGCCCTCCCAGCGGATGGTGATGCCGTTGGCTGCGAAAGCCTTTTCTGTGAAGTCGCGGACAGTGTGCTGTACGCCGGTAGCAATGACGAAGTCTTCCGGCTTATCCTGCTGCATGATCAGCCACATGCACTCGACGTAATCCTTGGCGTAACCCCAGTCACGCAGAGAATCCATGTTGCCCAGCTCCAGATGATCCTGCAGACCCTCGGCGATACGACCGGCAGCCAGCGTGATCTTACGGGTGACGAAGTTCTCGCCACGGCGCTCAGACTCATGGTTGAACAGGATACCGTTGACAGCGAACATACCGTAGGCATCGCGATACTCCTTGACCATCCAGAAACCGTACTGCTTTGCGACCGCATACGGAGAGTAGGGATGGAACGGGGTGGTCTCGCGCTGGGGAACTTCCTCGACCTTGCCGTACAGCTCAGAGGTAGATGCCTGATACACCTTGCAGGTCTTGGTCAGACCGCAAACGCGAACGGCTTCCAGCACACGCAGAACGCCCAGAGCGTCCACATCGCCGGAGTATTCGGGAGCATCGAAGGAGACCTGAACATGGCTCTGTGCAGCCAGATTGTAGATCTCATCGGGCTTGATCTCGCCCACCAGACGGATCAGGCCGGAAGAATCGGACAGGTCGCCGTCGTGCAGGGTGATAGCGTTCTTCTCGATCAGGTGGTCGATACGGGCGGTGTTGGAGATGGATGCCCGGCGTACGATGCCGTGGACCTCGTAGCCTTTCTCCAGAAGGAACTCTGCCAAATAAGAGCCATCCTGACCAGTGATACCGGTAATCAGTGCTTTTTTCATAATTTAGATCCTCATTTAAAACGTGAAGTTTAAAACTTATGTTGGTTGATTTTGTCGTACATCCATATAATAAAAGAGCTTTCGGTATTACAGAAGTGCATAAACGGCCCAATATTAGCACTATCTTGGTTTTTGATTCCAATGTAACAAAAAGAGCTGCACAGGTTCAAAACTTGCGCAGCTCAGAAAGTTTTATTGCATTCTTGTCTTTTTCGGAGAGGATATATTCTCGCACAGGCCAAGGCTCGGTCTGCCATGCGAAGTCCGAATCGTACCTCACAGCTCTCGCTGCTTCTGCACAAAAGTCGTTGTCTACGCACCACTGCATCAGTGTGTCATTTTCCAGTGTCAGGTAGCCATGGGCAAAGCCACGCGGAATCAGCATCTGCTTCTGGTTTTCAAAGGAAAGGATCCCGCCATAAGCATATCCAAAAGTGTCTCCCGGTCGAAGATCAACAGCCACATTGAAAATCGAACCCTGCAGGCAGGATACCAGTTTTGCCTGCGCGTGTTCACCTTCCTGATAATGCAGACCTCGTAGCGTGAACTTCTTCCTGCTGTATCCCTGATTAATCTGGACTACATGGAAGTTGATTTCTTTATCCAGCGGCACAGATAGCCAGCCCCGGAAATCTTCGTATTTCTTTGTTTCAATTATTATTGGTTTGTCCATTTTTCCCTGCCCCTGTGAGCCACATCGATGTTCACATTCACCACTGCTTCCGGTACTCTCTTGGGCTGATGCCTTCCACTTTCCGGAACGTTCGGCTAAAATAATTCGCATCTCCCATGCCCACAGCGGCACCAATCTCATCCACAGTCATATCGGTGAATCTTAATAACTGTTTTGCCCGTGTGATCCTCTTTGCTATTATGTACCCATTGATCGTACTGTCATAAGTCTCTTTGAATATTTTCGTCAGATAATACTTGTTGATGTAATACCTCTCGGCTAGGTCGTCCAGCACGATTTTCTCTGTATAGTGCTCATCCAGATAATTCTTTATCTCTACCAGTTCCAGTCGTTTCCGACTGACCGTCTTGCTCTCTGGATGCCATGACTGCTCCATAAGCAATGTAAGCAGGGCGGACAACGATTCGTTGATCCGCATATCTCTTATATAATCGGAAGATGAGGCCAGCGTGTAGAGATCTGTAAGGATGGTGGTAAAGGATGTGAGAGAATCCGGGTGGAACACAGGGCTGCCACCTCGCTCCTTGTACTTCTCATAGATGGCTGGCAGGAACGGGGCGTAGAAATGGCACCATTGGAGAGACCAGAGGGAAGTGGAGGGATTGGTGTGGGGATTAGCTGTATCTTTCTCACATGTAGTCTCGTTCACACGAGCAGCCATGCTGTCGATGTTCACACTTGTATTGTTGCTACCAGCGTTATACCCCGTCGAATGACTGTACGCTTTCCGGCAGTCGATGAACACACAGTCCCCAGCTGACAGTTCATAGGTCGTTTCTTCGTAGGTAAGGGCTCCGTTTCCGGACAGAACCACGAAGCACAGAAACGAGGTCAGGTTCGTTCTTGTCGATGTATGTGGGTGGATGGCCTGCAACGATCCAACCTCCTGCAGATGCAGTAACGACGTCCGGGCAAACGTAGACGGTGTGTACAGGATTCGGGAGGAGGTCACGGACGAGGATTGCGGGTTGAATAATTCTTGGTCCATATTACGTCTCCACACCCCTTTACTTTTCTCTACTTAAATCTTTGCTCCCAATTTTTGCAAATATGTACGCAACTCTGGTTTTGTTTTATAATACTGCCTTGACCGTTCATCTGCCAATCTATATGCTTTTTCTGGCAAACTATATTCAAAGGAAAACGACACATCGCGTATATGATACAAGTTTAACAGACTCAATCCATATCCATTAGCATCCAGTTCCACTTCCTGTGCCATATTTTCTTCTCGTGCTTCTGCACTTCCATCGTTACACTTATAATTGTTAAATTCATTTTCCCATTTACTAATTTCCTCATAAGGCTCATTAGTGGGCTGATTTTGATTTTTCAGGGTAATGGATACTTGTTGATGAATATGTCTTAGTTCATGAAAAATATAAAATTCCAAATCTGTCTTATGACCATTCCAACTTTTTTCAAACCATGCTCTATTAAATATAACGCTTCCATGAAGATAGTATCCATCTTTTCCTTTAACCGGATATACAGAGCTCTCCGCTGCATTGCTCATCGTTGGAAATCGGTTTGAAGGACAATCATCAAAAAGCAGCTCTGTTTGAGGGATACAAATAAACTGCGCCGCAAATGCCACACATTTCTCAATTAGCGTTTTATAATCGCCCGTAATATATTCCATATTCTTATTTATCCTTTTGATTTCCATTCACATCTCAGCCAGTCATAAGACCGTTGCCTGCTGCTCACCACGGAGAGGTGTGTGAAGATTTGAGCAGCTACCGTGTGAATATCCACACGGCCTTAATCGTTATTCCCAGCTAAAGCACATTCCCCGGAAACCATCTGCCTGTTCTTTGCTGTTGAACACGACTTTGATTTCCTTTTCTACTGTACAGTCATCACTGACAACCATAATGTGTCGCTGGGAGAAGTCGTAGTTAAATGTAACGGTAGGAGATTCATACAACTCGCCATCCACATAAATATCGGCCTTGTTGTCACCAGATTCATAAGTATAGTCGATACCGAAAACGCCAGATGCTGACGCATTTAGCGTAAATGTCGTATCATCTACACGCTCAAAATCAGTATCCGCATCATACCAGATGAAGTTGTCAAACTTATGTACATCTGCATTGATGATATCTGCATCTTTCATTTTTCCGGTAGACGCAGTTACTTTTTCATCAATAACAGTCTTTACGGTTTCGTAGTAGATTGTCTGACCAGCATCATTCGGATGAACACCGTCATTTGACAAATCATCATAAGATTTGCCAGAGTTATTGAACGCTGCAATCGTGTCTGCTACAGGGATTCCATAATGGTCACAGATGCTTTGGATCGTGGTTATATTGGATGTATAGTCACGCTGTGAGGATTCCAAAAATGAAACAATCGAGCAATTCGGGTACTTATTTTTGATGGCCTGTACCATAGCTTCATAATATACATCCAAGCCTTGTAGCGCATCATTCTGACCATAGCAAATAATCGCCAAGTCGTAGTCGATGTCATCATCAAGTGCCATTGTCCGGACATAACCAGCATAAGAGGTATTACCTCCCATTGAAACATTTGTTACGGATACAGATGCTTTATTAACAGTCCTTAAATATGCTTGTAACTGTTTAAACCACTGTTGCCCATCTGTTTCTGTGCCAGCTCCTGCACCGATTGAATCTCCCACAACCAAAATATTAACATCAAAACCATCTGATAGCTTCTGATAAAAGCTATCCTCTGCCTTTTTCTGTTTTAATGCTGCTTCTTTCTCCTGCTCTTCCTGATACAGTTTTGCATTCAATGCTTGTAATTCTGCCGATTTCTTGTCCTCATCCCTTTTGTTCATCCAAAGGAGAACACCAAGGAGCACAGCGAGCAAAGCTATAATAATCGATAGTATTACATTTTTCCGGGAGCTACTGCGGTACCCCCCCCCGACGATTATGACTCATTCGTTTTCTCCTTGATTATAGACTTTTCTTAATTTCCGATGAACAAATCCCAGGCGTTCTTTTCATGCGTACAACTTCTTTTCCATTTTCTTTGCACCACTCAATAGCTCTTTGAAATCCTGCATGATTTTGATCCTCACCAACTGCAAAAACATCAAAATCCAATGTCTTAATAGTCACGTCAACATCTGTATAACTTACTACTTCATCAACTACACGTAGCGCACTAACCAATTCTTTTCTCTGTTCTGTTGTATACATAACTTTAGCATCTGGTTTTGTTTTCAATATATAATCGCCATCCTGAACAGCAACTATCAACCAATCTCCAAGGTTCTTCGCATTTTTAAACAACCGAAGATGTCCTAGATGAAAATAATCATATACTCCAAATGTTACAACTTTTTTCATTTTCATTCTCCATATATTCTTCTTATTTTATTCTTCTTGCTTCAATATAATATCTTTTTTCCTGAGCATATCCCATACTCCTTTTTAAATAGCCATTCATTGTTTCATTAATACTAGCTATTTTATCATCATTATTTTCCGACAGTTGTGCTTCCGGTAAAATCAAATTATATGTAGATACTTCACCTCCGATATATTTTTGCACATTTTCCCAGTATTCAGGTTGTGATGTGAATTGATCACATGCAACAACTGCCCACTTTCTATAATCTTTAATTTTGGGAAGTAAAATATCCGTTTTTTCAAATACCATCTCGATTATACTTTCTGTTCTTTCATTTTTTCTTTAATTTCTGTAGTACTTATTCCATGTGTATATGGTAAATACTCAATTGAAGCTCCATACTCTGCAAACTGCTTTTCTGTACGCATATAACGCTCAGATCCCTTCCAGTCATCTCCAGAAAACAGAACATCAAACCCAAATTTCTTTAATGCCAACATCTTGTCATCGGTTTCTTCAATCGTTACTAACTCGGCTCTGTCT
>ERZ791920.1398-NODE-1398-length-12055-cov-2.702917_pt1 | contig 12055 bp, 6 predicted proteins | sample MGYA00510136_ERZ791920 | MGnify/ENA primary metagenome ERZ791920 (study PRJEB30046, sample SAMN00792066) | human gut metagenome | study: EMG produced TPA metagenomics assembly of the A metagenome-wide association study of gut microbiota in type 2...
GTTGTCATTATAATACAGCACAGTATCGCTCTTTTCCGCGGTCACTGCCACGGCAACGGAGTAGCGGACATCGGGCAGCGTCAGGATGTACGCCGCGCCGGTGCGGGTAAGCGACGCACCGGGATAGTCAGCGCCCGTCAGCGTATAGCCATCGGCCGGGGTCAGGGTGAAGGTAACACTCTGCCCCGGGGTAACGGCTGCGGTCTGGGTCTGCGCTGTAAACGCAGGCGAGGATTCCAAAACGATGCGGCACCGCACCGCAGGGGCTGACGGGGCGGCGGCACAGCCTGCCAGCAGAACCAGCATGGCAAGAATAAGCATCAGGCGGCGCAGGTGGAACACATCCTTTCAGAAAAAATCTGTTTTTTACATCATAATACAAAATACCCCGGAGAGAAAGCCCCCCGGGGTGTGGATGAGGAAAAAGCTGTCACGATGAAGTGACGCGGGAATGGCGCATACTTACTGCTCGTTCACATTGGTGAACGCGGCAATGATGTTCAGCACCACGGCAATCAGCAGCGCGGCCGTGCCGTAGATGGCGCTGGACAGGTCAGCCATCGTCTGGGCGTTGTTCGTAAAGGTCATGATCGAGGCGATGGTGTTGACGCGGGGGCTGATGAACTGTACGGCAGCCACGACCAGCGTGATACCGGCAACTACGCTCATCGCATCGGCGGCAATGGTCAGCTTCTTGTCCAGCACGACGCGCAGCACCAGTGCAAGGATGGCGATGACGGCGCAGCCGATGACAACCGGGCTGGTGCCGATCTTGCGGAAGGAATCAGTCCCGGCGTTGACAATGCAGAAGGCAAGGCCGACAGCACCGGCAACGGCGGTCAGAAGCGACAGGATCAGACCTGCGCCCTTTTTATTCGTAGAACTCATGGTTTGCACTCCTTTACTGCTTCTTGGATTTGCGGTCATTCAGCACATACATGGCGGCGGCCAGTACGGTCAGGGCGGCAAAGACGATCTGCACGGCAACGAGGGCGTTGTCGTACCAAGTACGGACGCTGACCAGTTTGGTGTTGCTGGCCATGCCGTCCATAGCGTTGGAGTTGGCCAGTGCGTAGTTCTGGTACTTCATAGCCTGCTTCAGGGCGGTCATCATGGTGGTATCCTGACTTACGGCCTCTACGGTCCAGTAGGGATACTTTTCGCTGACAGCAGCCATCGTGTTGTCGCCGGTGTTGCAGCTCATGGTAACGCCGTTCAGCACAGCCTCTTTCAGCACAACATAGTTGGCGTCCTGGATGAAGTCCTCGGAAATCAAGCCTTGGAAACCCCACTCGTTGCGCAGGATGTTCTTCGTCAGGCCGGTGTGGGCGTTGTCCTGCGTGATGCCAACGCGGTTGTAAGCGGTCATAACGCCGAGAACATGAGCGTTCTCCACAATGCCCTGCGTGCCGCGCAGCTCGTTCTCACGGGCCTGCTGCTCAGTCATAAAGACGGAAACGCCGGTACGGTTGATTTCGGTATCGTTGAAGGCGAGGTGCTTGGGTGCGATGATAACGCCGTACTCCATAGCAGCGGCGGCGTAGGCAGTGCCCTGACCGGCGGTCAGAACAGCGTCCTCGGAGTAGTACTCGTGGTTACGGGCGTTGTAGGGCAGGCGATGCAGGTTGGTGCCGATGCCCCAGAAGATAGTAGTGTTGGCCCACAGGCTGTAGTTGCCGATCACGCGGCCATAATCAGCGGCGAGGTCCTTGTTGAAGGTTTGGGCGATGACAGTCTCATTGACCATGGTGCCCATCTTGTAAGTCAGGTTGGGGTCATTGGCATCGACCACGCAGGGATCACCGGTGGAAGCATCGGTGTTGGCATACTGGCCGAGAGGATAGCTGTAGATGCCGTTGGGGCCATCGTTCTGGATGGTCTCGGGGCTCATGATGGATTCGATAACCTTGGTGGAGGTACCGCCGAAGCCTGTGCGGATCATGCACTCTTCCAGCGTGATCTCATCCATCAGCATATCCCAGCGCTCATCGTTGATATCGGAAACGCCCTTCAGGTCAGCCAGCGTCAGGCCGTTGTCGGCACCGAAGGTGACGGTGGACGGATCGCCGTTTGCGTTGATCTCATAGATGTCATTGTCCAGAATGTCGAGCATCTCATCGGAGGCGGTCAGATTCTTATAGGTCTTGGGGAAGGTGCCCTCCCAGTCAGAGCGGGTCATGTAGGTGGCAGTGCCGGGCAGCCAGCTGTTGATGTCCATGTCGGCCAGTTGGTTCTCAACGGCGGTGCCGTTTTTGGTCGTGGCAAAGGTCGTGTCGTCAAAGGAATCGAGCGTCCAGCTCTTGGCCTTGTCGGCGCTGCCGTCCACACTCTGACCCTCTGCGGCCAGTACATTGTTCACGGCCTCGTGTGCGCCGTTGCCGATGGTGAACCAGTAGTCACCGGCATCGAGAATGTAGCAGCCCTTGGTACCGGCCGCGTTGTCAGCGGTGGAATCCCAGCTGGCCATATTCTGCATGTCAGCGGTGATGGTCACGGTCTCGGAAGCGCCGGGGGCGAGCTCTGCGGTCTTGCCGTAGTCCAGCAGCTGGACAGCGGCCTTCTCGACGCCGTGTTCCTTGTCGTAGTCGGTGTAGGGCAGGCTGACATACAGCTGCACAACATCCTTGCCGGCCACGCTGCCGGTGTTGGTGACGGTCACTTTGGCGGTGACGGTCTCGTTCTCAAGGTCCACATGCAGATCATCCAAAGTCTGGGTGAAGGTGGTGTAGGACAGGCCGTAGCCGAACGGATAAGTAACCTCATCGTCATAGTTCCAAGCGCTGCCGGTGGAGGAGCCCACGGTGGAGGAAGCGTTGCCTTGGTTCATAACGGTGTCAAAGTAACGGGTCTCATAGTACTTGTAGCCGATGTAGATGTTTTCTGCCTCGACAATGGCATCATTCATCTTAATATCGGGGTTGGCGTTGGTCCACTGCAGGTCGCCAAAGTTCTGTGCAGCGGGAGAGTTTGCGTTCTTGACCGCATAAGTATCGGTCAGATGGCCGGAGGGGTTGACATCACCGGAGAGGATGTCGGCCACGCCGTAGAAACCGTAGCCGCCCGGCAGGCCCACCTGCAGGATGGCGTCAACGCCGTCATTGTCCTGAATCTCCTGTACTTCCATCGCACTGGCGTTGTTCAGCAGCACAATGACCTTGCCGCCGTTGGCCGCCTTGGCGGTGACGGCTGCATTGATGAGGTCGCGCTCGTCGTCGGACAGGCCCAGCGGGTCAGTCTGGTTCAGGTTCTGGGTCGGGTCCACACCGGCGGTGCCGGGGTTGTAGCTGCCGTTTTCAGAGGCGGAGCGGGCAATCGTGACGATCATGACATTGTTGTCATTCATGCTGTCCTTCCATGCGGCGTTCTGGCCGTCCAGCGCAGCCTGACTCGGCTCCTTGCTGGAGAAAACGCCAGTCGTGGAGGGTGCCGTGATGTGGTTGTACTCAATCGTACCGCCCCAGCTCTGAACCTCGGACTTGAAGGTGGGCTGCAGGGCCTCGTACATATCGGCCACGGTCTGGTTCAGGCCAAAGCCCTTGGCTTTGAAAGCCGCGACCATGTCCACGGTATCGGCATCCGTGCCGGTGTTCTCCACAAGGCTGGAACCCATATCGCCGCCCTGAACGGGATAGTAGCTGGAGAAGCCTAGAAGGGTGATCTTCTGGGTCTCATCCTGCGTCAGCGGCAGTGCGCCGTTGTTCTTCAGCAGGACGCTGCCCTCTTCGCTCATCCGCTCACCCACGTCCTGAATGCCGTGCAGCAGGTCGGTAGTGGAGGTGTAGTCAGATTTGAAAGTATACAGGTCAGTGCCGTCGGAGTTCTCGGTCACGAGCTTGGTGCTCTTGGTGCCCAGGAATTTGTCAATGTCAGTACGGAATCCGTCCACGACGGTTGAGGCGCAGACACTGAGCGCCAGCAGCGACGCCGTGGCTGTGGTCACGCCGCGCCAGACGCGGCGGCCGGATTTTTTCTTACTCATGTTTTTCCTCCTTGTGTATCCTTGTGTATATCGTAATCGCGTGTAGGGCGCGTTACTTCTTGCTGCGTTCCTTGATAGCCTTCTGCTCCTCGGGCAGGTTTTTCTCAACCGTCCAGAACAGGATCAGGATGACGGCGCCGATGATATAGCAGACGGTCTCGACCCAGATATAGCTGACGGAGATCGCGGTCTGCACACTGGCGGTCTGGGCGGCGGTGCCCAGAGCGACGTCGGCGGCTTGGTTATAGCCGCTGCCGTTCAGCATGGCGCTGAAAATGGAGTTGCAGATCGGCGTGGCGGCGACCATAAGGGAGCTGTAGATGCTCATGGTCAGACCGTCGGTGCGGATGCCGGTGCGGTACTCAATGTGGTCGATAACGTCGGCAATCATGGCCAGGATCAGATAGCAGGCCGGGGAAGAACCCAGACACTTGAGGGCCACGCCGATGGCGACCGGCACGATGTTGCCGCCGCCCAGACCTGCGATGATGCCGCCCGCGGCACCCAGCAGCATGAAGCCGCCGCAGACCAGACGCTTGCCGAACTTGTTGGCCAGGGGCACCACAAAGACCGCAGCCACGGCCATCGGGATAGCGCCCATGATACTGAGCAGGCCCTGGGAGGCACCCCATGCGTCCGCCGTGCCGAAGAAAGTGTTGTCCAGAACCCATTTGCAGAAGTAGCTCATGGAGCCGTTCTTCATCGCGCCGCTCCACTGGAACAGCATATAGAACGCCATGACGATCCACCACATGCGGTCACCGGTAACGGCCTTGAGCTGCTCGCCCAGCGTGGCGGACTTGGCAGGGGTCTCGGTGTCGGCGCGGCCTTCCTCGGTGACGCGCTCACGGGTGAAGAGGAACTGCAGGTAGATGGTCAGTGCGCTGAAGATGGCGACGGCCAGCATGGTGAGGAACCACAGGTGCTGGTTCTCCTTCAGCGCGAAGGAAACGAGCATCGGGAATACCATCGAGCCGCAGCCCATAACGCCCAGACCCGCCACGTTGGTGAAGGAAGCCAGCGCACCGCGCTGCTTGCTGTCACGGGTGGAAACGGGGATCATGGTGGAGTTGGCGGTGTTGTAGATGGGGTAAGCGACTGCGTAGTACAGGTTGTACGCGATGGCGATCCAGACCATCTTGGCCATGCCCTCAAACGGCACGATAAACATCAGCACACTGGCGACGGAAAGGGTCAGCGCGGAGAGCAGGATCCACGGGCGTGCCTTGCCGGCCAGAGCCTTGGTGTGCTCAATCAGCTGACCGACGATGAGGTTGGACGCCACGATGAGCACCGTGGAGACAAGCTGCAAGGTCGTCAAAAAGCCAAGATCAAGCTTGAGAACATCGGTGAAGTAGTTCTGCAGGATGCTGGTGAAGATGCCCGAGGAAAGCAGTGCGCCGAAGGGGCCGATAAAATAGCCCAGCAGCATTTCCGGCATCTTGACGTCGTCGCTGGTGATACGAGACTTCGTCAGCGGCGAGGACCAGAAGTTGGATTTCGAGGTCGACATGATAGAGAGTCACTCCTTATTTGTATATATAAGCAATTTGTTTATGCTATGCCTTTACGCCTTTGCCGTAACGGTATATTCCCCGCTGCCAAGCACCTTTTCTTCCCCGCTCGGCAGCACGACGGTGCATTCGGTGCCGACGGGCACAGCCACGGTCATCGTCATCTCGCCGTCCGCGATCTTCCATGCAGCCTTGATCACGCCGTAGGGCGTGCCCACCGTGCCTTCAGCCTCGGTGATGCCGCCGCCGACCACCGGCGCAAACTTGAACTTGCGGTACCCGGCCTCGGTAGGCTCCACACCCAGCACACGGCGGTAGAGGAACGCGCCCACCGCGCCGCTGGCGTAGTGGTTGTACGAGATCATCATGTCGGTCCCGTCGTTGCCGATTGGGCACTCGCCGTTCTCGTCCAGACCGTCCCAACGCTCCCAAACCGTGGTTGCGCCCACGCGGACCTCATACAGCCAGCTGGGACACTGTGTGTTCAGCAGCATCTTGTAGGCAGTGTCGGCGTGACCGTTGTCGGCCAACGCAAACAGGATGTACGGCGTGCCCGGGAAGCCTGTGCCGATCTTGTAGTCGTTCTTCTCAACCAGCTTGACCAGATTCTCGGCAGCCTTCGCCTTGACGTTTTCAGGGAACATATTCAAGTACAGAGGCAGCACATAGGCGGTCTGAAATTCTTCCTTCGTCTTGCCGTTGCCGTCGGTCAGCACACTGCAATAGGCATCGGCCACCTTGCGGCTCAGCTCCTTGTACTTGGCGGCGTCCTCGGTCTTGCCAAGGATGCGTGCAATTTTCGCCAGTGTGCCGCTGGTGTTGCACAGGGACGCCGTGGCGGTGTACTTGCTGCGGGCCTGCCACTGACTCATCTTCGGCACATCGGGGGCGACCCAGTCGCCAAAATGCAGCACCGACGGCGTGTGCCAGATGTAACGGTGCTTGCCGATGCCGAACCCGGCCCAGAAGCAGCACGCCTTGACGTACTTCTGCATGGTGGGGTACATCATACGCAGCACGTCCAGGCTGCCCGTGGCCTCGTATAGAGCCCATGGCACCAGCACGCAGGCGTCGCCCCACCAGTCCACGGCCATCTCGGGCATTGTGGCGGGGAAACCGTAGCCCTGCACAGGCACGGTGTTGGGGATGCCACCGGTGGGCAGCTGCTCGGCCTTGACATCACGCAGCCACTTCTCCAAAAAGCGGCTCAGTTCAAAGTTGTACAGCGCGGTGGGCGAGAACACGGCAATGTCTCCGGTCCAGCCCATGCGCTCGTCGCGCTGGGGACAGTCCGTCGGTATATCAACGAAATTCGACTTGGCGCCCCATGTAATGTTGGACTGCAGTTTGTTCAGCATCTCATTGGAGCAGCGGAAGGAACCGCTGTGCTCCACATCGGAGTAGAGCGCCACGGCCTCGATTTCCAGATCCTTCGCATCGACGCCCTTGACCCCCGCATAGCGGAAGCCCATATAGCTGAACCGCGGGCTGTAGGTCTGCTCGCCGTCGCGGCAGGTGTAGGTCGCCGTGGCCTTGGCCGTGCGCAGGAAGGTCGTGTTTAAGCTGCCGTCGGGGTTCAGGATCTCGGCGTGGCGCACGGTCACGACCTGCCCGGCCTTGCCGTTGAATTTGATGCGGACAACACCCGCAAGGTTCTGGCCGAAGTCGTAAATCGTCTCGCCGTCGGGGGCGGTCATCACGGCCACGGGCTTGCGCACCTCGTGGGCCTTGACCGGGGCACCGTAGTCCGCCGTGATGGCGGGGGTGACTTTCAGCGTCTCGGGCGCGGCGTTGTGCCAATCGCTGATTTCCTGCGTGGCATCGTAGGTCTCGCCGTCATACAGATCCGCCATCCGCACGGGGCCGCTCTCGCTGACCTGCCATGTAGCGTCGGTGCCGATGGTCTCCGTCGTGCCGTCCATGTACTCAATGCGCAGTTCGGCCAGCAGAGCCTGACGGTCGGCAGTCACGCGGTTTTTGCGGGTAAACACAAAGCTGCCCACCGCCCAGCCGCCTGCAACCGTGAAGGTCAGCGTGTCGTCGCCTGTCAAAAGTGCCGTTACATCGTATGTCTGATACTGCAAAAAGGACTTGTAGCTCGTGAAGCCGGGGGCGAAGTATTGCTCGCCCAGCTTTTGGCCGTTCAGCTCGGCCTCGTAGATGCCCATGGCTGTGGCGTAGAGCCGCGCGCGGGCAATGGGTTTGTTCGTTGCGATTTCCTTGCGGAAAACCATCGGCACGGGGCTGACCTTTGCCTCGGTGAAGTGGTAGCTCGGGTCGCTGATCCACCGGCCCTTCCAGGGCGTCTCCATGCGGCCTGTCTCAAAGGCAGTGGTGGCGGTGGCGGTCTCGCCTGCGTCGTCGGTGGCGTTCAGGCGCACGCTGTAGGTGGTGAACGGCAGCAGCGCAGGGCCGGCGTAGACAGCGCTCTGGCCGCTGGTCACATGGGCGGACCAGTCGCCGACGGTCAACTCGGCGTCAGCCAACTGTGCGCCCCGGCGGTCACTGCTCAGGGAAAACCCGATGCGGGGTGTGGAGCAGTCGGTCACGCAGCCGGCGGCCAGATGCTCCACCGTCAGGCGTGTGATTTCAAACATGTGTTCTCCTCCTTCGTCGGACGGGCAGCCCGTCCGGAGATTCTTCTTTTTTCTGTAAGCCTACCATACCACAAGAATCGTGCGGCGGCACATAATTTGCATGAAATGCGCTCTTTTTCGCACAAACGGTTTTTGGTTCCGTCAGGTTTCACAAGGTTTTGCGTTTTCTTTTTGTGCATATTGCTCAACGCGGCATCTAAGCATAGACTTTTTCCGCACAAACAACGCCCCCTGCACGGCGTTTGCCGATGCAGGGGGCGTAAAACTTCATTTTTTATTCTTGCTGCGGCTGCCCCAGCGGAATCAGCACGCGCAGCTCAAACCAACCCTCGCGGGTCGAAATTGTCGCGGTACCGCCGTATTTTGCGGCGGCGTTTTGTATGCTTTTTACACCGAAGCCATGGTACAAGACATCCTTTTTCGTCGTGACGGGCAGGCCCTTCTCAAATTTCAGCTCACCGTCAAAGCAGTTTTCAATGCGGATGGCCGCAAAGCCTTTTTGCCTCGCCACGCTCAGGTGGATGAGCCTGCGCTCCGGGTCTGTGATTTTGTCGGTGCTCTCGATTGCGTTGTCCAGCGCATTGCCGAACAGGTTGCTGATGTCCATCACGTCCATAAAGTCCAGCGCTGTGCCGTCAGCCACGCAGGTCAATTGAATGTTTTTGGTGCGGCAGGTCAGACTTTTGCCTGTCAGCACCGTGTCCAGCACCTTATTGCCGGTGTCGTTCTGCGCCTCGTAGGCTTTGATTTCCTGCTCCATATTGTCCAGCACGGCATTGCGTTTCTCGCCGCTCTCGGCGCGAAGCACCGCGATTTGGTGCTTCAAGTCATGATATTTTTGGTTGATGAGGTCAATGCTCTCCTGCCGGATTTTGTAGTTTTCATACTGGATGTGCAGCATGTTCCGCAAGGCATCCGCCTCGCGCTGTGTCAATAAATCTCGCAGCTGCGATTGATACGCAAACAGCAGCGCCACGCCGCCGAAGTAGACAACCGTGCGCATTGTGTAAATTTCCATCGTGCCGCGGGCCGAAAACGGCGTGTTCAGCTGCGTATAGCTGATGCTGGACAAAATGTAGATGGCCGCCGCCATGACCGCCGCGATGCAGGTCGTGCGGGGCCGAATGTCAAACTGAATGCTGCCCGTGCTGCCGCCATCCTCCAGAAGCCATATCAGGCCGAAGATGATGCCGAACCCCGCCGCAATAAAGAGCACCAACGCAGGCAGGCTTTGCAATGCTGCGATGTAACGCGCAAAATATACATACATCTGCCATGTCAGCGCCCCGGCAAAACCCGCCAGAATAAACGCCCGCGTGCAGAAATACCCCACCTGCCAGCGGTCTGCACGGGTGGCCGCCGCCATAAAAAGCAGCATAAGTGCGACAGAAACCGCGTACAGCACATTGAACCGCCAGCCGTTAAAGCCGTCGGTGGCCACAAGGTAGAGTGCCAATGCCGCCAATGCACCGCCGTACAGCGCCGCACGCTTGACCCCGCCGTAGCGCGGAGGCAGAAACCGCAGGTACAAAAGGCAGGCCAGCCAGTCTGCCAGCGCCGTGACAAGGCGCGGAATATCCATCTCATAATAAGGAATTTTCAGCGGCATATCGTCACCCTGCCCCGTTGATATAGTCGTTCAGTGCATCCAGAAATGCCTTGCGCCGCGCTCGGGCCAGCGGCACACGGTCTCCGTGGACGATGGCATCCTCACCGTCCATTCGGTCAACGTGTTCCGGATTCACAAGGCAGCCCTTGTTTACACGGAAATAACTGTCCTGCGCCAATTTTTCCTCGGTCTCCGTCATGGAGCCCGGGGCGGTCACCTCCCCTTCCGCCGTGTGAAACACCAAGTCATGCCCGCAGTTCTCGATCCAATAAATGGCCGAGGTGTCCAGCTTATGTGCCGTGCCGTGGGCGTTGATCTGCAAAAAGTGCCGTGCGCGGCGCGCCACGCGCTCCACGGCGCGGCCAAGTCTCTGCGAAAACGCATAGTAGCTGACCGGCTTCAGCACATAGTCCAGCGCATCGACGGCATAGCCCTTGATGGCATACTGCGGCGAATTTGTGATGAAGATAATGATAACCTCGGTGTCGACCTTGCGGATCTCCTCGGCAGCCATCATGCCATCCATAAACTTCATCTCGATGTCCATCAGGATGATGTCATAGACAGCCTTATAGCCAAGTGCGATCTCGTCGCCGTCGGAAAATTCTGTCACGGTAAATTTTTCGCCCGACACCGCGCTGTATTTGTCAATATATTCGCGCAACTGGCTGCGGTAGAGCTCGTCGTCTTCGACAAGGGCCAAACGAATCATACCCGGCACGCCCCCTTTTGTTTTTATACTAAATGTAGCATGTTCGCCGGAAAATTGCAAGGAAAGCCGCGGATTTCCATTCTTATCGGTTTTCCGCTGCCTTCGGCTGACACTTCCTACCGCCGGGCGCACCAATAAAAAACCCGCATTGGTTTTGAATGCCAATGCGGGTTTTTGGTTTACGGGGCGGCAGACGGTCTTACGCTCTCATCAGCGTTCCCTGCAGGCTCTCCAATGCAGCCATGCGGGCGCTGACAGCAAAGACGCTGGCAACGTGGGTCAGCTCGTCGGACCGGATATCCTCCGGGATCGTGCGCGCCAGCACCGTGCAGTGGTCGATGGCGTCAAAGCGGACACCTGCTTTGCGGCACAGCTCCACCGTGCGGTGGGCACAGCCGGGCATCGTGGCCAGGGCCGCCACGGCGTCCGGTGCTTGGGCGGGGTGGGCTGCGCCGGTATCGCGCAGCTCCTTGCCCAGCACAGTGCCAAAATGCTTCACCGCACGGCGGTTCGCGCAGCCCGGCAGCGGATCCTCCGTTGTCAGGTCCAGCTCCACCGGCTGGCGGATAAAGTCCGTGTACTTCCGTGTCAGGCGGCTGTACTCCCGCTGCAATTCCTTTCTTGTCAGGTCCGTATACTGCATACTTTTCCACTCCTCTTTTACTTGCATCGACTATTATACACGTGGGAGTGGTGTATGTAAAAAGTATTTTCTGTATATCTGGTATACAAAATATACATGACAGACCGTTTTAACAATTTTTTTTGGATATGCAGCAAATGACAGCAGCCCTCTCCCCTGCTCTCACATCTGCGCCAGCGCATCGCGCTCCTGCAGACGGAGAGCGGCGCGGCGGTAGCTGAACACAAAATAGACGATCTCTGCGGCGGCGGTCAGCGCCCAGGAGCAGGGATACAGCAGGTAGAGCGCCGGGATCGTGTGGAAGTGGGCAAAGATCGTGTAGACCCACGCAACGCGGAATACGCAGGACCCCAGAATTACGATGACCGTCGGCCCTACCGTCTTGCCGAGGCCGCGGGAGGCGGCAATCGTGCAGTCCATGAATGCCGAGGTGCAGTAGGCCCAGCCCATGACCATAATGCGCTTCATGCCCGCGTCGATGACAGCGCTCTCGGTCGTGAACAGCGCCAGGAACTGCCGCCCAAAGACGAGCAGCCCGCCGCCCAGCACCGCGCCCAGGCCAAACGAGTAGGCCAGCGCGATGAAGTAGCTTTTCTTGACGCGGTCCAGCTTGCCCGCGCCGTAGTTCTGGCTCATAAAGCTGGCGCAGGCCATGTAAAACGCCGCCATAGCGTCATAAATCATCGCGTCGGCGTTAGCTGCGGCGGAGTTGCCCTTGACCATCAGCGAGTCGAAGGAGTTGACGCCCGCCTGAATAAAGAGGTTGGCAATCGCAAAGATCGCGTTTTGCAGGCCCGCGGGCACGCCCAGCATCAGGATGCGCTTTGTCATGTTGAGGTCCAGCCTTACCTTGCGGAAATCCAGCGCATAGCAGTCGCTGACCTTTGTCAGCGCGTGCAGGATCAGCCCTGCCGAGACGCACTGGGCAATCGTGCTGGCCAGCGCGACACCGGCGACATCGAGCTTGCAGACGATGACGAAAAACAGGTTGAGCAGGATGT
>ERZ791920.1401-NODE-1401-length-12020-cov-2.736314_pt1 | contig 12020 bp, 4 predicted proteins | sample MGYA00510136_ERZ791920 | MGnify/ENA primary metagenome ERZ791920 (study PRJEB30046, sample SAMN00792066) | human gut metagenome | study: EMG produced TPA metagenomics assembly of the A metagenome-wide association study of gut microbiota in type 2...
TAAGAGTACATCTGTTTCCCTCCTTGCAGAGGTCCAACTTTTCGTCCGCAGTCCCAAGTCCTACGCGGATTTCCGGTCGAGCCATGAGGCAAGCGTATTCCCGCCGCACGCCACCAAGGCAATCCTTGAGGACGGCCGGCTCGGCGACATTCAGGACAGCACCGCGTCCGGCAAGCTCGATTTCATCGAACCCTCTGTTTCGGAGAACGAGCAGGAGAAGGACGTTGTTCTGACCTTCGCAAACGGCGAGGATTACCTCGGCAAGGTTTCCGCGCTCTATCTGAACGGCGACTGGCGCGAGCTTGGCGAGGAGTATTACACCATCGGCGATAACGCCATCACGCTGAAAAAGGGCCTGCTCCATGTCGGCGAGAACGCGCTGAAAATCGAGTCCGCAGGCTACAAGCCGCAGACCGTGAAGTTTGCGTATAATAAGGTGAACGAAACGGGTCTTTCTCTCTCGGTTGCAGGCACCGCAGCAGGCGAACCGGTCGTTATCACGGTTGAGAACTCGAACGGCGATTTCCTGAAAAATCTGAAATCCGTAAAGCTCGGCGACGATGCGGTTTACGGTCAGGGCGTTGAAGGCAGCGACGCGGTTTACTACGTCCTGAGCGCGGACAACAAGACCATTTCGCTCTATAACGTCAAGCCGGGCAGCTATCAGCTCACCCTGTCGGCAGAGTATTATGAGAATTTGACGGCGAAGTTTACGATGGCGGGCGAAGTCAGCGTTAATCCGGTGCCGAATGCAAATCCGACCGTGGAATTGAAGGACGGCATTTACAGACTTCATTTTGGTGATGTAGAATTCGGTTGGTGGAACTACGCAAAGACCATTACGGTAAACCGTCATTCTTACGAATACAACAATATGTATCCGTTCTATTCTCTGAGTGACAACCAGTTCGGTTGGACGACTAAGAATGCGGCAGACTACTCGAACGACCGCATTCTGGCTCTGAGTGCATCTGCATTTGAGGACGGCGAAAACACCGTTACGATTTCCGCAGACGGATATGAAACGCTGACCGTTACCGTCACCAAGACCGCTTCCGGCGGTTCGACCGAACCCACCGAGCCGAGCAAACCCGATGCGGGTAATTTGACGCCTCCTGACGGTACAATGGAATATGTGTCCGGTTACAGTAACTACTATGATATTTCGTTCGGAATGATTGCTGATGGCGATGCTTACTTCGATGCCATTCAGAAAGTATCTGTAAACGGGACGGTTTATGATAAGGTATCTTCTTCGTTCTTGATGAAGGACACTACATGGTGCTTCGGCGGCAGAAGTCCTTACGCATTGCGAATTGGTGAAGGCGCATTTGTAAGCGGCGCTAACGAAGTCGTAATCAAAGCCACTGGCTACAAAGACCTCACACTCAATTACACCCAAAAATAACCTCATGAAAGGAAGCCCCTCGCGGGCTTCCTTTTCTTTCCCCTCCTTGCTTTTCAGGCATCCCAAAGCGTATTTCGGGTACGCTGTGCGGCTTTTGTCGAAAAAGCTGATAAAATGAAGCTATGAAATGGCGGTTCTGCGCCATGGCACTTCACCTGACGAGGAGGGTAACTCATGAAGAAACGAATCATCAGCCTGTTTCTGGTATTCTGCATGACGCTCAGCTTTATCCCTTCGGGGGCACTGGCGGCTGAAGCGGACGGCGTGCCGAATACCACGGCCTCGCAGAGCGGAACGCCCGAGAGTATGCCATTCACCGACGTAAAGCCGAGTGACTGGTACTATTCGGCGGTGCGCTACGCCCGTGCGAACAATTTCTTTAACGGCATCACCGCGACAACGTTCGGCGCCAACGGGACGCTGACGCGCGGCATGTTCGTGACGGTTCTCGGCCGCATGGCGGGCGTTGACACCGCCGATTATCCGGGCGAAACCGGCTTCGGCGACGTCAAAAACAGCTCCTACTGCGCACCCTACGCGCAGTGGGCGGCGAAGTACGGCATCACGAGCGGCGCGGGCAACGGCCTGTTCCTGCCGGACGCAACTGTGACCCGTCAGCAGATAGCGGCCTTTCTGGTGCGCTATTTCGACGCGTTTCAGGTAAACTACGACACCGGCGAGAACGTCACCACCCTGCCGGACGACCTTGACAAGGTCGCGCCATACGCACGGGACGCCGTCACCAAGCTGTGGAAGCAGGGACTGCTGAACGGCAACGGCGTTTCCTTCGACCCGGAGGGCAACGCGACCCGTGCACAGACGGCGGTTATCTGCATGCGCACGGACAAAACGGTAGACAGCTGGTACAGCGAGCCGGGCGTCAAGAGCGACCGCGTCAGCGTGGACCCGGATGCGGCGCAGCAGCCGGAGACCAAGCCGAATACCAAACCGAATACCAAACCGGCCACCTCGAACGGCTCTCACAGCTCTTCGGGCGGCTCTGCGACTACTTCGTATCTCGTGGAGTTCGCGCTCGGCGATAACGGCACGGACACCGCGATTTCGATGCCGGAGAGCAAAACCTATCCGGCAGGTACGCCCATCAGCCAGCTTCCCACCCCGGTCAAGGCCGGTATGGTGTTCCTCGGCTGGTATTACGACAAGGCGCTGACCAAGGGCGCGGAAGCCGCCGACACGGTTGACCGCAGCATGACCCTTTACGCCAAGGTTGCGGCAGGCGAGGAAGTCAGCGCAATCGAAACGCCGAATTATGTAACGAAGGACAAAGTTCCTGCGGGCAAATATACCTTTGCGCTGACGGGCGTAACGAACGCCACCGGCGCGTTCAAGTTCGTGAACATCACCGGCGGCAATATGGCGGTGGACTGCGCGGTAAACGGCACGAGCGTCACCGCCAACCTCGAAGCCGGTCAGACCTATCAGGTCGAGCTGACGGATGACAATGCCCGCTTCGTTCTGGACGGCGCGGAGCAGCTTGCCGCTATCCGCTATCTGAATATCCTGACCGCGAAAAACGAGGTCAAGAACGCGAAGCTGAACACGAGCGTTCAGCAGGTCGATGTCAGCAAGACCGATGGCCTCTCGGACACGGTATTCAAGGGCCTGTATCAGGTCGATAACAGCGGCATCGCCACGCAGAACACCGCGAGCGGCACGTTTACTTATAAGGACAGCAAGCTCCAAATCGGTGACGTTCTCGCGGTCAAGGACGGAAACGTAAACCTTTCGGACGTCACCTCCACCGAGGGCGACGTTGCCTACATCAAAATCACGTCCGTCAACACGAATGACAGTTACAGCTACGAAATGGCGGATGTAGAAGATGTGCTGTTCATGCCCGATGTGCTGCCTGTTCAGGATGAATGGGACAAGGATAAGACGGACGGCACGGTTCTCACTATCGCCGCCGACAATCTCAGCACGGCGATGAGCAACGTAAACGCCAAGAGCCTCGATGAGGGCGATTTCATCAGCTTTATTAACGGCGCATACAATGCAGACTCCGAGCAGCAGACGACCTACGGCAAAATCACGCACTTCAGCAACGTGGGTGAAAATTACGTTATCGAGTATACGTCTGCTAAGGAAAGCGACATCGAAAACTCTCTTGACGTTTACTATTCGAAGGAGCAGCAGGTCAAGGTTTCCAAAGAGGAAAAGCAGGAAATCGAAACGCAGATTTTGCAGGACTTCGAGGAAAACGAAGTCGCGGAGCAGACCGCAGCCTATCTCGCGGCGGTTATGAGCGAGAGCGACAACCTCGAAACCGTTCCTGACATGGCCGCAGTCGCGCAGCGCATGGAAAATACGCAGATCGTGCGGTCGCTGAACGGCGTCTATGCATGCGCCAGCGGCAGCAAAGCGAAGGTCAACTTCGACCGGAACAAGATAAAGATTGAAGTCGGGGCGAACAGATGGCTCGATCACCTGCAAGGCCACGGCTTCAAGGTAAGAGTAAACGTTCCGTTCGAGGTCGAGCTGGGCGACCACATTAAAATCGAAGTCACGGCGGTCTTTGACGAGGAGGTTATCCTCCGCCAGAGCATCAGCACCAAGCGTCACAAAATCGGCTTCCTGAGGTACGATTACTCGCTGAACGCCGCCTTTGACGTTGGCAACTACACCGGCATCGGCTTCACCGCCAATATGTCCACCGGAGATGGTGGCGAGGACGAAAACATGATCGACAAGCTCTCCGGCATCATGGACGAGATGAAGAAGTTCGCGCAGAAGCCGGACGGCATCACGAGCACCGGCGGCAGCATGGATTCCCTGTCGGAGATCTACCGCGAGGTCATGTCGAATGCAGACGATACGTGGATTGAAATCCTGAACGTCAAGCTGTTCGAGAACAACGGCAACGCCTTCTTGCACATTTTCTGCTGGCAGGTCAAGGGCAGCTTTATCGTCAGCGCCAATCTCGCGGTTTCGCTCGGCATGAGCTTCAACTACACCACCCAGAAGCGCTATAACTTCTCCGTTCGGGTAAAGTCCCGCCAGACCACCAACCAGACCATCGACATTATCACACCGCAGTATAACTTCGATTTCTACGTCGTGGGCACTATCGGCATACGAGCGGGACTGCGGCTGGAAATGTATGTCGGCCTGTTCTCGCTAAAACTCGACAAAATCGGCATTACCGCCGACGTCGGCGCATATGCGCAGCTGTGGGGCTACTTCTTCTACCATCTGGCGTGGAAGCAGGGCGCAGGCAAGACGGAAAACTCCGCCGGCGCCATGATGATCGAAATCGGTATGTATCTCGACATCAAATTTGTCGCACAGGCGTTCAACAGCAGCAAGCTGACATGGAACCCGACGATTTACGCGAACCAGTGGCCGCTGTGGTCGGCGGGTGAGATGCAGAACGTCTATGCCTTCGCGGACGGCGGAAACACGAGCTACACGCTCAAAGCCGCACGCACTATGACGCTCCCGGCGTCCACCTACGATATGCGCAGCATGGACCTCAAATCCGGCAAACTCGGCACGGTAAACAAGGACAGCAGTCAGTCCGGCCGTGACGAGCAGAATTTCTATATCACTTTCTCCAACCCGAGCTTTACCTATGACGCGGCAGGCAACACGGTAACGGTCAAGCCTGTCACCGCCGGTTCTCTCAAAGAGGACACCGACATGACCATCACATGGAAAAAGGCGGCGCTCGCTTTCGCGTCCAAGCCCATTCAGAAGGTCATTCACATCGCGTGGAGCGACCCCGAGGGCGAACGCTACATCAGCTTTGACTCCGTGGGCGGCTCGGCGGTTGCGCAGCTGACCGGCGGCATGGCGCTCAGCTGGCCGGCAGACCCCGTAAAACAGGGTTACGTCTTTGACGGCTGGTATAAGGACAGCGCCTACCAAACCAAGGCGGAAACACTCACCGCTATGCCCTCGTTCAGCGACAGCAGCAAGGGCATGACGCTTTACGCGAAGTGGCGGCCCGCCGAGAACACGAAGTACACGGTAGAGCGCTATCAGGAACAGCTGGGCGGCGGCTACGCTGTCATCGCATCGGAAGAGCTGAAAGGCACGACCGAGAGCGAAGCGGCGGTTCCGGACGAGAAATACCCCGGCTTCAACGAGAAATCCGCCGAGAAAAAGACCATCGCGCCGGACGGCAGCACGGTCGTAAAGGTCTACTATGACCGTAACGAGTATACCGTAATGTTTAATCTCGACAACGGCACGGAAAACGTTGTGCAGACCTATAAGCACGGCGCAGACCTGCACGCACCGACTCCCTCGCGCAGCGGCTACACGTTTGCAGGCTGGAACTCGGAACTGCCGAAAATCGTCACCGAGAGCGCAGAGTACGCCGCGAAGTGGACGGCAAACGATAACGCTGTTACTTTCGTAACGAACGGCGGCACGGATGTGGCAGGCCAGACAGTCAAGACCGACGAGAAAATCACGAAGCCGAGCGACCCGGAAAAGACCGGCTATACCTTCGGCGGCTGGTACACCGACCAGAGCTGCACGAAGAAGTGGGATTTCGAGAAAGACACCGTTTCCGACGCCATGACCCTGTACGCGAAGTGGACGGCGAACAGCTATCAGGTGACGCTGGACGCCAACGGCGGCAAGGCTGCATCGGACAGCATAACCGTCACCTACGACCGCACCTACGCGGGACTGCCGACGCCCGAGCGGGCCGGCTATGACTTCCTCGGCTGGTTTACCGCGCAGACGGACGGCGAGCAGGTAACGGCAGACTCCAAGGTTTCCATCACCGCACCCCAGACGCTCTACGCGCACTGGAAAGAGGGCACGGTAACCTACACCGTCAAGCACTATCAGCAGAATACTGAGGATATTGCGGACAATAATTACACCGAGTTTGAGTCCGAAACGCTCTCCGGCATCACGGGTCAGCAGACCAAGGCGGTAGCCAAAACCTACACCGGCTTCGACGCCGCAAAGGCTTTCGAGCAGCAGCCCATCAAGGCGGACGGCTCGACGGTTATCGAAATCAAGTATGACCGCCTGACCTATACGGTTACGTGGATGAACGGCAATACCAAGCTGAAAGACGAAACGCTCCGCTACGGTGCAATGCCGAATTATAGCGGCGATACGCCGACCAAGGAGGGCACCGGCCACACCTATACCTTTGACGATTGGGAGCCTGCGCTGACTAAGGTAACGGGTGACGCGACCTACACGGCAAAGATCCGTGACTCGCTGAACACCTATAACATCACCTACAAACTGAACAGCGGCACAAACGCCTCCGGCAACCCGAGTAGTTACATCTACGGTACGGCGGTAACGCTCGTGGCTCCGACCCGCACCGGCTATACCTTCGGCGGCTGGTTCACGAACTCCGATTTCAGTGGCAAGGCCGTAACCGAAATCCCGGCAGATGCAACGGGCGATAAGACGTTCTACGCGAAGTGGACGGCGAATGAGTATACGGTGACGTTTGACGCGAACGAGGGTAAGGTAACTCAGGAAAACAAAACCGTCACCTACGACGGCACCTACGGCGAACTGCCGACGCCAAAGCGCTCCGGATATAAGTTCCTCGGCTGGTTCACAGAAGAAACAAGCGGTGACAAAGTGGAGGCAGACAGCAAGGTTTCCATCACTGCAAACCAGATGCTGTACGCGCACTGGGACAAGGACGATACGAAGTATCCGCTGTGGGTCAATAACACTCAAGTTACAGCGGAAAACGCCGATAACGTACTCAACGACGGAACGGTTTCCTACGATGCAGGAACGAACACGCTGACGCTGAATAATTGCAATATAACAGCGAGTGCGCTTCAGGCCGAATCTCTCGTGGGCACCCGAAACAAGGTCACCGCTGTCATCAAGTATTGGGATGGCTTCTATGATAATGATAGCAAGAAAAAGCCGCTGAACCTTGTGCTGAATGGAAAAAATACGATTTTGAATGCAATGTCGGACGAGAATGTAAATGTCGGCATTTATACTCTCGGCGACCTGATTATCAGTGGTGACGGCTCGCTGGAGGTACGAGGAGGTCTTGGGAACAGCAATACCAAGATAACCAAAAGCTATGGTATGTACATTGGGGGCAACCTGACGATCAAGAGCGGTACGATTCATGCCTACAGCACGCAAGAAAAGCTATCTTATGATGGTGCGGACAATAAGGCTTACTGTGAATGCTATGGCATTTATGTCATGAAAAACGCTAGATCGGGCGATATGATCGTCAATGGCGGTACAGTAGTTGCAGAGGGTACTCCGAATATAGACGCCAAGAGCACCGGCGATAGCGCGACTGGAGTCAGCGGCGGTATCTTTGTACAAAATAAGCTGACGATCCATGACGGCGCTGTAACCGCAAACGGAGCTGAAAGCATAACGGTATCCGGCAAGAGCGGCAGGATGAATAAAGCAAGTAGCGTTGGCGTAGAGCTGAAACATCTGGCTATTAATGGCGGCTCGCTCAGTGCAAACAGCAAGAAAGCATGCGATAATGGTGATCAAAGCTATGGTATCTGGTCCTACGATACCTTCAACTCTGATGACAATGCAAGTATCACGATCTCGGGCGGAAGTGTGCACGCAACGAGTGGCGACATAGCCGTTTCTGCGACAAGTCTGTCTCTTGCGGACGGCGTTGCCGCGCAGGTCAGCACAGATATGAACGGCACTGACCGAACCGAGTATACCAATGGTACGGACTTGGAAAAGTATAAGTGGTTCAAAGTGAACTAATCTCCCCGCAAAAAACAGCATACACCTAACAGTCCGGCTCCCAATCGGGGGCCGGACGCCTTTTGCGCAAAACAATGCCGCCGGACTGCGTTTTCTTCACAGCAGTCCGGCGGTGATTTGTCTCTATGCAATGGTTAGATGGTTGCGATTTTTAAACGTTTTTTCGATACTCTTCAATCGCACATTCGTGCTCTTTGGTATCTTTGTTATAGTTGATGCCGACAAGCAGAATGTTGCCGGTATACTGCGCGATGGATGCGGGGTAATTTCGATCTATGATTTGCTTCAAGGCAGTATTCGCGTTTTTGTTCCATTTCAGCTCAACGACCAGAGCTGGATAGTCGGATTTATATTCCAGCTTCGGAAGAAAAACAAAATCTGCGAATCCACGGCCTGTCGGCAGTTCTCGGACGGGCTTAAAATAATACTGCATTGCGCTCAGATAGGCTATCGTCAGCACACTGCTCAGCGAGTTCTCGTTGTGGTACTGAATGACCGAGGTATATTCAGTATGAATTTTTTCGATTTGATTCGCGACTGCGATGCAGTCTCTGTCCAGGGTTGCGTCGAGCAGCTTTTCGGACTCCTGCTGAAACAACAGCATTTCATTCCACGGCCTGCTTTCGACTGCCGTAGTCAGCTCCTGTCGGATTTCCTCGTTCGGAACGAAAGCGGTTTTGCTGGTCTGATTATAGCCGAGATAGCCGAGGTGAATTAAATAAGTCAGGACATCATCTTTGCTTGAGATATGCGTGGTATCGTTCTTGAACGTCGCAGTGTTCACCTTGACTGTGGCGCCCGACAGCATTTCAATAACGGCGGTTTTCAGACCATCGTAGTCCATGTTGATGAGAGGCACAATCACATCATACGATGCGGTTTCCGACCAGTAGCTGCGGAATTCATGCCGCTGCATCACACTGACAACTGCTCGCGGGTTATAGATCTGCTGACCGTTCAGCAGGTAACCGTTGTACCAACGTTTTACCTTGTCAAAGTCCTGATGATACGATGCGCAGAGCTGCTGCACCTCTGCCTCCGTAAAGCCGATGAACGGGGCGAGCGGGCCGGGACTCAGCATGGTAAACTCATTGAAATTATTAAGAGCTGACTGTGTTGTTTCCCTTTTTATCGGAAGAATACCGGTGAGATAGACAAGCGCAAGATACTTTGTCGGTTCAACGCCCTTGAACAGGCCGCGAAGGAAGCTGATATACTCAGATTGGATTTTCGTATCGGCAGAGGCATCTCGAATGAGAATATCCCATTCATCAATGATAATAACGAATTTTCGGCCGGTCTTTTCACGCACGCGTGAGAGCGCATCGGGAAGGGAAAAAACCTCGGGCGGCAGAGCCTCCGGGTAAATCACGCGCAGCTCCTCCAGTACGGTCCTGGAGATGACCGAAACAATATTTTCAGTTTCGCCAGCATTGTATTGGAACCATTGAATATCAATGTGAATGACATCGTAACGATTCAGGTGTGTTTGAAATGAAGTGTTTCGGCCAATTTCTAAAGGTGCGAACATTTCCTCGGAATCTGCACCTCTGCTGTAATATGCTGCGAGCATATTTGCCGCATAGGATTTTCCGAATCGCCTCGGACGGCTGTTGCAGATATAGGCATCCGGCGTATCAAGAACGCGGTTGGTATACGCGATGAGACCGGTCTTGTCGATATAAATCTCCGCGTTCAGCGCGACCTGAAACGCACTGTTATCCGGGTTCACAAATCGTCCCATCTGCAACATCTCCTCTCGTTGGAACAGCTTCTGTATAAAATAATTTTACCATCCGATAGAGAAAATAGCAAGCAGGAGGGACGGTTTGAAGAGATAGGCGGCATCTCCTCAAATATCAGTTTCTCACCCGATACTTACGCCGATTCCCATATTGTGTCGAGCGCAGAAGTCCTGCGTCTTCGAACTTCATAACAAATCCGCGGATGGTGGCATAGGCAGCGTTGCCAAAGTCCTTTTCCAGCTGTTTCGTGGAGAACTCAGCGTTGCCGTAGGCAGACAGCACAAAACACCAGAGGGCCGCTTCTTTTTCGGTGACTTTGCCCTGTGCAAGCAGAGCATCAAAGGCATCGGTGGTCGGGGGAGCGGGGAGAGCGCTGTCCAGTTTGTGGTACACGTTTTCGATGAAATAAATCAGGAACGGTGTTGCGTCAAGAACACCGTTGATTTTCGCATTTTCTTCCACCAGTGTATAGGCATCATAGTATCCTTTGCGGCTCTTGTTGATATATTCGGACAGCGGCACAAACAGTGCCGAGGAATAGCCCTGCTGAACCAGATACCAGAGATGCAGCAGCCGCGCCATACGTCCGTTGCCATCGAAATATGGATGCAGATAGGCGATATAAAAATGAATGAGCGCCGCTTTGAGCAGATCATTTATTTCTGTATCATCGCGAATAAATCGCACCAGATTGCTCATGTACTCATCGAGCTGTTTCCGGCAAAGGCCGGAATGCTCCACTTTTTCACCAACGATATAAACGCTGTCGTGACGATAGCGATGTCCGGGCAGCAGCTGATCCGCTTCCGGCAGAAAACTCCCTATGGCGGTCTGGTAGAGCCGGTAGATGTTTTCCTCTGTGATCGCGTGTGCAGGATCGCTGATGAACTCCAGTCCCTTTTTCATACCATACAGACGGTTCTCACTCTCGTCGCATGGGGCATAACCGGCCAGGATTTTTCGAACGCTGTCTCTGGAGAAATCGATATTCTCAATCGTGAATGTGGAGATGATCTCTTCCTCCATGGCCTTGATGCCGTAGAGCGGAGGACTGTTCTGCGGCGTCAGCAATATCTTCGCGGCGGAAAGATGTACCCGGACAGTATTCTTCAGATAGACGAGAGGATTGCCGCTGAAGTCCTTGAGAGGAAGGGGGGAATAAAAGCCGTTACCCAGCAGCGACACGAACTCTGCCATATCTGCTTGCGGATATTTGTATTTGAGTTTTCTCAGATTGGTTAACCGTTTGTCGGAAAGCATTTGCGTAAAAAGCATAGCGTCCATATGAAACACCTCTGATTTCAAACAGTATCAATTAGTATCAGTATAACAAATGCGCGTCTGGGGTGCAAGAGGCTGCGTTGCAAAGAAGTTCGTACTGACGCGACACGGCTTGGCACGATCTTGACAAAAAAGAAACGGTACGGCCTCACCCATACCGTTTCCTTGCGTCCGGACCTCCTTCACCCAAAACGCCACTTCACGCAGTAAGTAACCGCATATTCGCCGCGGCGGGCGGAAAGGGGCCTTGAAAAGTTCATTTCCATCTGGGCGGCGGCGGGCTCGGGAGATGGCGTCCCTTTGTTTGACGAGATGTGTATCTCACGCGCGACCTCCATCTGTGTCCGTCCCTCGAAAAAGCGCAGGCGGATGATGCGTTTTTCGCGGTCGTTCAGGCTGTCGATGGCCTCGCGCAGGGCGATGTCGGCGAGCCAGTGGTCGTCGGTGTTGCGCGTGTCGCCGACCTGGTCCATCACGCAGACCGTGTCCGTGCCGTCATGGAACACCGGCTCGAACAGCGATACCGGGTCGAGGATGGCGTCGAGTGCGAACACGACTTCCTCCTTGGGGACGTCCATCGCCCGCGCCAGCTCCACGATGTCCGGCTCGCGCTGATGCTCGCGCACAAAGGCTTCCTTGGCCTGCAAGGCGCGGTACGCCGTGTCGCGCAGACTGCGGGAAACGCGAAGTGTACTGTTGTCGCGCAGATAGCGGCGGATTTCCCCAATGATCATCGGCATGAACGTTCGAAGGTGAAAAAGACTTATCCTGCCTGTGATGCGCTGCTTTCCGCGCTGTCAATCGTGTAGAATATCTCGATTTTATCGTTCCGGAGCACGATTTTCTCGATGCAGGCGCGGACGAGC
>ERZ791920.1407-NODE-1407-length-11996-cov-9.886107_pt1 | contig 11996 bp, 9 predicted proteins | sample MGYA00510136_ERZ791920 | MGnify/ENA primary metagenome ERZ791920 (study PRJEB30046, sample SAMN00792066) | human gut metagenome | study: EMG produced TPA metagenomics assembly of the A metagenome-wide association study of gut microbiota in type 2...
TTATGTTTAAAGGACAAAAAACATTGGCCGCACTGGCCGTATCTCTGCTGTTCACTGCACCTGTTTATGCTGCTGATGAAGGTTCTGGCGAAATTCACTTTAAGGGGGAGGTTATTGAAGCACCTTGTGAAATTCATCCAGAAGATATTGATAAAAACATAGATCTTGGACAAGTCACGACAACCCATATAAACCGGGAGCATCATAGCAATAAAGTGGCCGTCGACATTCGCTTGATCAACTGTGATCTGCCTGCTTCTGACAACGGTAGCGGAATGCCGGTATCCAAAGTTGGCGTAACCTTCGATAGCACGGCTAAGACAACTGGTGCTACGCCTTTGTTGAGCAACACCAGTGCAGGCGAAGCAACTGGGGTCGGTGTACGACTGATGGACAAAAATGACGGTAACATCGTATTAGGTTCAGCCGCGCCAGATCTTGACCTGGATGCAAGCTCATCAGAACAGACGCTGAACTTTTTCGCCTGGATGGAACAAATTGATAATGCAGTCGATGTCACGGCAGGTGAAGTAACCGCTAACGCAACCTACGTGCTGGATTATAAATAAGTATTATTTTGGCGGCATCATCGCCGCCTTTCATAAAATATTTATCAGGTATGGACACCGTGAATATTTATCGACTCTCTTTTGTATCCTGCCTGGTCATGGCGATGCCTTGCGCAATGGCGGTCGAATTCAATCTGAATGTTCTCGATAAATCAATGCGCGACCGCATTGATATTTCATTATTAAAGGAAAAAGGAGTCATTGCTCCCGGTGAATATTTTGTTAGCGTTGCGGTGAATAACAACAAAATCAGTAATGGGCAAAAAATTAACTGGCAAAAAAAGGGTGACAAAACCATTCCATGCATCAATGATTCACTGGTCGATAAATTTGGTTTAAAACCAGATATCCGTCAGTCCTTGCCACAGATAGATCGGTGTATTGATTTCAGTTCCCGACCTGAAATGCTCTTCAATTTCGATCAAGCCAATCAGCAACTGAATATTAGTATTCCGCAAGCCTGGCTGGCGTGGCACTCAGAAAACTGGGCTCCCCCCTCTACATGGAAAGAAGGTGTTGCCGGTGTCCTGATGGATTACAACTTGTTTGCCAGCAGCTACCGCCCACAGGACGGCAGCAGCAGCACTAACCTGAATGCCTACGGTACCGCCGGAATTAACGCCGGGGCATGGCGCTTACGCAGTGATTACCAGCTTAATAAGACCGATAGCGAAGATAACCATGACCAGTCAGGCGGAATATCGCGCACCTATCTTTTTCGTCCATTACCGCAATTAGGCTCTAAGTTAACCCTCGGCGAAACCGATTTCAGTTCCAATATTTTCGATGGTTTTTCTTATACCGGCGCGGCACTGGCGAGTGACGATCGAATGTTACCGTGGGAGCTGCGTGGCTACGCCCCACAAATTAGCGGTATTGCACAGACCAATGCCACGGTGACGATCAGTCAATCAGGCCGCGTCATTTACCAGAAAAAAGTCCCGCCAGGCCCGTTTATTATTGATGACCTCAATCAGTCTGTTCAGGGCACGCTGGATGTCAAAGTGACGGAAGAAGATGGTCGGGTGAACAATTTCCAGGTTTCGGCAGCATCGACGCCCTTCCTGACTCGCCAGGGACAGGTTCGCTATAAATTGGCCGCGGGTCAGCCACGGCCTTCCATGTCACATCAAACTGAAAATGAAACCTTTTTTAGCAATGAAGTTTCCTGGGGGATGCTCTCAAACACCTCGCTGTACGGCGGCCTGCTGATTTCTGATGATGACTACCATTCTGCCGCAATGGGTATCGGGCAAAATATGCTGTGGCTTGGCGCACTGTCCTTTGATGTCACCTGGGCCAGTAGCCATTTTGATACTCAGCAGGACGAGCGGGGCTTAAGCTACCGTTTTAATTACAGCAAACAAGTGGATGCCACCAACAGCACGATTTCGCTCGCCGCTTATCGCTTCTCAGATCGTCATTTTCACAGCTACGCCAACTATCTGGATCACAAATACAACGACAGCGATGCGCAGGACGAAAAACAGACGATCAGCTTATCCGTGGGCCAACCGATTACCCCACTAAACCTCAATCTTTACGCCAACCTGCTACATCAAACCTGGTGGAATGCAGACGCCTCCACGACCGCCAACATCACAGCAGGTTTTAATGTTGATATTGGTGACTGGAGAGATATCTCGATTTCGACGTCATTCAATACGACCCACTACGAAGATAAAGATCGCGACAACCAGATTTATCTGTCGATTTCGCTCCCCTTCGGTAACGGTGGTCGGGTTGGCTATGACATGCAAAACAGTAGCCACAGCACCATACACCGCATGTCGTGGAACGATACGCTGGATGAACGTAATAGCTGGGGCATGTCTGCCGGACTGCAATCCGATCGTCCGGACAATGGAGCCCAGGTGAGCGGTAACTATCAGCACCTGAGTTCAGCGGGTGAGTGGGATATTTCTGGTACCTATGCCGCCAGTGATTACAGTTCCGTCAGCAGCAGCTGGAGCGGTTCTTTCACCGCAACCCAATATGGTGCAGCATTTCATCGCCGCAGCTCCACCAATGAACCACGCCTGATGGTCAGCACCGATGGCGTGGCAGATATTCCGGTTCAGGGCAATCTCGACTACACCAACCATTTTGGCATTGCGGTGGTGCCGTTGATTTCCAGTTACCAGCCTTCCACCGTGGCGGTGAACATGAATGACTTACCCGACGGCGTAACAGTTGCAGAAAACGTCATCAAGGAAACATGGATTGAAGGCGCGATAGGTTACAAATCACTGGCTTCCCGTTCCGGTAAAGACGTTAACGTCATCATACGCAACGCCAGCGGTCAGTTCCCTCCCCTCGGTGCGGATATCCGCCAGGATGACAGCGGCATTAGCGTGGGTATGGTTGGCGAGGAAGGACATGCCTGGTTAAGCGGTGTCGCTGAAAATCAACTGTTTACCGTGGTCTGGGGTGAGCAAAGCTGCATTATTCATCTGCCAGAACGTCTGGAAGACACGACCAAACGCCTGATTTTACCTTGTCATTAATTAAGGAAAAGAGAATGACATTTATTAAAGGATTACCCTTAATGTTGTTAACCATCAGCTTGGGTTGCAATGCTGCGGTGCAACCCGATCGCACACGCATTGTGTTTAACGCCAATGACAAAGCCACCAGCCTGCGTATCGAAAACCAAAGTGACAAACTGCCTTATCTTGCTTATTCCTGGATAGAAAATGAAAAAGGGGAGAAAAGCGATGCTCTTCTGGTCGCTTTGCCCCCTATTCAACGTCTGGAACCGAAAGCGACATCGCAGGTGCGGGTTGTGAAACAAGCCTCAACCACACAATTACCTGGCGATCGCGAAACGCTATTTTTCTACAATATGCGCGAAATTCCTCCCGCTCCGGATAAAAGCAGCGACCATGCGATACTTCAGGTCGCTATTCAAAGTCGTATTAAATTGTTCTGGCGACCGGCTGCATTACGCAAGAAAGCAGGAGAAAAGGTCGAACTGCAGTTACAGGTCAGCCAGCAGGGCAACCAACTGACACTGAAAAATCCTACCGCGTATTATCTGACCATTGCCTATCTGGGGAGAAATGAAAAAGGCGTTCTCCCAGGCTTCAAAACCGTGATGGTTGCACCTTTTAGTACGGTCAACACAAACACCGGAAGTTATAGCGGCAGCCAGTTTTATCTCGGTTACATGGATGATTACGGCGCATTACGCATGACGACGCTCAACTGCAGCGGACAATGCCGTTTACAAGCAGTGGAGGCGAAATGAGTGCTGGCAAGGGATTGTTGCTCGTCATCTGCCTGTTATTTCTGCCGTTGAAGTCTGCAATGGCGCTGAACTGCTATTTTGGTACATCTGGTGGCGCAGTAGAAAAATCAGAAGCGATTCAACCGTTTGCTGTACCAGGCAATGCCAAACCCGGTGATAAGATCTGGGAATCTGACGATATTAAAATTCCCGTCTATTGTGACAACAATACCAACGGCAACTTTGAAAGCGAGCATGTCTACGCCTGGGTAAACCCCTATCCGGGGGTGCAGGATCGTTATTATCAACTCGGCGTGACATACAACGGTGTCGATTACGATGCCAGTCTGGGAAAAAGTCGCATCGACACTAACCAGTGTATCGACAGTAAGAACATTGATATTTATACCCCTGAGCAGATCATCGCGATGGGATGGCAGAACAAAATTTGCTCGGGCGATCCCGCTAATATTCATATGTCGCGTACCTTTCTCGCTCGCATGCGGTTATACGTCAAAATACGAGAAATGCCGCCGCATGATTATCAAAGTACGCTACGCTTAGCGACTATATCGTCGTGCAATTTGACGGTGCCGGTAGCGTTAACGAAGACCCTACTGCCCAAAACCTGAAATATCATATTACTGGTCTGGAAAACATTCGCGTGCTGGATTGCAGCGTCAATTTTTCCATTTCACCGGAAACACAGGTGATTGATTTTGGTAAATTTAATTTGCTGGATATACGTCGCCACACAATGTCGAAAACGTTCAGTATTAAAACGACCAAGAGCCAAAACGATCAATGCACCGACGGATTTAAAGTCAGTTCCTCCTTTTATACCGAAGAAACGTTGGTTGAAGAAGATAAAGCATTGTTGATTGGTAATGGTCTGAAGCTACGTTTACTGGATGAAAACGCCTCGCCTTATACCTTCAATAAATATGCTGAATACGCCGATTTCACCAGTGACATGTTGGTCTACGAAAAAACCTATACGGCTGAACTTTCGTCCATTCCAGGCACCCCCATCGAGGCTGGCCCCTTCGATACAGTGGTGCTTTTTAAGATTAACTATAACTGATTTACCATGATGCCCTTTGCCGCCGGAAAGGGCATCTCTTTCAGAAAATTGCTGATTTTCCCCTTTTCCTTGATTGCTGTTATTTTTTCCTGGCCCAGCTTTCTTTATGCTGTATCGATACACCAAAGAGAAAATAATGAGGGAGCGAAGGATGCCAGTTTTGCAGTGGGGAATGTTATGTGTGCTATCACTTCTCCTTTCTATTGGTTTCCTCGCGGTACATCTCCCGGCGGCGCTATTACTTGGGCCGATGATCGCCGGGATCATCTTTAGTATGCGCGGAATTACTCTGCAACTTCCCCGCTCTGCTTTTCTCGCCGCCCAGGCCATTCTTGGCTGCATGATTGCGCAAAACCTCACTGGTTCGATTCTCACCACCCTGGCCGTCAACTGGCCGATCGTGCTTGCAATTTTACTGGTAACGCTGCTTTCCAGCGCCATTGTGGGTTGGTTATTGGTGCGCTATAGCTCATTGCCTGGAAATACCGGTGCCTGGGGCTCCTCTCCTGGCGGCGCGGCGGCAATGGTCGCTATGGCGCAAGATTACGGCGCAGATATTCGCCTGGTGGCGTTTATGCAATATCTGCGAGTGCTGTTCGTCGCGGGGGCCGCTGTTCTGGTCACCCGCATGATGCTGGGCGATAACGCTGAAGCGGTTAACCAGCATATCGTCTGGTTCCCGCCAGTGAGCATTAATCTCCTGCTTACTATTTTGCTCGCGGTCGTTGCCGGTACAGTGGGATGCCTGCTGCGTCTTCCTTCCGGCACGATGCTCATCCCGATGCTGGCGGGCGCAGTGCTCCAGTCTGGTCAGCTCATCACCATCGAACTACCGGAATGGCTGCTGGCGATGGCGTATATGGCAATTGGCTGGCGGATTGGTCTTGGTTTCGATAAACAAATCTTACTGCGGGCACTACGCCCGCTACCGCAAATCCTGCTGTCGATTTTTGCTCTGCTGGCTATTTGTGCGGGTATGGCGTGGGGGCTGACCCGGTTTATGCACATTGATTTTATGACTGCCTACCTCGCCACCAGCCCCGGCGGGCTTGATACCGTGGCGGTCATCGCCGCAGGGAGCAATGCCGATATGGCGCTCATTATGGCGATGCAAACCCTACGCCTGTTCAGTATTTTGCTGACAGGGCCTGCCATTGCGCGGTTTATTTCAACCTATGCGCCGAAGCGGTCGGCCTAGTGCTGGCAGCCAGGGCACCAGTAAAACGGGCGAGATGACAGCGTGGTTTTCTCAATGATGCTGCCACAACGTTCGCACGGTTCGCCATCTCGATGAAAAACCTTAAAGCGAAACAGCGCCCCATGATGCTTATTCTCATCCACCTGCCCCCGCGTAGCGTAGGAAAATCGAGGAATCTCCAGTAACGCGTGTGCGAGTGCATCCAGTTGCGCCGCATTGAGATCTTTCGCTTTATGATTTCCAGTCAACCCAACCTGCCAGAGGATCTCCACCCGCAAATAATTGCCAAGCCCAGCCAGAAACGCCTGATCGAGCAGTAATCCAGCAAACTGACGGTTACGAAAGCGCGGCGACAATAATCGTTCTTTCACCACCTCCGGCGTCAGATTCGGATCCAGCACATCGGGACCAACGCGTTGTAAAAACGGATGCGTGGTCAGTTGTTCCGGGGTCAACATCTCAATATCCGAGGCGCTATAAAGCAGAATGGTTTTGTCAGCCGTTTGCAGTTTTACCCGCAATACTCGCGTGGTCTGCGGCTCTTCGCCGGTATCAACCACGCGCCAGACGCCGTAAAGCTGATTATGGCTGTAGAGCGTTAAGTCGTTGGAAAAATGAGTTAACAACGCCTTACCACGCGTTTCCACATGGGTAACGTGTTGACCGATAAGTTGTGATTGATAAGGTTTTAACTGCGGGAAGGCAAACCAGACATCAGTTAGTGGTTTGCCTTTGATCGCCGCCTCCAGGTTATCCGCTGCACGGCGGATCTCCGGGCCTTCAGGCATGGTGATATCCTTTTTTCATTCTTTATTAATCGGGGTTATGCTGCGACAACAATCCCCTTTTCGGCAAATGCAGAGCGTAGTCGGCGGGCGAACGCCAGTGCGTGCTCGCCGTCGCCATGCAGGCAGACCGTTTGCGCCGCGACCGTTGCCCATTCGCCGGTGATACTTTTGACTCTGCCGTGTTGCACCATCTCCAGCGTTTGCGCCAGCGCCTGTTCTTCGTTTTCAATCAACGCGCCTGACTGGCTTCGCGGCACCAGCGAGCCGTCAGCCTGATAACCGCGATCGGCAAACACTTCCTCGCGCGTTGTCAGACCATATTGCTTGCCTGCACGAATCAGCTCGCTTCCCGCCAGCCCGACGAGAATCAATGCTGGATCGCAAGCGTATACCGCTCTGGCGATGGCGTCTGCCAGTTGTGCTTCTTTCGCCGCCTGGTTGTACAACATGCCGTGCGGTTTGACATGACGCATTACGCCGCCTTGCGCACGGGCAATCGTTGCCAGCGCGCCAATTTGATACAGCGTCTGGGCGTAAACGGTTTCTGGCGGCAGCTGCATGGCGCTGCGACCAAAATTTTCCCTGTCGGGAAAACTCGGGTGAGCGCCAATCGCGACACCATTTTTTATTGCTTCACGCACGCAAGCCTGCATGATTTGCGCATCGCCTGCATGAAATCCACAGGCAATATTGGCAGAGGAAACCAGCGTTAATAGCTCTGCGTCGCTGGCGCAGCCTTCGCCCAGATCGGCGTTCAGGTCAATTTTCATTGTGCAGCCGCCACGCTAATTGTTCAAAATAACGTTGCTGATCTTGCCGTGCTTTTAGTGCCTCTTCCAGTGAACACTGGACAAAATGAATCGGCTGACCGAGCGGAATTTGCGCCAGATGGTACATATCAGCCTCAATGATACAGGCAATACGCGGGTAACCACCGGTGGTCTGTGCGTCGTTCATCAACACAATCGGCTGCCCGTTATGTGGCACCTGCACCACGCCCGGTAACAAACCGTGAGATAACAGTTCGCGATCGGTGGTGCGTTTTAAAATTTGCCCCTGTAAGCGATAGCCCATGCGGTTACTTTGCGAGCTAAGCTGCCAGGGCGAACGCCAGAATGCATCCTGCGAGGCGCGATCGAACTCATGATATTCCGGCCCCGGCAAGGCGCGAATGCGGTTGCCCCACAGCAGCTGTTTAACGCCCTGCGCTTCCATAGAATCACGCTTCGATTTGCCAATCGGGAGTCGGTCACCATCCTTCAGTAAACGGCCTTCCAGCCCGCCAATCCCCACTTTGAGATCGGTGCTGCATGAGCCCATTACCGGCGGAACATCAATACCACCCGCGACCGCCAGATAACTGCGCATCCCGTGCTGCGGGCGTTTAAGCGTTAAACGCTGGCCTGCTTTCATCGGCAATCGCCAGCCGGTCCAGACGGCATTATCATCCAGCCGCGCTTCGCAACCGGCACCCGTCAGAGCAAACCACCCATCAGTTTCGAACTCAACAGTTAACTGACCGAGCGTGATCTCCAGCGCGGGGGCATTGGCGTCATTACCCACCAGTAGGTTAGCAATGCGTAACGCGGGCATATCCAGTGCGCCGCAGTGGCTGATACCCGACTGGCGAAAACCGTGACGACCGCCATCCTGCACAGTGGTATACATGCCCGCACGAATAATCTTCAGCATACTCCCTCCTTCTGCGGTACAAAGCGCACGCTGTCTCCCGGACGTAATAAGATGGGTTCGTCACGCGCCGGATCAAACAGGCTGAGTGAGGTATGACCAATCAACTGCCAGCCACCCGGCGTTGCCAGCGGATAAACACCAGTCTGCGGCCCGCCGATCCCGACAGAACCTGCCGGAACGAGTAAGCGCGGTTCAGCGCGCCGTGGCGTGTGTAGTTGTTCCGGCAAACTCCCGAGATACGGGAAGCCCGGTTGAAAACCTAAAAACCAGACCACGTATTCCACGGAGGAGTGCAATTCAACAACCTGTTTTTCGCTCAACCCGCAATGCGCCGCGACCACCGCCAAATCCGGTCCGCCTGCACCACCGTAAACCACCGGAATTTCAATAAAGCGAGACTCCGGCTCCAGCGCCTCGCTCTCCTCCCACCAGCGTTGCAAACGCTCTATGGCATCCAGCGCCAGCGACTCAGGATTACGCAAAATCACCGTGATATTGTTCATGCCGGGAATGGCTTCAACCACATTCGGCATATCCACCAGACGCTGCGCCAGTCGCCAGATCCGTTTCTGGCTAGCCAGCGTCACCGGCGGTTCCAGTTCCAGCACTACCGCCGTTTCACCTATCAGATAACAACGCGCTCGTTGCACTTTCGATCCCTCTGATTATTCGTTATGCAGGATTAGGAATATCAATAAAGGTCACATCAAGATCGGTATTTTCATTCAGCCACTCGCTCAATGCGCGAATACCACCACGTTCAGTGGCATGGTGACCTGCAGCATAAAAATGCAATCCCTGCTCGCGGGCTGAATGAATGGTCTGTTCAGAAACTTCGCCAGTAATAAAAGCATCCACGCCAAAACGCGCGGCGCTATCGATAAAACTTTGCCCGCCGCCCGTGCACCAGGCGACGCGCTGGACCACCTCAGGTCCGGTATCGCCACACCATAACGGCTTACGTCCCAGACGCGCTTCAATCCAGGAAGCCAGCTCCAGTCCCGGCACAGGCATGGTCAGTTCGCCCCACGGCACCAACGGCTCAATTTCGCCCATGACCGTGATCCCCAGTAACGCCGCCAGCTGTGCGTTATTGCCCAGCTCAGGATGTGCGTCAAGCGGCAAATGCCAGCCATACAGGTTGATATCATTCGCCAGCAACGTTTTTAAACGGTTACGCTTCATTCCGCGAATGACCGGAGACTCTCCTTTCCAGAAGTAGCCATGATGCACAATGACCGCATCCGCGCCCAGACGCACTGCCTCATCGAGCAAAGCCTGGCTGGCGGTGACACCGGTAACAATTTTTTGCACCGTCTCTTTGCCTTCCACCTGCAAACCATTCGGCGCGTAATCACTAATCGCCGCGCTGTTCAGTTTTTCGTTAATCAGTTGTTCCAGTTCGGTGTTTTTCATCTTCGCGCCTTCCGTATTCTGATAGCTACACCGTTAACATAGCGTTACCTCGCCAGTTCGTCGATAGCCAATCTTTTGACATATTAAGAAACAAACCCGACGCCAAAAGACGCAAATTGTTTATATCATCACGCTTCAGCTAATGTATATTTATGCAATCAGACAGCATATTGCATAAATAATCAGATCTGTATCAAAGTTTTAACTTTAAGGAAACACAAGCACGCCGCGCAACTATTACGTGACGTTGCCGTCAATTGTGGAATTATTATGAATAAACACGCATCACAGCCGCGCGCTATTTACTATGTCGTTGCGCTGCAAATCTGGGAATATTTTAGCTTTTACGGCATGCGTGCCCTGCTGATTCTCTATCTCACCAATCAACTAAAATACAACGATACTCACGCCTACGAGTTATTTAGCGCCTACTGTTCGCTGGTGTATGTCACGCCAATCCTCGGTGGCTTTTTGGCGGATAAAGTTCTCGGCAATCGCATGGCGGTGATGCTGGGGGCGTTGTTGATGGCGATCGGTCATGTGGTGCTGGGTGCCAGTGAGATCCATCCGTCATTCCTCTATCTGTCCCTGGCGATTATCGTCTGCGGCTATGGCCTGTTTAAATCTAACGTAAGCTGTCTGCTCGGCGAGCTGTATGAGCCAACCGATCCGCGTCGTGATGGCGGTTTCTCGCTGATGTATGCGGCGGGTAACGTGGGGTCTATTATCGCACCTATCGCCTGTGGTTACGCCCAGGAAGAGTACAGCTGGGCGATGGGCTTTGGCCTGGCGGCGGTTGGCATGATCGCGGGTCTGGTCATTTTCTTATGTGGCAATCGTCATTTCACTCATACCCGCGGCGTTAACAAAAAAGTACTGCGTGCGACAAACTTTCTCCTGCCGAACTGGGGATGGCTGCTGGTTCTGCTGGTGGCAACGCCTGCACTGATTACCATACTGTTCTGGAAAGAGTGGTCGGTATACGCCTTAATTGTCGCGACTATTATTGGCCTGGGTGTACTGGCAAAAATTTATCGCAAAGCAGAAAACCAGAAACAGCGGAAGGAGCTGGGGCTGATTGTGACGCTCACCTTCTTCAGTATGTTGTTCTGGGCCTTCGCACAACAGGGCGGTAGCTCGATTAGCCTTTATATCGACCGCTTCGTTAACCGCGATATGTTTGGTTATACCGTTCCGACCGCGATGTTCCAGTCGATTAATGCCTTCGCAGTTATGCTGTGCGGTGTGTTCCTGGCGTGGGTGGTAAAAGAGAGTGTCGCGGGTAATCGTACCGTGCGCATCTGGGGGAAATTTGCTCTTGGCCTTGGCCTGATGAGCGCCGGATTCTGCATTCTGACCTTAAGCGCCCGCTGGTCCGCAATGTATGGTCACTCTTCTCTGCCACTGATGGTATTAGGCCTGGCGGTGATGGGCTTTGCGGAACTGTTTATCGACCCGGTTGCCATGTCGCAAATTACGCGCATTGAAATCCCCGGTGTGACCGGCGTATTAACCGGCATCTACATGCTGCTTTCTGGCGCGATCGCGAACTATCTGGCGGGCGTGATTGCCGATCAGACATCGCAGGCTTCGTTTGATGCTTCCGGGGCGATCAACTACTCCATCAATGCATATATTGAAGTATTTGATCAAATTACCTGGGGCGCACTGGCGTGTGTAGGACTGGTACTGATGATTTGGCTGTATCAGGCGCTGAAATTCAGAAACCGCGCGCTGGCGCTGGAGTCTTAATAGGCCAGCACCGATGCCTGATGCGACGCTTGACGCGTCTTATCAGGCCTACGTATTTCCTGCAATTTATTGAATTTGCACAAATTTGTAGGCTGGATAAGGCGTTCACGCCGCATCCGGCATCTGGGCTCGATTGCCTGACGCGTCTGTTATTTCCCCTTCCGCGCCGCCTCATACGCTGCCAACGTTTGTACTCTCGCTTCTTTGTGCTCGACTATCGGTTGCGGATAATCCAGCGTCACACCTGCTTTCTGCGCCCACTTCCACG
>ERZ791920.1408-NODE-1408-length-11995-cov-7.504523_pt1 | contig 11995 bp, 7 predicted proteins | sample MGYA00510136_ERZ791920 | MGnify/ENA primary metagenome ERZ791920 (study PRJEB30046, sample SAMN00792066) | human gut metagenome | study: EMG produced TPA metagenomics assembly of the A metagenome-wide association study of gut microbiota in type 2...
TTCGGCTATATCACGTGCTACAGACGGCTTTTCAGCTATGCAAACTATCATTCTTTTCCTTCTTGTTTTTATACTATCAGCCTACAAAGTTACACGAATATTTCTCACAGACGGCATGAAGCCGGGAAAAAGTGATTATACCTCCCAACACTTCCATCCTTTATTGGCACAGATATATACCACGTACGAACGGACATTGTAATTGGGAAACTTCTTTTTCGTATCTTCGGCATAGCCCTTCACTTGTTCTACGTGTTCTGCCAACGGTTCGGTGAGCGCAAGCATGCGGTCGGCATCTTTGGAACGATAGTATTTGAATTCCACCACGCGGTCGTCCGTGTAATAATCCGTGCCGGGGATGCCGGTCATTTCAAAATCCGAACGACCGACGGAGTTATTCTGTTCGATGGCAAAAGTGTAACAATGGCTCAAATAGCGGGAGACAAGCTCGTAGAAAGAACAACGGATAAAGTTCTCGTTGATCTTATCGAAAACCTGTGCGGGGAATTGTCCCAGATATTGCTCGAAATAGTTCTGCACAAGGGGTTCAAAACTACGGTTGGAATCATAAAGTTCATAAACCGGGACGTAGCGACTGGCGTTACCTTCGATCTTGTTCAGTTGGTTGTAATAATCCATGTAGATGCTGCGCATGGTCATGTTGGGGAGCACCATGCGGTATGCACTCTTCAGGGTAGTCATACCTAAGTAGAACAGGCTGACGGGATAGAATTCTTTCTCGAAGAACTTCTTCTTGTTGAACTTACTGGATAAATCGCTGACGTTGTAGGACAGTTCGTCGTCTATCACCAGGGCATCGAGCATCTCTTTGGCATTAGTAAGCGAAAGAGTTAAGCGGCGAATCCAGTTGATGTCCGTACGCAGGTTCTCATCGATCAGTTCGGGCGGAATGCTTCCGGCATTAGCGGCAAATTTCTTAAGGAAATAAGTTAGGATAGTGGAGTTAAAAAGACGTTCGCCGACGGGGCTGAAACGATAACCGTCATAGTTGCTCACAATCAGCTGCCAGATTTCCTCGAAACGTTCTTCGCTTGCATCGGGAATATATTTATCAAGTACATAACGCAGGTATGTCTTCGTTTCTTCATAGGTGAAACCGAGCATATTGAGGAAAGACGGTTCCAAGGTAAGAATTTCCGCAATGTTATAACCGCTAGTCAAATCGTCCATGGTGACAGGCAATACACCTGTGCAGAAACAGGTACGGATAGTACCTTCGCCTATGCCTTTTTTAATCACTTTAAAAAAGGTACGAAGGAAACTGTCGCTGGTGGTTACCTTTTCATAAAGCGGATCGTTATAGGAAGTAAGCAGTTGGTTGGTGAAGTTATCGTATTCGTCAATCAATATATATACTTTAGGCAATCCACGTGAACTGGCATAACCCAAAAGTTCCTCCAACATCTGCGCAGCATTTCCCCTAGTTGTAAACTGAAAATCCCCAAACAGGTCACGGTTGTGTTCTAACGTTACCTCTACTGGTATACAGTTGAGTTTATTAAAGTTCTGTGCCAGTCCTTCCATATCATTCGCCATCACCATAGCCGAGAAGTCATAACGAATCACCATATATTGATTATGCTCTTTCGTAGGATGTTCGCCAATCCAGGTGCCACCGAAGAGTTCTTCAAAACGATTCGCCTTTGTACGGTCGTAGTAGTGAGCCAGCGTGGAGATAAGCAGACTTTTCCCGAAACGGCGGGGACGGAGAAAAACAGGAGCTTTATAGTCTTCAAGCCCCGGAATGTAATTTGTCTTATCGACATAATAAAAGCCACGTTCACGCATTTCTGCGAAGTCGGCCACTGCGTATGGAATCGTTATTCTTGCCATAATCGTTGATCTTTTCTTTCGGTAGAGACAAAAGTACTAATAAATTAGTACTATAAAAAAGATTATGCGAAAAAGATCAAAGTTATGCACTTATCATGTATAGCCCTATACACGAAGGCTGCACAACTCTATACATGATGCGTACGTAGAGCTGTGCAGCCTCTCTGCATAAGCCGGGGGCAAAGCTTCACCCCCGGCTAAGAACATTTTATTCCGAAGGATCGGGAGCCTCTCCTCCTCCACCGCCTTCACCACCGGAGCCGCCTCCTGTTTCGGGTTTCGTACCGACGTAGAAAGTAGCGATAGCAGTGCGTGGCGTTTTCAGGAGCGTGCTGCCTGCATATTGCGTCGTGATGGTGAGGGTGTATTCGCCATCCGCCAGCCCGGCAGGAACGATGAATGTGAGTTGTGACGGATTGTTGACAGCCAGCATATTGAGATCGACAGGCGTGGTTTGTTCTTTGCTGTCGGTGATGGTGATGCCGACAGAAGAATCCGTACCTGCGATTTTCAGCATACGGCCGTTGACCGTGAACGGACGACCGGCGATGGCGGTGGCAGGCGAGAATCCGGCAACGTACATCACGCTTTGACGTTCGCCCAGAATGCTGACAGAGGTTTGGGCGATAGCTTCACGCAACTCTTTATCTTGGGTGAAGGAGACGTAGACGGAGTTCTTTTCGGGATTCCATTTTCCGCCATCGATAACACCGCGGAGTTGCGCTACGGCGTGGTAAAGACCGGTGTTGACACTATATCCGCTAAGGATAAGATCGCCTACCACACGGTTGTAGAGCTTCACGACGTGCTCGATGGTTTCGGGACGGAGCCCGGTGTCTTCCTTGTGCATCTCATCGAGGATGTCCTGCAACGAGAGGTTACCGGACGATTCGAGCTGACCGATCTTATCGTCTTTGTTGTCGACGGTTACAGTGTTGTCGACTAACCATATTTTCAATATATTCTTCATAATAACATAATATTTAATTAAATGTAAATTGTTTCTACAAAAGATTACTAGTTTTAATCCTGCTAGAAAACATACAATTATACCTAAAGCCAAATCTTATAAAAAAGCAAAGAGCATCTGTACTAATTTCTCAATTCTTTTCAGAAAGTATAATACTTCATCACCGACTACAAAGCTACATTATTTTCCATATGCAAGATAGAATTACAATAATACAACCTTGTCTTTATCTTCAATCCATGTATCAGTTTACCAATCTTTCTGAAACATATAATAATCTCTTACCGAGTATGGTACTTCTATCTGCGCCATTGTGGAACTCGAAAAATCCTCCGGTGCAGGGGATTTACATGAAATCCATGTCGCCCAAGGATCATTCCATACTCCCTCTTTTCCATAATCCATATAAGGGATATCTGCTCCCACCACCACATCTGTTCCACTAAGTGGAGTAAACCGCATCATGTTCATATATTCGCCTATTATGGTATTTTCCCTCAAATTCATCTGTTCCTCTTGAGACATAGCGGCTATATCCCTGAGAAATATAGTCCCATATTTCTTTTCCGGAATTCCAGCTAAAGGACGTATGGTAGCATCTGTTTCGTAAGGCGCTAAAAAGTCCTCTAACGAACTCCAAGCGTAATCCAGATAGTTACCTACACTGATGCCCGCTTGCTCATCACAAAGTGCTTCGGTAGTTTCACGGGTATCAACCAACGTAAGCAATTTATCCGGCATCGCATTTTTCAATGCTTTTATCAATTTAGCATATGAAGTGTCATTGATGGGCGCCATTCCCTCTTTACCGTAACCTGCTCCTTTGTCCCAAAGGTTAATACCATCTAAATCGTAAAGACTGACAGCGGTTTGAACCTGTGCTGTAAAGTCACTGATTTGCGCATCTGTCAAATTTGCGAATCCCAATCCGGTTCCGCCACCCATGATGGCAAGACAGACTTTCAACCCATTCTCTTGCATAGGACGTAGATAGCGGATATGTTTTTTCAGTACATATTCCATATCAGTCGTATAGGTCAGTGTCGCGCGTCCTTGCACTTCTTTCAAGAAAGCCGTACGTACATTCAAAATATCCAATAAGGGACCTTTATAAATGTTCGTTTCCTCAAATCCTTCACTCATATCAAAAAAATCGACACTAAGCGAAAGCTGACCTGCAATCAAAGGATTCATGACTTCCGTGTCTATGTAAGCTATTATAGTGCCCGGCTTTTCTCCTATCTCCTTTTTATCTTCAACAGGACTAATAATGTAATATATCTGATCAATAAGTTCTCCTGTTTCCACCTCAACAGCCTGAATCGGGAAAAGATAAGTATAGTAGCTATTTAAATATTCTCTTTCAAAAAGCAATTCGACCTTCTCTGACTTCCGTTCTCCTGCCCGTATAGTTACAATGGCTTCTTTACCTCCGTTTAGCGATAAGGTATTTCCTAATCCGTTATTCCCTGGAATATTAAAATCAGAACCTAGAGTCTTTATTTTATACTCTTTACGGAATGCCTCTACTACAAAGCTTGTATAACTGCCACCATTTTTCATCGTTTCATTATTTGCATAAGCATCCTCCATAGCAATCTTCAAAGTAATATCCTTTTCAAGTGGCTTTGGAAGGATAAGGCAAAGTTCATCTTTCCTTCCTAAATCAGTTTCATCACGTCCTTCCAAAGTTGGATCTCCGATACTGAGCAATACAATCTTACTCTCCGGGCAAAGCGTACTATTCAAAGTACCCTTACCATTGGCAGTTTCTACACCTTCAGTTGACTGTCCATGTGTAACATCGGGATTGATTATCATAGCATCGTCCTGACAAGACAAGAGCATTAACAGCACCCCCGCTACAGCACACATATATTGTATTATCTTTTTCATCACTTATCTCCTTTTTAGCTTATTGTTCATTGTTAATCTTCGGAACCTCTATTCCGCTAGGCCATAATTCGGCATCTGTTTTACTATAAGCTTCCACGTGGTCGCTTGCTTTCCAATAAGGAACCACTTTCGCATTGTTCCCATGTCCAGTCCGGTCTTCCACTTCCAGCCCTGTTCCCTCATCAAACTTCCAATAAGCACACAAAGCAGGCTCGTCAGCCGGATTAGGGATATCATACATATTCTGATAAATCTGTTCTTGCGTACGGGCTACACTCCAGATACGGGCTTCACAGATTTCACCGTTAAACTGACGACTCAAGTCGTGTGACTCTGTATAAGAACGACCGAAGTAGAAATTGTGATCTCCACCATTTCCAAATTCATCATCAGGCACTTTATCACCCAAACTGATGCTAGTCAGGTCACTTTTACCATGACTGGTACTAATGCTCTGCAACTGCCCGTTCACATAATAAGCGATAGTAGCAGTAGCCAAATCCCATGTCAACGCAACGTGATACCACTCACCCGCCAACAACAGCTTTTGTTTACTGGCATCGGGAAATTTCCCGTACGTGGTCTGCACCTGCAACTGCTGGTTCGGAAAGTTAGCATCACCGATACGCATCTGGAGATACATCTCAATCCCCATAATAGAGGATATTTCCGGTTGGAAGCTATTCACCCGTATAATCGCTTCCATCGTCACGGCACTCAAGTTATTCACAACATCAGCTGTCGGACTGCCCTTATCAAATCCCGGAACGGTGACGTAGACATTCTTCAAGTTTATTGCCGTGGTTATAGCACTGGAGCGACGCACCAGATAATACATGGTACGTGAGCCGTCCATTATTCCCACTCCTTCGGCCCCACTAATGGAAAGCGGACAGAGGTAAGTAGCGTCAATCTCCAGCTCGTCGAGTTTCAAGAATTTGATACCGACTTCGTCGGATGTTATCTTTCCGGCAGGAATTGTTACGGACTCCTGTGACAACTGATAATGTTCGGCAGGCAGCATTTCATAATGCGTGTCGTTCTTTGCGTTATATGCACCGACCAATGAAGGGTCTACCTTTAAGTTCACCTTCACATCATCCCCTGAAGGATAAGACAATTTCACTGTAAACGTTTTCGTCTGGCTTGTCACTTTCCGGTTAAACGTGAAAGTTTCCGCATTTTTAGTAGCAGCCACATTCAGGTATGCCGAATTGTCAAACGGTGATTTTTCGCTGTAATCCGTATTGTCGCAGGCAACCGGCAAAAACAAGAGGGTTGCGGCTGCGAGGCACTGATAAAGTTTATGTATTCTCATAGCTTACTTAGTTTAATGAACCGAAGCGGGATTCAAAAATTGAATGCCTCCGCGAGTCTGTTTATAAATAATATCAGCATCGTAATAATCGTCCGAGATATTGTAAATGGCAATGCCTCCCAACGGTGTCTCCATGTTGAGAGCACTGTAAGCGGCCCCGGCAATGGCAGAACGTGTCACTCCGTTATAATCGGTCAATGTACCTTCGGGAGTTACAGCCAGCAACAGATGTCCGGCGGCAGTATTACCGTAACCGGTAGCCAGACGGACTTCCGTCTCTATATCATATCCGTCGGAAACAGCCGAAATATCCAGTACGAAATAACTGAAAAGACCGCGTTGCGCTTCCGGCAACAGGGAAGGAGTTCCCTCAAAAATAAGTAAGCACGGTGTCTGTCCCAATGCATCAGCCAGCGATTGCAACGTTGCCGCATCTACCGGAACGGAAGAGGCAAGCGTAATGCCGTCAAACGTTCCCGCCCGTACGGCTTCGGCAGCAGAGGCGATAGCAGCATTCTGTTTGTCTCCCAGCATACAATCCACATAATAAAGCACTCTCGTTCCGTAATCGGCACGTACCATCGCCATGTCTTCCCGGTCAAAATCAGTCAGGCGGTCGGCATTGCGCATGGATACGATATCAATACTGTCCGGCAAGGAACGGAGAAAATACTTTTCACTGGTAGCCTTGTCCGGAGCATTGTCAAGCCGGGCATAAACCACAGCATGCTTCGTTGCTTTATAAGCCCGAATGTTCTGCGTATAAACAGAATATTGTTCCGGGTTCTGCTCCTTTGCTCCGTTGACATCCGTCTCATGAATCTCCATTTCCGTCCAATCGTCACAGGAAGTGGTCGCAGTCAACAGGAAAGCGGTCAGCAGACATACATTGAATATTGATTTATATTTCATAATCTTATGGATTAAAAAAGGTTCTTGTAAAGAGCTATTAGTTATTCTCAACCGAATGGTCTTTCGCGTCCCACCAAAGAGGAGTGCCCGCAGCGTCGGCACCACCCAACATCTGTACGGCTTTGGCTATATTGGCAGCGTTGGAGTTGTATTCGTCTGCCGGATAAGGCAGGCGGCGGGGACCGATAGCGATATCCACACTGTTATTAGGATCTTTGTTCTCTACGGCAGGAAGCAATCTCGGATAACCGGTACGACGATGTTCCGCCCATGCTTCCAGACCTAACGGGAAGATGGCAATCCATTTCTGCGTGATGATGCGTTCCAGATTCCTCTCGAAGATTTCCTTTCCAGCCCCCTGTTCCCAAGCAATCGTAATCTCGCTCACTGCATCCGCACTATAAGCGCCCATCGGGTCTACGTACTTCACCGGCTTCTTTTCTGCATCCTTCACATATTTATCGGCTCCCGTAGCCCCGTGCTCCTCGAACGAGAGAGCGATGGCTTTCTCATACAACGCCTGCGGCTCGCCACCCATGTCCCAGCCACGCAATGCGCCTTCGGCACGGAGGAAGGTCACTTCTGCGGCATTCATCCAAAGGTAAGGATCGGTGCTGCTGATGATTTGTTTGGAATACAAATTAATCATGTCGTCCTTCTTCTCGGTGAAGATACCGATACGCACCCCATAAAAATCATTCACTTCCTTTGGTTCGCCATCCACTTCCACTACATTGGTCCCTTTCACGAACATTGCGTCCAGACGGGGGTCTTCGTATCCTTTCATGACGGAAACCAAATCGGCACTGATGCGGTAATCGTTCCAGTTGTTGAACAACAGTTCGGAACGGTTCTCGGCTACATGGAGCATAGCATTATCTTCATTCGCCTCGATCACTCCTGCCGCTACGGCATTCTGGGCGATACGCTGCGCTTCCGTCGGATTCACATAACTCATGCGCATGGCTATGCGAAGCTGCATGGAATGGAGGAATTTGCGCCATTTGGAGATGTTGCCGTAATACAAGTCCTCCAACTTGCGGAACGCTTCGGAAGAAAGGTCTTTATTTTCTTCCAACACCTTGTCGGCCTCTTCCAGCTCTTTCAGCATCTGTGTATAGACCTGTTCCTGCGAATCGTACGGAACGGACAGGTTCTCTCCCAGATTGTCATTACTCAACATCTGCGAGTAAGGGATAGGCCCGTAAATATCCGTCACACGGTGCATGACGCAGACACGCAGGATTTTCCCCAAAGCCAAAGCTACCGGATCATCCGTCACGCTCAACATCTTGAGGTATTGGGGATAAAGGTCGGTGATAGGGTCGGCAAACGGGGATTTCAGCCATCCCTGTTCGGGGTTGAATGTAGAGAACTTCATTACCCATGTATCTACGATACCTTCCATATAGCCTCCGTAGGCACCGCCCGCCATGGCATCCATAAACTGGTACAAATGCTCGCGCGTCGGGCTGACAAGCCCTTGCATCACTCTCAACGTCGCACCGACAATATGATTTTCGCGTTGCATTTCGTCATCATCCGCTTCGTACATCTTGCGGTTGATGTCACTGTCGAAACAACCGGACAAGGGTAACAGCAAGAGCACCGAAAGAATGATTCTCTGAAGGTAATATATTCGTTTCATGTTCATCATATATATTTAGAAGTTAATCTTAACGTTGAATCCTATGTTCCGGGTACTCGGCATCATGAAGTAGTCGATTCCCTGATAATAGTTGTTGGTAGTAGCCACCGCTTCCGGGTCGAAAGGAGCCTTGCAATAGATCATCCACAGGTTGCGTCCCACAAGTGAAACGTTAATGTCGCACACATTGCCCAGCCAGCGACGGGGAATGGTATAACCGATATGCGCTTCCTGCAGGCGTACATTCGTCGCGCTGTATGTATAATAGGTAGGAAGTCCGCTCTGCGAAGCCACTACGGAATAGAAACTCTGCGGGTTCACCTGACTACGGTCATTTACCCATACGCCGCCCGCATCACGTGCGGCAGCCGATGTCTCGGACACTCCGTACAGATCGAGATAAGCTTGGGTAGCGGAGTAAACAATACCTCCCAAACGGGCAGTAACCAAGAATCCGGCATTGATTCCCTTATAAGTGAAGCTATTGTTCCAGGCAAGATTGGCCTTCGGAAGCACACTTCCCAACTTAATGTCACCTGCGTTATCAACAGCCGTCACATTGCCGTCATCATCAATCAGCACATTGCCGTTAATGTCACGTTTTAAGTCGGCATGTGTATAAAGATCACCCAATGTGCCACCTTCTTTCAGAATAAACTTCGCTTTACCGAAACCACGTCCTTCATTGGTTTTCAGTTCCAGCTTGTCAACGTTGTAGATGACTCCTGTTTCCGGATGCACATAATTGCGCACCAACTCTACAATCTCATTCTTATTGGTAGAATAAGTAAAGCTGGTATCCCAACCAAAATCTCCCCAGCGATGATTATAAGCCAACATGGCTTCAAAACCGTAATTACGTACATATCCGGTCTGCACATAGAGTTTGTCGTAACGCGCGGATACGGGAAGTTCGGGATCGAACGTCTGGTTGTACGTATTGGCATAATAGAACGAACCGCTCAACTTGAAATCTTTGAAAAGCGCAGCGTCCAGACCGATTTCCCAAGAATCGGTACGTTCGGGGTACAGTTTGCCGATAGGGAAGTTCTTTTGAGATTTCCAGTCCATGTTAGTCGCATCATACGAGTAGGTAGGATAAGTAAGGAAACGGGGATAGGGATTACCTACGGAACTGAACGAACCGCGCACTTTCAGATAATCCACCCATTCCGGCATTTTTACCATCTCCGAAATGACGGCCGACAAGCCGACTGACGGATAGAAGAAGGAAGCCTGCGGAGAATGTGTCAACTGCGAAGCCCAGTCGTTACGTCCCGTCAAAGTGAGGTAAAGCATACTCTTCCAACCAATCTCCGCACTGGCAAAGATAGATTCCGTCGCTTCACGCCAACCGGTCTGTGTGGCACGCTTCTTGGCATTATCCAAATCGTATACATTGAAAAGATTGGGAATTCCCGTTTCACGTATCGGCCCCGCATATCCCAGCTCTTTGCTGGTGATACCACTATAACTGGCTCCGATATTGGCAACAATCGTAAAGTCCTGAATACGTTTGTTGATATTTATCAACACATCGGCGTATGTCTGCGAATTCTGTCCGTTGTTCACCGTATAATGCCCTTGCGTGCTACCATCGGTCAGTGTCGTACTAGTACTTGCATACAGCTTGCCTTCATACTCGCTGTGGGTATTGTCGATGCGGACACGGCCTGCCACATTCAACCAGTCCAGAATCTGATAACTCAAACCTGCCGAAGCCATATAACGCTTCTTATTATTGAGACGAAGATTGCGGTAAGCTATCCAATAAGGGTTCTGCATACGTAAATCCCCCTCACCCTGCGGCCAAAACTGCACACTGATCTTGCGCGCCTCATCCCAACGCTCGAAGTTCTTGATTACAGAGAAATCATCTCCACGAGGAAAAAGATAGGCAGAAACCAACGGATTGGAATACTGTCCCTGATTGGTCATATTCCGGTCGTTCTGAAGGATGTAGCTGGCACTGACATCCAGTTTCATTTTATCATTCAGGAAACTTGTCGTATTGCGGAAAGTAAAGTTATACCGATTATACCTATTGTTGGGTACCATACCTGCTGAATTGACAGTAGCTACCGAAAAGAAAGTCTGATTCTTGTCCGTTCCCGTAGATAAAGTCACAGAATTGGAATACACCGCGCCGGTATCGAAGAAATCACTCGGTTCATATCCGGTCTGTGCGGCCGCATTCAACTTCGGTCCCCAGCTATAAATACTTGAATTACCGGCTTTGCCGTTGCTCCCGGTTCCGTAGCGTCCTTGAAAATCCGGCATTTTGAAAGGCTTCAACCATTCAATGCCACTGGAGACACCGACCTGCAATTTCCCTACGTGTCCCTTTTTAGTGGTAATCACAATCGCTCCATTGGCGGCATTACTACCATACATGGCAGCTGCGGCAGCTCCCGTCAGTACGGAGATACTTTCGATGTCTTCGGGGTTGATGTCGGCAATGGCTTCGGTAGCTCCTTTTGAACCAAATTCCGTATCGCCTCCGCCTCCGAAATTGTACATCGGAATACCGTCGATGACATACAAAGCATTGCTACTCTGCTCGATGGACTTCGTACCACGCATCACTACCCTGCTTGCTCCTCCCACACCGGAAGAACTAGTATTGATAGTAACACCCGCTACTTTACCATTCAGGCTGTTTACAAAGTTGGCGTCTTTAATTTGAGTCAGTTCGTCGGATTTCACCTGCTGCACATTGTAACTCAATGCCTTTTGCTCACGCTTGATACCCAATGCTGTCACTACGACTTCATTCAATAGTTTCGTATCCGAAGCGAGTTGCACGCTGTACTTGTTCGCTCCACCCACTTTCAATGTCTTCGGAGTATAGCCCACGTAAGAAATACTCAACGTACTGCCTACCGGAGCTTCCAGCGAGAAGTTTCCGTCCATATCGGTGATAGCTCCTATGCTCGTTCCTTCCACCAGCACATTCACACCGATGAGCGGTTCTCCCTGTTCATCCAGCACTTGCCCTGCGATACGTTTGACAGACGCTTGCTCCGCTTCTTTCTTTTCTTGCGGAACAATGATGACATATTTGCCTTTCAACTGATAAGTATATCCTGTTCCTTTCAGGATTTCGGTGAGAGAGTTCTCCAATGTCGCTTTTTCCAGAGCCAGACTGATGGAAGGTTTGTTTTTCAACTGCGATTCGTTGTAGCCGACAGAAAGTTTCGTCTGCTTTTCCACTTCTTTCAGCGCCTCAATGACCGATATGTTTTTCTTATGGATCGTAATCCGGGCACTGCTATTTTGAGCAAAAGTGGGGATAGAAAGGAGCAGACAGCACAAAAAAAGCATAAATACTCGGCTGATTGTCTGCTTATTGGCTATAAATTCATAAATTTGCTGCATCTTCTTAGTATTAGTTTAT
>ERZ791920.1413-NODE-1413-length-11950-cov-2.832787_pt1 | contig 11950 bp, 11 predicted proteins | sample MGYA00510136_ERZ791920 | MGnify/ENA primary metagenome ERZ791920 (study PRJEB30046, sample SAMN00792066) | human gut metagenome | study: EMG produced TPA metagenomics assembly of the A metagenome-wide association study of gut microbiota in type 2...
CGTGAAGCGTTCATGATGGAGCTTGAAAAGCGCGGCATGCGCATTTCTGCACTGAACACCTCGTGCAACCCGCTCTGGCCCTCCAAGACCGGCGAGGAATACAAGAAGTCCATGTATGACTGCGCAACGCTCGCAGGTCTGCTGGGCGTTAAGAAGATCGTAGCCATGGCAGGTCTGCCGGCAGGCAACGAGACCGACACCACTCCGAACTGGATCACCTCCACCGTTTCGTGGCCGGACTTCATGGCTCCGGCTTATGAATATCAGTGGAAAGTAACCATCGAGTTCTGGAACGAATTTATCGCACACTGCAAGAAATGCGGCATCGAGCATATTGCTATCGAGGAATTCCCGGGCACCATGGTTTGGTCTGCTTCGACCCTGCTCAAGCTGCGTGAGGCTACCGACCCGATGCTCGGCATCAACCTCGACCCCTCCCACATGATGGTTCTGGGCGCAGACCCGATCGCAGCGGCGCGTGCACTGAAGGGCTGCATCTTCCATGTGCACGGCAAGGACGCTCGCATTGAGCGCGGTCTAGCTGACACCGACGGCCTGCTCGAGCCGCGCCCTGTTACCGAGTCCGCTGACCGCGTATGGAACTACGTGGCTGTCGGCTGCGGCAAGGACCTCCAGTGGTGGAAGGAATTCTTCTCTGTCTGCCACATGATGGGCTACGACGGCGACGTTTCTCTCGAAATGGAGGACCTGACCATGACGGTTGACGCCGGCGTCAACACCTCGATCGACGCGCTCCGCCAGACGATCAGCCAGTAAAACGTAAAATATAAAACAGTATAAAACCCCTTCCCGTTATTCCTCTTGTGACGGGAAGGGGTTGGTTTTTGGGGGGGGGGTAAAGTCCATCATGCAGCCGGTCTGTGCCTTTGGTTCTCTCGCGAAATTTTAGGAGGTGTATCGATGGATCAATTCTCTGAGGTCGTTTAGCGTGATATGCGCAATATCATTGGCGGTATCAGCAGACGATGGGGCGTCTTCGGCAGGGTAAGGGACGTGATAAAGAGTTTCATTTTCACCTACTAACATCTGACAGAATTTCCAACCCAGCTGTTCATATGCATCAGTCGGCATGTCGTCGGTCGGAGCGCCGAGGAAAAAGATATACTGCTGACCGACTAAGGGGCTTTCCTGCATATCGGCTGCTTGGCGGATGATCGTATTTTCCAGCTCTTCATCCGTCATATCGGTATAGCTTTCTCGATTATGTTCCGCCGTGGCAACATCTTTCATAGAAATATACCCGCCATATGCGTAGATGGTAATGTTTGACCTGTCAGGCAGGTCGCCAGACAACACGTCTTGTACAGCGGCGTCAATAACGGTCCATGCATTGGCGCCGATGGAAGTATATTCTATGTTATCGACTGTCGCCTGAACGATGGCAGTTGCGTGCGGAATGACTTCTTCGAGAACCGGACGATATGCTAAATCAAGGCGGGAATTGTCGTTTATAACGGTTTTATCCTGATAAATTGAGGGCGTTTCTTGCTCGAAGAGTATGATTTCAGAGTCGGGGATTGGGGTTTCTTGGGACTGGGGAGTGTTGTCTGTTGCGGAAGTCTGATTGTCAGCGCTTCGGCACGCCGTCAGCGAAATAATTACAAGGATGCTCAGGAGTAAAATGGATATTTTGGCTCGGCAATGCTTCACGACAGGTCGCTCCTTTCCGTTCATGGATAGATTTATTATATCGCTGCATCAATAGTCTGGCTATTCATTTGAAGAGGAAACGGTATATTCCCAATTTGATAAATAAAAACAGCAGACATATTCGTGTCTGCCGTCCTGCTGCCCGTCACGGCTTTTGTGCTGTGGCGGGTGTTTTTTTGCGTTGAAATGGCCTGCCCTTGCGGCTGCCGGAGATTGGCGGTCAAGGGTGTTAAAAAATGTACGATTTACTACACAGTGTACAGTATTTTCACTTTGGACTGCTTATTCCATTAAAGTATTTACAATTATATCAAAAAATACGCGAAATTACAAGGCTTTGGCAGGTTATTAACCTGTACTATTTGCTACACTTTTGTCGAGTAATGCGAGGGTTAAGGGATGGAACCGAGAAGCTTTTATTACTCCTGCACACCGGAAGCTGACCGCGAAACGCAGTTCGAAAGCTTCCGTTCGATGGGAGCGCACGAAAGCGAGATTTTCATTGATGTGTGCGGGAACAGAAAATCGAGCCGCAGCAGTCTGGCGATGCTCAAGCGCATCGGCCTGCGTGAGGGCGACCGGCTGACTATTCCGACGCTGTACTGTCTGAGTGATTTGAAAAAGGGCCTTGCAGATGAGCTGAACTGGCTTCGACAGCACGGAATTCAGCTGCGGATTGCCGATATTCCGATGACGATGCGCTGCTCTGATGAAACGGAGCAGCGCCTTGCCAGCGAAATGCTGTATCAGGTGATCGATGCGACGGTTCTGAAGGAGCGCGAGGAAAAACGCCAGAAGCAGAGCGAGGGCATTCGTGCAGCGCAGGAAAAGGGCGTGCATATCGGCCGCAAGCCAATGGAGCGCGGCGCTGAGTTCGAGGCGCTAAAGCAGCAGTGGCAGCGCGGTGAGGTTTCGCTGCGCGAGGCCGGAAGACGCCTCGGCGTGACGCATCAGACGTTTAAGAAGTGGGTGGAGGAACCCGAGGAAGATTAAGGATAAGGTTGTACAAATTCATGTCAAAAACACAGCAGGGGTTCTCGACCAGAGAACTAAAGAAGATTTTTTCGATTGTTTTCGTCGCGTACATGGTGCTTGCGGTGGCGTTTTATTTTCTCGCCGGAGAGCAGCTGCGTTATCGCGACTCGCGCGGCAATATTGAAATGCCGGTAGCGAATGCCGCAACCGTAGAGCTGACAGTAGGTTCAGTTGTGGAACAGCAGTTCACGCCGAAAATTCAGATTTTTGAGCATCTTTCCGTGCAGTGGGGCGTGTTCAACCGCGTCAATCACGGCACGGTAAATGTGCAGCTCATGAATATGGCGACGCAGGAAGTCTTGCTTGATCAGAATTTGCAGGCGGATCAGATCACGGAAGGTCAGGTTACGACGTTTGATTTCCCGGCACTGGAAACGGTCTGCAATGCGCCGCTTGCGTTGCGTATCACATCGCCCGATGCAGTGGCAGGTGATGCGCTTACGCCGGTGATGAAGACCGATGCAACGCTTGAAAACGGTCAGTTGTATGTCAATGGACAAGCTGTTGCAGGTGAACTCGCCTTCTCTGCTACTGGCAGAGATTATATCTGGACGGGCCTGCACTATTGGCAGTTCGCAGCCGTCGGCGCGGTAATCCTCGCGGCGCTGCTGATGATGTTGCTTCACAAGCACAAGACCGGTAAGAAAAGCTTTATTCTCAATGCGATGATTGCACTGAGGCGGTATCACTTCCTGATTAAGCAGCTGGTTGACCGTGATTTCAAGGCGAAATACAAGCGTTCTATTCTTGGCGTCTTCTGGAGCTTTCTCAACCCGCTGCTCAACATGATTGTGCAGTACGTTGTCTTCTCTAATATGTTCAAGTTCGATATTCCGTACTTTCCGGTCTATCTTCTTTGCGGCAATGTCATTTTTAACTATTTTTCTGAATCGTGCGGCATGGCGCTGACGTCCATTATCGGCAACGCGGACCTCATCAAAAAGGTGTATGTGCCGAAGTATATTTACCCGCTAACGCGCATCATGTCCTCGCTGATCAATATGCTGATTTCGCTCATCCCACTCGCAGCGGTGGCGATTTTTTCGGGTCTGCTGCCGAATAAAACGTATTTTCTTTTGCCGTTCCCGCTGCTCTGCCTAGCACTGTTCTGTCTCGGACTGGGTATGCTGCTCGCATCGGCAATGGTGTTTTTCCGGGATATTCAGTTTCTTTGGGGTGTATTGACGACGATTTGGATGTATTTGACCCCGATTTTTTATCCGATCACAGCACTTCCCGAAACAATTCAGTCGATTGTTAAAATGAATCCGCTGTACTTCTATGTAACGTTTCTGCGTTCATGCGTCATTGACGGTCTTTCGCCTGAACCGTTCATGTATGTGCAGTGCGCACTTATTGCGCTAGGAATGCTTGCTGTGGGTGCATTCACGTTCAAAAAATCGCAGGACAATTTTGTCCTCTATTTATAAGGTGTGAAAATGAGCAAAAATGAAAAGCTGCTCCATGAGCAGAAGGAAAAAGTTGCAGAACTTCAAGAGCGAAAAATTATTGAGGTACAAAATGTTTCGATGCGCTTTCGGCTGACGGACGATAAAATCATGTCGCTGAAGGAGTTCGTAACACGCAAGCTGAGCGGCAAGTACAAGACCTCAGAATTCTGGGCGCTGAAGGATGTATCGTTCGATGTATATCGTGGCGAGGTTGTCGGCATTATTGGCCACAACGGCGCAGGCAAAAGCACGATTTTAAAAGTCATTTCGGGCATTCTCAAACCGACTGAGGGCTCTGTGACCTGCAGAGGCAACATCGTGCCGATGCTGGAACTGGGATCGGGTTTCGACCATGATTTGACCGGACGCGAGAATATTTTTCTCAATGGCGCGATTCTAGGTTATACGGAAGATTTTTTGAAGTCGAAATACGATGAAATTGTTGCGTTTTCCGAGCTCGGCGAATTTATTGATGTGCCGATTCGCAACTATTCATCCGGTATGCTCATGCGACTGGCATTTTCGATTGCGACAGTGGTCAATCCGCAGATTTTGATTGTGGATGAGATATTAGCTGTCGGCGATGCGAATTTCCAGGAGAAAAGCCGCAAGCGTATGCTGGAGCTCATGAGCGGCGGCACGACCGTGCTGTTTGTATCGCACAGCCTGGAGCAGATCCGCGAGATGTGCGACCGCGTGGTTTGGATTGAGCACGGGAAGGTCGTGAAGGCGGGGAAGACGAAAGAGATTTGCGATGTATATGAATAAAAGAAAGATATGCGTATATTTGCAAACGTGGGAATCAGGCGGAATAGAAGCATTTATATCCAATATTCTACACCATATGAATTTGGATAAAATGAACGTGGATATCGTCGTAGATGTCATGAGGAAGAGCGTTTTTACAGATGCGTTACAATCAAGGGGCGTTCATTTTATCGAGCTTTCGGGTTCCCAACATAATATAATTCAAAATTATAGACTGTTTAAAACGATAATAAGACTTCGTCAATATGACGTTATACATTTGAACCTTTTTCAAGCGGTCCCATTGGTATATTTGTCATTAGCAAAACGCTATGGTGTTTCTGTACGTATTGCACACAGCCATAACACGGATTTGCGAAAGAGTTTTTTTCGGGGACTTAAATTGCACATACATAATGCAGCCAAACGACTTTTTACGCGGGACGCAACGCAGTTGTGGGCGTGTTCCAATAATGCAGCCCAGTTTATGTTCTCCCCTGAAATGTTAAATGCAAGAGGGTACCAATTCATCCCAAACGGAATTGATATGAAACGATTTCGATTTAATTCAGAGAAAAGAGCTCAGGTTCGTGCTCGATTGAAATTAGAAAATACCTTTGTAATTGGGCACATTGGGCGTTTATGTTATCAAAAGAACCAAGAGTTGTTATTAGATGTTTTCCATATTGTCCATCAGCAGCTTCCTCAAGCTCGATTACTATTAGTTGGGGAAGGCGAAAATGAGGAAAATTTAAAGGAAAAGGCTTGCGCTCTGCATATAGACAAGTCAGTGATTTTTTACGGAACAACAAAGACCCCAGAGGAACTGCTTTGGAGTATGGATGTTTTTGCTTTTCCCAGTCGTTTTGAAGGTCTGGGTATTGTAATGGTAGAGGCACAGGCAGCCAATCTTCCGGTGGTGTATTCGGCCAATATACCATCGGAGGCAGTGATTTCAGATGCAGAATTCACACATTTAGAGCCTTCTTATGATGCATCAAAGTGGGCAGACGCGATAATTAAGTTTTCGAAATTGGAGCGCAATATCCTCCGCCCGCTCGATAATCGTTATGATATTGCGCAGTCCAGTCAATATATTAGCAGAGAATACCTACAGGATTGAAAGATAGGTGATCTGATGGCGGGATATTCGTTGAAAGAAATAAGTCATCGCTTATTTAGTAATATTTTTTCTTGTCTGAGAGGAAAACGTGCATGGCATAAATTTCGAAAAGGCACTCCGAGATTGTCTACAGCATTTCTTGTTATTCCATCTGATGATCATGATGTCGCGGAGGGGGCGGCCGACTATCTGGATGAAATGTTAGACGCACGTCATTTGTACGGCGCGATTATTTTGTCGGACAGTCAGTCTGTGTTGGATAGAATACTAACAGCTACATCAAAATCGGTAAAAATATACCGTGTCAGCAGTAGAGCGATTGCGGATATCATGCAGCTTGCCAGTCTATATCGCTTTGATGAGAATTTTATTTGCGTATCGATAGACAAACCGATTGGACGTAATGGAACACGATATATCGGAAGCCATGGAATTACCAAAAAAGATGTATTTTTATATGGTGTTTATGGACTGGCTCCATATAGAATATCGTATTCTAAGCCTCGTATAATTCGAAAATCTCGCTGGAAAACGTTGTGTAAGCAGTACCCGAGCATCGCAATTCCCGGTATTCTATTGACCCGAGTCATGGTTGGATATTTCCAGTATATTCGTATCGCCAGACGATATGGTTCGGATGTGTCAATTTTCAGCACGGCGTGGCATGGTACGGGTGATTACTATATTTGCGGGATGCTGCTTTCGGACTTTTTACATGAGCATGAGATTAACAATTACGTGTTTTTAGTTAATTCTCATGGCAGCGAAGTGAAAGTAACTCAGTTGTTTGATATATACCGTGACCATGTAATGCAGATTAAAAATATAGAAGCACTGTCTCGTTTTAATGAGTTTATGCAATTGGACGCCTCGCTCTGTTACCGACTTGAACCATCTGATCAGTTAGGCTATATTGGAGAATATTTAAAAGGATTTAAGGGATTTAACCTGATTGACAGTTATATTTGGTGTGGCTTCAATTTTTCCCATAAACCGAATGAAGATATGCCGAACTTTGAATGTGATTCGGGAAAAGTCTTAGAACTGTTTAGTAAATACGACTTAAAACGAGGGAAAACGGTCCTTTTATCACCGTATTCTACATGCTCAGCGCAGTATTGCCCGCCGAAAGTTATGTGGGAAAAAATAGCTCAAGATTTAGCGAACGCCGGGTATACAGTAGCAACGAATTGTTTTAACGCTGAAGAGTGTATAAAAAATACAATTCCATTATCACTATCGTACAATGAAATAGTCCCTTTCTTGGATACCGCTGGCGGTTTCATTGGAATTCGCAGTGGACTATGTGATATCATTTCGACTTCGGCGTGTAAAAAAGTCGTTATTCATCTGTACTATTCAGATTTCTGGCCAAATGGTATGTCAAAAATATTCGTAGGACTGAAAAACATGGGACTGTGTTGCGATGTGACGGAGTTAGAGTATCTCGATAATGAAGCAGAGATAGAGAAAGAAATACAAAAAAGGTTTATATAATTTATGGAGGAGAAGAAATGGACATTCAATATATTATAGTTCAAGCGGGCGGCAAGGGAACTCGAATGGAACAACTAACGCATAATAAACCCAAAGCGCTTGTTCCGGTTAACAATTTGCCAATGCTATTTCACTTGTTTAGAAAATATCCGGATAAGCATTTCATAGTGATTGGAGATTACAAGTATGATGTTTTGAAAAAGTATCTCCACGCATTTGCAGATGTAGACTATAAGCTCGTATGCGGCTCTGGTGCGACGGGGACCTGCGCAGGTATTCAGGATGCGCTCCAGTTTATTCCGGCAGGCTATCCCTTTATGTTAATCTGGTCGGATCTGGTTTTGCCGGATACGTTTAACCTGCCGGTGAAATCGGGAAATTATGTTGGCATATCGCAGGACTTCCCGTGTCGATGGTCATATCGGGAAAAACAGTTCATAGAAGAGCGCTCCACAGAATTTGGTGTTGCGGGACTCTTTGTTTTTGGTGAAAAAGATTTGCTGCACGATGTACCGACAACAGGAGAATTTGTGCGGTGGTTAAGTCAGCGTAATATACCGATGGAACCCTTAGGTTTAACAAAGACAAAAGAGTACGGCTTAATTTCCGAATATCGCAAAAATACAGCACCGCAGAAGTGCCGTCCATTTAATCGTATTACAGTTGAAGAAAATATCATTATTAAAGAGGGCATTGATGAACAGGGACGTAAATTGGCTCAGCGGGAATGCGCTTGGTATCATCAAGTCATGGATCATGGATTTGCTCAAATTCCGCATATATATGGCATCAATCCACTGAGAATGGAGCGGATTGATGGGGAAAATATATATACATATACGGATTTGCCATATGCAGCAAAACGTAAAATCCTTGAGCAGATCATTGACTGTCTGAAAAATGTCCAAACGTTGGGAACGGTTCCAGCGGATTTCGACAGCTATCAAGAAGCGTATATAGGGAAAACATTTGGTCGATTGAACAAAATTTATGATTTGATTCCTTTTGCACATGATGAAACTATCACAATCAATGGGAAAAAATGTCGCAATGTGTTTTTCCATAAAGAAGAGTTAAATCAAGCAGTTGCTGAATATTTTCCATCAACATTCAAGTTTATACATGGAGATTGTACATTCTCCAATACATTGTTAAGAAGTGATGGGACACCAATGCTGATTGACCCACGAGGATATTTCGGAAATACCGAGTTATATGGAGATCCGGCATACGATTGGGCAAAATTGTATTATTCCGTCGTTGGTAATTATGATCAGTTTAATCTAAAACGATTTGTATTAGATATTCGCGAACAAGATGTTACATTATCAATTGAATCAAATCATTGGGAAGATATGGAGCCGGTATTTTTTGAATTACTGAAAGACAATGTTACTGAAAGACAAATTAAATTATTCCATGCAATTATATGGCTGTCACTGACTACATATGCCTGGGAAGATTACGATTCCATCTGTGGGGCATTTTATAACGGTTTGTACTATTTGGAGGATGTATTATGAAAGAATATTTTGCAGACATAATGTCAACATTGCAGAATTCTTTGTCGTCGCTGGATGAAGAGCAGTTTACCAAACTTGTGAACGATTGCACAGAGGCAATCGGCGAAGGCGGAAAAGTAATTGTGAGTGGACTGGGCAAGAATGTCCCGGTTTGCGACAAATTTGTTGGGACTATGGTATCGCTTGGACAGAATGCTTGTTTTATGAACACAAACTCGGCTGCTCATGGCGACCTGGGAATGGTTATGCCGGGCGACGTGGTAATCATTCTTACCAAGAGCGGCGAAACAGCAGAATCGGTTTATCTGGCGAAACATTTGCTGGAACGGGACTGCAAACTTTGGCTGCTGACATTTCGTGAGCAGAGCACAATGCGTCAGATGCTTCCTAATAGTCTGGTTCTGAAGCTGGAAAATGAGGGAGATCCTTGGGACATCGTTCCGAATAATTCAACAACGGTCAATTTGATTGTACTTCAGGGATTGGCTCTGCACATTGCAAAAAAAAGAGGCGTTACTTTGGATGATTTTAAAAAAAATCACCCCGGCGGATTCATAGGAGAGCAGCTGAAGAATGTGTAAAGAAATACGTGTATCTACATTGCCTAAGACATGGATTCTAGATCTGGACGGTACTATTGTTAAGCATAACGGCTATAAAATAGATGGATATGATACCTTTTTAGATGGAGCCGAAGAGTTTCTTCATAATATCCCGGAGAAGGATATGGTAGTTTTTATTACTTCCAGACAAGATGACTGCATAGCGCAGACGGAAGAATTTTTAAAAGAACATCAGATAAGATATAACCATATCATTTACAATGCTCCATATGGAGAAAGAATTTTAATTAATGATCAGAAACCTTCGGGATTAAATATGGCTATATCACTGTCGCCGGCCAGAAATCAATGCTGCACAGAGCATTTTGTGGAAGATCCAAGTCTGTAATCGAAATTCGAAAGGAGGCACAAAACTTGTCGCAGATTACAGCCAGCAAACGTAGAAAATTTCTCGAGGTATTCCGCGGGTGGTTCTTTTGGCACAATATTGTCAAAAAATACGACCTAAAGAAAGCTAATAGAAAGACTGCGGTGATTTTATTTCCACTATGTGAAGATGACGCGAGTTTTTACGCCTTATTGTATTTAGACAGAATGCTTTCATTAAGAGGTCTGGATAAAGCCATTATTATAACAACGCATGATTACATAGAGAATGCGGCAAAGTTGATGTCACACAATATTATGGCAGCGGAAATCGTAAATCGGGAGAAAATAGTTCAGTTAATGCAATACTATAATCTTATGGCATTTGACCCGCGCTTCTTTGCTATATCACTTAATGAACCTAATGGTAGAAACGGAAGAGATTTAATCGGCGTATGCGATATCACGACCGAGGAAATGGTGGCAATAGGAATTTATCGTATTGTTCCATTTGTGCAGAAAAAACGACCAGAATATAAAGGTTCCGACGCCAATATAAATAGAATGATTACCTCAGCAGAGCCATACGAAGGAAAGTTCACCCAACGAATTATTCAGTAATTACGATAAAGAAACAACATGGAAAATTATAGATTGACGATAGAAAAAAAGATTAAAGCGGCGCTGAAAAAAGTATCCATTATCAAGATTTTGTGGAATTACCATAGAGTGAATAGAGGATTTAAGGTATACCAAAATATTCTTGCGGAATTCGGACAGGATGCACAAATATATATTGAACACTATCCTGGGACGGGCGATGTTTATTTGACATGCGCATTGCTTGAGAAATATCGTAAGAAAAACGATATTCATGGCAATTACGCACTCACAGTCATCGGAAAAGGTGCTACTAAAATTGCTCGATTATTTTCGATAAACAATATAAAGACGCTGACGCAAACGGAATCGGATGATTTAATAAACTTCATCAGGTTTATGGCGCCTGAGCAATTTCCGAATATAAAGATCCTGCATTATAGTCCGACGGCAATGCATACTGCGGTTTTAGATATGCTTGCAAGCTACCACGGCTTGGACTTTATGACGATGTATTTAACAACTGTTTTTCCCAATATCAGCAGAGAAGATGCGTGTGATTTTCCTCCATCCCAAAATATTGAGGAGATACAGGAAATTTTTGATGCCAAGGGACTGATCCCCGGTAAAACTGTGGTGCTATTTCCGTTCGCAAATACAATCGAAAATCTATCATGGCACGCATGGGAACGGATGGCGCGAAATTTAAGGGAGAAAGGTTTTACAGTATGCACCAATGTAGAACCGGAAAAGCCTGCAGTATTGGGGACATGTGATGTTTTTGTACCGTATTCACAGCTACAAGCGTTTGTAGATATGGCGGGATATGTTGTCGGATTACGAAGTGGCATTTTTGATATCATTGCGCGGACATCATGTCAGAAATTTATTCTTTATCCGACTCCTAATTACTACAAATTCGGCGTTGGTACATTTTACGATTACTTTTCGTTGAAAAATATGGGTATAAGCGATGATGCACACGAATATCAATTTGAAAGAATTTACGAAACCAGAATTTTCCGTAAAGTGACAGAAGATGTTATCCGAATATACGAAAGTCAAAAGATACAGGGTTAATCGTGGAGAAAACAGGCTATCCCATGTAAAGCGAAGATTGAGATTGCATAATTCCATCCCTCCAGATAATCCAATTTTAATACAGTGAACATCCATAAAACATCCCCCGAGAGCTTCATGCCACAAATTGATATGCTCCCCTTATGAGAGACAGTGAAAAAGAAAAACACTGTCATCATAGGGGGAGCATTGTCATGCCACGAAAGCAAACTGTGAATGCTATCCTAATAGTTGGCCACAGGGGCTGCGGACAAAATCTTGGACCATATGGTTATCCTGCGGATAAATTCGGTG
>ERZ791920.1423-NODE-1423-length-11896-cov-5.375559_pt1 | contig 11896 bp, 12 predicted proteins | sample MGYA00510136_ERZ791920 | MGnify/ENA primary metagenome ERZ791920 (study PRJEB30046, sample SAMN00792066) | human gut metagenome | study: EMG produced TPA metagenomics assembly of the A metagenome-wide association study of gut microbiota in type 2...
GAGATGGATTTAAGCCCGTTCACCGTAGAATTTTATACGGAATGATGGAATTGGGTAATACTTCAGATAAACCTTATAAGAAATCAGCCAGAATTGTTGGTGAAGTACTTGGTAAGTATCATCCTCATGGAGATTTTTCTGTTTATCTTGCAATGGTTCGTATGGCTCAGGAGTGGGCGATGCGTTATCCTTTGGTAGACGGACAGGGTAATTTTGGTTCGGTAGACGGTGATAGCCCTGCTGCTATGCGTTATACGGAGGCACGTCTTAATAAGCTGGGTGAAGCGATGATGGATGACTTGTATAAGGAAACCGTAGATTTTGAGCCTAACTTTGATAATACTTTGGTTGAACCTAAGGTTATGCCAACTCGAATTCCTAATCTTTTAGTGAATGGTGCATCTGGTATTGCCGTGGGTATGGCTACCAATATGCCTCCACATAATCTTTCTGAAGTTATAGATGCTTGTGATGCATATATTGATAATCCGGAAATTACAGTGGAAGAGTTGATGGAGTTTGTGAAAGCTCCGGATTTTCCTACAGGCGGATATATATATGGTGTAAGTGGTGTGCGTGAGGCTTATCTGACAGGTCGTGGACGTGTAGTTATGCGTGCGAGAGCTGAAATTGAAAGCGGGCAGGCACATGATAAAATTGTAATCACCGAGATTCCCTATAATGTAAATAAGGCAGAATTGATTAAGTATATCGCTGACCTTGTTAACGATAAGAAAATAGAAGGCATCTCGAATGCTAATGATGAGTCTGACCGTGATGGTATGCGTATCGTTATTGACGTAAAACGTGATGCAAATGCAAGTGTAGTGCTGAATAAACTTTATAAGATGACAGCTTTACAGACATCTTTTGGTGTGAATAATGTTGCTTTGATACACGGACGTCCAAAGACATTAAATCTGAGAGATTTAATAAAATATTTCATAGAACATAGACGCGAGGTCGTAATTCGTCGTACTCAGTTCGAACTTCGTAAAGCAAAAGAGCGGGCACATATTCTTGAAGGTTTAATTATTGCTTCGGATAATATTGATGAAGTAATTCGTATTATCCGTGCTGCTAAAACGCCCAATGATGCTATAGCAGGCTTGATAGAACGTTTCAACCTGACAGAAATTCAGTCGCGTGCTATTGTAGAAATGCGTTTGCGCCAGTTGACTGGTTTGATGCAGGATCAGCTTCATGCGGAATACGAGGAAATCATGAAGCAGATTGCTTATTTGGAAAGTATTCTGGCTGATGATGAAGTATGCCGTAAGGTAATGAAAGATGAACTGCTGGAAGTGAAAGCAAAATATGGGGATGAACGCCGTTCAGAGATTGTATATTCTTCAGAAGAGTTTAATCCGGAAGATTTCTACGCTGATGACCAAATGATTATCACCATTTCTCATATGGGATATATCAAGCGTACTCCTTTAACAGAATTCCGCGCACAGAATCGTGGTGGGGTAGGTTCTAAGGGAACAGAAACTCGTGATGAAGACTTTGTAGAGCATATTTATCCGGCTACCATGCACAATACCATGATGTTCTTTACACAAAAAGGTAAGTGTTATTGGTTGAAAGTGTATGAGATACCTGAAGGAACGAAGAACTCTAAGGGGCGTGCTATTCAGAATTTGTTGAATATTGATTCAGATGATAATGTAACGGCATATTTGCGTGTGAAGAGTTTAGAGGATTCAGAGTTCATCAATAGCCACTATGTATTATTCTGTACTAAGAAAGGTGTAATAAAGAAAACATTGTTAGAACAATATTCTCGTCCTCGCCAGAATGGTGTAAATGCTATTACGATTCGCGAAGATGACAGTGTTATCGAAGTTCGTATGACGAATGGAAATAATGAAATTATCATTGCCAACCGTAATGGACGTGCAATTCGTTTCCATGAAGCAGCAGTGCGTGTTATGGGACGTACAGCAACGGGGGTGCGTGGTATTACATTAGATAACGATGGTCAGGATGAAGTTGTGGGAATGATTTGCATTAAGGACTTGGAGACGGAATCTGTAATGGTTGTTTCTGAGCAAGGATATGGTAAACGTTCTGAAATTGAAGACTATCGTAAGACCAACCGTGGAGGTAAGGGTGTGAAAACAATGAATATTACTGAAAAAACGGGTAAATTGGTAACGATTAAATCTGTAACAGATGAAAATGATTTGATGATTATCAATAAATCCGGTATCACAATTCGTTTGAAGGTAGCAGATGTTCGTATCATGGGGCGTGCTACCCAAGGTGTCCGTTTGATTAATCTTGAAAAACGCAATGATCAGATTGGTTCAGTATGTAAAGTCATGACTGAAAGTCTTGAGGATGAAATACCGGAAGAAGAAGTAGAGGGTACTATTGTGAGTGATCCTAATACTGATGCTCCTGATATTGACAATGATGATACGTCAGATGTAAATGAGAACGAAAGTAATAACATTGAGGAATAGACATAATATTAATAATTAATCAAACAACAATCATGAAAAGAGTATTATTTTCTATGGTTTTATTGATGGCTGTTAGCTTCTCTTTTGCTCAAATGAAAAATGTAAAAGAAGCGAAGAGCATAGCTAATGACGTAAAACCTAATTTTAAGCAGGCTGAACAGCTTATTAAGGAAGCTATGAAGAATCCTGAAACAAAGGATCTTGCTGAAACATGGGATGTTGCTGGATTTATCCAGAAACGTATCAACGAAGAGCAGATGAAAAATGCTTTTTTGAGAAAACCGTATGATACATTGAAAGTGTATAATAGCATATTGAAGATGTATGAGTATTATACTAAGTGTGACGATCTGGCTCAAGTACCCAATGAAAAGGGCAAAATTAAAAACAAATATCGGAAGGCGAATGCTTCTAGTATGTTGGCCGAACGTCCGAATTTGATCAATGGTGGTATTCAATATTTTAATTTGGATAAGAATAAAGAAGCGTTGAAATTCTTCGCAACATACGTAGAGTCAGCTTCATATCCTATGTTAGCTGATAAAGAGATTGCTAAAAACGATACTCTTCTTCCGCAGATTGCTTATTATGCAACATTGGCAGCTGATAGAGTAGGTAATAAAGATGCGATTATCAAGTATGCTCCGATGGCTTTGTCAGATAAAGATGGTGGCAAGTTTGCAATGCAATTAATGGCTGATGCTTATAAAGCTAAGGGGGACACAGTAGCATGGATCAAAGCTTTGGAAGAAGGTATTCTTAAATTTCCAGGAAATGATTATTTCTTTGCCAATTTGGTTGATTATTATAATAGTTCTAATCAAGCCTCTAAGGCTATGGAGTTTGCTGACAGAATGCTGTCTAATGATCCGAATAATAAGCTGTATTTATATGTAAAGGCATATCTTTATCATAACATGAAAGAATATGATAATGCAATTGAATTCTATAAAAAGGCTATTGCTGCTGATCCGGAATATGCAGAAGCATACTCTAATGTAGGTTTAGTGTATTTGATGAAAGCGCAGGATTATGCTGATAAAGCAACGACGGATATTAATGATCCTAAGTATGCTGAAGCACAGGCTGTAGTAAAGAAGTTCTATGAAGAAGCTAAGCCTTTTTATGAGAAAGCCCGTGCTTTGAAACCAGACCAGAAAGATTTGTGGTTGCAAGGACTTTACCGTGTTTATTATAACTTGAATATGGGACCGGAATTTGAAGAAATTGATAAGATGATGAAGTAATAATTCTTTCTCCATATGAGATTAGTAAAGAAGGTCGCTTCCTTAGTGGCCTTCTTTTTTATGTTTAAATGGATTTTGTAGATTGAAGTAGAGGGCTAATAAAACAGAAAAGGAGCAAAGTTTTATTATTTACTCCTTTTATATATTAAACATAATATTGATTATAAACAAGCTATATTTGCAATATAAAAATAAAACAAAGTATTACTCTTAAAAAATCGAATTATGAAGGCTTTAAAATTGACTTACATTGTAGTATTGCAAAATTCTGAAAATGAGAAAGTTGCTCTTGCTTATACAGGTACTTTTAATCAAGTGGTTAAAAAAGCAAAGTTTGCTTGTCCTGCTAATTATTTTATCCGTGAAATTAAAGTTGCATAATTCTGTTTACTATGAAAAAGTGTGAAAAGTATAACATGAAAAAAGCTTTTGAAGAAAAGCGTGATTTTGACTTTACTATCTATATGGTAATTCATCCTTCTTTTGTTTCCCGTTCTACAAAGTTGATTCCCGTTCATCGTTTTACTCTCTTTGCTCTCACTGTTCTTGAAGCTAGTAAGATAACTAGGTCTATCAGTGTTTTACCTCAATATGTTTGTACAATGTCTTTAATTACTGAATAATGAAATTATCTAATGACCAAATTAACCGTATCGTCCAGGCTATTGTTACGGCTATTGTTACTATTTGTAATATTATTCTAGTTTCTTCGTGTGCTGTTACTATGTCTATGAGTGTTCAAAAGAATAATTCCAGCTCTACTCAAAAAGTTGATTCTTCTACTGATTCTCGTAATGATTCTACGTATCTTGATTTATCGCCAAATTTCTAATTATGTTACAAAATCCTTTTTGTAAGTGCTTGCATCCTAAACGTATAACTAATCCTTATACGCATGAATCTATGGTAGTTCCTTGTGGACATTGTGAAGCCTGTACACTTGCTAAAAATTCCCGTTATGCCTTCCAATGTGATTTGGAAAGTTATGTTTCTAAACATACTCTATTTATTACTCTTACTTATGCTAATCGTTTTATTCCTCGTGCGACTGTTGTTGATTCTCTTGAGCGTTCGTTTGGTAATGATTTAGTAGATAAGGAAACCGGTGAAATTCTTGGTGCTGCTGATTTATCCTCTACTGATATTGATAGATTATTTAATAAATTCTATCTTTTTGGTGATGTCCCCTATTTGCGAAAAACTGATTTACAATTATTTTTTAAAAGATTTCGTTATTATGTCTCTAAAAAACTCCCCTGTGAAAAAGTGCGTTACTTTGCCGTTGGCGAATACGGACCTGTACACTTCCGCCCGCATTATCATATCTTATTATTCCTCCAATCAGATGAAGCGTTATCGGTATGTTCAGAGGCTTTATCTCAAGCATGGTCTTTTGGTCGTGTCGATTGTCAAGTCTCCAAAGGTAAATGTTCATCGTACGTTGCGTCGTATGTTAATAGCTCTTGCACTATACCCAAAGTTTTTAAAATACGTTCCGTCAGTCCGTTCTGCGTTCATTCTCAGAAATTGGGTCAGAAGTTTCTTGCTTGTGAACGAGAAAAAATATACTCGCTTACCCCTGAGTGTTTTATTAAAAGAAGCATCGTACTCAATGGAAAATATAAAGAGTTTGATTTATGGCGGTCGTATTACTCTTATTTCTACCCAAAGTGTAAAGGATTTGCTACTAAATCTTCACGTGAACGTGCTTACTCTTACTCAATCTATGATACAGCGCGGAACTTATTCCCCGAAGCTTCTACAACGTTATCACTTGCAAAAGAAATAGCTGTTTATATACATGATTTTCATAGTACTAAATCTACTTATTTGATTGATTTGTTTGGTTCTTGTTCTGACCAGTCTAAATTATTTGAATTGGCAGATTACTTTTGTGATTATGAGAATATTTCTTGTCCTGTTGATTCTGTTGATTTTGATTTGTTTGTCCATCGTATTTATTCGGAACTGCTTGTTTCTAAACATTTCCTTTATTTTGTTTGTACTCATAATACATTGACAGAGCGTAAAATTAAACTCCGTTTGATTGAGGATTTTTATTCCCGTTTGGAATATATGCATTTGACTGATTTTTTTGAATCTCAAAGATTGTTTTTTGAATCTGATTTGATTGGTGATGCTGATTTACTTACTAATGAATGGGAAAATACCTATTATCCTTATTTTTATTGTAATGTTCATACGGATTTTAATTCCTTTCGTACAACTCCTGTTTATAAACTTTATAGTTCTGAAATTAAAAAGCTCTTTAATGACCGTATAAAGCATAAAAAATTGAATGATGCTAATAAGATTTTTTTTGATTAATGTCTAACTTAAATTATTTTGCTTATGGCTAATATTATGACTCTTAAGTCTTTGCGGAATAAACCGTCTCGTAATGGTTTTGATCTTTCCTCAAAGCGTAATTTTACTGCTAAATCCGGTGAATTGCTTCCTGTTCGTTGTTGGGAGGTTCTTCCAGGTGATTCTTGGTCTATTGATTTGAAATCTTTCACTCGTACACAGCCGTTAAATACTGCTGCTTTTGCGCGTATGCGTGAATATTATGATTTTTATTTTGTCCCTTATGACCTTCTTTGGAATAAGGCGAATACTGTTCTTACCCAAATGTATGATAATGTCCAACACGCTACCTCTTTAGACCCTGTTAGGAATGTTTTGTTGAAAGGTGACATGCCCTATACTACTTGTGAGTCTATCTCTAAGTATTTAAATTCTCTTGCTAAGGATGTTACTCCTTCTTCTTCTAGTCAGAATTTAAATTATTTTGGTTATAATCGTGCACTTGGCTCTGCTAAACTTCTTGAATATCTTGGCTATGGTAATTTTTATAAGTATGCCTATAGTAAAGATACTACTTGGAAAACTAATCCTTTGGTTTCTAATTTGGAACTTAATTTATATGGTGCACTTGCCTATCAGAAAATATATGCTGACCACATTAGAGATTCCCAATGGGAACGTGTTTCACCTTCTACTTTCAATGTTGATTATCTTGACGGTTCTAATATGTTTGTTGATGTATCCTCTGATACTTCCTTTATTAATAACTATTCATTTTTTGATTTACGTTATTGTAATTGGCAAAAGGATATGTTTCACGGTGTAGTTCCTCGTGCGCAATATGGTGATGTAGCTGCCGTTCCTGTTGAAAGTTTGCCCGTTGTTGGTGAACAACCCGAATCTGCTATTAGTATTTTGGTTCTTCGTCAAATGGAATTTTTACAGCGTTGGAAAGAGATAACTCAATCCGGAAATAAAGATTACAAGGAACAAATTGAAAAACATTGGAATGTCTCTCCAGGTGATGGCTTATCTGAAATGTCTACTTATCTCGGTGGTATTTCTTTGTCTTTAGATATTAATGAGGTTGTAAATAACAATATTACCGGTGACAATTCTGCTGATATTGCAGGCAAAGGTACTGGTGTTGGTAATGGTCGTATATCTTTTAATTCGCAAGGTCGTTATGGTTTGATTATGTGTATATATCATTGTTTACCTTTGCTTGATTATACTACTGATTTGGTTTCTCCTGTTTTTACACGTATAAATTCTGCTGATTATGCTATCCCCGAATTTGATCGTGTTGGAATGGAATCGGTTCGTTTGATTAATCTTATGAATCCTTCTAAACCCTCAACTCATGGTAGTCTTGATGCTGTTTTTTTGGGCTATGCTCCTCGTTATATAGACTATAAAACGGATATTGATTCATCGGTCGGTGCTTTTAAAACTTCTTTGCGTAATTGGATTATTTCATACGATAATGATTCTGTTCTACATCATTTTCTTAATTCTGTTTCTTATGACCCCGAAGTGCCTGCACCTACTCCACCTTTGAATATCGCTCCTGTTGATTATACTTTCTTTAAGGTTAACCCTAATTGTGTTAATCCGTTGTTTGCTGTTGCTGTTGATGATACTATTGAAACGGATAATTTCCTTTGTACAACTTTTTTTGATGTTAAAGTAGTCCGTAATTTAGACGTCGATGGTCTGCCTTACTAGTCCTTTATTATTAACTATTAAATTTTTATATTATGGGTTTTTCATCTAAACGCCTTTTAAAACCTTATTCTTGTGAATTTTCACCTTGTACTAAGGATTCTAAGGATATGTTTGTTAGTGAGTTCCGAGAAAAATCACCTGTTGATGAATTTCTTATTCAGAAAACCGAGAACGGTGGTGTTCCTAGTGTTCGTTTGACTTCTGATATTTATATGTTATTCAATCAGAAGCGATTGGATCGTATGTCATTGAAGTCTTTAACTGATTACTTTGAATCTCTCTCGATTAAAGAACCGGAATTTAGTGCATTGCGTTCAAAACTTGGTGATGAACAACTAATTTCTTTTGTAAAATCTCGTTATATTCAGTCTCCTAGTGAGTTAATGTCATGGAGTCAATATCTTATGAGTTCTTCCGATGAAGCTGTTGCCGCTCTTGCTGCTGCTCAAGTTGTTGATAATCCTGTTTCTGTTGAACCTGTTCTCTCTCCTCCTTCGGAATAGCTATATATTATTCGTACGTGCGTATCTTGCGCGCGTGCGTATATAATTATTTTTCCGAAAGTATTTTATTATGCTGCATAGTGTGAAAAGATGCAGTCAAGGAACACCGACAGAATGCATCACACACAAACAGCAACGGAAATACAAAGGCGTTCCGTTGAAATGTGCTAGGAACGACGCACATTTTATTCTGGGATATTATAAGGGAGTCGAATTTGACTCCCTTAGGAAATTAATCGCAACTTTGTTGCGTGTTTTGTCCCGCATGGTAGCGTGCGAGTTGGAGACTCGTGCGCTTAGCGCCTCCGGATTCAATCCGGATAGCGTCGCCGTCGCGTTAGCAGGCGTTAAAATGGCGGCTTTAGCCGCTTCCTAAAGATCTGAATCTTTTTGGCGGCTGATTGTGTTTATTTATTAACTTAAGATTTAAAAAAAATATGGCTGCTGCTTCTCTTCCTATTCTTTCCGGTGCTGCTGCTGCCGGAGTTTCCGCTATTGGCGGAGCTGCTAGTACTCGTGCTAGTAATCAAGCAAATAAGGAAATTGCTCAAATGAATAACGAATTCAATGAGAAAATGCTTGAAAAACAAATGGCTTATAACAAGGAAATGTATAATACACAACTTGGTGACCAATGGAAATTTTATAATGATGCAAAACAAAATTCTTGGAATCTATTCAATGCTTCTAATGAGTATAATTCGGCTTCTGCACAGCGTCAACGTTTGGAGGCTGCCGGACTTAATCCTTATTTAATGATGTCCGGTGGTTCTGCCGGTACTGCTTCTTCTACGTCTATGCCTTCTGGTTCTTCTCCGTCTGCACAAGGTGTTAACCCTCCTACCGCTACGCCTTATTCTGCTGATTATTCCGCGCTTGCTCAAGGTCTTGGACAGGCTGCCGATATTATTTCCTCTAGTGCTAAACGTAAGGTAGACAATGCTACTGCCGAAAATCTTCGTATTGAAGGCAAATATAAAGCCGCTAAAACTATGGCAGAAATTATTAGTTTGCGTACTGACGCTAAGACTAAAGAGGGTCGTTTGGCTCTTGATAAGCTTATTTACTCAATTGATAAGGATTTAAAATCCTCTCAAATGGCAGTTAATTCTGAAAATATAGCTAATATGCAGGCTCAACGCAAGTTGATTAATATTCAGACATTGATGGCTGATAAACAGTTGTCATTCATGGATGCGCAAAATAAGATGGATTTGGCGCAAAAAGCTGCTGATATTCAACTTAAATATGCTCAAGGTGCATTAACTCGTAAACAAGTAGAACACGAGATTGCTAAAATTGCCGAAACTCATGCCCGTACGGATGGACAGGTACTACAAAATACTTCTCAAATGTATCAAAATGCGTTTGATGTCGATACATATAAGGCACGCGTTCGTTCTGTTCGTGCTTCACTTTGGAATTTAATTATTAGTTCTAATTCTGACCTTGTTGGTGCAGGTGTTACTCGCTTAGGTGGTGCAGATAATGTTCTTAAATTCTTGGATAATGATTAATTTATTATTACATTTGTACGTAATTTCTAAAAATATTTAAATTATGTCTATTGTTTTTGGTAATTCTTTAGTTTGGCTAATTAGTGGTTTGTTCGCTCTTGCCTTTTATGGCGCTATCTTTTGGGCTATTATTGAATTTATACGCTATTTAAGACGTAAGTAAAACCTAAGTCATTTTCCCGAAGGGTAGCCGATTAATCCACTCGGCTATCCTTTTTTCTTGTCCTAGTATACGAAAAATGACAGGATACTAAATCTACTATATTATGTACTCTATAAAAGGTTGTCCTATCCCCTTTCATGATTTACTAGAGATATTTGATTTCTTAACTCATTTATCTCCTGTATATTTATATCAGTATCAATTTCTTGATATTCTTCTAAATGGTCGTTCTATTATGTTTATTGATATAAAATATGTTAATAACTCATATCTTGTAGGATACGTTTGCATTCGTTAATCTTATTTAAGTTTAACTTGTCATAATATTTATTATTCCTCCAATATAGTTTCTTTTTTTGCTTCTGTTCGATCATCCGTTAATAACAAGCAATGGCGTATCAGAATGAAATATCATCTTTCTGGCAATACTAGGATTAAATAATCGAGCAAATATATTTCTTTTATATGAAGTCAATGTAATTATATCTATTTGGTTATCCTTGATATATTGGTCAAGCCCTTTCAATAAATTATTATTCATCACAACGTCATAATGGATTTCTAGACCTGGGTATTGTTTATGGAAATATTCTTTTATTCCTGCAAGTTTTATTTCATTCCACGTATCTTTAGATTCCGTAAGATGTATCAAAAAGACAGAAAAATGGAACGATTTCCAAGTGTTAAAGAATGCCTCAAAAGCTATTAAATCTCTTTGATCAAAATTAGTTATAAAAGCAATCCGTTTGACTTCACTAAATTGTTTAAAGGGAGTATTTTCTGGAATAGCTAATACTGGAACACGGCTTCTATCAATGACCTCAGCGGTTACACTACCGATCAAATCAATATCTTTTTGGTTTTTTCCACGAGTTCCCATGATGATAACAATAGGACGTTCTTCCTTTGCATATCTGAGAATCTCTTCTTCAGGAATGCCTTCTCGTAAAATACAACTATATTTGATATCTGGAAATTCCCCTGAAACTATTTTTTCTTTTATTTTAGCTGATAAGGTGTTGAGATCAGAATGAACTCTATGAATAATAGTTTTTACAGTCTCTTCATCTCCAATTTGGTAATTGAAGACATCACCATACGGCAATGAGGACGCATATATTGGTGTAAAATAAACGTGTAATAAGATAACTTCTGCGTTCTCAGTTTTTGCTAAGTTAAAAGCAAATTCACATGCTTTCATCGAGTAATTAGAGAAATCGACAGGAATTAAAATCTTATTTGATTTATTCTCTGTTTTAGGTTCCTTCTCTCCCACTATACTTTCAGATAACCAAGTAGAACTTTCAGTTATTTTTAGTGCACGTGGTAAATCACTTTCTTTGATTCGTAAACGAACCCCCGAAGAAACGACTGGTTGTATTTGATTAACGTTATGAATGTATGTTTCAATACCTTCATTTTCGAGGACATTCTTTAATATCTGAGCTTTAGTATACGTCAGAATGGCTAGAGTTACTAATTTATCTTCCATAAATGTATATTTTATAAGGGGTGAACAAATAAGAAATCCCAATTGTTTTATTCAATTGGGATTCGGTTTGTTATATTTTAAACTTGCACAGATTCGGTAGCCTGTTCTTTTTGCATACTCAGATTTAATTCATCTAAAATTTTTAAAGCCCGATCAAGAACGGTCGTATCATCTATCATTACAAGCCCACCATCCGGACCGGGCTCAAGATGTATTCCGACACTTTTTCCCTCCTTGAAATTATGACCTCCGAAGAAGTTTCGCACGGTATCTACGTGTAAACCAAGTTCGTCTGCTATTCTATGCATGCTACCGCTGGGCAATGAATCTTTAATCTTACGAAGTTCATTAAATGTTATTGTTCTCATGTCTCGTAAATTTAATGGTTAATACTATGTGATCTTTATCACGCTATAAACTTAAGCAAAAAAAAAGATAAAACAAATTATTTGCTTATCTTTTTTTCTT
>ERZ791920.1427-NODE-1427-length-11865-cov-6.332261_pt1 | contig 11865 bp, 14 predicted proteins | sample MGYA00510136_ERZ791920 | MGnify/ENA primary metagenome ERZ791920 (study PRJEB30046, sample SAMN00792066) | human gut metagenome | study: EMG produced TPA metagenomics assembly of the A metagenome-wide association study of gut microbiota in type 2...
AAGGCGAATTTGAAGCCCAGTTCAATATGGAAGTACCGATTGGCTCCAGGTTTAACTACAACGAATACAACTTTGTTGTAACAGAGTTAATCGACGACACGGAACATAAGTACAAGCTCAAATGTGAACAGTACGGACGCACTCCTAATGCGACCACAGGTGATATTACGCCAATACAAGGTATTAATGGTCTTACCTCCGCTAAGATATTGAAGAATATCACACCTGGTGAAGATGAAGAAGACACGGAAGTATTCCGTAAACGGTACTTTGATGCTTTGAAATCAAAAGCTTATGGTGGCAATGGTGCTGATTACAAAGAAAAGGTATTAGCTATCCCTGGTGTAGGTGGTGTTAAAGTATACCGTTGCTGGAATGGTGGCGGTACAGTTAAGTTAGTCGTCATAAATAGTGACTACAAGCCGGCGGCAGATGAACTGATTAAGGAAGTAGAGAACGTTATAGACCCTGCGCCGAAAGGCAAAGGCTACGGACTCGCTCCTATTGGCCATACTGTAACAATCGAAAAGGCTGAGCCAGTTACAGTCAACTACCGAATTGAAGTAACTATGATGAGCGGGCACAATATTAACAAAATCCAAACCCTTGCAGAAAATGCTATCAAGCAACGATTACTATTACGTGCTAAGGAATGGTGTAATCAAGACGAGAAGGAACATGTTATTCTTCGGACTAGCTTGGTAACGGCTTTAATGGTTGAGCTACCTAATGTTCTCGATGTTGGCAGGATTACTATAAACGGGGCATCCCTATCAAAACTAGAATTAAAGGATAATCAAATCCCAGTATTAGGGACGATTACTTTGGTGGCAGTATGATTACAGATTTCGGCATTTTTAAGCGAGATATAGATATCTCACAATTCGCCGTTCCGTTAACTCGAGATTCTCGGGATATCCAAGAAGTGTATCGAGTGGAATCGGCTGAACTACAACTACTATGGGATATTATGTTAGATATCTTTAAGGAGGAATACATATATACCGCTACAGATTACGGTCTCGCTGCTTGGGAGCAAATATTAGGTATTAATCCTCCTGATTTGACAGATATAGAAGGGCGCAGAAGCGAAATACTATCGGTATTAATAGGGCAGCGCCCTTTTACTATGCCTAAAGTGCAAGAAATGCTCAATTTTAAATTCGGTAATCACGTAGTAGAGCACTCTGTTGTACCTGATAGGTATGAGTACTGGCTAGACGTAGTAGATGGCTTTGAGACACAATTAAACAATATTATTGATTATGTCGAGCCTTTAATTCCTAAGAACTTAATCATCAAAACTAAAAGCACTACTCAATTTAATGGCGAAATATATATCGGTGCTACCTCCGATATATATGAGTCATTTCATGTCGGGGCAGCATTAGATGAATTTGATTTCAAGGCAAACTCAGAAATTAATATAGGTATGAGTTTCGATGTATTCGAGACAATTAAAGTATAAGGAGATTATATGGCTTCAATTTATCCAAATACACGATTAACCAATTATGGACGTGAGTTAATTGCACGATCACAAGCAACAGGCAAGAAGTTGCAATACATTAAACTGGTTACGGGCGACGGTCAGCTTAATAATCAGAATATCGATACTATGACATCTGTAATAGCTCCAAAATTGGAGTGCCCGTTTACCTCTAACGGTGAATTCGTAGGAGATGGTCAATTTAGAATTGAATTTGCGGTAGGCAATAGCACGGTAACTAATGGATTCTTTGCTAGAGAATTAGGCGTATATGCTAATTTAGAAGGAGAATCTGATTCCGCTGCTAAATTAATTGCATATAGTAACGGCGGCAACTACGCATCCTATATTCCGTCCAAGGAGACACCAATCAATTCTAAAGCATTCTCCTTAGATGTTGTAATTGGCAATTCTACAAATGTAACTGTTAAGAAGATTGACGCGGCATATCTTACAAGAGGCGCGCTAGATGCTCATAACCGTGACACGAGCGCACACACTCCTATCACAGACCAAATTAAAGCAATCCTTGGAAGTGCAAACTGGAAAGACTCTCCGGCAAGTACACTCGTCACAATCAAAAACCTGTTAGGACAAGGTGCTATCGTAGCGTCTAAACTCGATGCTAATGCCGGTTTTGTGAAATTTGCGAATGGTTTCACTATCCAGTGGGGAGTTGGTGGTGCTGATAATCAACAAAAGAGCACGGTTACGTATCCTATTCGATTTTCCACAGTATTTATAGTAGGAGCAATGGATGCTTTTTGGGAAGGCTCCGATACGCCTAAATATATATCGAATAGTTCTAGAGAAAGCAACAATACAAAAGCAGTATTTATTGGAAATGACCAATATGTAGGAAGTTATTATTGGTTTGCATTAGGCATGGCGTAAAGGAAGGAGAAAACAAATGAACCAATATATATTTGTATTGAATGAAAAAGGTGCACGAATTACTTCTTTTGTTGATAATACAATTCCAAAAGAGGAACTGATAGCACTGGCTAAGCAAGATTACCCTAATGCAGCTGACTATATTTACTCTGCAGATGGGGACAGTATGCTTGATGAATTTATGAGAGGTAAGCTATATGTAAATGGACAATTTGTAGCTGCGCCAGTTCATGAGTTAACAAAAGCTGAAAAAATTGCGGAGATTCGTTCTTATTATAATCGTCGTTTCGAAACACTAGACCAGGCGTTGATACGTAGACGCTTAGCAAACGGTGACATAAGTGATTTACAAGAACAGTTTAAGAAAATCAATGCGGAAATGATTGCTAAGATTAAGGCGGTGAAATAACTATGGCAGATATTAAAAGCGATGTCCCAGTAATGCACTTTTGTGAATACTGTTGGGCTACTTTAAATACTGATGGCACCTGCCCTACAGAAGGGTGTATTCATAATGATCTAATGGATTTAGAAGTTGGTGAAGATAATGACGCCGGTCAAGCATAATCTATCAGCTATTAAGGGCGAGTTCATCACCTTAACGATTGGATATAATGGTGAAGTAGAGCCAGAAGATTTGTTTGCATGCGTAAGAAAGTTTGTTCAAGATGATCACTACGAAGCCAAATTTAATATCACAGTATCAAAGGATAATTTAGCAACAGGCGAACGTTGTAGAATTATCCTTTCTTTGGATACAAAAGAATTACTTGACGGCAGATACGCGTGGGATTTATTTGTTTGGGCCGGAGATAGACCTGTTAAATGTCTCGTCAAAGGTCAATTAACTATTCTTGAAGGCGTCAGCAATAGAGGTAAATAATATGAATGATATTAATGTTTATGTAGGCGCTGAAGACAATATAAATATTAAAGATGATAAACAAATTATCAAATTACAAGTACGCTTCGAAGATTTAACCGAAAGTCAAAAGCAACAACTCAAAGGAGAAAAAGGCGATCCATTACGCTTCGAAGATTTAACCGAAAGTCAAAAGCAACAACTCAAAGGAGACCCAGGCCCAGCGCCTGACACTTCAGAGTTCATGGTTAAAGATGAGCTTGAGCAAATTATTACTATATTAAAGCAAATTAACGGAGGTAACTAACATGGCAAGACCAAAACAAGTAATTATTAATGATTTAATGGGTGAATTAGATAAATTTGGTGGTCATATCACTCAAATTAGAGATGCCATTCAATCTAAAGGCGTAACGTCTGAGGGCAAACTATTCAAGTTTGCTGATGAAATCAACAGCATTGAACCGGCTAGTACTTATGCCTATGTGCTAGATGCTGTGAAGCGTGCTAATAATAAGGGGTATTCAGATAATGAAGTCATTGGAATGTTAGACAACCTGACTGACAAGAATACACCCCAACCACCTGTACCACAACCAAACCCTAGCTTTGACCCAGCTACTGCTACAGAAATTCCGGCTAGACAATTCTATGGCCGGAGTGATTTGGAGGGTGAGTTGAACTGTCCGAATGTTATCAAAGTTGGGGCAAATGCGTTTACTGGATGCGAGTATAGTATTGTAAAATTGCCGCAAGCTACTGATATTAATAAGGATGCTTTTAAAGAATCTTATATTACTTTACTAGATATTCCTAAGTTTGTATGGAAAGATAGTAATTTAGACTTAACGGGTGCTTACGATTTATTTAGAATTACCACTATTGTTGTAGCGGATGATTCTGTGCCACCTGACAACTTAGCTTTTACTAAACCAGGTATAATTGTTTATAATCACGATTCCAGTAAGAAATGGGATGTTTACAATAATGTGTGGAAGCCAGTGTAATGCTTTGGTAAGGAGATAATTGAATGTGGACATGGCAATTTGAGCTCAACGATATACTGACGACATTAACTATCGTCAGTATAGTCGCGGGCTTTACCTATAAAGTATTGGTACTTCCGCTGTTAGAAAAGCGTGATTTACGGCACTTACAAGATACACTTGTATTCCAAGAAAAAATGGGGGTTCTTACAGAAACCCTTAACGATTTAAAGAATGAAATCAAGTTATCTCGTGAAGAACGTGTAAAAGCATATACGGAACACGTGAAGCTTGCCACAATGGTAAAAGGAATGGAGTCTCGTATAGATGAGTTAAAGGAGGAGTTTCATGAACATACCGCCAAAGCTCATTAATTCATTAAAAAAATCATATCAATCTGTTAGGGTGGCTAATTTCCACCCTACAGGGATTCTTGCTACACGGGCGCTAGTATTTATTATGCTAGTGCCTATTTTGTTGGTAGTAGTTGAGTACATAATGGCCTTTATTAGTGGTTATGTATCTGATGAAGCCAACAAGTTAATTAGTGTTGGTATTAATATCATAGATCATATATTTATTCCATCTGTTCTTACAGCGCTTGTTGGGTTTTTAGCGCTATGGATAGACAGGGATGGGAACGGTATCCCTGATAAATTAGAAGAACCGCCAAAAACGCCAATTAATACCATAATAAATGAAAGGAGTGATTATAATGCACCTCGTTAGTCTTACTGACTTAAACGATTATTGCCGTAGAGCTTTAGGCCGGATTAATAAAATCTATTTGCACTGGACGGCAGGCAGGTATAACCAACAATTTGATGACTACCATATTAACATCGATAGGGATGGGAATATTTACATCGATGGCGAATTAACAGACCATAAAAACCACACCTATATGCGCAATGGTTTTGCAGTAGGTATTGCTTTAGACTGTGCTTATGGGGCTCAATGGACTGATAACCTTGGCGAGTATGCTCCTACGGATGCGCAGATTGAAACATTGGCACAGGTTGTAGCTTTGTTATGTGTAGACCTTGGTATACCATGTGATATCGAGCATGTCTTAACACATGCGGAGGCAGCTGATAACATGGACGGTTATTATGCTCACGAGCCATACGGACCTGCCACAACATGTGAACGATGGGACTTATGGGCAGTACATGAGGGCGATACTCCTGGTTCCGGAGGAGATGTAATTCGTGGTAAAGCTAAATATTATGCTCAAGAATGGGGCAGTAATATATAGGGGGTATATATGTATGAGAAATTTAAAACTATATTTTCTGCCAATCGGGGCTATTGCGTTACTATTGTGGTGCTTATTGTTTGCATCATCTGTGTATGGTTCTACTCCAACAGAAGCAGTAACATTGACACCTCAGGAATTCGCAACGCTGAAAACGAACTTCGACACGTTAGAGAGTACAATCAACAATCAATTGACTACAATCAACGAGTTAGAAATGCAGTTGAGAGTAGCCAAGCTATCAACCAGCGAACAGAAGAACGAATTAATCGAAGCGTTGAGCTTAATCAACGAACAGAGAACTCAATTGACAGAAGCACGGAACTTACTTCAAAAGCAAGAGCAGATGCTGAACGAGCAAAGGCTATCATTAGCGAAAGCAGAAGTATACTTGAACGAGCAGAAGAAAGAAATACACAAAGCCAAGATGGAGCAACGCAAAAGTAAGTTGTTGAATATCCTTTTAGGTGGTACTGTTATTTATCTTGCAGCTAAAAATTAAGGAAGTGATCCGTACATCTCCATAGCGTGTAATGGTGGATACACGCAACCTGTTCCGAATAGGAACAAGTTGTAAAGCAACTGTTTATAACTGAATAACATAATAAAAGCCTACTAGCTTAGTATAATATCTAGGTTAGTAGGCTTTATTTTTTTAGAATGGTATAATTAAACGTAGTGGATATCTTGATTGTGCGATATAGAAGTGGTTCGTACAGCGTGTCATATGCACCACCAGAGTAAAGAACTCACATTTTGTGTGAGTTCTTTTTTTGTGTAAATATTTTTCTTTTAGCTTTTTGCATATCTTTTTAGCCTTTATATAGTTATTTACATGGTTAAAATACGTTGTGGTTTAATCTTATTTCTCTCAAACGAGTAGTCATTGATTCAATTAAGTTTATAAATTTTGATATTAATTGAATATAGTATTGATACAATATAATATATTTTATAGACAGTAAAACTATAATAGCTTATGATGGTTTTATAATAGTTTTCTCACTAGGAGGTACCAAATGGCAGTAGATGTTTCTAGAACACAAGATGTGTATAAAGATGCTGGCCAAAGTGTCAACTTCACTACTTTGTTATTAAACCGTAAAGATCATGAAGCAGAGCTTGAAGTGATTCAAGATATGGCAGATCGTATTCAAGCCATTAAACGTTCTGTTAGTATTCGCGCTAATGGGGAAGGTTTGGGCATTGCCTTTGGCTTTAGCCGTAAAGCATGGGATTATTTGTTCCCTAATGCACCGGTACCAAAAGAGTTAGAAGACTTCGAAGGCATAAAAGGTGATAAACAAGATGTACCAGCTGTAGCAGCTGACTTATTTTTGCATGTCCGCTCTAATGATGAATCTGTTACTTATACTGTAGTAGATCAAATTATGGAGTTCTTACGCCCTATTACATCTGTTGTAGATGAAACCCATGGCTTCCACTACGAACAAGGTCGTGCGATTATTGATTTCGTTGATGGTACGGAAAACCCTGTTGGCCAAGAGGCTGTAGAGTGGGGCGTTATTGGAGATGAAGATCCTGAATTTACTAATGGCTCTTATGCATTTGCACAGAAATATGAACATGATCTTGATGCATGGCGTGCACTTCCTACAGAAATGCAAGAAAAATTCATTGGTCGTCGCAAATTTAGTGATATCGAATTGGAGGATGATGAAAAAGATCCGGCAGCTCATAATGTAGTGGCTCAAGATAATCGTGATGATGAAGAACATAAGATCGTTCGTATGAATGTTCCATTTGCTCAACCTGGTCAAGGTGTTCGAGGCACATACTTTATAGGTTATGCTCGTTACTGGGATGTGACCAAAACAATGCTTACCAATATGTTTACACAAAATGATAAATTGCTTGATTATTCCAAGCCTATTACGGGCATGCTATTTTTCATTCCGTCTCTTGATACATTGGATGCTATTGCAGAAGGTGAACTATAATCGATTTCTGATTGATGGTGGAGACTAAACATTTATCTAATTAGCTAGTAATGTTTAGTTCTATCTACAAGATTAAAATTTATTATATAATTCTATAGAAAGCGCCCCAAGTGGGCGCTTTTATGCTATAATAAATCTATTAAACTCGTAAAAATCCATTGTAGTTATAAATGAGGTATTCTATGAATTATACTAGCACCCGCGGTACCGTTGCGGTAAATGAAACATATGCATTGTTGCACGGCTTAGCAGAGGATGGTGGCCTATATGTACCATCTTTATTCCCTACAAACTGCTTAACTTACAATGATGTGAAAGATAAAAACTACCAAGAAGTAGCAGCCGTTGTTTTAGCAAAGTTGTTTCCATGCTTTTCTGAAGCTCATTTAAATGAAATGATTAATTCTGCTTACTGCGATGCTAATTTCAGCACCCGTGATATTGCACCATTACACTCTTTATTGGAAAAGGTTTCCGTATTGGAATTATTCCATGGCCGCACACAAGCTTTCAAAGATATGGCGTTGTCCTTATTCCCATATTTGTTAGTGGCAGCTAAAGAGGCGGAAGGTGAGAGAAAAGAAGTTCTTATCTTAACGGCTACTTCTGGTGATACTGGTAAAGCAGCTCTTGAAGGCTTCAAGGATGTACCTGGCACTCATATTCAGGTATTTTACCCAACTGATGGCGTTAGTCCTATGCAAGCGGAACAAATGCAAAAACAAGAAGGGGAGAATGTTAATGTTACGGCTATTCATGGCAATTTTGACGATGCTCAACAATTCTTGAAACGCCTCTTTGTTGATAAAGCAACTGCAGAAGAGGTTGCTGAAAAAGGGGTTATGTTCTCCAGTGCGAACTCTATCAATATTGGTCGTTTAGCTCCACAAGTAGTTTATTATGTAAATGCCTATGCTGAACTGGTTGCACAAGGTGCAATCCATGAAGACGAAGCTTTCAACGTTGTAGTTCCAACTGGTAACTTCGGTAATATTTTGGCTGCTTACTATGCTAAAAAAATGGGGATTCCTATCGGCAAATTGATTTGTGCATCCAATCAAAACAACGTACTTACTGACTTCTTTGAAAACGGTACCTACGATATAAACCGCCCATTCTATACGACGATTTCTCCATCTATGGATATTCTTGAGTCCTCTAACTTTGAACGATTCTTATATTATATTTCTGGTGAAGATAGCGAACGTACAGCAGGATGGATGAAAGATCTTAAAGCAACAGGCAAATTAACTGTTAATGAAGAAGAGTTTAAACGTATTAAGACTGATTTTGCTGGTGCCTATGTGGATGATGAAGAAACGAAAGCAATCATTGAACAAGTATACAATTCTTACGGTTATGTAATGGATCCTCACACGGCGGTTGCTATGGGGGCCTATATGAAGGAGTTGGAGAAGCATCCTGAAGATGGCGCTCGTCATACAGTGATTGCATCTACAGCACATCCATTTAAATTCCCTACACCAATCTGTGAGGCATTGGATATCAAGGTAGGCGAGACTCCTTATGAAAGCTTAGATAATATCTCTACTGTAACGGGTGTTGCCTTCCCTAAACAATTGGAAGCCTTACAATCCAAACCATTGCGCTTTACAAAAGCAATCGACAAAGAGAATATGAAACAAGAAATCTTAGATTTTGTAGATACATTCTCTAAATAATACAATGCCGCCTTTCATTAGAAGGGCGGCATATCTATATGTTTCTTATTGAGTAACCATTTTTTATTGATTAACCAATTAAATTCATTTTCTCATTAAATTAACATTCATCATATATGATATGGAATTTTGTTAGTATGTATTGATGTATCCATTATTTATAGAAATATGGGTTTATAATTATATAGAGAAATATAATTATAGGAGGGGCTATGGCTAAAAAGGGCCTTATATATGCATTGTTATCTGCACTTTTGTTTAGTACGATGAATGTATTCGTAAAACTGTTGGGGACGAATATTCCACCTGGGGAGATCGCTTTTGCCCGTGGATTCTTTGGGACTGTTGCGGTGCTCATTATCATGTATGTGAAGGGAATCCGATTTTCAAAAGAGGATTGGGGGCTCCTTGTCATGCGTGGCCTATACGGCGGTTTTGGTATGGTCTGTAATTTTATTGCTTTGGTACACATAAAATTATCTGATGCAACAATTCTATTTCAGACGACAGGAATATTTGTTTTTATCTTTAGTGCTCTGTTTCTGAAGGAATCGATACCTAAAGGGGCTGGCAAATGGCTCGGAGTTATTTTGATTGCTGTCTTAGTAATGGTAAATCCTTTTAGTTATGAATCATTTTCTTGGTATGCCTTGGTAGCAATTTTAGGTGCTGCTCTAGCTGCGGCGGCTTATACGACAATACGAACTATTAGTAAACGCGGACAACATAGTAATTTTGAAATTATGGCCTATTTTATGATTACTGGTATGATTGCGGGCCTCGTCACTACAGAACAGCTCGTTATGCCTCAAGGTACAGACTGGCTAATTATCTTTGCTATCGGTGGTATTAGTGTAGTGGCTCAGTTTTTCTTGACCGGAGCCTTTGTTACGACCAATGCTGTAGTGGCTCAATTCTTGCAATACGTTGGCGTATTTATTAGTTCCTTCTACGGGTTCTTGATCTTTGGTGAAAGTTTATCCATAGCCACAGTGGGTGCTGGTATTGCCATGTTTATATCTTCTGTTATGTTGGCGCGCCTTAAAGAACAGAGTGGTCCATTAAGAGAGGGCAAGGTCATAGAGGATAAAATTAAATAAATGTCGAATATATACAATATCAGATTGTATATGACAGTGGGGTGCTGATTACATTCGTGATTAGCACCTTTTTACATAAAAGAGATAATACAAGGGTATTAGTTAGTGATTTGTGGTAATGAAATATACTAGAGCTCTTTCATTTTGAAAGTAGCTACAGACGGAGGAGCTATGTATATAAAATGGATGCATATTGAAAACTATAGGAACTTAGCCGATGTAACGCTAAGCTTTCACAATGATATTAATTACTTTGTCGGTGAGAATGCGGTGGGTAAGTCTAATTTTTTAGATCTCTTAGAAATTATCATGGAGTGCCATGGGTTCATTGAAAGTGATTTCACGGATGTAAACAAGCCTATCCGCATTGATTTTGAAATATCTTTGGGTGAGTTAAATTATAAAAGCATGTATACTACTGATGAAGGTCCCACCTACCGTTTACGACTTGAACAAGTTGTACAAGAGGTATATCCAAGATTATACAGAGTCACTGATGCAGGGATTGAACCTATGGCGTTATCTATGATTCGTCATGCCTTATATGTGTGTCATCGCGATACATCAGAGCAAGAGCTATTTTCTATACCCTCTGCTGTATATGTTGAATTAGGACATCTCTTACAAGCTTATGTATCTCGATTAGAAATGGCGACTGATGATTTGCAGCGTGAAATTGTCAGTTTACGCAAGGATTTAGATCCCTATTGTATGCTCAATATTCAACACCTTATAGAGGTGTTGTCTACATCTTCTGCTATAGAACGCAAGTATTCTGCTGATAATGTGCGTTTAATAATGGCTGTGGCTCTTAAAATTTTAGCTCAAATTTATATGAAGGTGAGTAGTGCGACTACAAATCTAGAAGCTTTACTTGTATATGATGGAAAGGGTCGCAAGTTTTTACCAATCTTTATCAGTGTGGATGAGCCAGAGCTACATTTAAGCCCTTATTTGCAACGCGCTGTGCTCAATTATTACCGCCAAATTGCAACTAATGAAAATGAAGAATTCTTAGCGTTGTTGCGAGATGTATTTAAAATTGATGGATTGTTAGGACAACTTTTTGTAGTTACACATAGTACAGATGCGCTTGTTGATGATTATCGGCACATTATTCGCCTTTATCGCGATGAAAATAATATGGTCTGTGCAGCCTGTGGGGTTACGTTTAATTTCCCTAAAGAGGTAGAGAAACATTTGATTATGCATTTTCCAGAGGCTAAGGAGGCGCTCTACGCTCGGTGTATTATCATTGTAGAAGGAGAGACAGAGTACGGTAGCTTTGCAGGTTTTGGTAAACGATTGGGGGTAGATTTTGATTACTTTGGCATCTGTCTTATCAATGCCCGAGGAGAGTCTTCTATTAGTAAATTACAAAAATTATTTAATAGATTCTCTATTCCAACAGTAGCTCTCTATGATCGAGATGTAGAGGGAAAGTATGCAAAAGCACATAGCAATATATTTTACACACAGGAAATTTGTTTTGAAATGGATTTTGTATCGTATTTGCTTGCGATGCACAAGCGTTCCATAATGGATGCCATTATCAAGGATATTATTGATGATGCTCGGCCAATGGTAACAAAGGACATGGCACGTCGAGGTTATGCGAAACTAGGTATTACTA
>ERZ791920.1435-NODE-1435-length-11805-cov-4.819745_pt1 | contig 11805 bp, 9 predicted proteins | sample MGYA00510136_ERZ791920 | MGnify/ENA primary metagenome ERZ791920 (study PRJEB30046, sample SAMN00792066) | human gut metagenome | study: EMG produced TPA metagenomics assembly of the A metagenome-wide association study of gut microbiota in type 2...
CTCCGCCTATTCGGGCGTGTAAAAACACAAGAAAAAGCTCCGGCTTTCGTACGAACTGCACCCCATTTGTTAGACAGTAAGGTATACTGTTTAGGAAATGGGGTGTTTTTGTATGCCAAAGGGAATACCACAGAAAAAATATAGTGGGGAATTCAAAATAAAAGTAGTAGAAACAATGCGCGCGGAACATTTAAGCTGTCCAGAAGCAGCCAACCGTTTCGGGGTACAAAGTAAGACGCAAGTTGCAAGATGGGAGCGCATCTATCTGGAAGAAGGCACGAAACTGTTCCATTTGGAAAAATTCGATTCCGTTGAACAGCCCGAAAAGGCCATTGTTGAGTATATCGACTACTACAACAACCGCCGAATCAAATTAAAACTAAACGGCCTGAGCCCTGTGCAGTACAGGATTCAGACCGTTGGGGCCGCTTAATTCTTATTTTTTTTTTTTTCTAACTTTTGGGGTTCATTTCAGAAGAACGCCAACAAGGCACAGTCTGCCTGATAAGCGGTCCTTCCGAAAACCTTCTTCATAAATCACAGTTCGGCGAAGCCCCCGCCTCCGGTACTCCCGGAGGCGGGGGCTTCTTGTTTGTCCTTTTTGGGGCGGGAAGAAAAGAAAAACGGGCAGTTCGGATGTGAAAGATGACGGAACAGTTGTGTTTGGGGACGATTTGAGGTATTATAAAATAGTTGAAGTGTACCCTCCGGCCAATCGGCGGACGTACCTATAAGAGAACAAAAAGGAAACTGCGGATGAGATCAGCGCGGAAAGAACCGAATCAGAGGGTCTGCAAGGCCAGCCCGGAAAAGACATCCGGGCGTGGCTCTGCGCCCGCGCGCCATGTCGCAAAGCACGCGAAGAAGCGCTCGCTCTTTGGCCGGGCAAAGCAGGAGGACCCCGTCCCGGAGAAAGCGGCCCCGGCTCCGCAGCCCGAGGCGGCAGAAGAAGAGCATACCTATACCGCGCCCGCTGCGCCGCCGTCCGCCATCCCGCCGGTGGAGCCTGTCCTGACGCCTCCGGCCCCGCCGAAGTCTGTGAAGCGGAAGCTCAATGTCCTTCAGCCAGCCAGTCGGCCCGAGGCAGCTGCGCCCCAGCCGCCGGAGCAGGACGACTCCGCGGCAGCTCTGGATCCCACCGGAGCAGCGGTGCCGGAAGGGGACGAAAGCGCAGAAAAGGCCGCTCCGGCGGAGAAGAAGTCCTCCCGCAGCAGGCGTGGATCCCGCTGTGAGGGATGGGAGTCGGTGCTTACATCGTTCCAGCGTTTCCTCGATACTCTTTCTATCCGGCTCCTGTGCGAAGTCTTTCTGCTGCGGGTGAGGCGGCTGTTCGTCGTGGGCGTCGTGTGTACGCTGATGTTCATGTGTGTGCTGACCACGGTCAAGAGCTTTTCGGCCACTACCACCATGTCGCTGAACTACGAAGAGAGCGTGACCGGCAAGACACCCAACGGCGCCCGCTTCAGCGAATCGGAATTTTTGACGCAGGAGTATCTTGAGGCTGTCATACAGGCCACCGGCCTGCAGGATGACCTGACCACCAGTGAGCTGGCGGACTGCATCTCCATCTCGCCGACCAACAGCAAGCTCGTGACCGAGGAGGACGACTATTATATCAGCTCGTCCTATCACATCGACCTCAAACTGCCGTGGTCGCTCTGGGGCAAGATCACGGCGCAGGATCTCCTCGACCAGATATGCCGGGTCTACCTCAAGCGCTTTACGGCAGATTACCGCATCAATGCGACCTCGCTGGACATCAGCTTTGATTATTCCGATATGGACTACGAGGAGATCGGCTCCTATTTCCAGATGATGATAGGCCGCATCAACAATTATCTCACGGTGCGCAACGATCAGGCCGGCTCCTATCTGTCCACCAGCGGCCAGAGCTACAACGCCATCAAAAAGCAGGTACAGAATCTGCAGAGCTACACCCTGTCGGAGTACCAGAGCTATATCTGGGAAAACGGCGTGGCCAAGAACAACGCCCGCTGCATCGACGACCTCAACGAGCTGAACCGCACCCTGCGGTGGAGCGAGATGAGCGACTCCCAGAAGAGTGACATCTTTATGACCATCCTGGACAACTACAACAACAAGATGGTCTCCTCGGTGCTCATCCCCACCTACGACAGCGATGGCTCGTTCTATATGTCCCGCACCAAGGTCGGCATCGACGATCTGGCCCTGCGGGCCAATGAGCTGCTCACCTCAGCCGTGGACGCCCAGAAGACCATCACGACCAATAACTCCAAGATCACGGCACTGGAGGAGCCCACCGGGGCGCGTGAGCTGCAGGTGGCCCAGTCGATGGTGGATACCATCACCCGGCAGCTCACCGGCATCGTGAGCGCGACACGGGAGCTGGATGCCGACTGCTATGCCCAGCGCATCAGCAGATATCTGGTGTTCAACGGGCCGGAGTCCTCGTTTATCAAACGGTATAACGTCAAGCCCAGCGTGATGCTGGCGGCTGTGATATGCGCCGTGTGGTATCTGGCTGCTGTCGTCAGGACGAGCTGCCGGCGGCAGCGTGAACGCCTGCGGGCAGAGAACGAATGACATCCGTCTTTCTGACAGGATGGAGGAAGAATGAAAAGTTTTGATTTGCTGCGCTACCTCAAAAAGTGGTGGTTCCTCATCATGCTCATCACAGCGGTAGGCTGTCTGGGCGTGTATGAGTTTATTTCGTCGCGGCAGTCGTATACGGCCACAGCCATCATCCAGTACACCAACGCGAATGCAAGTCAGGGCAGGAACGCCGACGGCTCCAGGATAGACCCCACCGAGATCACGTCGGCCTCGGTCATCAACCAGACCATCCAGCAGCTGGGGCTGACTGCCAGCACCGAGAGCATCCGCTCCAAGATCTCCGTCAAAGAGGTCATCCCGGAGGATGAGCAGACCAAAAAGGAGACGGCGCTTGCCGACGGTGAGGAGTATGAATATTACCCCACCATCTATGCCGTTTCGTTCACCGTGGCCAGCAAGGACGCCACCGACTATGCCCGCAATGTGCTGGACGCGGTGCTGACGAACTACTTCAAATATTACAGCGAGACCCATGTGGACTCGGAGCTGTTCCCCAACAACGCCGGCAATGTCTCGGTGGCGAACTACGAGTACATCGACTGCGTGGAGATCCTGCGCAATAACGCCAACGAGAGCGTGGCCTACCTTCGGAAGAAGGCCGACGAAAAATACGGCTTTTACAGCGTGAGATCGGGATACTCGTTCTCGGACCTCGTGTCGGAGTACGAGTATCTGACCCAGAACACCCTGAACGACCTCTACGCCTATATCGTCAACCATAAGCTGGTGCGGGACCATACGCTTCTGGTCAACACGAAGAAGAACATCGTGATGCGCTACCAGCTCCAGATCGACAGCCTGAACGGAAATATCGCAGAGGCCAAGAGCATCATCGACCAGTTCGGCGATAAGACGCTGGACGGTGCGGCAGTCTACTCCGGAAGCCGGGATTCTGACGGCGGCGAGACCCAGATCGTCAGTGACGTGGTGAGGGACTCGAGTGTCCAGCCCTCCGGCAATGTCACCACCACCTACGATAAGCTCATCCAGAACTATGCCGACCTCCACGCCAGGCTCATCGACGCCACCATTGTGCAGGGGCAGGCGCAGGAGATCCTGGACATTTACGCCGATGTGACCCAGGACACCGACCCCCGCAGTGCCGAGGCACAGTGGGCCAGCGCCCGCATCGACGAGCTGGTGCAGAAGTTCACGAGCCTGTATGACCTCGCACTCATGACCATCGACGAGTTCAATCAGGTCAACGGTGCGGACAACATCGAGATGAAGAACAGCATCGTTGTCACCGAGAAGCTCAACCTGAAGCTTTATGCGGCCCTGTCGGTGGTGCTCTTCCTCTTTGTGGGATGCTTCTGCGCCATCTTCCTGGGCCGTCTGGGCGACTTTGTGGATTACTACCTCTATGTGGACAAGAAGAGCGGCCTGCCCAACCGCGAGCGCTGTGACGCCGCCATCGACCACTACAGCACGACACGGCTGAAGGGCCAGTTCACCATCATCTGCATCCAGCTGGATTTTTCGGCCATGAGCCGGAACGATGGCGACAAGGCGCTGCGCCTGCTGGGTGACCAGCTGCAGTATGTGTTCCGCACGCTGGGCTTTGTCGGCTACAATGGAGCAGGCCGCTTTATCGTCCTGCTGGAAAACTGCAGCTTCGATTTGGCGAAAAACTGCGTCAACCGGCTGGGCAGTCTGCTGGCCAAGACCGAGTTCGCCCGATTCGGCCCCTGCATCTTTGTGGGCATCGCCAACTCGACCAAGGATAACGCCTATGAGATCCGCGCTCTGCTGCGGCTGTCCATCCGCCGCTGTGCAGACGCAAAAGCCCGTCAGGAGGCCGAAAACGCGAAGAATGCGGCTGTCTCGCCGCTGGTGTCCAAAAGCTGAGAGTGAACTATGATAAAAAAGATACTGCATTTTCTGGCACGGCTGCTGCTCCTGTTGCTGCTGACGGCCCTTGTTCTGGGCGGCATCCTGCTGTATAACCTCCAGATGAACAAGAGCTTCATCACGACCTTTTATACCGTCACGGTGGACAAGCCGGTGGAAGATCTGCGCATCGTGCTGCTTTCCGACCTGCATCTGAGCGAGTACGGCACCGACAACGCCGACCTTGTGCGGAAGGTGCGCAACCTTGCGCCCGACTTCATCGCCGTGGCGGGCGATATGGATATTGACACAGACCCGGACTACAGCCTTGTGCTGAGCCTGATGCGTCAGCTGGTGGACATTGCGCCGGTGTATTACGCCCCCGGCAACCACGAGTGGGCGGCCCGCTACGCCAACGGCTGCGATACCATTTTTGACGACATCGAGGCCACCGGCGTCCACTGGATGAACGGAACGTATGAGGACACCGTCATCAACGGCAAAAAGCTGCGCATCGGCGGCTTCTTCGAGTGGCCCCGCGCCCGGCTGGAACGGGAAAACTCCCGCGCAGTGGCCGACGCGCTGAATGACGAGACGAATGCGCTGGATGATGTCTGCACCATCCTCATCTGCCACTGCCCCGAGGTGCTGGACACCTCGCTGGCCGACGAAAAGTTCGACCTTGTGCTCAGCGGCCACGCCCACGGCGGACAGGTGCGCATCGGCGGACAGGGCCTGTGGTCTACCAGCCAGGGCTTTCTGCCCAAGTACACCAGCGGCGTCAACCAGATGGGAGAGTCGCAGGTGGTCATCAGCCGCGGCCTCGGCGATTCGGAGCCGTATCCGCGCATCTTCAACCAGCCGGAACTGGTGGTCGTGGATGTGAACTGAGCCGCGGCGAGGAGAATAAGACAGGGAACGTCAACGAATGGATATTTTTAAGAGCAAACCGCTAAAGCTGGCCAGCGCAGGATTTTATATTCTGCTTATGATCGTGTGCTTCTACTGCGCTTGCTATCAGCTGCCTGTCGGCGTAAAATATGGTATCAACCTGCTGATAGTCGGCTGGCCCTGCCTCATGTTCTTTATCCACCCGATGTTCAACCGGGCTATCTTCTGCCTGCGCTTCTTTGCGCTTTTCTTTTTTCCCTATCTGATGTTCTGGATGTGGTCGGTGGCCATCTGGATCACGGAGTTCCAGACCTTCAACTACATCCTGCGCGGCTCATTGAATATTTTTTATATGGCGACGAACATTCTTTTTGCGGCGGCAGCGGTCTATTTATTTGGCGAAGATACTATGCCCCTGACGCTGGCGGGCATGGCGCTGGCAAACGGCCTTGTGGCTCTGCAGGTCGCAGCTCGGGCGGGCATCGGGACTTTTATTTCGGAGTACATTCGTCTGCTCATTACTTTTGCGGACGACACCGGCGGTGCGATGCGCCAGATGGAGCTGCACGATATGGTCTACGGCTGGGGCGTCATGGTCATCTACTACGCCATCCACAAGGAGAAGAACCACAAGACCCAGGCCGTCTGTTTCCTCATCTCGATGCTGTTCTTCACGCTGGGCTTCAAGCGCATCGCCGTCCCGGCGGCGCTCGGTGCGGCGGTGATGTATCATTGCCTCTGCTGGTGGAAGCCAAAACACATCCGGGCGCTGGCAAATATTATGGCGCTGGCGGCAGGCGGATGTATTTTCTTCTACCTCTGGCTGATAAAGTCCGGCATCTTTGTGGAGCTGGCAAATGAACTGGAAATAGACCTGATGTATCGTGATGTGATCTACACTTATTTCAGCGATTTTTTTGAGTTGGCGCCCAGCTATATCGGGAGAGGGATCCGCTTCATTTATACCTTTTGTACAGAAGACCCGAGTTACCATCTTGCAACGACGGCACTGCACAATGTGTATATGGAAACTTATATCGAGGTGGGATTCTGGTGCTGGTGGATATGGATACTTTTCGAGCTGTCCTTCCGCATCCACCGGGTGGAGGAGCGGTACACTGAGATACCGGCTTACGCCTTGATGGCGATGAATCTGTATGTGTTCTTCACCTACCTGACGGATAACACTTTGTTTTATTATGCCATCAATGTACTTTATCGGATGGCCATCATGGTATGGTGTCTCGAAGTTTCGGAGAACGGCAATCTGCTGGACTCGGAGACCCAATCCCTGGCGGCGGTCAAGGAAAGCCGCCAGAAGAAGCGGAACAAAAAGAGAGAAGAAGAAAATGTGGAGGGCGATTTCCACATCTGTGTATAAAAGTGAGGAGCGGACGAGATGAAGGTCTTGATGATCAACAAATTCCTTTACCCCAACGGCGGCTCCGAGACCTATATGTTCGAGCTGGGAAAGCAGCTGGAACGGATGGGCCATGAGGTGCAGTATTTCGGGATGGAGCATGAGGGCCGCTGTGTGGGCAACCGGGTGGATGCCTATACCAGCAGCATGGATTTCCACGGCGGCAGCAAGCTGGCGAAGCTTACATACCCGCTCAAGACTATCTACTCGTCCGAGGCCCGGCAGAAACTGCGGCTGGTGCTGGATGACTTTCGACCGGATGTTATCCATCTCAACAATTTCAACTATCAGTTGACGCCCAGCATCCTCCTTGAGGCGGACAAATGGCGGAAGGAGAGCGGACACGCCTGCTGTATCCTTTATACTGCCCACGACCATCAGCTTGTCTGCCCGGATCATCTGTGCTATCAGAGCATTGAAGGGCATTCGTGCGAAGAGTGTCTGGGCGGACATTATGTAAACTGCATCAAGCATCGGTGCATTCATGGTTCCCGGGCACGTTCCGTTATCGGCTGTGCAGAGGCAATGTTCTGGAAGTGGAAAAAAGTCTATCGGAAGCTGGATGTCATAATCTGCTGCTCGGCGTTTCTGAAAAAGAAGCTGGATACAAACCCCGACCTGCGGGGAAGGACGGTGGCGATGCACAACTTTATTTCCACAAAGAAAGCCCCGGCTGTGGAAAAACAGGACTATGTGCTCTACTTTGGCCGTTTTTCCAAGGAAAAGGGCGTTGGAACCTTTGTGGAAGCCTGCAAGGCTCTGCCGGACATCCCCTTTGTGGCGGCGGGCAGCGGCCCGCTGGAAGGGGAGCTGGCCGGGATCCCGAACCTGAAAAATGTGGGCTTTCAGTCAGGCGAGGAGCTGCAGCGTCTTATTGCCGGGGCGCGGCTGAGCCTCTGCCCTTCGGAATGCTACGACAACTGCCCCTTTTCAGTGATGGAGTCGCTGATGTACGGCACGCCGGTGCTGGGCGCAGACATCGGCGGCATCCCGGAGCTCATCGACGCGGGCGTGAACGGCGAGCTGTTCGAGAGCGGGAATGCGGACGCGCTGACAGAGAAGATACGCGCCCTCTGGGATGACCACACCCAACTGGACGCTTATGCCAGAGCCTGCGGGACGACCCGCTTTGACACTGTGGAAGAATATGCGGAAAAACTGATGCCCCTGTACCAGGGATAAAAACAGAGGAGAAGGATTCATGGCAACCAAAAAACTGAACGGGACCGTTATCGTCACCTACCGCTGCAACGCGCGCTGCACCATGTGCAACCGCTATAAGGCACCCTCGAAGCCCGAGGAAGAGATCCGCCTCGAGACCATCCGCAAGCTACCGCCTATGTATTTTACCAACATCACCGGCGGCGAGCCCTTTATCCGCACGGATCTGAAGGACATCGTGCGGGAGCTGCGGAAGAAGTCGGACCGCATCGTCATCTCCACCAACGGCTTCTTCACCGACCGTATCCTCGACCTGTGCAAGGAGTTCCCCGACATCGGCATCCGTATCTCCATCGAGGGCCTCGAGCAGACCAACAACGAGATACGCGGCCTCGCCGACGGCTACAACCGCGGCTACACCACCCTGAAGAAACTCCGGGAGATGGGCATGAAGGATGTGGGATTCGGCATGACCGTGCAGGACAAGAACGCCCCCGACCTCGTCCCCCTCTGTCGCCTGTCGGATGAGATGGGGATGGAATTCGCCACCGCCACCCTGCACAACAGCTTCTACTTCGTGGAGGCCAAGAACATCATCCACGACCGCCCCATGGTGGCGAAGAACTTCGAGGCCCTCATCAACGAGCTGCTGCGGAGCAATTCGCCCAAAAAGTGGTTCCGCGCCTACTTTAACCACGGCCTCATCAACTACCTCTACGGCCAGAAGCGCCTGCTGCCCTGTGATATGAGCTTCGATACCTTCTTCATCGACCCCTACGGCGACGTCATGCCCTGCAACGGCACCAAGGATAAAGAGGTGATGGGCAACCTGAACACCCAGAGCTGGGACGCGCTGTGGAGCAGCCCCGAGGCAGAGGCCGTCCGCGCCAAGGTGCGCCACTGCGACCGCGACTGCTGGATGATCGGCTCCGTCTCGCCGGCCATGCACAAATATATCTGGAAGCCGGGCTTCTGGGTACTGACCCATAAGTTCAAGGCGCTGTTCACCAAGACTCCTTACAGTATGTATGAGCTGAAAGTCTGCCGCGACTACCGGGACGGCAGGGTGTCGAAGGAAGAGCTGGACCGCTGCTCCACCTGCGACCTCAACTGCGTGGTCAACAACGGCCTGAGCGCCGCGTCGCAGGAGCAGCTGCGCCATAAGTCCGGCGAGGAGATCGTGGACGCCGATATTGCCAGCCAGCTCAGACAGTGAGGATGCCGCTATGAAAATACTCATCGTTCGCCCCTGGCCCAGCGTGCTGGACGTGACCAAGAACACCTACAATATCCAGGAAGTGGGACTTGCGAAGGCGCTGGTGAAGCGCGGCCATCCCACCGACATCCTGTTCTGGACGGACGGCGACGAGATGACCGTAAAGGTCGAGGTGGAGGGTGCAAAGCCCATCCATGTTTTCTACCGCCACGGGAAAGTCCTGCTCAAAAACGTCTGGTTCAAAGGGCAGGAGAAGCTCTTTGCCCGGTATGATGTGCTGCAGACCGCCGAGTATAACCAGCTGTTCTCGTGGCATCTGGCGGGGAAATACCCCGAAAAGACGGTGGTCTACCACGGCCCCTACTACTCGCCCTTCAACAAGAACTATAACCGGATGTGCAGAGTGTTCGACGCCCTCTTCGTGGGGCGCTACCGCCGCCGCGGCACCCGTTTTCTGACCAAGAACGAGCTGGCCCGGAAATTCCTGCTGGAAAAGCGTCTCTCGCCGGAGCAGGTGACGACGGTGGGCGTCGGCATCGACGCGGAGCTCCTGCGTGACCGCCCGGACGCGGGGCAGACGGAACTCGAGCAGAAGATGCGGGCGCAGAAAACGGGCCTGAAGCTGCTCTATATCGGCCGCATCGAGCCCCGGCGGGACCCCTTCTTCCTGCTGGATGTGCTGGCCGAAGTGCGGAAAAGCGACCCGGACGCCTGCCTTTACATCATCGGCGACGGCGACGCGGAGTATGTGGACAGCGTGAAAGCGGCCATCGGGGAAAAGGGGCTGGAACGCTGCGTCTTCTGGCAGAAAAAAGCCCCCCAGTATCAGATGAAGGGGGTCTACCAGCAGGCGGATCTCTTCCTGCTGCCGACGGAGTACGAAATTTTCGGCATGGTGCTGCTGGAGGCGATGTTCTTCCGCCGGGTGGTGCTGACCACCCCCAACGGCGGTGCGGATATGCTGCTGCGCAGCGGGGAGAACGGCCTTGTGCTGGAAAAATCGGACCCGGCCCGCTGGGCGAAAGCCCTGCTGGACACTGCCGCCGACCCGGAAAAGAAGGCCCGGATGGAGCAGGCGGCCTATGAGACGGTCATCCATGAGAACACATGGGACGCCCTCGCCGACCGCTTCCTTGCAGTCTATGAAAAGAGATAAGGAGTCCGTTATGCCCGCTGTTTCGGTCATCGTTCCGGTTTATAACATCAAAGCGCTGCTGCCCCGCGGCGTGGCGTCTTTGCAGGCGCAGACCTGGCAGGACTTCGAGGCCTGGCTGCGCGGCGGGCGTGACCGCCGGATGCAGAAAAATTCGCGCTGAAGAGAAAAGCGCCTGCTGCGAATGCAGCAGGCGCTTTTTTGAATGCCATTATTTTTTCTCGTAGAGCGCGAGCGTTTCCTCCACGATGCGCTCCCACGGGAAGCGGGTGCAGACGTACTCGGCGGCGAGCCACTTGAACATCCGGACGGTGTTGGGGTGGCTGAGGGCGTAGGTGAGCTTCTGGGCCAGGTCGTCCACGTCGCTTTTGCGGAAGGAGATGCCGTTGTCGTGGATGACGTTGGTGCATTCCTCGATGTCGGAGGTGATGACGCAGTTGCCGTAGCTCATGGCTTCCAGCAGGCAGAGGGGCATTCCCTCGAGGTCGCTGGGCAGGACGAAGAGGCAGGCGTTGCTGTAGAGCTCTTCCCGCAGCGCACCGTCTACAAAGCCGGTGAAGATGACCCGTTCGTCGCCGCCGGCCTGCTCTTTCAGCTTGTCCATGTACCACTGGGTATCGGAGGAGCCGCCTGCGATGACCAGCTTTTTGTCGGTGTCAAGCTTTTTGAAGGCGTCCACCAGATAGTGGCCGCCCTTTTCCGGCACCATGCGGCCCAGATAGAGGATGTAGGAGTCCTTTTCGAGGCCATACTTTTCCCGGATGATGTCGGCGGGGACAGGGGCCGCGGGGTTGACACCGTTGGGGATATAGTGGGTGGTGCGGCCATAGGTGTCCAGAAAGTATTTCTGGGTGCCGTGGTTGAGCACGATGATCTCATGGGCGCACCGCGCGCCGATCTTTTCACCCATGCGGATGTACCAGGAGCCGAAGGACCCCTTCCACTTGTCCCGCGCCCAGTCCAGACCGTGGATGGTCAGGATGACCCGCTTGCCGGTCAGGCGGGGGATCCAGGAGAACATGGCAGGGCCTTCCGCGTGGACATGGACCACGTCATAGGGGCCGAAAGCCGCCGCAAGGCAGCCGAAGAAGCTGGATGTCACAGCCGCGAGGCCCTTGCGGTCGATGGTGGGCAGATGCCTGAGGCGGATGCCCCGGTACTCGTCCAGATGCTCAGCGTCATATTCTCTGCCGCTGACGTGATGGCCGGAGCGGTTGTAGCAGGTGACGGCGTGGCCGTGTACGACCATCCGCGCCGCCAGTTCTTCCACCACGACCTCAATGCCGCCTTCCCGTGAGGGAACACGCTTATGCCCTACCATCGCGATCCGCATCGTTGCATCCGTTCCTTCTCGTTTTATTTCTGGGGGCGAAAGGTTACTCGGTTCGCCTCCAAATGACATAAAATGACAACCTAATCTAGTCTCATTGTACACAATGTCGGAAGAAAGGTCAAGATTTGAGCTAAGATTCTTAGCCGCCCGCTATAGCAATTCAACTTTTTAATGCAACAGCAACAGCGTTGAATTGCATATCGCAA
>ERZ791920.1449-NODE-1449-length-11722-cov-6.449130_pt1 | contig 11722 bp, 13 predicted proteins | sample MGYA00510136_ERZ791920 | MGnify/ENA primary metagenome ERZ791920 (study PRJEB30046, sample SAMN00792066) | human gut metagenome | study: EMG produced TPA metagenomics assembly of the A metagenome-wide association study of gut microbiota in type 2...
GGGCAGGGAAATCCATTCTTATGGATGCCTTTAGTATCCTATTAGGAGAACGCGCGAGCAGCGAGTTTATTCGTCACGGTAAAGATAGTTTTGTTATAGACGGAATATTTGATATTGCTCATCACCAAAGTATTCAAGAATTATTAGAGTCTAAAAATATAATGGTTGAAGAAGGCCAATTAATTCTATCACGCTCTTTTAACCGTAATGGTAAATCATCGATCTTAGCTAATGATCAACCGATACCATTGAAAGCATTAAAAGAAATTGGTCAATATTTAGCAGATATTCATGGCCAATACAGTAACCAACGATTACTTGATGCTGATACACATCATGAATATTTAGATACTTTTAATCAAGAAGGTAAAACTGCTTATAAGGCTTATATAGAGGCTTATAAAGTCTACAAACAAGCTAAACAAGAAGTAGATAACTTACAAGAGAATATGTCTGAGCGCGCTCGTGAGCTCGATATGTTAAAATATCAAATCGATGAGATTGAAGATGCTGGTTTAAGCATTGGTGAAGACATTTCTATTGCTGAAGAACTTAAGCGTCTAGATAGTTTCGAACATATTGATAAAGTGCTTGGCTCTTGTTATGATGCCTTTTACAATGGTCGTCAACCATTATTAGATACGATTAACTCTATAAAGGTTGAGGTGAATGACCTTGTAAAATACGATGCAGAATTGAAAGAAGTATCGGAAATGGTTGACTCTGCGTATTTCCAACTAGAAGAAGCGGCTCAGTCTTTAGACCGTTACAGAGACACCATCAGCTACGATGAGAAACGTTATAAATATTGCCAAGACCGAGATACTACCATCTATGGTTTAAAGAAAAAATATGGTGATTCCGTAGAAGAAATTTTAGCATATGAAGAAAAGGCTCAAGCACGTTTAGAAGAATTAGAAGGTCTTGTATTTGCTCAAGATGAATTAGAAGCGCACCTTGAAGAAGCCAAAAAGGTAGCAGAAGAAGCATTAACAGTTTTGCACAAGGTTCGACTCAAAAATGCGAAAGTGATTGCTACAGCTTTACATCAAGAATTAGTTGATTTAGGAATGCCTAAGGGTGATATTCAATTCCATATTGAAGAAGGGGATGAACTATCTTCATTAGGTGCTAAATCTATTGAAATGCTATTTTCTGCTAATAAAGGGGAACAATTGCTTCCATTACATAAAGTAGCGTCTGGCGGTGAATTGGCTCGTATCGCCTTAGCCTTTAAATCAGTATTCCGTAGTGATACTTTCAAAACCATGGTATTTGACGAAATCGATGTTGGCATCAGTGGTGATATTGCACTTAAGGTAGCAGAAAAAATCCTGAATTTATCTAAAACTAATCAAGTATTTTGTATAACTCATTTACCTCAAACAGCTAGTATTGCAAAACAACATTATCATCTTTCCAAAATAGAGCAAGATGACCGCACAATCTCTACCTTAGCAGTACTAAATGAGGAGGAACGAGTTACTCAAATAGCTTCTATGATGTCTGGTCGAGGAATGTCCACTACAGCTTTAGCTGCAGCTAAAGAACTTATTGACCATTTTAATTGACTAAAATCGCATAATTACATATACTAATAGTATTAAATGAATATGTTGATAGAGGTGCGAGTATTAAGAGTAATCATGAGGAGTAGGCATGCATTGATCCATGATAAAAGGGATGCTTGCCGAAGTTCGATGATTGCGACTCATCGTTCTGGTTGTCTATTTAATAGATAGACAACTGTCATCAATCTTGTATTGGTGGAGTGCTATCATTGAGCTTTTCATAAGAGTATATATAGCTATATAATCTATAAGGCCAGTGGATGCATCCACTGGCTTTTTTGGAGGTATATATGATTCGAGTAATGGTAAATGGCGCTGGCGGCAAAATGGGTCGTGAAGTTGTCAAAGCAGTACATAACGATCCTGAATTAACATTAGTAGGTGGTATTGACCCAACTAAGGCAGGTGAGGATGTAGGCTCCGTAGCAGGAATCGAGCAAGTGGGTATCAAGATGAATGCCTCCATCGATGAGGTTCTCGATACAAATAAACCTGATGTTATCGTAGATTTTACAAATCCAGCTGTTATCTATGAAAACGCTAAGAAAATGTTATCTGCAGGGATTCATGTTGTTATCGGCACTACTGGTTTAACTGCAGAGCAACGAGATGATCTCGATGCAATTGGTCGTGCTAATAATGCTAATTGTCTAGTGGCTCCAAACTTCTCACTAGGTGCTGTTATGATGATGAAAGTATCCGCGGAATTAGCTCCATATTTCCCTAATGTGGAAATTATAGAATTACATCATAATCACAAATATGACGCTCCTTCGGGCACAGCGATTCTAACAGCAAAATTGATTAATGATGCTAAACAAACTGCTAAGGTAACTACCGATGAAGATTTAACTCGTGAAAGCTTACCAGGTGCTCGTGGTGCCAAAGTTGATGATGTTACTATTCATAGTGTACGTCTACCAGGTTATGTAGCGCATCAAGAGGTATTATTTGGCGGTTATGACGAAACATTAACTATCCGTCACGATAGCTTAAGTCGTTTATCTTTCATGCCAGGCGTAGTATTAGCATGTAAAAAAATTAGTTCTAAAACAGGTTTAACTTACGGTTTAGAACATTATTTATAATTTTGAGCAAGGAGATTTATCAATGAGAAAACCTAATGTTGCAATTCTAGGTGCTACTGGTGCAGTAGGTGCTGAATTTATTTCACTAATTGAAGAACGTAACTTCCCTTATGAAAACTTAAAATTATTGGCTTCTGCTCGTTCTGCTGGTACTGAGTTGACTGTAAATGGCAAAACATATGTTGTTGAAGAAGCAAAACCAGAATCTTTTGATGATGTTGATATTGCATTATTCGCTGGTGGTTCCATATCTAAGACTTTAGCACCAGAAGCTGCGAAACGTGGTGCTATTGTTATCGATAACTCCAGTGCATTCCGTATGGATCCTGATGTTCCACTCGTAGTACCAGAAGTTAACCCAGAAGATATTTTGAAACATAAAGGTATCATTGCAAATCCTAACTGCTCTACAATTATTATGAGCCTAGGATTGAAACCGCTTCATGATATTTCTCCTATTAAACGCGTTATTGTAAGCACATACCAAGCTGTATCAGGTGCAGGTAAAGAAGGTATTGAAGAGCTTGAGAACCAAGTAAGACAATTCACTGCTGGCGAAGAAATGACAGCAAACTTATTGCCTACAGGTTCTGCACCTAAACATTATCCTGTAGCATTTAACTTATTGCCACAAATCGACGTGTTCTTAGAGAACGATTATACAAAAGAAGAAATGAAGATGGTTTACGAGACACAAAAAATTCTTCATGACGAAACTATTCAAGTAGTTCCTACTACAGTTCGCGTTCCTGTATACCGCTCTCACTCTGAGTCTGTATTAGTAGAAACAGCAGAACCAGTATCTGTAGAAGCTTTCAAAGCAGCATGTGAAAAATTCCCTGGTTTACAAGTAAAAGATAATCCTGCAGAACAAATTTATCCTATGCCATTATATACGTCTAATCAAAACGACTGTGAAATCGGCCGTATTCGTAAAGACTTATATAACGACAATGGTATGAATTTCTGGATTGTAGGGGACCAAATTCGTAAAGGTGCAGCACTTAATGCGTTGCAAATTGCTGAGTACTTGGTAGAAAAACAAGCATTTTAATCTATCAAGGGGAGGACAGATATGAAAACCTTTGGTCGAGTATTAACGGCTATGATTACATCATTTAATAATGATGGATCCCTTAACATAGAAAATAGTGTAGCTATTGCTCATCATTTATTAGATAATGGTTCTGATGGTCTTGTTGTATGTGGTACAACAGGAGAAAATCCAACTATGTCTAAAGAGGATAAATTAGCTTTATTTACGGCTATCGCTAAAGAATGTGGTCATAAAGGTACAATTATTGCCAATGTTGGTACTAATGATACAAAATCTTCCGTAAATTTTGTAAAAGAAGTATCTAAAATTGATGGAATCGATGGTTTATTAGTTGTAGTACCTTACTACAATAAGCCAAATCAACAAGGCCAATACTTACACTTTAAAGCTATTGCAGAGGCTACTACACTGCCAATCATGGTATATAATGTACCAAGCCGTGTAGGAACAGGCATTTTCCCAACAACACTAGCACAATTACATAGTGAGTATCCACATGTATGCGCGATTAAAGAGGCCAGTGGCAATCTTATGATTTCATCTGAAATTAAACGCTTAATGCCTGAGGATGACTTCATGGTATATAGCGGAGATGATGGTCTTACATTGCCAATGCTATCTGTAGGAGCATGCGGTGTTGTATCAGTAGTTTCTCATATAGCGGGCAAAGATATGAATGCTATGATTCAAGCTTATAAATCTGGTCATAATCACGAAGCACTTCGTATTCATCAAAGCTTAGCGGATATCATAAAAGCTATGTTTATTACTACAAATCCTATTCCTGTTAAATATGCAGTCCGTAAAATAGGTTTACCTGCTGGTGTATTTAATTTGCCAATGTGTGACCCTAGTGCCGAAGAAGCAGCATATATTGATAAAGCATTAACAGAATATTTACAATAATATATAAATAATCATAAAACCAGTAACTACTATGTAGCTACTGGTTTTATTTTATATGTTTTATATTTGTTACTAACAGTTATAACCTAATAATCAAAAATATAATGTGTAAACTTTTTATTATGATATAATTGCACTGGAGATAGTATTTTCAACTATACTCTAGTCTACTGTTAATTCATGATAAACAGAAATTTGTGATATTTCGAATCGACCATAAGGCGATTACATTAAAACACAAGGAGTTTAACATGGAACTAACAATGTTAAAAGGTAAAATTCACAGAGCTACTGTGACACAAGCAGAACTTGACTATGTGGGGAGCATTACTATAGATACAGATCTATTGAATGCATCTGGAATACGAGAATATGAGCAAGTTCAAATTGTAAACATTAATAATGGAGCACGATTTAGTACATATACAATTGCCGGAGAAGCCGGTAGTGGTGTTATATGTTTAAATGGAGCTGCTGCACGACATGTACAAGTACATGATAAAATTATTATCATGTGTTATGCACAGTTGAATGAAACTGAAGTTGAGAGCCATAAGCCTCTCGTTGTATTTGTAGATACAAACAACAAGATAAGTCATATAAAAAACTATGAGAAACATGGTTTATTAGTTGATCAAAATTAATTGTTATTGATCGAATTACAGTAGACTGTATAGGACTATCTTCGTATTTACAATAAACGGAGGAATTACTATGGAACATGTACTTACAATTGAAAATGTACGCAATACGATTAATAAATGGAAAAAAGAAGGCTATTCCATTGGTTACGTCCCAACTATGGGGTTTTTACACGATGGGCACGCATCATTAATAGATCAAGCAAGAAAAAATAATGATAAGGTAATTGTCTCTATTTTCGTTAATCCCATTCAATTTGGAGAAAATGAAGATTTAAGCACATATCCACGTGATATCAATAGCGATAAAAAGCTATGTGAATCACATGGTGTGGACCTCATATTTACACCTAGTCCAGAAGAAATGTATCAAGATAAAAAGGCTTTTGTAGATATTGTTGATTTATCTAGTACATTATGTGGCATTCGTAGACCAATTCACTTTAAAGGTGTATGTACTGTTGTAGCAAAATTCTTTAATATTATTCAGCCTACAAATGCATATTTTGGTGAGAAGGATGCACAGCAATTAGCCATTATCCGTAAAATGGTTTTTGATTTAAACTTTCCTGTAAATATTATTGGTGTTCCTATTGTGCGTGAACAAGATGGATTAGCAAAATCTTCTCGCAATACATATTTATCGACTGAAGAGCGTAAGGCAGCAACTATATTATATAAATCTATCCAAAAAGGTAAAGAATCAATTACACCAGGTTGTTCTGCAGATAGCATAATTAATACTATGACAGAAATAATACAGTCAGAGCCTCTTGCTAAAATTGACTATATTTCAGTTGTAGATGCTAATACTATGCAACCAGTTGAAGAGATTAATGCTCCTGTTCTAGTTGCCATGGCAGTATATATTGGTACTACACGTCTAATAGATAACTTCTCCTATGATCCAAATTAGGAGGGAGAGGTTATGAAGCAACTAGTAACACTAAATCAACTGATATCCAAATACTTAATGATACTAATCATAGGCTTTTCTTGTATTGCTTATATAGTGCCTTCATATTTTTCTTGGGCCATAGCGTATACACCATTTTTACTTGGCATCGCTATGTTTGGCATGGGACTAACTATTAAATTTGAAGATTTGTGTAGTATTCTCAGACATCCAAAGGATATTTGTATAGGTGTACTGGCTCAATATACAATAATGCCTTTATTAGCTTGGGGAATCTGTCATATTTTTACATTACCTCCAGATTTAGCAATTGGTGTCATATTAGTTGGCTGCTGTCCAGGTGGAACCGCCAGCAATGTCATCACCTATATTGCTAAAGGTGATGTTCCTTTATCTGTAGGAATGACGATTACTTCAACATTAATAGCACCAATTGTAACGCCTTTACTAATCCTATATTTGGGAGGTACATGGGTAAATGTAGCATTACTACCAATGATAATAACTATGGTAAAAGTAATTATAGTTCCTATATTATTAGGTGCAATCATCCAATATGTTTGTAAATCACGGATTAATACATTAACTAGCGTAAGTCCTATTGTTTCTATGATTGCTATCATATTATTAATAGCAGCCATTATAGCCATTAATAGAGATAAACTTTTAATTTCTGGCCTAGAAACACTAATAGTTGTTGGTATACATAATATACTAGGCATGCTGTTAGGCTTAGGTGTAGGATATATACTTAAATTAAGATATGATAAAACTACAGCATTAGCGATTGAGGTAGGGATGCAAAATAGTGGTTTAGCAGTCACATTGGCGGCAACAAATTTTGCATTAAATCCTTTAGCAACTCTAGTAGGAGCTATCTTTAGTGTATGGCACAATATATCAGGTGCTATTTTTGCTATGCTTCGTAGAGAGAATAGTTTACGTAATATATAAACTTAATAGATACCAAAAAAAACGGCAACCATACGTTGCCGTTTTTTTTCTATATTCTGTCTCGTACAAGACCAATGACAAGACCTTCAATATGACAATCATCTACAATGATTGGATCGAAATCATCATTTTCTGGTTGCAAACGAATATGACCATTTTCTTTATAGAAACGTTTTACTGTAGCTTCATCATCGATACGTGCCACAACAACATCACCATTATTAGCCGTATTTTGATGGCGTACGATGAGCATATCACCTTCATACATACCAATATTCATCATGGATTCGCCTTGAACACGTAGTAAAAAGCAGTCAGAATCACCAGTTAATTGAACAGGTAATGTAAGAGTAGATTCTAAATTTTCTACTGCTGTAATAGGCATACCTGCTTGTACAGTACCAATAAGAGGAACTTGTTTTAAGCCAGCTCCTAAGAACTCAAAATTATCAGAACTTGATGTTTCATTACCATCTACAGAAATAGAAGGTTTTGTATCCTCTAGTACTGTAATAGCGCGATTTTTATTAGGATCCCGTTTAATATAACCAAACTTTTCAAGAGCATTCAAATGAGATTGCACTGTAGAAGTAGAACTAAGGCCTACATTGGTACAGATTTCTCGAACAGTAGGACAACGATATTCATTATGTAAAGATTCCTTAATAAAATCTAATATACGGCGCTGTTTTGTATTAATATCTGTAGCAGGGCGTCTCACGATGAACCTCCATAGTCAATGTAATGTCAAAATAATTTTAATATGTATATGCGTAAAAATTTACTCATTTTGTACTATATAATAAAAACATAAGATAATTACTTATCTTATATACCTATTATAGGCAATTTTAAAAGTTTTTGCAAACATTTGTTCTAAAACACTTGACCGAACATTCGTTCGTGTGCTAATATAAGCATGTAAACAAACAAATGTTCTCAGATATTATGTTCGATGTAAATGTGAGGTATGAGATGAAAAATATATTGATGATGGTAGGAATGTGCTTAACAATCTTATTCGGCTATAATATGACAAATCCTGTAACAGAAGCAAACACACATGCTATCCGTGAAGTAAAAGTACAAGGAGGTGATACGATGTGGGATATTGCAGCTCGCACAGCTCATAAAGATATGGATGTTCGTGAAATGGTATATGCTATGAAGGAACTCAACAAAATTGATGACTCTGGTGCATTAGTTCCTGGTACAGTTTTAAAAGTACCGGTTAAGAAAAATGATAGTCCTGTTAGAGCTTTGGACTATGTGGCTCAAAACTAAATATATTGGTCCTCTAATACAGGAAAAGGAACAATGCGTGGAATGGAAGCACCTATAGTATTAACTAGGATATATCCTATAAATTGGAAAGAATATTCTAAAGTTGATGATACTAATAGTGGTACTTTTATGTATCTTGTAAATAGGATAAGTAAATAAAATTAGGAGATATATTATGTTTAAACCTATTCGTATAAAGATAAATGAAATAGATCGTGCTGCTACAGAAGCTTTATTACAATCTAATCGTCGTGGAATTATTGCCATGAATGGTGTTGAGGGTTATCCTTATGCTATTCCTATTAATTATTTTTATGATTGTGATAATAAAAAGATTTATTTTCATGGAGCTAAAGCTGGTCATAAAGTAGAGTCATTGAAAACTTCAGATAAGGTATGTTTTACCGTATATGGTAATGAGAGAATTGATGAATCTGAATCCTGGGCGCCGTATGTACAAAGTGTAGTCGTATTTGGAAGATGTCGTTTGCTAGAGGCAGGTTCAGAATCTATAGATCGATTAAAAGAATTTGCTATGAAATATTATCCTAGTGAGCAGCTTGTAGACAAAAATATTGCTCATGCTGGTAGAGCAGTTCAAATGTTTGAAATCACCATTGAACATATGAGTGGTAAACAAGTACAAGAGAAATAATAGATTAGCCCTTCGTTTATACGAAGGGCTTTTACTATACACTCATACTTATAAATGTAATATAATGTAATTAGTGATAATCATTTTAAAAATATAGTTCATGGGAGAGAGACATGATACAGTTAAAAGATTTAGGTACATTTGAATCAGTGCCTCATATCGTAACAGATATTGTAACAGGAAATATTAGCGCTTTAGAAAATGCATTAGCCAATGGTTGGGATATTAATATACCTATAGAAATTGGTGAGTATAGTGAGCATACACCTTTAGAATTAGCTCTTGTTATGTGTTGCTTGCCAAGTATTCAATGGTTAGTGGAGAATGGCGCTGATCTTAATGATGAAGAAAATCCAAGTTTCTTATTAGCTGTACGGTATGGTAATAAAGAGATTATCGACTATGTTGTGACTCATGGTGCTAATGTTCACGCTGTAAACCGTGTGAAAGTAGATGCCTTTCAAGCTGCCTTATATGGCAAGAAATATGAGAACCTACAAATTATTCATGACTTAGGCCATACGGTACAGAAGTATGGCGGTAAAGCTTTCAGAAATGCCATTACAGATAGAAATTATGAGGTTCTAGATTTCTTTATTCATAATGGTGTAGATATTAACTACAATAAGTCTGATTCTGTATATCCCTTTAAGCCAACGCCATTGTGCGTAGCAGCACGGTATGTAGATTTAAATATATGTAAATACTTGGTAGAACATGGCGCTGACGTGACCATCACAGAAAAGGATGGTATGCGCCCCTATAGCATTGCTATTGAAAAAGGCGATATGGAAATGGCAGAGTATTTTAAATCCTTAGAGCCTGCTGAGTTCCATGATATACAAAATAAAATGGATCAGTTAAAGCCATTTAAATTACCAAAAGCATTAGTGAATTTTTTAGCGGGCGAACAACTTTACTTTGAATTGCCAGACTCTGATTTTATATCTATAGAGTTCTTCTCACTTACTGATACGATTCTATTTAAATTAGGTCGCCGTAATGTATTACGTTTATCTAAAGAACTAGGTGAGTATAATGATTGGCAAATTGTGTGGGACCCTAAGTCTAAAAAGATTTCTTGTTATGATGTAGAACATCAAGAACTACGAGAGCTTTGTAAATTTGATGAGTTTATGTCCGATATGGCAGGTCAATTAGAAACCTTGTTTTAATGTATATCGTAAAGGAGAGGCAATACATATGACACATACATTTGAGAAAACATATACGGATTGGTCCATTGATGTAGGTACCTATAAATATGAAGGTATTACACTGAATGAAGTTGAGCAAAATCTCTATGCTATTCAGGATCAAGAGCAAGATTTTGTAATCTTATTCCCATCAAATGCAATCTCAATAGATAAGAAACAGTATAACTTTGTACAAGTTTGTTGTGATGAAGATACTGATTTATTACATATAGAGCTTAGTGTAACTAATGATGGTGACCGAGGCGCCATCATATATGGTAAAAACGAGCTGGGCCATCAAGAGGTATTACAGATTATAGAAGATTTTATTGCTCATCATAAGGTGCCATCATTAGATGATTGGGAAGTCGTACTAGATTTAAGACCTAAGATGGAAAGCTATGTAAAGGGGACAAACGATGACTGATCCTGCAATATATTTTGGGATAATGAATTCAAAGATTTACATTACTTTGCCATAGATGGATGATATATTTTCTAAAGATTAAGTTACTACAAATAGTATACGGAGCCCATTATGTTATATTCACCGAATAACCTTTTGTATAAGTATATTCGCTATCGATTTAGACGGATTCAGATTGAATGTAATATGGTATACGATGTAACACCAGAGGAAGAAGATGAGATTTGCCGTGATCTGTTAAAAAAGAGAGCGAAGATATTGATTCCAGTTGGCATAGTATATTGTTTGATCTTTGCTGTAAGTTTCGTTTGGCTATTAGGAACAAGTGAGGAATTAAACCCGCTAATGCAATGGGAGATAAAAGTCTTTGACTATGTCACACCCATTTTAAGTACCATCGATTTTAAGTGGTATGCATATTCACTTGACCTATTGCGAGTAGCAGTTATTTTAGCCCCTATAGCGATTATAAATGCATCTCCTTATATCATTGTTTCCTATATAGTAGATACCATTTTGATACGGCGTGAGGTGAAGGCTTTAATAAAAAAATATTCTATTGATGACATAAAATGTGGTTAGATTATATCTATTTGGCTAGGAGAGAGTATCATGAGTAATCTAAAAGATTTCAATTGGACTGGATTTTGGAAAGACACCGATTATGCATTTGAGTCCTATATAGGTAGAGATGTTACCGATGAGGATATTAAGGATGCTGAATCTGAACTAGGCTATATATTGCCTACAGCATATATAGAGCTACTTAAAAACCATAATGGTGGTGTAGTAAATAAGAATTGTTTTATTAACGATGATGACGATTGTGTATATATAACAGGAATATATGGCATCGATAGAGATAAAAAATACTCTCTTTTAGGTGAGATGGGTAATGAATTTTGGATTTCAAAAGTAAAATATCCCCCAATCGGTATCGTTGTAGCCGATACAATTTCCGGCGGTCACGACATGATTTTCCTCGATTATCGTGAGTGTGGTCCTACTGGTGAACCTAAGGTAGTAC
>ERZ791920.1454-NODE-1454-length-11683-cov-2.967664_pt1 | contig 11683 bp, 8 predicted proteins | sample MGYA00510136_ERZ791920 | MGnify/ENA primary metagenome ERZ791920 (study PRJEB30046, sample SAMN00792066) | human gut metagenome | study: EMG produced TPA metagenomics assembly of the A metagenome-wide association study of gut microbiota in type 2...
AGTTACCCACAGCCGCAGCACCCCCTCACCATTCTCGCGGCGGCGAGCGCAGAGAGAAAAGAACTTGAAAATCATCAATCAGCAATTTTCATTAGTGCCTGATCGTTACAATTCAACTTCGTTTAAGCCATAAAAACAGGCAGAGCAAATGCTCTGCCTGTGATACCAGTTATTTATTTGTGTATGTACGATACAGGAAAGTCACAATCTGTGCTCTGGTGCAATCTGCATTCGGGCTAAAGGTTGTGCTGCTGGTACCCGCAGTCACATTCTTTTCTACTGCCCACAGGACTGCATTCGCATAGTAAGCAGTTGCCGCTACATCGGTAAAAGGATTGCTGGTGCCTACCGTTGGGGACTGCTGGGAGCGCCACAGGAAAGTAACAATCTGGCTGCGCGAGCAGGTTGCATTCGGGCTGAATGCAGTCTGGCTGATACCCTTAGTGATACCGTTTTCTACTGCCCACAGAACAGCCTTTTCGTAATAGCTGCCCACCTGTACATCGCTAAAGGTCATAGTCGTAGACTTAGGCTCCGGAGAACCTGCGGCTCTCCACAGGAAAGCTACTGCCTGCGCTCGTGTGCAAATGCCATCTGGCATAAAGGTGGTATCAGAAGTGCCTGTGGTGATGTTTTTCGCTACAGCCCACTTTACGGCGTTTTCATAAAAGCTACCTGCTGGAACATCGACAAAACTCGTGCTTGTCGGTTTTTCTGTAGTCGTTTCTTTCTGAAAAACTACTTGAATCGTAACCTTAGACGCAGGCATAGTAAAGGTATACTTACCGTTCGTCTGATTCAGCTTTACTTCCTTGTTGTTCTGATCCAGAACCTTTACAGAACTCAAAGTATAGCCCTTATCCGGCGTAGCTGTAATGGTTACAGTTGTGTTCTTGGCCGCAGTCTTGTGCGATACAGTTACAGTACCGTTCTGTGCATTCTTTACCGTGATAGAATAACTGTCAGCAGCTACAGCACCGCTGCCGCCAGAGGAACCGCCACTGGAAGAACCGCCGCCATTAGAGCCGCTGTTTGCAGTAAATTCTGCAGTCAGAGTCTTAGTACCACCGTTCAATGCCGTCAGCGCATCATCCGTCAGTGTGGTATAGATTGTATCGCCAATCTTCCAGCCCTTGAAAGTCGAACTGCTCTTGCTGTCAGTCGGCAGCTTATCACCGATATTCGCGGCTGTGTAGCGAATCGTCTGCGTATGACCGTCTGCAAACTGGAATGTAATAACCGCTGCACGCTTATCAGAAACGAGCGTTACGTCCGAAAAGCTGCTCTGCTGCCATGTTGCGACACCGTTCGATACCGTTACCGGAATCATTTCATTGCCGTGCTTTGCAAAGTTCGGCTCAAAATCGGAAGGCAGCTTTACATTGATGGTAATAGGTGCTTTAATGCTGCTGTTATCCAGCTTTTCCGGTTCCGTCGAGCGAACTACGGCATTGTTTGCCTTGACATAGATATACTTAATCTTCGGCTCAATATTCATGGTCAATTCGCCGTTTGCATAGGACTTCGGGCGAATATCCAGAACAGTCTGAACCTTTACCTTGGTTACAGCATTAGCCTTATCCTCTGCGGTAATAGTCTTGTCGGCAACTGCAATGGTACCTGCTGCAGCCTCGTTCAAGCCCTCACCCTTGGTTTCAGCACTTTTGATTTCACTTACGACAGAATTGTCAATCGTTGCGCCCTCTGCCTTTTCAACATTGGAAGTCGGCGTTTCGATTTCGACCTCTGCCGGAATCTCCTTAACACCAGACTTGTCGATGGTGTATTCAACACCGTATACAGTCAGCTTGTTACCCTCAACCACTGCGTCATCTGCGGAAACGGTAATTTCGCCGGTAGCGTAGCCGACCAGCTTAATGGTCAGTCCCTCGACAGTTGCGGTGATGGTATTAGGCTCAACGCGAAGATTATTCAGCGCGCTAACAATAGAGTAGGAATGTGCAGTATCGGTCGGCAGTGCATAGTTTGCCGCCTTTGCACCGGTCAGTCCAGTTGCAGCCGCGGTATATGCACCGATTTCAGTCTTATTGCCGCCCACAACTGTTACCTTGACTTCATCGCCGTTGACCGTGCCGGTTGCTTCTGCGGAAACATTTTTTGCCTTGCCGTTGTAGTACTGATTACCGTCATTCCAAGTCAGACCAACGGTTTTCGGTTCAACTTTCAGCTTGCCAGCTACAAGCTTGATTTCGTAATTGTCAGCCACAGCAGCCTGAGGCGTGATAGCGTAAGTACCAACATTTCCGTACTGCTCATAGTCATACGAATATTCCAGTCCGGTTACAATGCTTTCGGTATCACCGTTTACCAGACCGGTAATAGTTACACCGTCATTTGCCGGTACATCGCCATAGGTAATGGTTTTGTCCTTGGCGGTGATAGTCAGCACAGCCTTGGTAATCTCAAAGGTAACGATCTTTTTGCCGCTGTAACGACCCTTACCAGCGATAGTGATAGTTGCTGTGCCATGGTTTTCATTGTTGTCGTAGCTTACCTCATAGTCCGCACCGGCAACCAGAGTGCTGCTGCCGTCCTTGACTACAACCTCTGGAGTGATCGCACCGCCGGTATAGGTGTAGGATTCCTGCACACCGGTTACTTCGGTGTTCTGAATGTTCTTTTTCTCATCTACAGGACCAGTGCTTTTGTAATGGATAGTGGCGTTTGTAAGGAAACGGTTGCGTCTGTCAATGGAAATTGCATTCCACTGTTCCTCACTGCCGCCGAAGTATACATCGGTCAGACTGTTACAGTCTTGGAATGCCTTGTATCCAACAGAAGTAACGCTGGAGGGAATGACAACGCTGTTCAATCCTGTGCAGCCCTTAAATACATCATTTTCGATAGATGTAATACCATTCGGGATAACAATGTTTTTTAATCCATAACAATCCTGGAGTGCACCTTGTCCAATGGATGTAACATTTTCGGGAATGATTAGCGAGTTCAAACCATAGCAGTCGGAAAATGCGTATCTATGAATAGAAGTCACACTGTTCGGAATAGTTAGGTTCTTCAGACTGCTGTCCCACCCAAATGCACTTTCCGAAATGGCGGTAAGACTGTCCGAAAGAGTTATACTATTCAGATTATCGCACTCGGAAAATGCGCCTTGTCCAATAGAAGTAACACTATTCGGAATAGTTAAAGTAGTTAAATTCTGATTATAAGCAAACGCAAAAAGACCAACAGAAGTGACGCCGTCCGGAACGATATATGTATCAGCTACTTTTCCAACAGGGTATTTAATCAAAGTGGTTTTATTCTTGTTGAATAATACACCGTCTTCAGAAGAATAGTTGGGATTTTCAGCAGACACATCAATGTTCTGCAAGTTATCACATTCGTCGAATAAAAATTGATCTGAACTTGAAAATTCAGTAACGCTAGCAGGAATAGTAATGCTTTCTAACTTTTTACAGCCATGAAATGCACTGTGACCAATCTTTGTAACGCCGTTTGGAATAGTGATTTGAGTTAGGTTGCTGCATCCCTCAAATGCGGCATCCTCAATAGATTTGACGCTGCTGGGAATCTCGTATGTAGACACTTCTCTGCCATCAGGATATTCCACAAGGATGGTTTTGTCCTTGTTAAACAGTACACCGTCTACCGAACTATAGTCTGTGTTTGCATCCTCTACCGTGATAGTGGTAAGATTAGTGCAATCCTCAAACATCGTATCGTAAAGATCTTGACCAAGCGCCTTAAAACTCGTCGGAATATAAACAGTCTTTAAGTTTTTACTGCCACGAAATGCATCATTTCCAGCGCGAGTTACACTACTCGGAATCTGATAGTTTTCATCTTCCTTACCGGCAGGATATTGCACAAGAGTGGTTTTGTCTTTGCTAAATAGTACACCATCTACAGAACGATAACTCGGGTTGTCAGCCGCTACATTGATACTGTTAAGGCTGGTAGAACCAGCAAATACGCTCCGATCAATGTCTGTAAGACCAGACGGAATATTGATAGTGGTTAAGCCGACACATCTATCAAATGCCTGTTGTCCAATAGATGTAATGCTATCCGGAATGGTGATATTGTTCAGTTTAGAACAGCTATAAAACGCCATATCTCCAATAGATGTGACGGTATTCGGAATGGTGATAGTATCCAAACTCTCGCAGAACTCAAATGTATCGCGTCCGATGGATGTAACACCATTCGGAATAACTACATTATTTAGTTTTTCACAGAGGAAAAAAGCGCCATCGCCAATAGATGTAACGCTGGTCGGAATGTCGATACTTTCCAAAGATGTTCCGTAAAATGCCTCATCACCAATAGATTCAAGACCATCTGGAAGTGTAATACTGGTTAAAGCAGAACAATCCGAAAATGCGCCATCCTTAATAGATGTAACATTAGAGCCGTTAATCCGGGCCGGAATAGTTGCACCTGTGATACTTACATCGCTATCTGTAACTGTGCCGGTAGAAGTATCAAAATAGATATTGCCGCCCTCTACAAGATAAGTAACAATGTTATCATCGTTTGCTGCAAATGCAACCGTTGGAGCGATACTCGTCACCATAGCGCACACTAGCAGCGAACTTACTACTTGCTTTAATCGCGTCATGTCTAACTCCTTTCCTAATTTGCAATTTGTTTTTGTTATCAAGTGTACTCTTTTCGCCACTCCACCTCCGTTAGCTGTAAATTTATAATGCCGCAAGTATTCACCCCCATCATTATCAAAAAGTGTACTTTTTGATAATAGTCCCTATCCTACAACGCTATACGGCAATATTCAGTATTTTGCAACTAAAAATGTCAATACCACTTGAAAAATCGCACATTCTATTGTAAACTATGAGTAGAATAGAACTATCAAAAAGTACACTTTTTGATAGTAAATCGCACACAAATTCACTTGCTACGCAGGATACGGTACTCCCTTAATCTGCGGTAAAAGGTAGCTTCACTCATATCGCATTGCTCCAAGACTTCCGGAAACGGAAGTCTTTTTTGCTCCCAGCGCTTTACAATCTCCGAAAAGTTATCGGGTACTTTCTTTTCCGGTCTGCCGAATTTGATGTTTTTTGCCTTTGCGGCTGCAATGCCCTCAGCCTGTCGGCGTTTGATATTCTCACGCTCACTTTGCGCGACAAAGGACAGAATTTGCAGAACAATATCGGCAATAAATGTTCCCATCAAATCTTTACCGTTCCGCGTATCGAGCAAAGGCATATCTATTACGCATATATCCGCGCCAATTTCTTTCGTGAGCATACGCCATTGCTTCTGGATTTCCTCGTAATTGCGTCCCAAGCGGTCAATGCTTAAAATATACAGCAAATCCCCAGCCTGTAACTTGCTGACCAGCTTTCTATAATTGGGTCGTTCAAAATCCTTGCCGGATTGCTTATCTATGTACATATTCGCATTGGAAACAGCAACATCTTTCATGGCAACAATCTGTCGTTCTTCGTTCTGGTCGGTACTGGATACCCGTATATAGCCGTAAATATTCATATAATCATCTCCTTATGGATACGGAAACAGGGCAATGCGTTAAACATTGCCCTGTTTATATCTTAAATCATAAATCGCACTGCATTTATTGTACTTTACGGTTATATGAGCGTCCAGTCTTATGCCGATGTGGTCGGTTGAGGACTAATTTCACTCGTCACCTGCGCGACAATCTTCCTATGCTTTTCGTTAAGCACCGTACCGTCGAGAAGCTGCTGCACAAAATCTTGACCTTTCATTTTCTCAATCTCTTGCAGCATTTTGATGGACTTTGCGACCTGCTTGTTAATCCAGTTTTCCGTGCGTTCCAAGTCGAACGGCTTCGGCTTCATTGTCAGTTTCAGCTTGCGTTCCTCGCCCTGCATGAACTGTTCCCAGTGTTTGTCCGTAGGGCAGTCATAACGCCGCTTATCGGCTTGCGGCTCGATGAAGCGCACATAGTTGTTGATGATGGAAAACGCCGTTCCTGCCGCGTCCTCGCTGTCCATTAGCGCGTCTGCGGAATTTTCCGCAGCATTGTTCGTCAGTCGCAGTTCAAAGCGGTTGAGAATGTCTGCGTCCTCAATCGACTTGCCGAATTTAGCCTTTTGCTCCTGTGCTTTCTCATAGATACAGAAGTACACATCGGAATCCTTTGAGCCGAGATAGAGCGTGTGACCCATTTCCATCTTTAAGTCCTCGTCGGTTTCCCACGAATTTTCACGACCGGACGCAAAGTATTCCACATTCCGCAGCCGCGTGACACACTCGCCAGTAACACGCTTGCGGTACAGTGTCGGCACATGGAGCAGTCCTGCATGGTCGTTGATTGCAAGGTCAATACGCTTGAATACGCAGCCCTCGGCGGCACAGTCGCGCATAAACTCATACCACGACCGCTTCTGTCCGCGCAGGTAGCACTCAAACTCACGGCAGCCGCGCCCGCGCAGTTCCAGCAGCACACCCTTTTCTTCATCGGGCGAGGACAGGACGAGAATATTACCATGCGTGAAGCGATAGGAATAACCATATACGCCGCCGTCCTCGGAGATTACATACTTCATGTTAAGCCGCAGGATTTTTTCAAGCACATATCGTGCGTCTGTTGTCTTGAATCGGATTCGCATATAGTCAAACGTGATGGACAACGGTTCATTTTCAGGATTGAATCGCTCGATTGCAGACATGATTTCAAAGCGCTTCTGATAGGGCAATTCGGTCTTGCCGGTTTCCAGAGCGCGAAGCTGCTTTGTTGTCATTCCGAGTTGAAGCGCGAACCATTCCTGCTCAACACCGTAAGCGCGGCGCGTCTTACGAAGCCGTGCGCCCCATTTCATGCGGTTCTGTTCGTGATTGAAGAGTGCCTGCTGCAAACTTTCGTATACCCAATCGGACGGAATACCATGGTCATTCTCAATATCGCACAGGTAGCGCACACTGATACCGGCACGCTGGGCGAGTTCGTCTTGCGTTAAACCAAGTTCCAGACGCGAGGTTTTAATATATTCACTGATAGTGCTGTTCATAATAAATCGCTCCTTTTCTATATAAAAGACCCTAAACCGGAAGTTTCGGACACTGCCGAATCGCTGATTACGAGGTTTCCGGCATGGGGTCTTAGTTTTTTGTAGTTTCATGTTGTAGTTCCACCCCCCTGTTAGATACAGGGGGTTCAAGGCAAGGGACGCGGCTGCACCGCGTCCCAACAGTACCGCGACCGGCTTCGCTTGCGGCTTACGCGCTGCACGCCGCAGCTTGCCGGTCGAGTGCTGTGACAGGCTGAATAGCCTAACTTCGGAGTAAACAAAAACCGCCCTCTGAATGTAACTTCAAAGGACGGCTTTCCGTCTTGGTTTGTTCGTTTGTGATTGACTTCGTTGTTGCTGACTGAATCATCTTCCGCAGGGTGTTTGCACCAGAAAATGTACCAAAGTATTTAACACCAGTTAACACCAGATGAACATTATCAGACGATAATGGAACCATTAACATTTGGGGCATTTTTCAATGCATCGTTTTTAGAATGGTTAAAAATTTCTTATTGTGCGGTCTTTGAGTGGTAATTTGGTTCTTAATCGAAAAATAGTATGCGTGGAGAAAATAGGCTCTGTTTTTTTCGTATTAGAACTACAGTTTCGCCGACAATCTGTGTTCTGACTTCGCAGAACACGGACGTCCGAAAGTTCCCATTCGGAAACTTTCTCCCTCTGGATGAATAAAAACCGTGATACATGCTCCCGGTTTTTATGACTTTGCTTTGCAAAGTCTATTTCATGCGCGCTTCCGTGCGAAACATTATATTCTCGAAAATTGATTTTATCGCCAGACTGAGGCTCTCCGGCAAAACGGAGAGCCTTATTTTTATGCGCCCGACTGGCGCGGCAGGAAATCGCCCGTATAGCACGCCAGCGCAGCGCGGTAGGCGGAAATATTCACCGTGAAAACCGCGCTAAATTTTCTGATTTTTCTGCGCCGTTTTGCCCTATCTGTACCCGATTTCGTAGCCGTACAGCGGTATACTGTGGTTATACGGTGACAGTCTGCGGACTGCTTCCGATGGCACAGCTTCCCTTCCGGCCGCTCTGGCGGCATTTTTCCGTGCAAAGGAGTATGACATGAAACAGGAAACCTTTCGAACCCATAACTACGCGGCGCAGGTCTGCATCGACAGCTACGACAACCGTGTGCTCTGCGGCCGCCTTCAGAGCGCCGCATGGGACGGCGACGAGAATTTCAGCAGCCTGATGGACTTTTTCTGCAAAATGGAGCAGCTGCTCGACCAGATGCTCCCCACGCAGGCCTTCACCACGCGGCGCACATTCTGCGCCGTGCCGCCCACCGTGCAGCCGCACCATTTTTCCATCCCGGGCGCACCCGGCCGCTTGGCGACGTTTACCGTGCGCATTCTGTTCCGCCAGAACGCCAGCTGGCAAGGCTCGGTCCTGTGGCGCGAGGGCGGTCAGGAGGAGCGCTTCCGCAGTGCGTTTGAGCTTGTGCTGCTGATGGACAGCGCGCTCCGGACGCTGAAATGAGGTGGCGCGCGTGAAATCCCCTCGCCTTCGTCGCGTCATATCGCTCGTCCTGGCAGCGGTCTGCCTCGGCAGCGGCGCGATGTTCGTGCGCCGGCTTCTCGACTACCGCACGGGTGACGCCGCCTATGCCGAAGCGGCGCAGATTGCAGCGCTCCCCGAGCCTGAACCGGAAACGACAGCCGAACCGGCTCCCGAACCCTCCGCCGAGGAAACGCCCTCCGCGCCGCAGACCCCGGCGGAACCGGCAGGAAACGCCCCGGCTGCCATCGACCTGCCTGCCCTGCAAGCGGTCAACGCGGACGTAATCGGCTGGATTTCCATTCCGGACACCGCGATTTCCTACCCGCTCGTGCAGGGTTCGGACAACGACTATTACCTCACCCACACATGGAACCGCGTGAGCAGCGCGGTAGGCGCGATTTTTCTTGACGCACGCTGTCCATCCGACCTTGGCGGCTTCAACACCATTCTTTACGGCCATCGTATGCGCAACGGCTCGATGTTCGCTGCGCTCAAGAATTACAGCAGTCAGGCCTTCTGGCGGGCGCATCCGTGCATTTACCTGACGGACGCCGCCGGAACGCACACCTTCGACATCTACGCCGCCTGCGAGGTTTCGACCGAGGGCGAGGCGTACCGTCTGGATTTTTCAGGCGATGACGATAAGCAGGCGTTTCTCCGTGACGGCCTGTCACGCTCGGTCATTTCGACCGGCCTCTCCCCCACGGCAAGCGACCGCATTCTGACGCTTTCCACCTGCACCGGACGCGGCCACGCGACCCGCTGGGTCGTGCAGGCGGTGTATTCCACCCTCGGCAAGGAAAAAGCGTAAATCGAAGAAAAAGCAAGGGCGCTCCCTATCACACGGAACGCCCTCTTTTTTTGCCCGATAAGCACCAAATAAACACCAATCGGATTTTTTTATGTTGTGAAAATAACAAAAATGAGTGCAATATTTCCGCGAGGTGCTTACAGGTGAATGACCTGCCACAGCAGGTCAAGACAGGCATCAGTCTGGCTGCTGAATACGGCAATGCTGTGTTTTCTGCCGTTTTCTATCCGGTATTCGTCCCACCCCTGCTCGGTCCATCCGACGGAATAAGCGCCCGTTTTTGTCATATCGCCGCTGAAATCGTACAGCGCTTCCGGCACTTGCAGATAGATAAGAATGGAGTGGAGCTGATGCAGTGTAAAATCAGAAAATCTCTTTTCTAAAATACATTCATTGATCATCTCACAGAGCATTTTCAGACAGGCATCCGTTTCATTATCGAATACTTGAATATTGTATTTGTTGCCGCGCTCGGTATCATATCCCTCCCAGCCATTTTCCGTATGCTCCAAAACCGCACAAGCCTCGGTTATTCCCTTCTTTTCCAGCTTATAACGAAATTCGGGCACACGCAGATAGCGAAGAATTTCTAACAGCTGCTTTTTGTCGATTATTGTCACGAGATAACCCTTCTTTCTGGATACATTCGCTTTCTGCCCTAAATTGTTTGAATTTACGGCAAAAAAGAACGTATGCTGAAAATTCGAAGTTCCGATGGGGCAGCCTCGATTTTACTCTATGAAAGTTGACCCCAAAACCGTAACAAAAAACCGCCCATTCCAACGGAACGGACGGTTATCAGTGGTACGCCCGGTGCGATTCGAACGCATGGCCTTTGGAGTCGGAGCGGTGCTGTATGAGGTATTCATCCTGCATTTCCCGCTAAAACAGCGCAAATATTAGACATTTTTCACTATTTTTATACGTTTTCTATGCCTGTTGCAACCACCTGTATTCACCGGCAGTAGCCTGACAGTAGCCGCAATAGCTTCGGCTATTTTTCGACCGGCGGCAGAAAGCCTTCGACCTGTTGACGGTATTCTGCCTGTTCCTCACGGAAGAAGCGCTCCAGCAGACTGTAATCCTGTTTTGTCTGCGCAGTATTCAGCGCATGATAATACTCGGCCTTGCGGCTGTCATTTACCACGAAGGGAGCAATGTCGTTTTTCAAGCATTCCTTGAACAGAATCAGCCGTCCGGTTCGTCCATTGCCGTCCTGGAACGGATGAATGGCCTCATAATCCGCATGGAACTTTGCCAGTCCATGCAGGTCCTGCTGATCTTTCGCATTGTATTCGTCCAGCAATGCGGTCATTCGCGCGTGAACTTCTTCCGGCAGTGCAATTGTAATATCCGATACGATATTTCGGCGATTCTTGTATTCTCCGATTGGATAACCGTTCGCAATGTCCTCAAACACGCCGCTTTTCAGCTTGTAATGATATCGTTTAATCAGTTCATGCGAAAGCGGCTCTTGATAGGTTTTCAGCATTTCATTGAACATCAGAAAGTGACCGGTCATTTCCTCCACGTCTTTCGCGCGGATCAGTGCATCTTCTGAAGTCAAAGTGCCGGTATCAAAGAGCGAGGCCGTCTGCTTTTCCGTCAGCATGCCGCCTTCAATGCGGTTGGAATGATACGCCAGCAGCTTTTGAGAGAGTGCATACACGCCGCTATGGTCGTTCTTCTTCTGCTCGATCTGAAAACGCCGAATAAGCTGCGCGGTAAAACTTTCTGCCATAGTTATCTCTCCTGCTGCGCCGGATATCTGCTTTTATTATATCCAATCTGTCGCGGCTGCGCAAGCCGCTTACAGGTGAATTACCCGGTACAACAGGTCAAGGCAGGCGTCGGTCGGGTTCCTGAAAACAGCTACGCTGTGCCTTTCTCCGTTTTGGGTGCGGAACACCTCCCAGCCGTTTTCCGTACATTCGATAAAGTAAGCATTCTCCTTGTGCGCATCGCTGAAATCGTACAGCGCTTCCGGCACTTTCAGATAGACTAAAATGGAGTGGATTTGGCGGAAATTGATAGGCGTTTGGATAAAATTTTTTCGCCAATGCACGATTCCATACAGCATATGCAGGCAGGCATCGGTTTCCGTATCAAAAACAGCCACCTTAAACCGACTGGTGCGCTCGATCAGAAATGTTTCCCAACCGCGTTCGGTATGCTCAATATCATAACATACATCAGCTCGTATATTTGTTCCCAAATCGTAAGTGTTCGACGGTGCATTGAGGTAACGTAGAATGGCTAGCAGTTGTTTGCGGCATATTGTTGTCATGGTGTGACCTCCTCTAAATATTCGTTCAAAAACCATTCAATTGTGTTTGGC
>ERZ791920.1490-NODE-1490-length-11344-cov-9.041811_pt1 | contig 11344 bp, 8 predicted proteins | sample MGYA00510136_ERZ791920 | MGnify/ENA primary metagenome ERZ791920 (study PRJEB30046, sample SAMN00792066) | human gut metagenome | study: EMG produced TPA metagenomics assembly of the A metagenome-wide association study of gut microbiota in type 2...
TTTGAAAACAAGAACCTCGCTTAGGCCTGTGTCCATATTACGTGGGTAGGATCAAAATGCCGCTTTATGGTGACTCACAAAAATTCACCACATCCCTCACAACCACCTTATTACGCCCGGTCTCTTTCGCCTCGTAAAGTGCGTTATCAGCCAGTCGATAGATCTCATTTGGGTTTAACGCATTTTCCTGAGTCACAACAGCGCCAATACTAATCGTCACTTTTTGTGGTATAGCGTATTCAGGATTATCGCCAGTTAAACGCTCAACATTTTCCCGAATCCTTTCCGCTAAAGCTTTCGCACGTTCAGTATCGATGTCCGTCAGCAAGACGCCAAACTCTTCGCCGCCGACGCGCGCTAAAAGGTCATCTGGTCGTATGCTTTTCCCAATGATATTCACCACTGTTTTTATCACCTGATCGCCAACCGGATGCCCCCAGGTGTCGTTGACTTTTTTGAAGTGGTCGATATCCATAATCATGACGCAATAAGGCGTTTTTTGGGCTGATGCTGATTGAACTGTCAGTTCATTAAAAAAATAATTTCTGTTAAATATATTGGTTAAGGGATCGCGATGTGCAATGTTCTTTGTTACTCGTAGCGCACTGAATATATGGCACATAAATATTACCATAACGGTTAACTTACTGACTACTTCAATAGTGCGACTAATATACCAAGTGGACACGCTATACCTGCTCATAAATAACAGAGAGATATTGTACAGTACGGCACAAAAAGCAATCACCGTCACTCCATTCCAGATATCATAGCGTAAACCATTAAAGTATAGATTAACCGAAAGCAAGGTTAACCACATGAAAATCATTATGGTAACATATGAGGCTTTCCAAACCACCTGACCATTTTCATTGGTTAACTCGGCAATGTGTAAATTGTAGCTCTCATAATGACTAGAAAGTATGTGAGCAACTATCGGCCCCCCAAAAACAAAAAACAAACTTATGCACAAAGTCATTTTTTTGGAAAATAAATTGCGCTGTTTTGTGTTTTCACTAACTTTATTCACCAATGCCAGAAATATTAATATGCACAAACTCATCTGACGAAACAAATAATAGATTGCAATGTCATTTTGGACAACACTGCTTGTCAAACGCTCCTCAATAATTTGCTGAATGATAATGACGGTTATAACAAAGTAAATCAAACAACTCAGAAAAGCCAAACTAAGTACACAGTTTGAAAATTGCCTACGGTCATAAATGAAATACAACTGCATAAAAATAAATGCAACAGTATCGATAAAAAATAAAGCAATCATTACCATCAGATAGGTTGATCGTGGAACAACTTCCTCAACGCCTGGCTGATTAAACCAACTATTCACCAAAACCAAAGCAAGCCCAAACAATAAGCTCACTAATACAGTACTACTAATTCTCAAATAGTCTTTTTCCATAAAGCTACACCAATCTGTAGGTTGTAGATCCCTTTCTATTATTAATAGATATAAGAACTGTACTGTTGTCAATATGAAATTCCGCCCACAAACAATACCGATGATGATAGTTGCTGAATGTAATTATTATTGCCTAAGTGCTTTATACATTGTTTGCAACAAGCCAGGCTTGAAAATACTTATAAATGGTTATAGAAAATCCTTATAAAACATTAATTCATAGATACATTAGGAATAACAATTAAATCCGTGAGTGCCGTAGCGCAGCCTTTCATCAGGACTTTCGAAAAATCCGAAATCATGCATCGGAATTTACTGATTTAATTATTTTAATCCTAATTTATTTTGAAAAAGGCATTGGGATTTATGCCGTATTCCTGAAGATCCTCATCATTGGAATGGATTTTCGGGCGAGAAAAGGATTTTATATGGACACTCTGCTCATCATTTCTTCTTCTCATCATCAACAATTCACGTCTCTCTTCCGCGTTTAATAACGGATTATGAGGTGCAAAAATATCTTTCTTTTCAGTTACCTGTAATTAGATACAGAGAGAGATTTTGGCAATACATGGAGTAATACAGGATGTATTCAAGTAGCAGAAAAAGGTGCCCGAAAACCAAATGGGCTTTGAAACTTCTTACTGCCGCATTTTTAGCAGCGAGTCCCGCGGCGAAGAGTGCTGTTAATAACGCCTATGATGCATTGATTATTGAAGCTCGCAAGGGTAATACTCAGCCAGCTTTGTCATGGTTTGCACTAAAATCAGCACTCAGCAATAACCAAATTGCTGACTGGTTACAGATTGCCTTATGGGCCGGGCAAGATAAACAGGTTATTACCTTTACAACCGCTACCGTCATCAGCAATTACCAGCGCGTGGTTATGCAGCTGTCGCCGTCGCTTATCGTAACCTGCAACAATGGCAAAACTCGCTTACACTGTGGCAAAAGGCGCTCTCTCTGGAGCCGCAAAATAAGGATTATCAACGGGGACAAATTTTAACCCTGGCAGATGCTGGTCACTATGATACTGCGCTGGTTAAACTTAAGCAGCTTAACTCTGGAGCACCGGACAAAGCCAATTTACTCGCAGAAGCCTATATCTATAAACTGGCGGGGCGTCATCAGGATGAATTACGGGCGATGACAGAGTCATTACCTGAAAATGCATCTACGCAACAATATCCCACAGAATACGTGCAGGCATTACGTAATAATCAACTTGCTGCCGCGATTGACGATGCCAATTTAACGCCAGATATTCGCGCTGATATTCATGCCGAACTGGTCAGACTGTCGTTTATGCCTACGCGCAGTGAAAGTGAACGTTATGCCATTGCCGATCGCGCCCTCGCCCAATACGCTGCATTAGAAATTCTGTGGCACGATAACCCAGACCGCACTGCCCAGTACCAGCGTATTCAGGTTGATCATCTTGGCGCGTTATTAACTCGCGATCGTTATAAAGACGTTATTTCTCACTATCAGCGATTAAAAAAGACGGGGCAAATTATTCCGCCCTAGGGGCAATATTGGGTTGCATCGGCTTATCTCAAAGATCATCAGCCGAAAAAAGCACAGTCAATAATGACCGAGCTCTTTTATCACAAGGAGACCATTGCCCCGGATTTATCCGATGAAGAACTTGCGGATCTCTTTTACAGCCACCTGGAGAGTGAAAATTATCCGGGCGCGCTAACTGTCACCCAACATACCATTAATACTTCGCCGCCTTTCCTTCGGTTAATGGGCACGCCTACGAGCATCCCGAATGATACCTGGTTACAGGGGCATTCGTTTCTCTCAACCGTAGCAAAATATAGTAATGATCTTCCTCAGGCTGAAATGACAGCCAGAGAGCTTGCTTATAACGCACCAGGAAATCAGGGACTGCGCATTGATTACGCGAGTGTGTTACAAGCCCGCGGTTGGCCTCGTGCAGCAGAAAATGAATTAAAAAAAGCAGAAGTGATCGAGCCACGTAATATTAATCTGGAGGTTGAACAAGCCTGGACAGCATTAACGTTACAAGAATGGCAGCAGGCAGCTGTCTTAACGCACGATGTTGTCGAACGTGAACCGCAAGATCCCGGCGTTGTACGATTAAAACGTGCGGTTGATGTACATAATCTTGCAGAGCTTCGTATCGCTGGCTCAACAGGAATTGATGCCGAAGGCCCGGATAGTGGTAAACATGATGTCGACTTAACCACCATCGTTTATTCACCACCGCTGAAGGATAACTGGCGCGGTTTTGCTGGATTCGGTTATGCCGATGGACAATTTAGCGAAGGAAAAGGGATTGTTCGCGACTGGCTTGCGGGTGTTGAGTGGCGGTCACGTAATATCTGGCTCGAGGCAGAGTACGCTGAACGCGTTTTCAATCATGAGCATAAACCCGGCGCGCGCCTGTCTGGCTGGTATGATTTTAATGATAACTGGCGTATTGGTTCGCAACTGGAACGCCTCTCTCACCGCGTTCCATTACGGGCAATGAAAAATGGTGTTACAGGCAACAGTGCTCAGGCTTATGTTCGCTGGTATCAAAATGAGCGGCGTAAGTACGGTGTCTCCTGGGCTTTCACTGATTTTTCCGACAGTAACCAGCGTCATGAAGTCTCACTTGAGGGTCAGGAACGCATCTGGTCTTCACCATATTTGATTGTCGATTTCCTACCCAGTCTGTATTACGAACAAAATACAGAACACGATACCCCATACTACAACCCTATAAAAACGTTCGATATTGTTCCGGCATTTGAGGCAAGCCATTTGTTATGGCGAAGCTATGAAAATAGCTGGGAGCAAATATTCAGCGCAGGTGTTGGTGCCTCCTGGCAAAAACATTATGGCACGGATGTCGTCACCCAACTCGGCTACGGGCAACGCATTAGTTGGAATGACGTGATTGATGCTGGCGCAACGCTACGCTGGGAAAAACGACCTTATGACGGTGACAGAGAACACAACTTATACGTTGAATTCGATATGACATTCAGATTTTAAGGATAAATATGTTACGTAATGGAAATAAATATCTCCTGATGCTGGTGAGTATAATTATGCTCACCGCGTGCATTAGCCAGTCAAGAACATCATTTATACCGCCACAGGATCGCGAATCTTTACTCGCCGAGCAACCGTGGCCGCATAATGGTTTTGTAGCGATTTCATGGCATAACGTTGAAGACGAAGCTGCCGACCAGCGTTTTATGTCAGTGCGGACATCAGCACTGCGTGAACAATTTGCCTGGCTGCGCGAGAACGGTTATCAACCGGTCAGTATTGCTCAAATTCGTGAAGCACATCGAGGAGGAAAACCGCTACCGGAAAAAGCTGTAGTGCTGACTTTTGATGACGGCTACCAGAGTTTTTATACCCGCGTCTTCCCAATTCTTCAGGCCTTCCAGTGGCCTGCTGTATGGGCCCCCGTCGGCAGTTGGGTCGATACGCCAGCGGATAAACAAGTAAAATTTGGCGATGAGTTGGTCGATCGAGAATATTTTGCCACGTGGCAACAAGTGCGAGAAGTTGCGCGTTCCCGGCTCGTTGAGCTCGCTTCTCATACATGGAATTCTCACTACGGTATTCAGGCTAATGCCACCGGCAGCTTATTGCCTGTATATGTAAATCGTGCATATTTTACTGACCACGCACGGTATGAAACCGCAGCAGAATACCGGGAAAGAATTCGTCTGGATGCTGTAAAAATGACGGAATACCTGCGTACAAAGGTTGAGGTAAATCCACACGTTTTTGTTTGGCCTTATGGCGAAGCGAATGGCATAGCGATAGAGGAATTAAAAAAACTCGGTTATGACATGTTCTTCACCCTTGAATCAGGTTTGGCAAATGCGTCGCAATTGGATTCCATTCCGCGGGTATTAATCGCCAATAATCCCTCATTAAAAGAGTTTGCCCAGCAAATTATTACCGTACAGGAAAAATCACCACAACGGATAATGCATATCGATCTTGATTACGTTTATGACGAAAACCTCCAGCAAATGGATCGCAATATTGATGTGCTAATTCAGCGGGTGAAAGATATGCAAATATCAACCGTGTATTTGCAGGCATTTGCTGATCCCGATGGTGATGGGCTGGTCAAAGAGGTCTGGTTTCCAAATCGTTTGCTACCAATGAAAGCAGATATTTTTAGTCGGGTTGCCTGGCAATTACGTACCCGCTCAGGTGTAAACATCTATGCGTGGATGCCGGTATTAAGCTGGGATTTAGATCCCACATTAACGCGAGTAAAATACTTACCAACAGGGGAGAAAAAAGCACAAATTCATCCTGAACAATATCACCGTCTCTCTCCTTTCGATGACAGAGTCAGAGCACAAGTTGGCATGTTATATGAAGATCTTGCCGGACATGCTGCTTTTGATGGCATATTGTTCCACGATGATGCTTTGCTTTCAGATTATGAAGATGCCAGTGCACCGGCTATCACGGCTTATCAGCAAGCAGGCTTTAGCGGGAGTCTGAGCGAAATTCGACAAAACCCGGAGCAATTTAAACAGTGGGCCCGCTTTAAAAGTCGTGCGTTAACTGACTTCACTTTAGAACTTAGTGCGCGCGTAAAAGCCATTCGCGGTCCACATATTAAAACTGCACGAAATATTTTTGCACTTCCGGTAATACAACCTGAAAGTGAAGCCTGGTTTGCACAGAATTATGCTGATTTCCTAAAAAGCTATGACTGGACCGCTATTATGGCTATGCCTTATCTGGAAGGTGTCGCAGAAAAATCGGCTGACCAATGGTTAATACAATTGACCAATCAAATTAAAAACATCCCTCAGGCTAAAGACAAATCTATTTTAGAATTACAGGCACAAAACTGGCAGAAAAATGGTCAGCATCAGGCTATTTCTTCGCAACAACTCGCTCACTGGATGAGCCTATTACAACTGAATGGAGTGAAAAACTATGGTTATTATCCCGACAATTTTCTGCATAACCAACCTGAAATAGACCTTATTCGTCCTGAGTTTTCAACAGCCTGGTATCCGAAAAATGATTAATCGCATCGTATCGTTTTTTATATTATGTCTGGTGTTATGCATACCCCTATGCGTAGCGTACTTTCACTCTGGTGAACTGATGATGAGGTTCGTTTTCTTCTGGCCGTTTTTTATGTCCATTATGTGGATTGTTGGCGGCGTCTATTTCTGGGTCTATCGTGAACGCCACTGGCCGTGGGGAGAAAACGCACCAGCTCCCCAGTTGAAAGATAATCCGTCTATCTCCATTATCATTCCCTGTTTTAATGAGGAGAAAAACGTTGAGGAAACCATACACGCCGCTTTAGCACAGCGTTATGAGAACATTGAAGTTATTGCCGTAAATGACGGTTCAACAGATAAAACCCGTGCCATCCTGGATCGCATGGCTGCACAAATTCCCCATTTGCGGGTCATTCATCTGGCGCAAAACCAGGGGAAAGCCATTGCGCTTAAAACCGGAGCTGCCGCGGCGAAAAGTGAATATCTGGTGTGCATTGATGGCGATGCGTTATTAGACCGCGATGCGGCGGCATATATTGTGGAACCGATGTTGTACAACCCGCGTGTGGGTGCCGTAACCGGTAATCCTCGTATTCGAACACGTTCTACCCTGGTGGGTAAAATTCAGGTTGGCGAGTATTCCTCAATTATTGGTTTGATCAAGCGAACCCAGCGTATCTATGGAAACGTATTTACCGTTTCCGGTGTTATTGCCGCATTTCGTCGCAGCGCCCTGGCAGAAGTGGGTTACTGGAGTGACGATATGATCACCGAAGATATTGATATTAGCTGGAAGCTGCAGTTGAATCAGTGGACGATTTTTTACGAGCCACGGGCACTGTGCTGGATATTAATGCCTGAAACGTTAAAAGGGCTGTGGAAACAGCGCCTGCGCTGGGCTCAGGGCGGTGCAGAAGTATTCCTCAAAAATATGACAAGGTTGTGGCGCAAAGAAAACTTTCGAATGTGGCCGCTGTTTTTTGAATACTGCCTGACGACAATATGGGCCTTCACCTGCCTGGTCGGTTTCATTATTTACGCAGTCCAACTTGCCGGTGTACCGTTAAATATTGAATTGACACATATCGCTGCGACACATACTGCCGGAATATTATTGTGTACGTTATGTTTACTGCAATTTATTGTCAGCCTGATGATCGAGAATCGCTATGAGCATAATCTGACTTCATCGCTTTTCTGGATTATTTGGTTCCCGGTTATTTTCTGGATGCTGAGCCTGGCAACGACATTGGTATCATTTACACGAGTCATGTTGATGCCTAAAAAGCAACGCGCCCGTTGGGTAAGTCCCGATCGCGGGATTCTGAGAGGTTAATATGAACAATTTAATTATTACGACCCGACAATCACCAGTACGTTTACTGGTTGATTATGTTGCCACAACCATCTTGTGGACATTATTTGCGTTGTTCATATTCTTATTCGCCATGGATCTGCTGACGGGTTATTACTGGCAAAGCGAGGCCAGAAGCCGACTTCAGTTCTATTTTTTGCTGGCAGTGGCGAATGCCGTCGTGTTAATTGTCTGGGCGCTGTACAATAAGCTGCGTTTTCAAAAACAGCAGCATCATGCAGCCTACCAATATACGCCGCAAGAATATGCAGAGAGCTTAGCAATACCTGATGAGCTCTATCAGCAACTACAAAAAAGCCACAGGATGAGCGTACACTTCACCAGCCAGGGGCAAATAAAAATGGTTGTTTCAGAAAAAGCGCTAGTCCGGGCATAAACACCCAAAACAAAGCCCGGTTCGCCCGGGCTCTGCACCGATAACACACTTAACTGTAGGCATGCAGCGTACGTTGGCAAAGTGCCGAACGTACGCAGTCCTCTTTACCGAACCGGACGATCCCAACCATTTCATCTTCTTCGAAACGTTCCAGCGCGTCACTTAATCCGGAGCACACGCCGCGAGGCAAATCGCATTGCGTGATATCACCGTTGACGATAACCGTCACGTTCTCCCCGAGGCGGGTTAAAAACATTTTCATTTGCGCGGCAGTCACATTCTGCGCCTCGTCAAGAATGACGACTGCATTTTCAAAGGTACGTCCACGCATATAGGCGAACGGCGCAATTTCCACCTTCCCTATTTCCGGTCGCAGGCAGTACTGCATAAAGGAAGCCCCTAAGCGCCGGACCAGCACGTCGTAGACCGGGCGAAAATAGGGAGCAAACTTTTCTGCGATATCTCCAGGTAAGAAGCCAAGATCTTCATCGGCTTGCAGAACTGGACGGGTGACGATAATCCTGTCGACATCCTTATGTATCAGGGCCTCTGCCGCTTTTGCTGCGCTGATCCAGGTTTTTCCGCACCCGGCTTCGCCCGTGGCGAATATCAGCTGCTTACTCTCAATAGCCTTCAGATAGTGCAATTGCGCTTCATTTCGCGCGAGGATGGGCGAAGTATCGCGACTGTCGCGGGCCATACCAATGGCTTCTACGCCGCCCATCTGCACAAGCGAGGTGACCGATTCTTCTTCACGCTGCTTATGGCTGCGCGAATCCCGTCTCAGCACACGTTTTGCCTCGCGACGAGCTTTGATCACTGCTTTTTGTCTTCCCATGGAGAGCACCTTGAGTTGTTTGTATTCATCACACGCGCCGTTGGCAGCGCGATTATGCGCACGAACATCAGAGGGTTGGCTTCCTTGTAAGCCATAGTTTGCTTTTGGATAAAATGCCGAAAAACGGCTACGCGCACCGTTTACGGCGTCGGTAACACATGAAAAGAAAGGATGAGGTTGAAAATGCAAAGTGACGAGATGACTACCGGAGGAGAAAACTCCGCGAGTGGTGGCGCGTTGATTATCTAAAACATGTCCAGTACAGGACGTTACCATCCGCGATCTCCATAGTGACTGACTATCACTGCCGGGAACTTCCGCTGCTACTTAATAAGTACAACAGATCTCGCATTTATTGCAACAATATATTTACTTATATTTAACTATAAAACACCATTTCAGTGACATTAGTTTCTACTGGAAAGATGACAGAGTGATGACAGTGATGAAAAAAGCTGTGTGCTTTCAGCAGGATTTGCATCAGGCATCAGTGCACGATCGCCGGATGCGGCGTGAACGCCTTATCCAGCCTACCAAACCCGCACTGATTGTAGGCATGATAAGACGCGCAAGCGTCGCATCAGGCATCTGCGCACAAATGCCTTATCCGCCTAAAAACATTAAACCCGCAATAACGCGCTTCCGAAATAATCGTTCGCGTCCTTCACCCCCGGCAGCGCAAAAAAATAACCGCCGCCGATAGGTTTAACGTATTCCTCCAGCGCTTCGCCATTGAGCCTTTTTTGTACTGTCAGGAAGCCTTTTTCCAGATCGTGTTGGTAGCAGACAAACAGCAACCCCATATCCAGTTGCCCGGAGTTGGTGACGCCCAGTGAATAACTGTAGCCACGACGCAGCATCAGGCTGGACTCACTCTCCGCCGTGCGGGGATTCGCCAGCCGGATATGGCTGTCCAGCGCGATCACCTTCCCTTCCGGGTCGCTGGCGTAATCAGGCACATCATGCTCATGCTGCATTCCCAGCGGCGCACCGGTTTGCTTATCACGGCCAAAAATCGTCTGCTGTTCTTTCAGCGGCGTTCTGTCCCAAAATTCCACTCGAAACTGAATCAAGCGTACTGCCTGATAGCTGCCACCGATTGTCCACGCAGGCTCCTGCTGATCTGCCGTTACCCACACCACTTTTTGCATCAACTTATCATTCTGGCTATCGGGATTGGCAGTGCCGTCTTTGAAACCCAGCAAATTAATCGGCGTCTCTTTGCCTTTACTACGCGCCGCGTGATCGGAAATAAACCCTTCCCGCTTCCAGCGCACACTGAGCAAATCCGGCGTGTGTTTGATGATATCGCGCAGCGCATGGATAACCGTGTCCTGGGTGTTGGCGCAAATCTGTAGCAACACATCACCATGACATAACGCCGCATCCAGCGAGTCGTTGGGGAAACGCGTCATCTTCTGCAGCTTTTTTGGCATCTGTGGCGCAAGGCCAAAGCGCTCATCAAACAATGAGTGACCCACCGATAACGTGATGGTGAGATTATCGGGCGCAATGTAGCCGCCAAGAATGCCGGAATCGAGTGGTGGCAGGCGCGGATTTGGCGTTTCTGGTGCTGCTCCGCCCTGAGTCAGAAAAGCAAAACGCTGAGTCAACAAGCGAAACAACCGCTCAAGATCGGCTTTATCGCTGGCAAGCACATCAAACGCCACCAGCATCATTGCGGCCTGTTGTGGCGTCAGGATCCCTGCCTGATGCTCACCATAAAACGGCTGTTTCTCATTGCGAGCATCCGGTGAAAGCGTACCCGGCGCACTTTGCGTTTTTTGTGCATGAGCGACCGGACAACTTCCCGCCAGCGCCAGTGCACCTATCACTTTCAGTAAACGTCGGCGTGACGGTTCATTCACGCCGTTTTCATCTTTATACTGCATAACGCTTAATCCAGTCCCAGCACACCGCGAAGTTGCGCCAGATCTTCCGCCAGCGCAGTAATCGGTCCTTTCAGTGCATTCCGGTCGGCATCGGTCAATTTGTCGTAGGTTTCAAAACCGTCTTTAGTACGGTATTTCGCCAGAATGGTATCGACCTTTTTAAAGTTGGCATCGACTTTTGCCAGCAGTTCCGGGTTGGCTTTTTGCAGTTGTGGACGCAGCAAATCGACAATTTTCTGCGAGCCTTCAACGTTAGCCTGGAAATCCCACAGATCGGTGTGGCTGTAGCGATCTTCTTCACCGCTAATTTTGCTGGCTGCCACTTCCTCAATCAGTCCGGCTGCGCCGCCGACCACTTTTGAAGGTGGGAAAGCCAGTTCACTGATGCGTTTTTGCAAATCGACCACATCGGTATAAAGCTG
>ERZ791920.1507-NODE-1507-length-11209-cov-2.496683_pt1 | contig 11209 bp, 7 predicted proteins | sample MGYA00510136_ERZ791920 | MGnify/ENA primary metagenome ERZ791920 (study PRJEB30046, sample SAMN00792066) | human gut metagenome | study: EMG produced TPA metagenomics assembly of the A metagenome-wide association study of gut microbiota in type 2...
TACTTGTCGCCGGTAACGTTTTTGTACAGGCTGTCGCCGCTGCGCTCAGAATGGCCCATCTTGCCGAACACGCGGCCGTCCGGGCTGGTAATGCCCTCAATGGCCAGCACAGACCCGTTGGGGTTGTAGCGCATATCCATGGTGGGCACGCAGTTCAGGTCAACATACTGGGTGGCAACCTGGCCGTTGTTGATCAGCTGCTGCAGCAGGCCGTCATTGCAGACAAAGCGGCCTTCGCCGTGGCTGATGGCGATCAGGTGTTCATCATCCACATTGCATTCGCTCAGCCAGGGGCTCTTGTTGGAAGCTACGCGGGTGCGCACCAGCATGCTCTGGTGGCGGTGGATGGTGTTAAAGGTTAGGGTCGGGTCGTTCTCGGTAATCGGGCGGATCTCGCCATAAGGCACAAGGCCCAGCTTAATCAATGCCTGGAAGCCGTTGCAGATGCCGAGTGCCAGGCCGTCACGCTGGTTCAGCAGACGGTTGACGGCATCGGCCACAGCGGGGTTGCGGAAGAACGCCGCAATGAACTTGGCGGAGCCGTCTGGCTCATCGCCACCGGAAAAACCGCCCGGCAGCATCAGAATCTGGCTCTGGTCAAGCTCTTTCACCAGGGCTTCGCAGCTGGCGGCAACGTCGGCGGGGGTCAGGTTCTTCAACACCAGAATGTGCGGGTCGCCACCGGCGCGGCGGAATGCGCGTGCAGTGTCGTATTCGCAGTTGGTGCTGGGGAACACAGGGATGATAACGCGCGGGGTGGCCAGGCGCACAGCCGGGGCAACGCGCTGGAAGCAGTTGACCTTATATTCCAGGGATTTAACTTCCTCGCCAGCCTTGAGGTAGGGGAAGACAGGCTGCAGCTTTGCTTCCCATACATCCTGCAGGTGCTGCAGGTCGATGTTTTCGCCGTTGACGTTGATGACGTAATCCACGGTGGTGGAACCGAGGAATTCACCGGCAGAAGCATCCAGAAGCTCCAGAATAACTGCGCCATAGCAGGGCTTGAACAGGTCGTCCAGGTTGATATCGCGGCTCAGGGACAGGCCCACGTGGTTGCCGACGCACATCTTGAACAGTGCTTCGGCAACGCCGCCGTAACCCGGCGTTGCTGCGGCCAGCACCTTGCCTTCGTCGATCATCTGCTCCACGATCTTGTAGATGGAAAGCAGGCTGCCGATCTCCGGCATGCCGTCCTTGTACTGCGGCTTCAGGATGACAACAGAGCTGTTGGCTTTCTTGAACTCAGGGCTCATGACGTTGGCGGTGTTGCCAATGGCGGTGGCAAAGCTGACCAGCGTGGGGGGAACATCCAGGCCTTCAAAGCTACCGGACATACTGTCCTTGCCGCCGATGGAAGCAATGCCAAGGCCCATCTGGGCATCCAGCGCGCCAAGCAGGGCGGCCAGCGGCTTGCCCCAGCGTTCGGGGGCAGTGTTCAGGTGCTCAAAATATTCCTGGAAAGTCAGGTACATATCCTTGTGGCGGAAACCGGCGCAAACCAGTTTGGTCACGCTTTCCACAACGGCCATGTAAGCGCCGCGGTAGGGGTCCGCTTCAGTCAGATAGGGGTTAAAGCCCCAGGCCATGCCGGAGCAGGTGGTGGTTTCGCCATCCACCGGCAGTTTGGCAGCCATGGCCATGGTGGGGGTCAGCTGGTATTTACCGCCGTAAGGCATCAGCACGGTGGAAGCGCCGATGGTGGAGTCAAACCGCTCGCCCAGGCCTTTCTGGCTGCAAACGTTCAGGTCGCCAACCAGGTTTTCCAGCTTTTCGGCAAAGGTGGAACCGGCCCACTGGGGCTGCCATACCGTGCCGGGCAGAACATGCACATCGGCATGGCGCTCGGCACCGTTGGAGTTCAGGAACTCGCGGGAAAGGTCCACGATGGCAACGCCGTTCCAGTTCTCGCGCATCCGCTTTTCCTCGGTAACGGTAGCAACCACGGTGGCTTCCAGGTTTTCCTCATTGGCAAGGGCAATGAACTTTTCGGCATCCTCAGCGGCAACGGCAACAGCCATGCGCTCCTGGCTTTCGCTGATAGCCAGCTCGGTGCCGTCCAAGCCCTCGTACTTCTTGGTAACTTTGTTCAGGTCAATGTTCAGGCCGTCGGCCAGCTCGCCGATGGCAACGGAAACGCCGCCTGCGCCAAAGTCGTTGCAGCGCTTGATCATGCAGCAGGCGTCCTCGCGGCGGAACAGGCGCTGCAGCTTACGCTCAATGGGGGCGTTACCCTTCTGCACCTCGGCACCGCAGGTTTCCAGGCTGGTCAGCTTGTGGGCCTTGCTGGAGCCGGTAGCGCCGCCAATGCCGTCACGGCCGGTGCGGCCGCCCAGCAGGATGATCACATCGCCGGGCTGGGGCTCTTCGCGGCGGACATGGCTGGCCGGGGTAGCACCCACAACAGCGCCGATCTCCATACGCTTTGCCACATAGCCGGGGTGGTACAGTTCAGCAACCTGGCCGGTGGCAAGGCCGATCTGGTTGCCATAGCTGGAATAACCGGCAGCAGCAGTGGTAACCAGCTTGCGCTGGGGCAGCTTGCCGGGCATGGTTTCGGCGACCGGCTTGAGCGGGTCGCCTGCGCCAGTCACGCGCATGGCCTGGTAAACATAGCTGCGGCCGGACAGCGGGTCACGGATGGCACCGCCGATGCAGGTAGCAGCGCCGCCGAACGGCTCAATCTCGGTGGGATGGTTGTGGGTCTCGTTCTTGAAGAGGAACAGCCAATCCTGCAATTCGCCGTCCACATCGCACTTGATTTTAACGGTGCAGGCATTGATTTCTTCGCTCTCGTCCAGGTTCTGCAGGATGCCGCGCTGTTTCAGGGCCTTGGCGCCGATGGTGGCCAGGTCCATCAGGGTGCGGTTCTTTTTATCGCGGCCGGTCTCGGCACGCAGGGCCATGTAACGGTCAAATGCAGCCTGCACAACTTCGTCGTCAATCTTGACATCGTTCAGGATGGTGCCGAAGGTGGTGTGACGGCAGTGGTCAGACCAGTAGGTATCGATCAGGCGGATTTCGGTAATGGTCGGGTCGCGCTGTTCAGATTTGAAGTAGTTCTGGCAGAACACAATGTCGGCGTGGTCCATGGCCAGGCCCTTTTCATTGCGGAAATTCTCCAACGCAGCGTCATCCAAAGCGCAGAAGCCGTTCAGGGTTTCCACAGCGGTGGGCACGGCAAATTCCATTTTCAGGGTATCGCGGGTGTCCAGGCTGGCCTCGCGGGCTTCCACCGGGTTGATGACGTACTTCTTGATGGCTTCCAGATCCTCTGCGCTCAGCTCGCCGTCCAGCAGGTAGATGCGGGCACTGCGCACAGACGGACGCTCGCCCTGGCTCAGCAGCTGGATACACTCGGAAGCAGAATCTGCACGCTGGTCAAACTGGCCGGGCAGATACTCCACAGCAAACACCGTCTTGGCGGTGGGCAGCTCGGTATAGGTCACATCGACTGGCGGTTCGCTGAACACGGTGGGGATGGCTTTCTCAAACAGGTCGCGGTCAATGCCTTCCACATCATAGCGGTTCAACAGGCGCAGAGCTTTCAGGCCCTTAATGCCAACCAGCTCAACCAGTTCATGCTTCAGGCCCTGGGCTTCGCCGTCAAAGCCGGGCTTTTTTTCTACATAAATGCGGTAAACCATTCTTGTTTAACCCTCCTGTGCTTTCATTGCCGCAAGGGCACGGGCACCAATATCACTGCGGCGGTGCAGTTTGTCAAAATGGATGCAGTCAGCAGCGGCGTAAGCCTTTTTCAGGGCTTCGGGCAGGGTGGCGGCGGTTGCCGTTACACCCAGCACGCGGCCGCCGTTGGTAACCAGCTTGCCATCCTTGATGGCGGTACCGGCATGGTACACGGTCACATCGGCAGCACCGGGCACCTGGCCATTCTCCAGGCCGGTGATCTCCTTGCCCTTTTCATAGGCAACGGGGTATCCGCCGGAAGCCAGCACCACACAGGCGGCAGCGCCATCGCTGAACTTGACCTCGGTCTTGTCCAGCGTGCCGTTGGTGCAGGCCTGCATCACGGTCAGCAGGTCGCTTTCCAGCAGGGGCAGTACTACCTGGGTTTCGGGGTCGCCAAAGCGGCAGTTGTATTCAATCACCTTGGGGCCGTCCGGGGTCAGCATCAGGCCAAAGTACAGGCAGCCCTTAAAGGGGCAACCCTCTGCCTGCATGGCGGCAACCGTAGGCAGGAAAATCTTCTCCATGCACTCGGCGGCAATGGCGGGGGTGTAGCAGGGGTTGGGGGCAACGGTGCCCATGCCGCCGGTGTTCAGGCCCTCGTCATGGTCCAAAGCGCGCTTGTGGTCCATGCTGGAAACCATCGGCTTGACGGTTTTGCCATCACAGAAGGACAGCACGCTGACCTCCGGCCCGGTCAAAAATTCTTCCACCACAACATGGTTGCCGGAAGCGCCGAACTTTTTGTCCAGCATGATTTCCTTTACGCCATCGGCGGCTTCCTGCTCATTCTGGCAGATCAGCACGCCTTTGCCCAGCGCCAGGCCATCCGCCTTGATAACAACCGGGTACTTGCCCTTGCTGCGGATGTAATCCATCACCTTGGCGGGGTCGTCAAAGGTTTCATAGCCGGCGGTGGGAATGCCGTATTTTTTCATCAGGTCCTTGCTGAACACCTTGCTGGCTTCAATGCGGGCGGCAGCGGCATCCGGGCCAAAAGCAGGGATGCCCACCTTGGCCAAAGCATCCACCATGCCAAGGGCAAGGGGATCGTCCTGTGCAACAACAACATAATCAAAGGCTTCTGCCTTGGCAAAGGCGACCATGGCGTCTACATCCGTTGCAGGGATGTTTTTGCAGGTGGCATCGTAACCAATGCCGCCGTTGCCAGGGGCACACCAGATATCGCCGCAGTCGGGGCTTTTTTTCAGCGCGCGGATAATGGCGTGTTCACGCCCGCCGCCGCCAACAACCAGAATTTTCATGGCAAACTCCTTGTTGTAATAAATAAGAAAGAATAAATAATAAAGAATAATGAAGGTGTGCCGCATGCGGCACGGTTTTGGATATTAGAACTCTAATATTTTATAAGCGGTACGCAGCGCCGCGGTCCACCTTCATTTTTAATTATTTTTTATTAACTATTCTTTTCCCAATTTTTTTACGAAAAAATTGGGAACTTAGTGGTGGAACAGCCGGATACCACAGAACGCCATGGCAATGCCGTACTTGTTGCAGGTGGCAATAACCTGATCATCGCGGATGGAGCCGCCCGGCTGCACAATGGCGGTCACACCGCTGCGGCGGGCGCGCTCAATGTTGTCCCCAAAGGGGAAGAATGCATCACTGCCCAGGGCAACATTCGTTACCTTGCTCAGCCAGGCTTTCTTTTCCTTGGCAGTCAACGGGGCAGGCTGCACAGTAAAGGTTTCGGCCCAAACGTCATCCCCAATCACATCCTCCGGGGTATCGCCGATGTAAACATCAATCGCGTTATCGCGGTTGGGCTTGGAGATATCCTCGCGGAACGGCAGGTCCAGAACCTTGGGCATATGGCGCAGCTGCCAGTTGTCGGCTTTTTGGCCTGCCAGGCGGGTGCAGTGGATGCGGCTTTGCTGGCCTGCGCCCACACCGATGGTCTGGCCGTCCTGCACATAGCAGACGGAGTTGGACTGGGTGTATTTCAGCACGATCAGGCTCATGATCAGATCGCGCTTCTGGGCATCGGTCACCGTCTTATTCTCGGTTACAAAGTTTTGCAGCATGGTATCCACGCTGATCTCCAGATCCTGGCGGCCCTGCTCAAAGGTGACACCGAATACGGTGCGGCGCTCCAGCGGAGCGGGGATATAATCCGGATCAATGGCAACGATGTTGTAGTTGCCTTTCTTTTTGGATTTCAGCACTTCCAGGGCGTCGGCGTCATAGCCGGGGGCAATGATGCCGTCCGAAACTTCGTGCTGGATCAGCTTTGCGGTGGCAAGGTCGCACACATCAGACAGGGCGATCCAGTCACCAAAGCTGGACATGCGGTCCGCACCGCGGGCGCGGGCATAAGCGCAGGCCAGGGGAGAAAGCTCAGCCTCTGCACTAATATGATACATCTTTCTCAGCGTTTCGTCCAGTGGCAGGCCAATGGCGGCACCGGCGGGGGAAACATGCTTAAAGCTGGCAGCAGCAGGCTGGCCCAGGGCTTTTTTCAGGTCGCGCACTAGCTGGTAGCTGTTGAACGCATCCAGAAAGTTGATGTAGCCCGGCTTGCCATTCAAAATGGTAACGGGAAGATCAGAACCGTCTGCCATAAAAATGCGGGCAGGCTTCTGGTTGGGGTTGGTGCCGTATTTCAGCTGGAATTCGTTCATAAGTTCAGCCCTCCACCGTGTTGTATTTGTTCAGGATCACATCTTCATAATCGCCGGTTTCCAGCGTGATGGCACGCACAAACAGGCTGACCTTATTATCTTCGTTCAGGGCTTCCCACAACTTTCCGGCAAATTCGTCGGCATCGTTCTGGTCCAGTGTCACGCGCAGCGGCTCACCGGCAAAGCTGGGGATGGGGGAGCCGTTTTTCTGGTAGGTGGTAATCAGCTGGCCTTCGCCTGCAACGGGCTGCGGATAGTCAAAGGTCTGGCGCTGCACGCTGGCGGGGTTGCCATCGCAGCTTTTCAGGATGCTCAGCTTGTAGCCGCCGCGACGCATATCCACAACGCCGGAAATGCGGGGGGTAAAGTTGGGGGCATCGTCCTCAAAAGTGCGGGTGGCAAGGGCTGCTTCAAAGCCGTAACCAGGGAACAGGTTATCCCGCATGTAGCGGTAAATGGTATCCGTCTGGTCACCGTTGGTCACAATGGTGGTATCGTTCAGGGTCAGAACCGGGTTATAGATGATCAGGTGGGGATCTTCCAGCTTGGCGGGGTCTGCGGCTACCGTGCGGATGCCGCCGGGAATGGCGTCAAACACGCGGTTGCGGCTGTTGGCGCTGCGGCCCATGATCCAGTAAGCAATCATGGCCTTGGTGCCGTCCGGCGAACGGCCGATGCAGATGCCGCGGCCGGGATATTCGTTACCGGCCAGATAAGTATAAAGATTCTTTTTCATGCGGGAATCCTCCTTGTTCGGTCAGGCTTCGCCATTGCACACCATGGCAATGGCCTGGGGCAGCAACTTCCATTCGGCTTCCACCATCACGCGCTTCTGCAGCACTTCGGGGGTATCACCGGGCTGCACTTCCACGGCTTTTTGCAGCAGGATGGGCCCGCCGTCACACACTTCGTTGACAAAGTGGACGGTAGCGCCGGTCACTTTCACGCCGCGCTTCAGCGCTTCCTCATGCACTTTCAGGCCATAGTAGCCGGGGCCGCAAAAACTGGGAATCAGGCTGGGGTGGATGTTCAGGATGCGGTTGGGGTAAGCGGCAATCACGCTGGGGCCCAGCACGCTCAAAAATCCTGCCAGAACCACCAGCTCAATGCCATGGTCTTTCAGCACACTCAGCAGGGCAGTGTCAAACTCCTCGCTGGTGGCGTAATCCTTGCGGCGCACCACGGCGGTTTCCACGCCGAAGTTTGCAGCGCGTTCCAACGCATACGCACCAGGTTTGCTGGCAACCACCAGGGTAACCTTACCGTTGGGGTTCTCCCCGCGGCGTTCGCTTTCCAGGATGGCCTGCAGGTTGGTGCCGCCGCCGGAAACCAGCACAGCAATCTTCATCATACCAGCTGCACCCCGCTGCCTTCGCCAATCACACCAAGGCGGTAAGCATCCTCGCCGTTGGCTTTCAGGATCTCAATGGCCTTGTCGGCATCCTCGGCAGCCACGGTCAAAATCATACCAACGCCCATGTTGAAGGTGTTGAACATATCGCGCTCCGGAATGTTGCCCTCTTTAGCCAGCACATCAAACAGCACGGGGGTGCGCACATCGCTCTTCTTGATCACAGCGCAGCAGCCGGCTTTCAGGCTGCGGGGAATGTTCTCGTAAAAGCCGCCGCCGGTAATGTGGGAAACGCCCTTGACGGTAACTTCCTTCATCACGGCCAGCACAGGCTTGACATAAATCTTGGTGGGGGCCAGCAGGGCTTCGCCCAGGGTCTTGTCCATGCCGTCAAAGGTCTTTTTCAGCACATCGGGGTTGTTCTCCAGGTCAAAGATCTTGCGCACCAGGGAGAACCCGTTGGAGTGTACGCCGGTGGAAGGCAGGGCGATGATCACATCGCCGGGCTGCATGGTGGAGTTGTCCAGAATCTTGCTCTTGTCCACAGCGCCAACGGTAAAGCCGGCCAGGTCGTACTCGTCCTCCGGGTAAAAACCGGGCATCTCGGCGGTCTCACCGCCAACCAGGGCACAGCCAGCCTGCACGCAGCCTTCGGCTACACCGGCAACCAGCTCGGCAATGCGCTCCGGCACGTTTTTGCCGCAGGCGATGTAATCCAGGAACACCAGCGGCTTGGCACCGGCGCAGATGACATCGTTCACGCACATGGCAACGCAATCAATGCCAACGGTGTCATGTTTGTTCATGTACTGGGCAATGCGCAGCTTGGTACCAACGCCGTCCGTGCCGGAAATCAGCACGGGGTGGGGCATATCGGTGCAGTCCAGCTCAAACAGGCCGCCAAAGCCGCCCAGGCCGCCAATGCAGTGCTCGTTCATGGTGCGGGCAACGTGCTGCTTCATCAGGTCAACTGCCTTGTAACCGGCGGTAATATCCACACCAGCGGCAGCGTAGCTTGCAGAATAGCTTTTTTCCATTATGTTTCTCTCCTTATCAGCTTACAGGCGTTTTTTGGTCTGGGACTGGCTCAGGGGTTTATCGTATACAATGTCCATCGTCTCGTTGGGGGCGGGCACCGGGTAATGGCCGGTAAAGCAGCCGGCGCAGAACCCACACTTGCTGTGGATGGCCAGCTGGGTCACATGTTCAATGCTCAGGTAGCCCAGGGAATCGGCCCCCACGATCTGGCGGATCTCCTCCACCGTATGGCCGGTGGCAATCAGGTCTTTTTCGTCCGGGATGTCGGTGCCGAAATAGCAGGGGTGGGCAAACGGCGGGGCCGAAATGCGGTAGTGTACTTCCTTGGCACCGGCGTCGCGCAGCAGCTTGATGGTGCGGGCGCTGGTGGTGCCGCGCACGATGGAGTCACAAGCACAACGCGCTTGCCCGCAACGGTGGAGGAAATTGCGTTCAATTTGATGCGCACACTGCTTTCACGCTGGGCCTGGGAGCCCTGGATGAAGGTGCGGCCCACATATTTGTTTTTAATAAAGCCCACGCCATAGGGAATACCGCTTTCCTGCGCATAGCCAAGGGCGGCATCCAGGCCGGAATCCGGCGCACCGATGACGACATCGGCTTCCACCGGATGCTCCTGTGCCAGAAAGCGCCCGGCCTGCAGGCGGGCGTCATGCACGCAGGTGCCCTCGATGATGGAATCGGGGCGGGCAAAATAAATGTACTCAAACACGCACATCGTGTGCGGCGCGGTGCCGCAGTGGGTGCGGATGGTGCGCAGGCCGGTGTAGTCTGCCACCACGATCTCGCCGGGCAGTACATCGCGCACAAAGCGGGCGCCCACGGCATCCAGCGCACAGGATTCCGAAGCAAAAGCCCAGCCGGAGCCATCCGGCAGCTGGCCAATGCAGAGAGGGCGGAAGCCATTAGGATCGCGCGCGGCGATCAGTTTGGTGTGGGTCATAATGACCAGGCTGTAAGCACCCACGATCTGCTCCATCGTGCGGCAGACAGCTGTTTCAATATCCGGGCTGATCAGGCGGTTCTGGGTCAGCAGATAGCCGATGACCTCGGTGTCCGAAGTGCCGTGGAAGATCGAACCGTTCATTTCCAGCTTGTGGCGCAGCTGGGGGGCATTGGTCAGGTTGCCGTTGTGGCAGATGGCCATAGCGCCCTTGCAGTGGTGCAGAACCATGGGCTGGGCGTTGGCGCGGGTGCGCTGGCCGCTGGTGGCATAGCGCACATGGCCGGTGGCCATCTTGGCATCCTGCGGCAGGTCAGCCAGCACGCGCGGGGTAAATACCTCGCTGACCAGGCCAAGATCGCGGTAGCCGGTCAGCACACCGTCCACGTTCAGGGCAATGCCGCAGCTTTCCTGGCCGCGGTGCTGCAGGGCATACAACGCGCTGTACACGGCGCTGACCATGTTGGTTTTGCCGGTGGAATCATAGATACCGAACACGCCGCATTCTTCATGCAGTGCTTCGGCGGGACAAAGCTCCTTCATTCAGTTCTCCGTTTCCTGTTTCAAACGATGGCAGGGTGCACCGGAAGAGCGAACGGCGGTTCCAGTACACCCTGAACATTGGCTGGACTAAGCTTGGTTCAATCAGCCCAGCAGGCGCTTCATAACTTCCTGGTAGGCATCGGCCTCACCGCCAAGGCTGCGGCGGAACAGGTCTTTATCCAGGTGGGCACCGGTGGTGGCATCCCAGAAGCGGCAGGTATCCGGGCTGATCTCGTCAGCCAGAATGATGGTGCCGTCAGACAGGCGGCCAAACTCCAGTTTGAAGTCAATCAGGCGGATGTTGGCATCCAGCATGATCTTCTTCAGCACTTCGTTGACCTTGAAGGCGTACTTGGCAATGGTGTCCAGCTCTTCCTGGGTGGCAAGGTCAAGGGCCAAGGCGTAATAATGGTTGATGAACGGGTCATGCAGGTCATCGTTCTTGTAGCTGTACTCCAGGATGGGGGTCTTGAACACCTTGCCCTCGGGCACGCCCATGCGCAGGCTGAAGTGGCCGGCGGCAACATTGCGGATGATGACTTCCAGAGGAACGATCTGAACCTTCTTGACCAGGGTATCGCGGTCGTTCAGCTCCTCAACATAATGGGTGGGGATGCCTTCTTTTTCCAGCTTCTGCATCAGAGCGTTGGACAGCTTGTTGTTGACAATGCCCTTATCGCGGATGGTGCCCTTCTTTTCGCCGTCGCCGGCGGTGGCATCGTCCTTGTAATGAACCATAACGATTTCGGGGTCAGAAGTTGCGAATACCTGCTTAGCTTTGCCTTCGTACATCTGTTCTTTAATTTCAACGTTCATTGTAATGCGCTCCTTTATATTCTTTCATGAATTGATTTATGGAATCCTTTTTATAAAAAGGGATAAAACAACAGCAAATAAACCGGGATTTGAAGTTACATAGCTGCGGCTTCGGCAGCTATGGCGGCGTCCTTTTTGGCAATGGCGGCGGCGGTATCGGCACGGAACTGATCCAGCTTAGCGGCAAGCTCA
>ERZ791920.1517-NODE-1517-length-11146-cov-2.841493_pt1 | contig 11146 bp, 8 predicted proteins | sample MGYA00510136_ERZ791920 | MGnify/ENA primary metagenome ERZ791920 (study PRJEB30046, sample SAMN00792066) | human gut metagenome | study: EMG produced TPA metagenomics assembly of the A metagenome-wide association study of gut microbiota in type 2...
AAACTGCAAATTGGTAAAAATATTAGGAAAATACGGTTTTGAAAGGGGACTGTGGGGAAGCAGACGAGACTATATGCATTTCTCCTATTTCGGAACCTGATAAAGCTTCTTCACCCTTGAACCCCTTGGAAAACTAGTGTATAATATATTAGTTAAAATGGCTAAAAAGGGAAAAACAATGTACTTAAAAGATAACGAATTAGATGTAAAAACATATTTAGAATTAAGAACGGCTGTAAGCTGGCGTAGTCTTACAAAGGAGCAGGCGGCAGCAGCTATTAAGGGAAGTCTTTTGACTGTGGTTGCTTACGATGGAGACAAGCCTATTGGAATGGGGCGAATCGTAGGTGACGGAGCTGTAATCTGTTATATACAGGACCTTATTGTAATTCCCGAATATCAGGGACAGGGCATAGGTCAGATGATTATCGAAAGCCTGATTAATTATGTTGAAGAGATTCAGTTGCCTGGAACAAGAATTATGCTTGATTTAATGTGTGCAGTGGGGAGAGAGAATTTCTATAAGAAGTTTGGTTTTATAGCAAGACCAACAGACAAGCTGGGACCCGGAATGATTAAGTATATTGATAAGCAGTAATAATAAGGATAAGATACAGGAATAGCATATTAAGGACATAAAAAGGTTATACCAAAGAACATGTATCAATATGCATAGATGAGAAAGGATTGCAAAATGAATATTTATTTAATTAGACATGGCAGACAGAATAGTAAATTATGTAATGTAGATGTTGAACTTTCACCGGAAGGAAGAGAGCAGGCAGACCTTGTTGGAAAAAGATTACAGACATATCATATTGATGTTGTATATTCAAGTCAGTTAATAAGAGCTAAAGAAACAGCAGACATTATTAATAAGTATCTTAATAAGCCAAGAGTAATTGAAGAAAGAATTCAGGAAGCTAACTTTGGTGCAATGACAGGCATGACTAATGAAGCCATTGATGAAAAATATGGAGACTATCTTGCACAGCGTTCAACTATGACAACAGATATGACTTATCCTGATGGAGAAAACTGCCAGATGGTTTATGAAAGAGCTAAGGCAGGACTTGATGACATAGTAAAGGACAGCCTTGAGAAAGGTTATGAAAATATTTGTATAGTTACTCATGGTGGTGTGCTTAGAGCATTGGTTACAGGAATTATGGGTGCTCCATATAAGAACTGGCTTGCAGTTGGAAGACAGATTGAAAACTGCAGTATTTCACAGCTTTTATATGATGAAAAAAGCAAAACATATCATGTTGAAAGATTTAATGATTTTGCCCATTTTGAAAATGAGGACAGACTACTTCGTAAACATTTTGGAAGTGGATTTTTTAAGAAAAAATAGAATTTGACAGAAATAGAATTTGGCATAAGCAGAGCTACTAAAGAATAGTAGAAAAATAATAAAAAAATAACAGCAATAATAGCAGAAGGTAGTAATATAATGGCAAATAATTATGATGGCAATAGCATTTCCGTACTGGAAGGACTGGATCCGGTTAGAAAAAGACCGGGAATGTATATTGGAAGTGTTGGAACTAAAGGATTAAACCATTTAATATATGAAATAGTGGACAACTCAGTTGACGAACATTTGGCGGGATACTGTTCAGAGATTACAGTAACACTTGAAAAAGATGGTTCAGCTACAGTTGAAGATAACGGACGAGGAATTCCGGTTGACATTAATGAACAGGTTGGAAGACCTGCAGTCGAAGTTGTTTTTACAACTTTACATGCAGGTGGTAAATTTGGAGATGGAAACTACAAGATTTCCGGAGGCCTTCACGGAGTTGGTTCATCAGTTGTTAACGCATTATCTTTATGGCTTGAAGTTAATGTAAAACGAGATGGAAAAATATACAACCAGAGATATGAACAGGGAAAGGTTTGTTATGATTTAAAAGAAGCAGGAAAGTGCCGAAAGAATGATACAGGAACTAAAGTTTCATTTTTCCCTGATGCAGAGATTTTTGAAAAAATATATTTTAAGGCTGATGCAATTAAGAGCAGATTGCATGAAACAGCATATTTAAATCCTAATCTTACAATTATTTTTATAAACAAAAGAGTAGGAGAGGAAGAAGAAGTAACTTTCCACGAAGAAAACGGAATTAAGGCTTTTATTTCCGATATGAACAAAGAGAAGGAAAAAGTTACTGACATTATTTATTTTAAGAAAGAGCAAGACGGCATAGAAGTAGAAATTGCTTTCCAGTATATTAATGATTTTACAGAAAATATTTCAGGTTTCTGTAATAATATTTATACACAGGAAGGTGGTACACATATTACAGGCTTTAAGTCAATTTTGACTTCTACAATTAATCAGTATGCAAGAGAACTTGGTATATTAAAAGAGAAAGATAATAACTTTACGGGAGCTGATGTAAGAAACGGTCTTGTGGCTGTAGTTGCAGTAAAGCATCCTGACCCAAGATTTGAAGGACAGACAAAGACTAAGCTTGATAACCCGGATGCCGAAAAGGTAACAAAATCAATTGCCGGAGAACAGCTTACATTATTCTTTGATAAAAACTTAGAAACATTAAAAAATGTAATTAGTTGTGCTGAAAAGTCAGCAAAAATCAGAAAAGCAGAAGAGAGAACAAAAACAAATCTTCTTTCAAAAAGTAAGTTTTCAATTGACAGTAATGGTAAACTTTCAAACTGCGAAAGCAGAAAACCGGAAGAATGTGAAATCTTTATAGTGGAGGGTGATTCTGCCGGAGGCTCAGCTAAAAGCGCAAGAAACAGAAAGACACAGGCTATTATGCCAATAAGAGGAAAGATTCTTAACGTTGAAAAGGCTTCAATGGATAAGGTATTGGCCAATGCAGAAATAAAAACAATGATTAATGCTTTTGGTTGTGGTTTTTCTGAAGGTTATGGAAATGATTTTGACATAGAAAAATTAAGATACAACAAAATTATTCTTATGACTGATGCGGATGTTGACGGAGCTCATATTGACACATTGTTGTTAACATTTTTCTATAGATTTATGCCTGAACTTATAACTCATGGACATATTTATATTGCTACACCGCCTCTTTACAAGGTTGTGCCTAAGAAGGGGGAAGGCGAGTATTTATATGATGATAAGGCATTAGAAAAATATAGAAAACATCATACAGGATTTACACTTCAAAGATATAAAGGTTTAGGTGAAATGGATCCAAAACAGTTATGGGAAACTACACTTAATCCGGAGACAAGAATTTTGAAGCAGGTAGAAATTGAAGATGCAAAAATGGCATCAGATGTAACAAGTATGTTAATGGGAAGTGAAGTTGCACCAAGACGTAATTTTATTTATACTCACGCAACAGACGCAGAATTAGATATTTAGGAGAAATAAATGGCAGAGCAGATTATAAAAACAGAGTATTCTGAAGTAATGCAGAAAAGCTATATAGATTATGCCATGAGTGTTATTTGTGCAAGAGCACTTCCGGATGCAAGAGACGGACTTAAGCCTGTACAAAGACGTGTACTTTACGCAATGGACCAGTTAGGTCTTAATTATGATAAACCACATCGTAAGTCAGCCCGTATTGTTGGTGATACAATGGGTAAGTACCATCCTCATGGAGACAGTTCAATATATGAAACATTAGTAGTTTTGGCTCAGGACTTTAAAAAGGGAATGGCATTAGTTGACGGTCACGGAAACTTCGGTTCAATTGAGGGTGACGGTGCTGCGGCAATGCGTTACACAGAGGCAAAACTTAAGAAATTTACACAGGATGTATATTTGGCAGATTTGGATAAGGATGTAGTTGATTTTGTACCAAACTTTGATGAAACAGAAAAAGAACCATCAGTTCTTCCTGTAAGAGTACCAAATATTTTGGTTAACGGAGCTGAAGGTATTGCTGTAGGTATGGCGACTAACATTCCAACACATAATCTTGGAGAAGTTGTAGATGCAGTTATTGCATATATGGATAATAATAATATTACAACTGAAGAATTATTACAGATTATGCCTGGACCTGATTTTCCAACAGGTGGTATTGTAGCCAATAAGTCAGACTTAAAGGACATTTACGAAAGCGGAACAGGAAAGCTTAAGCTTCGTGGAAAATTAGAATTTGAAAAAGGCAAAGGCAGAGAAAAGGATAAACTTGTTATAACAGAAATACCTTATACTATGATTGGTGCAGGTATTGGAAAGTTTATTTCAGATGTAATTGATTTAGTAGAAACAAAAAAGACAACAGACATTGTTGACATTTCAAACGGCTCAGATGAAAACGGTATTCGTATTGTTTTAGAGCTTAAAAAAGGTGCCGATGTTGAAAAATTAAAAAATATTTTATATAAAAAAACTAAGTTAGAAGATACTTTTGGTGTAAATATGTTAGCAATAGCTGATGGAAGACCGGAAGTTATGGGACTTAAGAGTATTATAAAATATAATGTTGATTTCCAGTATGAACTGGCACAGCGTAAATATACAACACTTCTTAATAAGGCATTAGAACAAAAAGAGATTAAGGAAGGTCTTATTAAGGCAACAAACATTATTGATTTGATTATTGAAATAATCAGAGGTTCACAGAGTCAGAAACAGGTTAAGGCATGTCTTGTACATGGAAAAACTGATGATATTAAGTTTAAAAATCCTGAGTCTGAGATTCTTGCAGGAAATCTTTCTTTTACAGAGCGTCAGGCACAGGCTATTTTGGAGCTTAGATTATCTAAGTTAATAGGACTTGAAATATTAGCTCTTCAGAAAGAATATGAAGAACTAATGGACAAAATCGGTCAGTATGAGGATATTCTTGGGAATAGAAAAACAATGACTAAGACTATCAAAAAAGATCTTAAAGCCATTAAGAAAGAATATGCATTGCCTAGAAAGACTCTTATTGAAGATGGCAAGGAAGCTGTATTTGATGAGAATGCTTTTGTTGAACAGGAAGTTGTTTTTGTTCAGGATAAGTTTGGATATTCAAAACTTCTTGATCCGGCAGCATTTGACAGAAACATTGAATCTGTTACGAAAGAGAATAAATATTATTTCAGATGTATGAACACAGATAGTATTTGTATCTTTACAGATAATGGAAATGTTCATCAGATTAAGGTATCAGACATTCCAACTAAGAAGGTTAGGGAGAAAGGGATACCTATTGATAATCTTGGAAATTACAGTAGCCAAGGTGAAAGCATAGTGACACTTGTAAGTTTTGATATGATAAAAGATAAGAAACTTTTGTTTACAACTAAAAATGGTATGATTAAGTTAGTAGATGGAAGCGAGTTTGAAACAAACAGAAAAACAATGCTTGCCACAAAACTTGGAAAAGATGATGAGGTTGTTTCAGTTAAAATAACAAGAGTATCAAATAAGCAGATTTCAGAAGAACAGGTTGAAGAAATGCCTGTAATGTTAACAGGTGGCTCAGATGATTTTGAACCATTAGATTTTGAACAGATGGAATTGTTTGATACAACTGCATCAATGGATGTAGGACAGGAACAGGAATTACAGTATACAAGAGAGATTCTTGTGCTACAGACAGAAGAAGGAATATTCTTAAGATTCCCACTTAAGGAAGTGCCTGAAATGAAGAAGGCTACATTGGGAGTTAAGGGTATTAAACTAAATGATGGAGATTTTGTTTCTAAAGTTTACCTTCTTGATACGGGGGATAATGAGGTGGTAAAATGTAACGGAAAAACCGTTGATTTAAGGAAGCTTAAAATCGGAAAAAGAGGAGCTAAAGGAGTAAAGGTTCGTGCATCTAAGGCATAAACCTTGTTATACAAAGGATAGGGTGATTTATTTGAAGAAAGGACTAATACGGAAAATACTTGCAGTAATATTAATTATTGCATTGGTTACAGGTTTGGATAATTATGCAGGAATAGTGGATACAACAGTTAAGGCAGCAGACGCTTTTGAGACAAGCATTAATGGTTTTCCAGCAAGTTATAAAACATATTTAAGAAAACTTCATAATAAATACCCTAACTGGAAGTTTGTACCGGATAACACAGGCGTGGATTTTTTTACAGCCGTTGAAAATGAGGCAAGTCATAACAGAAGCCTTATAGAGAATGCGTATAGTAAGTATTTAAAGTCAAATCTGGCTGGAGATTATAATGCATCCACAGGTAAGTACATAGCAAAAGATGGATCTTCATGGGTTAGTGCATCAAAGAATTGTGTGGCATATTTTATGGATCCAAGAAACTTTTTGGATGAAAACCACATATATATGTTTGAACAGTTGGCATATGACAGTTCATCTCAGACACAGGCAGGTGTTGAAGCAATACTTCAGGGTTCGTTTATGTATAAAAACAATATAGGATACATTGATACGGCTGGAAAGTATCAGACAACTAATACTTTGTATTCAGCACAGATTATGACTGCTGCAAAGACAGCAAAGGTAAGTGCGTACCATATTGCCTCAAAAATTTTGCAGGAAATTGGTTCTAAAGCTAATTCAAAATACGCAGGAATGGGTGCCAGCGGAAGTATTACAGGTACATATTCAAAGCCATATACAGGAATTTATAATTTTTATAATATTGGAGCTACATCAAGTGCTAATCCAATTGCCAACGGTTTAAAATGGGCAAAGTCAGGAAGTACTTATCAAAGACCTTGGAACACACCACAGAAATCTATTTTAGGTGGGGCACAGTATTTAGGTGAAAAGTACATTAACGCAGGACAGAATACTATGTATCTTCAAAGATTTAATGTGAAGAGCAATGGTACATATTCAATTTATACACACCAATATATGACTAACATATCAGGTGCCGCATCAGAAGCAGCGTCAACGGCAGATGCTTACCAAAGCCTTGGAATAGCAGCTCATGCCAAAACATTTGTTATACCTGTATTTAATAATATGCCAAATGAAAGTAATACAATTACACTTGGAATACGTGGAAACAAAAAAGGTGTGGCAAATAGTGACGTAAATGTTAGAAAAGGTCCTGCAACTTCGTATGATGCAGTTGGTGTTTTACCAAAGAATCAGGCAGTTACAGTTACAGAAGTTTCTAATACAGACATTGAATATGGAGTAAGATGGCTAAGTAATCCGTATTGGTACAAAGTTAGTTTTGTGAAAGATGGAAAAAAATACACAGGATATGTTTCGGCAGCATATGTAAACTTGAAAAGTGAATATTGCAAAAACAGGAAGATTGAAGCTTCCTACTACTTTAAAGACATCTGAACAAGTTTATTATTTGTCAGACAACCCGGCAATAGCAACAGTAGATGATGCAGGAAATGTTAAAGGCATAGGCGCAGGAACTGTAACAATACACGGTTTTACTGCAGCAGGAAAAAGTAGTGTGTCAACAATAAATGTTTTGGCAAAAAGTATACATGCAACAGGTATAAAACTTAACAAGACAACATTAAATTTAAAAAATGGAACAAAAGAAAAATTAAAGGCTACAGTAACTCCAAATAATACAACAGATGGAAATGTTACATGGAAGTCATCCAACAAAAAAATAGCAAAGGTTACATCAAGAGGAAATGTTTACGCAAAGTCAGTTGGAGAATGTACAGTAACAGCTACAACTGCCAATGGCAAAAAAGTTACATGTAAGGTTAAGGTTGTACCGGGAACGGCTACAATAAAGGCAACAAACAACGGATACAATAGTATTAAACTTACATGGAACAAACTTGGTGATGTAACAGGATATTGGATATATAGAAAAACTTCCGGTTCAAAATATAAGACCATAGCCAAAGTAAGTGGAACTACAGTGTCTTATAAAGATAAAAATCTTGTAACGGGAAAGAAATACTATTATAAAATAAAAGGGTATAAGAAGGTTGGAAAGACAACTTATAAGGGAAGTAAGTCTAAGGCTTCAAAGGCATATCCAAAGCCGGCCAAAGTGAAAATAACATCAATAAAGTCAACCGCAAAAGGTGCAAAACTTTATTGGAAAAAGGTGGCTGGTGCCAGTGGATATGTTATCTACAGAAGTGAAAGTAAAACAGGAAAATATACAAAAATAAAAGAAATAAAAAAACAGACAAAAATTTCTTATAATAATACTGGACTTTTGAAAGGAAAGACGTATTATTATAAAGTAATGGCCTACAGGAATATGTCAGGCATATATGTTTATGGAAAATATTCAACAGTTAAACAAATAAGAAAATAAATGGTGAAGTAATGATAAATTTTGTAGTTAGTGATTTAGAAACAGCATTAGTTCCTAACGGGGAAAAGATGGTTCAGGAAGAAACCATTGAATTGATAATGGAATTAAAGGAAAAAGGCGTCTATTTTGCTGTGGCAACAGGACGTAATTATGACGCAGTATATCCTATGTTTGGAAAAGCAAAGGACCACATTGTGTACATATGTAATGATGGCGGATCAGTTATATATCGTGATAAAGTTATAAGTAAGACTCCATTGGACAGACTTGTGTGTCTTGAAGTGGCAAATGAACTGGAAAAGAACAGGGATTATAAGTTATTATTTTCAGGTGAGAGAAATGCAGTTGTAACAACAAGAGATATTGATTTTATTAATTATTTGAGAACAATGGGAATTGAACCTGAAAAGGAAAAAGATACAAAGTCAATGAAGGGTGAAATTAACAAGATTACTATTTTTGCAAAGAAAGGCTTTGACCAGACTTCATATGAGTATTTCTATAAGAAATTCTCAAAGAATGCAAATGTGGCAATTTCCAACCCTGAACAGCTATATCTTACAGCAAAGTATGTAACAAAAGGTAATGCCATTCAGGTTTTACAGCATGTGTTTAATTCATCAGAAGAAGATACAGTCGTTTTTGGCGGAGGATACAATGACATTGAAATGTTTGGCCATGCATATTTTAGTTATGCAATGCAGTGGGCAGACAGTGAGGTAAGACGTTCAGCTAAACACATAGCAGAGAATGTTAATACGATTTTGGAAGATATAATACGAATGTAAGGAGAACTTATGAAAAAGAAAATAGTAGCATTAGGTTTGGTTGTGGCATTGTCAGTAAGCAGTTTTACTGGATGCAGTTTTAATTCAAAAACACCTGTTATCGGTAAGATAGTGGGGCTTGGCAGCAGTGAAATGTTTAAAATAGACAAAGAAGTATGTTCAAAACAGGAATATATGCTTGTTCTTATGGATACAGCAGGAACTTACAAGGCAGACTTTGGTGGCAAAGTAGATTGGAATGCCAAAGTAAGCGACAATCAGACACTGCAGTCATATGTAATGCAAAAGGTTAAAGAAGACATAACAGTTCAGTATACATTAGCTTCAATGGCAAAGGAAAGAAATATTTCCCTGTCAACAGATGAAAGCAGTATGATTAAGACTAAAGCGGCAGAGTATTATAAATCCTTAACAAGTCAGGAAAAAGAATATACCGGAGCTTCACAGGAAAATGTGGAAAGCTTGTATAAGAATTATTATTTGGCGGACAAGGTTTACGATGCACTGGCAGCAGAAGCAGACGCAAAGATTAGCGATGAAGAAGCAAGAGTAATGAAGATTCAGTACATCAGAATGAATACTGACAATACTAAAGAAGACAAGATTAAAAGTACACTTAAAACAGTTACAGACCTTGTAAAAGGTGGTTATCAGACATTTGCCAGAGAAGCAAAGCAGTACAGTGAAGATAACGTGTTTGAGAAAACATTAAAGAAAAATGAGGCTACTAAAACATACGAAAAGAGTGCTTTTAACTTAAGCAATTCGGAAATAAGCAGCATTATACAGGATGGAAAAGATTATTATCTTGTATACTGTGTAAACAGTTATTTAAAGACTGAAACAGAAAAAAACAAAGAAGAAATCATAAAGAATGCACAGCAGACATATTTTAATGACAAGTATTCTAAATATCTGAAAGATATAGATGTAGACTTTAATGATGATCAGGCAAAGAAGATTAAATTGTCAACAGATGAAAATGTGAAAGCTGTAAATTTAATGACAGTGTACAACACGATTTCAAAGGAACTAAACAAGAAATAGTAATTATTGTAAGAAGGGAGCATATAATTATATGCTCCCTTTTTACAAAATGTTTGCATTTACTTTTGCAAATGGGTATTGTAAAATTATTTATAAATACAGAGGATACGGATTTTATTAAATTGATAGTTTCAATTTACATATGAAAAAAATAAGTCAAAGGGACAAGGTTTAAGAATGAACTTTGAAATTGTAAATGCTTAAGTAAAGGAGGAGTTTTATGAAAAAAGTGAAATATATTAAGATAAGGTTGTGGGCGTTTTTTTTGTCTGTTGCGTTGTTAGCAGGTACTATGCCGGCTATAATATCTGCACAGGACAGTAACGTATCAAATTCAACATTGATGGAAGGTGCATATGGTAATGGTGAAATAAGGTTGGCATCTATTCCTAATACTACAAAAATATTAACAACTTTCGTTGCTGATAAAGGAGACAGAAGTTATATTAATTGTTCAGAACTTGTGTATACCATATGTACAGACGAAAGATGGTCAGTACCGGTGTCTGTTGAGGATGACGGTACTTTGGATATGGAACCTTTTGTATATTCAGGTAATGATAAGGGCATAATTGCTTGGACAAATGCCACTAAAAAGTTTACAGAATCAAGTACCAGTGAAGAGATTGCAAAATCTATGCGAGTATCTCTTGGTGTTTTTAACAGTACATCAAATGTTGAATTTAAAAATACTAATGTTTCTTATTATGATTCAGAGAATATTAGTACATATACTCCGAAGGTAACAGAGATTGATGGAAAGTTTCTTGTATCATGGATAGTGTACTATGATACAGAAGACAAGAAAGCATATGGAATAGAAGGTTTTTACTATAACCCTGATAATAATACATTTTATTCAGAAGATAATAGTACTGATGAAAATGGAAGACTTATTCCAATGGTCTTTGCAAGAGATTGTAATTACATATCATCTTATGCAATTGCAAAAGTAGGTAATGATGTAGTGACGGTTTGGGATGAACCAACTGAGCAGATAAATATTTATGATGTAATGGCTGAAAAAGTTGTGAAGAAAAATTATTATTTTGGCAAATATAAATCGTCCACATTAAAGATGGCTATAGACAATGGAAATAATGTAAAAAAACTTACAGATGGAAGCACAT
>ERZ791920.1519-NODE-1519-length-11139-cov-5.235745_pt1 | contig 11139 bp, 17 predicted proteins | sample MGYA00510136_ERZ791920 | MGnify/ENA primary metagenome ERZ791920 (study PRJEB30046, sample SAMN00792066) | human gut metagenome | study: EMG produced TPA metagenomics assembly of the A metagenome-wide association study of gut microbiota in type 2...
CTTGAGTACCACGCGGACGGTCAGCCGTGCCGGTACTACAATACCGCTGACATGCAGCTGATTATTTCCACAGCTATGCAGCATGTGAGCTATCACACAACATACTGCAACGCAGTTAACATGTGGATTAGTGGTACACAGAGCACAGATGAGATCCAGCAGATCTATTATGGTGCAGATGTGCCGGAACAGTACCAGTCAGACGTTCTCAAGGCATATATTGCAACAGAGAAAGAGAGAGCGGGTGATGTAGATGAACCACAGGTTGCTGAATAAATACCTGTTTCTGTTTGATGTTGGCGGACTGCTTTACATATTGATCGAACTGATCTGGCGCGGCCGGAGTCACTGGACCATGTTTTTACTCGGTGGGATCTGTTTCGTATTTCTGGGATTGATCAACGAGGTTCTTCCCTGGCAGATGCCGTTATGGCAGCAGATTCTCATCGGTGCGGTCGGAATCACAACATTAGAGTTCCTGACCGGTTGCATCGTTAATCTGGCTCTCGGCTGGAACGTCTGGGACTACAGCGGGATGCCGGGCAATCTCTTGGGGCAGATCTGTCCGCAGTACTTTGTGCTGTGGCTGCCAGTGGCATTGGTCGGGATTGTCCTGGATGACTGGATCAGGTATTGGAAATTCGGGGAGGAACGGCCACACTACAGACTGATCTGACGGACAAACATACAATATAGTAAGAAAATCAAAAGGAGAAATGAGAATGAGCAAAGGTACATGTACAACAATCCAGCTGCTTGCAACTGGAGTAATCGCTTTTTTGTCTGAAAAATTGGGAATCACATTTTATTTGCTGGGGCTGCTTGTCTTTTTAATGGTCATTGACTATATCAGTGGGATGATCGCAAGTATGGTGGAGGCCATCGATCATCCAGGAGATACATCATACGGTTGGTCCAGTAAGAAAGGGGCAAAAGGCATTGCAAAGAAGATCGCATATTTATTTGTGATCACTGTGGCAATTGTAATTGATTACATCTTAGCAAAGACATCTGGAAATCTCGGATATCATTTGCCATCTGCGATGCTGTCCCTTCTTACAACGGTGTGGTACTTATTGAATGAAGCCTTATCAATTACAGAAAACGCCGGTCGCATGGGTGCACCGGTACCTGAATGGCTGATGAAGTACATTGCGGTTCTGAAAGATAAAATTGATAGCAGCAATGAAACAAATCTGAAAGAGTAGGAGGAGGTGATCCGAATATCTCCCGTCACGGTCCGGGATATGGCCGTTGCGACGTCGCAACAGCTCGGAGGGGATATCCTTCCGGGCTGTCAACTTTTATGAAAGAAAAGAGGTAAAAATGAAATTTAAAGAAGCATTTGAAAAGATGAAATCCGGAGCTAAGGTGAAACTTCCAGGCTGGGGCGGATACTGGTACTGGGATTCTGAAAAAGAAACCATTATGATGCGGTGCAGACAGAAGGATCCTGATCAGGGAGATCTCCTTGATATCAGAGAGACCCAGCGTGTAGAGTACACGCTCATGAATATGCAGTCTGAGGAATGGGAGATTGCAGATGAGAAAAACTGTCCGGCGCTGGGCGGTACTGCTACATTCTCATTTGCAGACGCTATCCGCTATCTGAAACGTGGTTTAAAAGTAGCAAGACAGGGATGGAATGGCAAAAGCCAGTACATTGAGATTGCAACCAATATCAGCTATGTGAACGCATCCGGGCAGATTGTGAATTGCGAGCATGATGCCATTGGCAACAAAGCCATTGCATTTGTGGGCACATCTGGAGTGCAGATGGGATGGTTGGCATCACAAGCGGATATGCTTGCTGATGATTGGGTATTTGCAGAATAGGAAGGTGATCACGTGAGAGATATTACTTTATGCCATCCGCGACTCCAGTGTCTGGCCGCGGAGCTTATCAAGGAATGCGAGAAGCAGGGACTGCAGATCAAAATCGGTGAGACGCTACGCACCACGGCAGAGCAGGATGCCTTGTACGCACAGGGGAGATCGAAGCCGGGTAAGATCGTCACGAATGCGAAAGGCAGCAGTTATAGTAGCTATCATCAGTGGGGAGTGGCGTTTGATATTTACAGAGCCGACGGCTGCGGTGCCTATTATGATACAGATGGATTCTTTTCCAAAGTCGGCGTGATCGGTGTATCGATCGGACTGGAATGGGGCGGATCCTGGAAGAGCATCGTGGACAAGCCACACTTCCAGCTCCCAGACTTGGGATCATCAACGAGTGGAATCAAGAAGATTTACAAGACCCCGGAGCAGTTCATGAAGACGTGGCCAAAGGAAGAGAGAAAGACCATCACTCCGGGCTGGCAACATGACGCTCACGGCTGGTGGTGGCAGAACGAGGACGGATCCTGGGTAGCATCGGACTGGCGTCTGATCAACCACCACCATTATCTCTTTGGAGCAAACGGATACATCCGGACCGGCTGGCATCGGTGGAATCCTGATACGAAGCAGGTGGATCCGGCTGACGGCTCTGGAGACTGGTATTATCTCCAGGAGGACGGAGATCTTCAGGGTGCTTGTTGGCATAGCAAAACTAATGGAGCGATGGAAGTGTGGTACGTGGAAAAATAGGGATCAGGATGTCGCCTTAAACTTATTGAAGTTTGAAACTAACACCTTTTATCTCACGGTAGGATGAGCAGAGCAGTCCGTTGTCCCGACACCAGGTCGCAACTTCAAGATAGTCATATCCATTCTCTTCAATGGTCGATTCAAAGCCTATTACGAGCTCTTCATCTCTTTTGCTGTTTTTCTTCTGGAAATACAAGCATTATTTTTTCTCCTTAAGTTAGTGTCCACCTATATAAACGCAAAAAATTCTATTTTGTGACAAGATTTAAAAAAGTGCAGATATCACACGACGACAATGGATCCTTCCCTATTAGAAAGAGTAGGGACGATTCCTCTTCAGTTTTAGTTCTTGTGTTGCATTTCGTGTTGCATAGTTGCGAAAAAGAGCGTTTTTTGGAGAAAAAACAGTAAGAAATAGGTTTATAAAATTCCCGCGAAACCTGCATAAAATAAGGAAAAACGCTATTTATGGAGCTATCATGGAATCTATGGTTATGGGTTCGATTCCCCTCAGGTCCACTATAAGGGAAGTCTTGAAAAGTCAGGACTTCCCTTATTTTATGTCTGTTTGTATGTTTTTTGCAAAACGCTATCCCTGCAGATAAAAGGTTGAAAGTGCATATCAATGGGGAAAGTATCACACGAAATATTACATAAAAAGCTATTTATACTGGAAAGAGAACAGCACAGATTGACAAAATTATTTTCATGCTTTACACTTTAAATTACAGAACACTTCCCGGAACTAAGAACTGCCGGGAGAAATATGAAACGAAAGTAAAGGAGAACTCTAATGAAAAAACGGGGCGACTATTTAAAGAAAGCATATTATCACTTAATGAAGATCGAGCAGAAGAAAAACAAGATCCTTCAGGTGGAGAACTATGGCGAGATCAACGCGGAGTTAAACCGCAAGTTCGCGAAGGGCGAGTATTTCGATTCCAGCGAAGTTTATGTTGAGGACGGTTACCTCTGCGTGGGCGAAGGTTTCTTCCGCCTTTCCGGAAAAGAGCAGGACGCTCTGATTGAGTATCTCTGCCCGGAAGAGGACAGCACTGAAGAATAAATGAAGATAAAAAAGAATGTGCCTTCCTGTTAAACAAAAAAGATACCGGTATGAGCTGTGCGTTTCGCGGTCATACCGGTATCTTTTTATATGAGCACGGCATAGAAAAAATAGTCAGCCTCTGCACTGCGCGGACGTGCGAATTCTTATAAAATGCAAGTCAGACTTTTGATAAATGTGTCTTTCTCTGCAATCTCAGCCACATTTGCGAGGAACTCAGCGATACCGCTGGTGGTCTCCTCGTCAGCCTCATAAAAAACAGCCCATGTGTAGAATACGCATTTTAAATGCTCCATCTCGTCTTCGCCGGCCTTTGCCAGAGCGATCATCTTATCAATGAATTCTTTTTCAGAAACTCCAGTGGTTGGAAATTCTGCTGGTGTAAAATCCATAGCTGCAAACTCCTTTCCTGTGATCCGGACTTGGATCGTAGTGCGTGATGATTCGGGATCCTCACGATCACTTAAGTGTTTTCATATCCGAGCTTCAGGGTGACCAGAGAATCATCATCCAGAACCTCGCCCTTTTTGTAGATATAATCGCGGATCAGCACTTTCAGCTTTTCGTCAACGGCAGAACTCGAATAGATCGTGTCCGGAACCGACTTTACGAATTCCTTGAGATCTGTTCCGGCAGTTCCCTCCGGACACGGAAGCGAAGCCTGACGGCACGCCATGCCGACTGCGCAGGATAATTCCATATGGTTGATCAGTCTCGCCGGTGTCTCAAAATTTTTGATCTTAATTTTCACGGACATCGGGACAAGCGTATGTACCATCGGACGGATCTCCTTTCTGTCCCTCGCGTTCACGGACCATCTTCCAGATCAGGTCGTGCATCCACTGGACGGTCTCCTGAAGCTTTGAATTTTCGTCCTTTAAACGGGCAATTTCGGCTTCCAGTTCCTGGATTTTTGCATCTTTTTCTTCGGACATGGTAAAAACCTCCCTGAAAACTGTATGAGAACAGAACAAGTATAACATCAGAATGGAAACATGTCCAGTGGAGGAGCGGGCAAAACAGGCGGAAAAAGAATGATTGATTCAAGTGTGACTTTGAGATATAATAAATTTTGGTAACTGTTCAGTACCTTCACAGTTACATGCAAAAATCCATTCCAAATCGGCTACGCCGATGGGATTTTTGCCTTTTAGCCTAGGTTTTCTTACGGTCAGCGCAGCAAGTGCGCAGACCTACTGAACAGTTACAAATTTTGTTTCTATTTCTGCGAGAAAATACATAAAAAGAGGAACATGAAATATGAGTTCAGTTTTACTAAAAGCGGGCTGCTTTTTCCTGATCATCCTGATGGGATATGGTCTGAAAAAAATTGGTCTTTTAAGCCAGTCGGATCTTCCGGTCTTCTCGAAGCTCGTCACGAAGATCACACTCCCGGCAGCGATCATCCATAACTTCAGCCAGGCGACCATGGATGTCTCCATGCTGGTGATCGTGCTGATCGGTTTCCTGTGCAGCGGTGCGTATGCGGTGATCGGATACGGACTTTTTGCGAAAGGGACGAGGGACCAGAAGGCGTTTGGCCTCGTAAACGCGTCGGGATACAATATCGGCTGCTTTACGATGCCTTTCGTCCAGGGATTCTTAGGAGCGCCGGGCGTGGCCTGTACCAGCCTTTTTGATACGGGAAACGCGGTGGTCTGTACTGGTGGTTCCTATGCGGTGGCTGCGTCAGTGGCAGGAAAAGGCGGTGCCGGAGATAAGCATCAGATCCGCAGGATCGTGATCCAGCTCTTAAAATCCATCCCGTTTGACTGCTATGTAATTATGACAGCACTGACGATGGCGGGACTCCGTATTCCGGTCTTCATGGACCAGGTAGCTGAGACTGTGGGGAACGCCAACACCTTCCTCTCCATGACTATGATCGGCCTCGGACTGGAGTTACATATGACAAGGGAGCAGACGGGCAGTGTCGCGAAGATCCTGGGAACAAGATTTGCGGTTTCCGCAGTCCTGGCAGTTTTATTTTATCAGTTTCTGCCGTTTTCCCTGGAGATCCGCAGAACCCTGGCGATCCTGATGTTCGGCCCGGTATCGGCCCTTGGCGTTCCGTACACCTCCATGCTTGAGGGAGATGTGAACCTTGCCAGCGCGGTGAACTCGGCATCAATCATTCTCGGAATCGTGAGCCTGACAGCGGCGATCATCATCTTCTAAGAAATTTATAGTCGTGCATAGGGCGGTATCAGGCATACCGCGGAGGCTCTGCATAGCTGTATCGCACAAAATAAGGAGGAACACAATGGAATTACGGAACGAAAAGGACGCGCAGTTTATCATACGGCATCATGTGACGGAAGAAAAGCTGCTTCATCTGGAAAAGGGAGTCCGGAAACTCGGTTTCCAGTCCGGCGGAAAGAGGATCATGTCGATCTTTCTTGGGCTTTTCCTGCTCTGCATGGCAGCAAAAGTCGTAATCGGCGGAACGATCGGGGACGCACTCATGATGATCGGCATTCTCTGTGCCATGGGATTCGTGTTTGGAACCTATGCCCTTTTGAAAGGCTGGCTGGACGCGAAAAAGCAGATCCATCTCCAGTTCGAGGCGGGGAGGATGGAAGACAACTATCAATGGGAATACCGCTTCTACGAGGACGGATATGAGGTCATCGGAAAGAATGAGAAATCCCGTGTGCAGTATAAAAACGTGGGACGCCTTATTGATATGTCCGGTATGTATGTGCTGGTGGAGCGCGGAAATGTGGTGCGTTACTTCATGAAAGATGACGCGGTTCAGGGAAATTCCGCGGAGCTTGCGGGATTTCTGACAGAGAAATGTCATCTTCCGATGGAACAGATCACAGTACGATAGGAGGTGCGGGATGGAACCGATATACGCAGTAAAATCTACATATGACGAAGATATGTTTTATCACCAGGTCGTGGCTTCCAAGCCGCGGATGATGCCGAAGGAGGGGAATGGGAAGAAGATCAAGTTCCAGCTTCCTGATTTCGGACTGAAAGATACTTTGATGGCGCTTCTTGTGGGCGCAGCTGTTTACATGGCGTTCGGACAGCTTGACCAGTCCACGAGGATCCTGCAGGCGGTGCTCTGTGGACTTGTGGCAGCTGTAGTACTTCGGCGAATGAATGAGAGACAGAACGGGGAGACTTCCGGAAAGAAGGCGAATTCCGTATCTGCCGATAAAAATCAGGCTCTGCAGCTTCTGGAGAGCTCTGGATTAAAGGGTGACCGATGCACCATGAATTTTTATGAGGACACCTTTACAGTGGAGCGGCCTGGCATCATCACAGAGTACCAGTACGAGGGAATCGCTTGGATCAAGGAGACCAGCAAGTATTATATGATCTTTTGGAACAGATCCCTTGCGATCCCGGTGGAGAAGGCGGGATTCTACCGCGGAAAGAAGGAGACATTCGGATCTTTCCTTGAAAAACGGTGCAATAAGGTGATCGAGAAGGTAAGAAACGTATAGACGGACGGAGGACCATTTCTATATGGAAGTCCATAGTTCCGAACGGTGGAGCTGTGTAAAATTAAATGGAGAGGATCTTTTGGGGATGAAAATAAAAAAAGAAGAGAAAATGCAGATCGAAAAGCTGCCGACATTGAAGTTAAAATATACGCTGGTCGTGCCGTTCATGGGAATCGTGGATGCGCTGACTATGGGGAGCTTCTTTATGAATCCGGCGGCAGATGGAAAACTGCTCATCAAGGCGTTCTATGTGATCTGCGGAATTGCGGGGATTTTATTTGCACTGTGGGGACTTTTGTGGAAGACTACGATTGACGGCAAGACGATCAAGGTAAACCCGGTAATAGGAAAGAAAAAGGTGGTCCCGTTTTCAGATTTGAAAAAAGCGGTTGTTTATAAGAAGAAAAAGACGGGATCTATCGTGAGTTATGAGCTGATCGATAAGAATAACCAGTCCATCGTTACGATCTATCCGCTTATGAAGGACAGCAGTACATTGATGGAGAGATTGAAACGCCTGAAATATCCGGTGGAGGAAGCGTAAGGCAGAATAAGAATATGCCGGCATAAATGCTGGTTTGTAACTGCTCTGAAGATCTACGCACCCGATACGCTGACCGTAAGAAAACATATGAAGGTACTGAATAATTACGCCGGGTTTGGGAAAGATGCCGGGAGAGTGAATACTCCGGGATATTTCTGTGCATAATGACCTCTGATGAAACAGGAAAAAGGAGGCCATTTTATGACAAAACTGGATTGTACCGTGACGACATGTGTCCATAATGCGGAGAAGTGCTGCTGCAAGAGCGGCATCCTTGTGGAGGGAGCGCAGGCGAAGAACTGCTGTGATACCTGCTGCGGAAGCTTTGAGGAGAACAGGGGCGGTCTTTTTAAGAATCTCTTTAAGACGCCGGAATCAAAGCTTGAGGTGGAATGTGATGTAGCGAACTGTCTCTACAATGATGACCATCAGTGCAGGGCAGAGCGGATCACGATCGCCGGGGACGGCGCCATGGCTGTCGGGCAGACGGAATGTGCAAGCTTTAGGGAGAAGTAGGAATAATGAAGGAACTGGCTGCGGAGAAAGCTGATGACAGCAGACTGACCGTTGCCGGTTCCTTTTTTACTTAGCAGGAAAGCCGCTGTTTTGCCTGAAAGAAAGGCACTATGGATTTGCGATATGCGTCTTTGCGAAGATAGATCCATGGGAGCAGTATGAAAGGACTGTGGAGAATACCGGGCAGAATCATGGAAGGTGCACTTGAACCGAAAAAAGTATTGGAAATTCCGGGAAAAGTGATTGACAAAACGATAGCGGTATAGTAAAATAACAAAAGTTGTGAGAACAACTGACAGGAAAGCAGGTATCCGCCTCACCCTGGCACGAGTAAGTGACCCGGGTTCATAGACATCGGTTTTTATCATGCAGCAGCATGCCAAACCAATGCAGTTACGAGCGGATAGTTACCTATCTGCTTTTTCTTTTCTATCGACATATGTAGAGTATGAGAGTTGGAGGTGTACGGCTATTAGCGAGTTAATGATTAACGAGCAGATCCGTGATAAGGAAGTTCGTTTAATTGGAGAAAATGGTGAGCAGCTTGGAATCATGTCTGCAAAAGACGCTTACAAAATGGCGAGAGATGCAGAACTGGATCTTGTAAAGATTGCTCCGGCAGCGAAGCCGCCGGTATGTAAGATCATTGATTACGGTAAATACAAGTATGAGATGATCCGTAAGGAGAAGGAAGCAAAAAAGAAGCAGAAAACGATCGAGGTGAAAGAAGTGCGTCTTTCCCCGAATATCGATACAAACGATCTTAACACAAAGATCGGATCTGCGAGAAAGTTCATCGAAAAAGGCAACAAGGTAAAAGTAACGCTTCGTTTCCGCGGTCGTGAGATGGCTCATATGAACCAGACAAAGTATATTCTGGATGATTTCGCTGAGAAACTTTCCGATATCGCTGTTGTCGATAAGCCTTCCAAGGTAGAGGGAAGAAGCCTGGTAATGTTTTTAACTGCAAAACGATAAGGGAACAATTTTAAGGAGGAAACAACAATGCCTAAAATGAAAACAAGCAGAGCAGCTGCAAAACGTTTCAAAAAGACCGGAACTGGTCAGTTAGTGAGAAATAAAGCTTATAAGTCCCATATCTTAACTAAGAAATCCACAAAGCGTAAGAGAAATCTTAGAAAAGACATCGTTACTGATGCTACAAACAGCAAGGTAATGAAGAAGATTTTACCGTATTTATAATTTGTTTCGGAATTAAGATTAAGGAGGAAATTAAGCAATGGCAAGAATTAAAGGTGGCTTAAATGCCAAGAAGAGACATAACAGAGTGCTCAAGTTAGCCAAAGGTTACAGAGGAGCTCGTTCCAAACAGTATAGAGTAGCAAAGCAGTCCGTAATGAGAGCTTTAACAAGCTCCTACGCTGGCAGAAAAGAGAGAAAGAGACAGTTCAGACAGCTCTGGATCGCTCGTATCAACGCTGCTGCTAGAATCAACGGTCTTTCTTACAGCAAGTTCATGTACGGCTTAAAGCAGGCTGGTGTTGTTATGAACCGTAAGGTATTATCCGATATGGCTATCAACGACGCAGAGGGCTTTGCAAAGCTTGCTGAGTTAGCAAAAACAAAACTGGCTTAATTTGCTGGTGAAATAGAGAAAACCTTCCTGATGGAGTGATCTGTCGGGGAGGTTTTTTACGTTCATGGGAGGATGGTGGCGGAGCGCTGATCTGAGGGAAGGGTGTGCGTTGGCTCATAGTGGCGGGAGGTGCGCGCCGGAGAGGCTCCGGGCCTGGACACTTCGGGATTCCGGGAGGGTTCCTCTAAGCCCACAGAAGAATGCTAAGGACGGAGAGCCACGGACACAACTCGCTGCGCTCAGACAAGTGTCCGCAGCTCTCCAACGCATTCTCCTGCAGGCTAAGAGGAAGCCAGCTCCCGGGATCAGGCGGTCCAGACCCGGAGCCTCGCCGACGCTGGGAACTGGCGGAGGGGACGCCGGCGCTGCGCTGGCGGTGAATATGTAACACCCATTGTTCGGCAGGGGGTAGAATTGTTTATAAACGAAAAAGGCTTAAGTCTTTCGACTTAAGCCTTCGTGCAGAAGAAGGGACTTGAACCCTCATGATATTACTATCACACGGACCTGAACCGTGCGCGTCTGCCAATTCCGCCACTTCTGCATCTCGTCAGATGACGTATCTCATTGACAAAACATATTATAGTATAAGGCGTGGGATTTGTCAAGAGTTTTTTAAATATTGCTAAAAAAACATTTTTTTTAAAAAATTCAAAAAAGTACTTGTCAAACAGAAAGAACTATGGTATATTAATATGCGTCGGTGAGAGATACAAAATCTTGAAACACCCGATACGCGGAAGTGTCGGAACTGGCAGACGAGCAAGACTAAGGATCTTGTGGTGGTTACATCGTGTGGGTTCAAGTCCCATCTTCCGCACGAAAGACTCAAGTCGAAAGACTTGAGTCTTTTTGCGTTATAGAGAAAATAGCGATAGATGTGGAGAGCCTGGTGATTGAGGTGATGGTACTGGAATTGTCAAATTAATGTATGAATGCGTATTTTGAGGAAAATGCCACGCAAAGTGTAACATGGAGAGAAGGAAGCGCGGTTGCGATGAGCACCAGAGGGAAGCGCTATATTCGGCATTTGTGGGAAGAGCAGGAGAAAAGGCGATGGAAATTTAAGATAGATGATATTTCTGAAGGATGACTGCAGAAGATGTTTTGTGAGATATAGCCGTAGAGATCATTGCATGATATCTTTGGGATGGGTCTTACTGTGGAGATGATCTCTTTAGCGGATTTCGGTTATGCCATGGGATAGAATATAGTACAAATTGAGTGAAAAAAATATGTTATTAAAAAAATAAAAAAATTTAAAAAAGTACTTGCCAAACAGAAAGAACTATGGTATATTAATATGCGTCGGTGAGGGATACAAAATCTTGAAACACCCGATACGCGGAAGTGTCGGAACTGGCAGACG
>ERZ791920.1524-NODE-1524-length-11125-cov-12.134417_pt1 | contig 11125 bp, 13 predicted proteins | sample MGYA00510136_ERZ791920 | MGnify/ENA primary metagenome ERZ791920 (study PRJEB30046, sample SAMN00792066) | human gut metagenome | study: EMG produced TPA metagenomics assembly of the A metagenome-wide association study of gut microbiota in type 2...
ACAACAAGAACAAGAGAACATCAATCTTCAAGGCGTTGGCACTCTGCCTGTTCGCGGCCGTGTCGCTCACGCTCGTGTCGTGTGACGACGACATGGACATCCAGCACTCCTATCCCTTCACGGTGGAAACCATGCCCGTGCCGAACAAGGTGACGAAGGGGCAGACGGTTGAAATCCGCTGTGAGTTTAAAAAAACGGGCGATTACGCCAACACCCTCTATACCATCCGATATTTCCAGTACGAGGGAGAAGGCACGCTGAAAATGGACAACGGAATCACGTTCCTGCCCAACGACCGCTACCTGCTCGAAAACGAGAAGTTCCGGCTGTACTATACGGCAGAAGGTGAAGAAGCACACAACTTCATCGTGGTCGTGGAGGACAACTTCGGCAATTCCTACGAGCTGGAGTTTGACTTCAACAACCGAAATGTGAAGGATGAGGGGATTGTTTCGGTTGTCCCCATCGGCAACTTCAAGCCTCTGTTAAGATGATGCGTGTATTCATGGTTATCTTCTGTTCCCTTATGGCGATCTGTTCCGTGTCCGCACGGGACAGCCGCCGTGGAGGAACAGAAGGGCAGGCGGCAATCTACCGTCTGCCACTATTCGAAAGGGCTGTGCGATGTACCAAATACTTTGAGGGGTGGCACTCGGAAAAGCACTATCCGTATGTAGGGTATGGGCATAAGTTGTTACCGGGCGAAAGGTATTCGGCATGTACCATGACGAAGCGGCAGGCAGACGTTCTCCTGCGGAAAGACCTGCGGAAGTTCTGTGCGATGTTCCGGCAGTTTGGAAAGGATTCGCTTCTGCTTGCCACGCTTGCCTACAATGTCGGTTATGTAAGCGAATATATTATGTAAATAAAGAAAATATAAATCATTGATTAACAAATAGTATATTCATTTTTCACAGGATTACTTTTTACATAATATTCCTAACTTATTAGGTAAAATCATAGCATTATTTCCTAATAAGAGATATATTGAAGCTCCATCAAATCAAATAGATGGAGTTTCAATTAATATCAAACAATAAATAATGTTTTATGGAAGAAAGTAATTTTTATGATTTAAGGAAACAAGTTGTCCAGCAACTGCGTGAAAGGCATTATGCACCTTTAACTATTTGTGCATTTAAGAGTAGTTATAATAAACTGGAATGTTATATGCTGGAAAATAAAATTGAAATCTATTCTGCTCGTGTAGGAGAAGATTTTTTGAAAACTCGTCACAAAGGTATGGCATACGCCCAACTGTCTGATTTTGAGAAGAACATGGTTAGACATATAAAAATAATGAATGAAGTTCTGCATACAGGAATTATCATTGGAAAACCAACTCCGCGAAGTCCCATGTTTGAATTCAAAGGAGATTTAGGCATACAATTCAATGAATTTATTTGTCATGAAAGGAGAATTAAAAGCCCTCTAACAGTGAGCAAACATCACTTGTATTTGAGAGACTTGTATGATTTTCTAAAAGAAAACAACAAACTGGTTAAAGAGTTTGGTATTCCCGATTGCTTGTTATTTTTACGTGAATTGAAGCGAAAGAAACGTCCTTGGCATCACGTCGTCTCTTCTGTAAGAGCCTTTGTCAGATACTCTTGTGAGCGTAATTTATTAGCAGATTGCAATTTTTCCCGCTGGGATAGGATTTTATGCCTTCATCGTCCCAAAAATCCTCAATTACCATCATATTATAGCAGGGAGGAAATAAAAAAAATGCTGGACGCAATAGACAGATCTTGTCCTAAAGGAAAACGCGACTATGCAATGCTTCTACTTGCAGCACGTTATGGACTCCGCGCTTCGGATATAGTAGGAATTACATATGCCAATTTTGAATGGGAGTTCAATCGTTTGTCCCTTGTGCAGGCAAAGACGGGGAAGCCTGTTTCATTTCCATTATCAGAGGAAATAGGAAGTGCTATTATTGATTATATCAAGTTCGGAAGACCTGATATTGACAGTCCGCATGTTTTTTTGGAACATATGGCTCCATATCAAAGGATTTCCCCCCAGGCATTGAGCAGGATTGTCTCAGAGTGGATGTTGGCTGCCAGGATAGATATATCAACACGTAAACATGGTCCTCATTCTTTACGTCATAGTCTTGCTATTAATTTGTTTGAGAATGGTGAATCCCCAAGCGTTATTTCTGAAATTCTCGGACATTCCAATTTATTAACCACCATGAGTTATGTAAAAGTTGATTTGAAGCATCTAAGACAATGCGCACTTGAAGTACCTCAAATTCCTGAAATATTTTACTTAGAAATATATGAGAAAGAGAACTGGTAAATTATATAGTGTATTCTCTGGGTTAATTACCCAATATATAGAATACAAGAATAATATAGGTTGCAAAACGACTGTAATGGAATGTTTGTTAAAGCGCTTTGACAAGTTTGCCAATGATAGAAACGAGAAGGTCCTTGGGATTTCCAAAGATTTGGCAGATGCTTGGTGCTGTAAATTCCCTGGAGAATCTGAAGATAACCGCTATTATAGGATTATCATTCTTCGAGGATTCTCTTCTTTCCTGCAAACAATTGGATATGATTCATATATTCCAATATTACCCAAACATCAATCAAATTTTGTCCCCTACATTTACACACCTGACGAAATGGAAAGAATCTTCAAGGAGTGCGACAGAATAAATGCTTATCACCACGTAATCAATTCAGCTCGATTTTCCATACCATGCCTAATCCGTCTGCTGTACGGTACAGGAATCCGTATAGGTGAGGCTATAAAATTGAAACACTGTGATATTGATTTCAAAAATGAATGCTTATTACTTAGAGAATGTAAGAATGGGAAAGACAGATATGTCCCTCTTTCTCCTTCCTTAGCACTAATATGCCGTGATTATGTAACTAAAAAACAGAAATTTGGGCTTAGTATTAATCCAGAGAACTATTTTTTTGTAAAATGTAATGATACTTCAATTTCATCAAAAACTATTTCAAACATTTTCAATCATATTTTAGAACGTGCCGCCATCGTACGAAATGAAAATCGAAAAGGACCTCGTCTGCATGACCTTCGACATACATTCTGTGTAAATTCATTTGTGCAATTATGTGAATCAGGGAAAGATATACATAATGTGATGCTGATACTAATGACGTATATGGGACATCAATCCATTGCCGCTACAAATAAATATGTCAGAATAGTGGAGACCATGTTTCCTGAAATTGTAAGACAAGTAGATATGACTCACAATCATATTTTTCCAAACATGGATGAAATGACAGATTAATTATGTATTAAAATTTTAGTGTATGACAGATTTTGGAAAATATCTCACAGATTATTTAAACCGTTACCTCACAATGGAATGTGGCTGTTCCTATCAAACGGTAAAACAGTATAGTGCAACATTCATGCTTTTTATACAATACATGTATAAGATTGAATTAATAGCACCGGAAAAACTATTCCTCAAAGAAATTACAAAAGAAAGAGTTTTAGGATTTTTGCATTGGCTGGAAGAAACGAGAAAATGCTCAATATCAACAAGAAATAATCGTTTAAGTGCTCTACGGTCTTTTTTCAAATATCTTCAATATCGGGAAGTTAAGGGCATGGCTTATTGGCAAGCTATATTGAGTATCAAACAGAAAAGAACACCTTTTAAGGAAATGTCTTATCTGACTACGGAAGGAGTACAGGCATTACTTGAACAACCGGATTTATCAACTCGTAAAGGGCGTAGAGACTTTATTCTTATGGGGCTATTGTATGATAGCGGTGCAAGAGTTCAAGAGATTATAAACCTAACCCCAGAAAATATAAGATTAGGAGAAACTACTACTGTAAAATTACATGGGAAAGGCAATAAAATTAGAGTAGTTCCTCTTTCTACTAATCAAGTGAAAAATTTAAGGTTGTATATGGAAGAGAACAATCTTTTTGCTTCACAATATAGATGCCATCCGTTATTTCCTAATCCAAAAGGAGAAAGGTTGACGAGAATGGCCGTATTAGATATTGTGAAAAGACATGCTAAAAATGCGAGGAAACAATATTTGGAATTGATACCAAGTAATATATCCTGTCACACTTTCCGGCACTCCAAAGCCATGCATATGTTGGAAGCGGGTATAAATCTCGTCTATATTCGTGACTTTCTTGGACATGCTTCTACAACAACAACGGAAATATATGCTAGGGCAAGTGAAAAATTAAAAGAACAGGCATTGGAAAAACTGGCTCCTGGTATTATTCAGGAAAGTAAAACTGCATGGCAAAAAGATGGAGATTTAATGGAATTCTTAAAAGCTCTGCAAGTAAAATATAAATAAAATAACAAGTAGAGTGAAGAGTAGTAAATAGAAGAACCACTCTTCACTCATTTGAATACAATGCAAACATTCTTATTTACAATTACGTAATAATCAGTTATCTAGCAACATCTTCTATGCGCGTTTGTTTGCATAACCATCTTATGTAGATTTATATAATCTTTCTTTTTTACGATATATTGGAATTATTCTATGCAAATCCAAACTGCTATTGAAATCTTCTGGTTCAGGCACAGTTGTTATTTTCGTGGAATAAGGCTACAATTTATTCGGAAAAGAGCGTTTTGAAAAATAAAAATCAGTAATTTTGCTTTCGGTTAAGTTTGCAGCAAAATATTTCCCCACTCATATTTTTATATTAGTAGGCTACAAATTATTAAGCGAGCGACACTATGTGACAAGTTTATATAAAATATCGATATGTTAATAAAATCAGTAACACTTAAAAACTTTCGTGGCTATAGAAGTGAGACTACAGTTCTTTTCTCCAATCTAACAACTTTTGTTGGTCGTAACGATATTGGAAAATCTACAATTCTGGAAGCCTTAGACATTTTCTTTAATGAAGGAAAGGGATGTATTTCCCTAGATAAGGAAGATATAAATAAACGTGCTTCTAGTGAAGGTGACGATGAAATAATAATTGCTGTAGAATTTTTCAAATTACCAGATAGTTTAGTTATAGATGATAGCAATAGAACTACACTTGCAGCTGAATATCTTTTAACAGAATCTAATACTCTAAAAATAGTGAAAAGGTATCCAAAAGCTGGAAGGGAAAAAGTTTATATTCGAGCTAAACATCCGACCAATGCAGTTTGTTGCGATTTGTTAAGCAAGAAAATTACTGATCTTAAAACAATATTAAATCGAGAGAACATAGAATGTGAAGATCAGACTAGAAAGGCTGTAATACGCACAGCAATATGGAACCATTTTGCAGATAATCTCAATTTAGAAGAAAAGGAAATTGATGTAACGAAAGAAGACGGAAAGACGATTTGGGAAAGTTTGAAGAAGTTTCTTCCTGTATATTCACTCTTTCAAGCTGATCGTAGTAATAATGACCATGATAAAGAAATACAGGATCCTTTAAAAGAGGCTGTAAAATCGATACTAAAAGAGGAAAATGTAGCCCAAATGTGTCAGCAAATAGCAGAACATGTTACAACTAAACTACAAGAAGTCTCAAATCATACGTTAGATAAAATACGAGAAATGAATCCAGAGCTAGCAAATAGTCTTAGCCCTAATATACCGTCTTTCACTGATTTAAAATGGTCTGATTTATTCAAAAATGTATCTATTGCAGGAGATAATGACATTCCTATCAATAAGCGTGGTAGCGGTGTAAAACGTTTAATACTTTTGAACTTTTTTAGAGCTGAAGCCGAAAGAATGCAAAGTAATACAGAATCAGATGGTCTAATATACGCTATTGAAGAACCTGAAACTTCTCAGCATGTTGCACACCAAAAGATTCTGATGAAAGCTTTAATAGATTTAGCCAACAATGAGAATGTACAAGTTGTATTGACAACCCATAGTTCTTATGTTGTAAAACAACTAAAGTTTGATAACATTCGATTGGTAAAAGAAAAAGAAGAAGACAGAGAGGAAAGAGTAGTTCAGGCTATTGAACCATCTCAGTTGCCATATCCGTCTTTAAATGAAATAAATTTCACGTCTTTTGGAGAAGTGACAGAAGAGTATCATGATGAGCTATATAGTTATCTTTATTCGAACAAAACAGATGGAATAAAATGGATTGAAGAATATAAAAATGGCAAAACAACAGTCGACTATATTAGGGAGTTACCAAATGGTACAACTAAGACAGAGCAAAAAACTTTAACAGAAAAAATTCGCCATCAGATTCATCATCCAGAGAATTGTCATAATGAGCCTTATACAGAAACTGAAATTCGCCAGTCAATTGAAGATATGAGAGCCTTTATTATGAGGAAATGAGTATAAATGGCAGCTCTTTTACATCTCGCTGCCGAAGATGTGCATTTATCGTCTCGGACGACGACGACAATACGGTGAAACGTATTCCCACTTCCCATAGCGAAACCGATAATAATCGGACACAGATACTGGTTTGTAAATGCAATTGCACATTATCCGCATATCAAACACCTCCTTTCATTTATTTAACCTTATAAATAAAGATAGGATCTGTGTCTGCTATTTGGAATATGCTGTGCAAATGTACAATAAATGTTTATGATAAACAAGTCAGATAAAATCTTTCGACTTTGCACCATTGAATTAATATATTCAATACCTTTATGTTGTGGATGATTTAAAATGTTTTCTCTTTAATGATTTTATCCTATGTAACAATTATGTAAAGAAAATAACAGCTATTATAAATTACAATATTGATATATAGGCACTTACATACAATGGTTTTACATAATAAAATCGCTTACATAACCGACATTATGTAAAAGCTTACATAATGTGGGTCCGTATCGGCTTTTGGGAAGCGGGAAGATACCCAAAAGCACACTGATTCGGAAGCTGGAGGCGGGTGACAGAAACATCTACCGTGAGTATATCGCTTTCTGTAACTATAAAGGGAAACGGCATGCCATGCTGCTCAAGCGGAGAAAGGCGGAGTTCGCATTGCTGTATATCAAATAATTAAAAGAAAGAGGATATTTCTTTATAGACTTATCCTCTTTCTTTTAATTTGTGGACGGGGAGGGAGTCGAACCCTCATGGCGAAGCTATTGATTTCGGCATCTGTTTTTACCACGCATTCTTTTTTGAGCATTAACCGCCCAGTTCGCCAAATGCCCACCGTTCTAAAAAGTTACCTAATGTCTTCATATCGTTCAGAGATTTAGTGAAATTAAACAAGTTAATACATCCAAGAGCAAACTGGTAAAAGGTCGGCAATGGACACCCGAAGAAATGAGTGGATATTAAACATACTCCTACGTTCAATCTTTTAACTGAATACAAAAGTACACAAAAAATCGCTATTGAGCGAAAAAACAGCGGTTTCTTTGCTACTTTCTTACCCGCCATCATGCTCATGAAAGAAAGTAGGCGGCTTTCGCCGCCCACCTCTCAAAATCGTGTGTAAAGTCCCGTCACCATTGTGAACATTTCTTCCAGCATATCGCAATATATGCCCTCATGCGTTTCGATGTCCTTTGTCCTACACTCAAATGTCTTTTTGCTGAAGGTCTTACGGTAGAAACGCATATTGTAGAGGTCTGCCCCTCCGTCATAGATGATGTCAAGGCGGTTGGCACTCGTCTTGTTCCTTGCAAGGCTCATTCGTAAGCCGTTGCCCATATTCACGAAGTCACGGCTTCCCGTCATTACGGCAAATCGTCTGCCGCCTATCTGCTCATATATCGTTTTTGCTATCATATTCCGTTGTTCTTTAGGGGTTATGTTTGGGCGGTGCGGACACCGCCCAAACGCTCAAAACACTGTTTTCTCTGCTATGGGTGTGTTTCTTTCCAGCCACACTTTCACGCACTCTATGTTGTACTCGCTCGTTATGACTGCCGTATGGGTGTCAATGGCGGTAAACCGACTGCTCTCATAGTCCTCTATCCACCCTTTGAGGGTATCAACTCCCCACGCTTCGGCATCGTCAAAGATGCCGTCCAATTCCGTGATAGGCTTGTAGAATTTGACTATCAGCGTTTGATAGGTTGCGCTCATTGTTTGCCTTCCTTTCCTTCCTTTGCAGTCAGCCACTTCTCCCTTGCGGTTCGGCACTCGTCCAATGTGGGTTTGACACAAGAGAATAGTTCTCCGTCCGTGTGGCGGTAGTCATATTGCACAAGTGTCCGCTTGTGTCTGCCGATACCTATTTGGAATTGTTCGTACTTCTCCGTTCCTGCTTCCGTGCAGGTACTTACTCCGTTAATGGTCATTCGCGTTGCCATAATCGTTTAGGGTTAAAATTCAACAATCAGTAGTCTATTCTCCATGTGCTTGCTCGTATCTGACACAAGCCGCTGTTTCAGCCAAAAGTGGTTGCGTCCGTAGCCATAGGCGAAGAACTTGTCCAAGTCCGTATTTTCGGACAACTGCCGTATGGCGGTCTTGAACTCGCTCCCGTTCCTTGCGAACACTGCCGTGTTCACAAGGCTGATGAGCAACATCGGGATTTGGTCGTCCCATACATTTACCACGCTTTCAATTCGTACTTCCATATTGTTCGGTGTTATAGGTTGATGTTATGCTACGTTCATCCGCTGTTGTATCAGTCCGGCATTGTCCTCCACAAGTCGGATGATGCGGTCGTGGTACTCGGTGTTGGAGTTGCACACCCCTCTGCTCTGTACCACTTTCAGCGTTTTCAGTGATACTTCTATCGTTTCTATTCGCTTGCCGTCAATGGTTGCGGAAAGGATAAGGGAGTCCACCTTGTTATGATAGCCACCCACGCAGTGGTGCATCAGTCGTCCTTCGGTTTCCATTTCCTCCACGCTCTCAATGACTTTGACAAAGATAAGATTGTCGGAGAATACAAGTCCGAAAAACATTCCTTTGGCTTTCAGATAGTTCTTCTCGTTCTCTATCATCTTCTGCCGTTCTGCTTCCGTCCTCTCTCGCTCTCTCTGTCGGTTGCGTTTGGCAAGCAACTGGTCGTGTTCAGCCTTGAGGTCTGTCGGGCAAACGTATTTCGGGCAGTTGGTGTCTTTCCCGAAGTGACGGAGAAAGTCTATTGTATCGCACCATAGTGAGCCATCGGGAATGGTATAGCCATTGCGGATGCAAATCTTGATGGAGTTCCAATATCTCTGCAAGTCCATAGTCCTTACAATGGAGTGACGTAGCATTTCCGTCTGTCCCGATTTCAATAGGGTTTCCTTTCGGCTGTCTGAAAGGATAGCGGTAAAGAAGTCGTATGGCAGGATGTTGTGGAAGTTCCCCTTATATCCGTTTCGTATGGCTTCGGGTATGACCTTTATGGTCGGGTAGGTGCAGATAGGGTCAATGTCGTATGCTCTGAACGTCTTGTTACTGCGGATTTCCATACTGCTACATTCATTCCATAGGTCGCAATAGAATAGGCTTTGACACCGCAACCTTGCCACGGTCTCTGTCTTGCCGTCGGGGGCAATCCACCGCTGGACTACCTCGTTGATGGAATACTTGGCAGGCTGGCACACCTTTCTTTCTGTGTGTACTGCGAAGAAACGGATAACTTGGAACTGCTTGCAGGTGGTGATGATGGAGAAGTATTCCATCTCCTTGAACACTCGCTTTCGTGTGTCAAGCACTTCAAGTCCTTTTCCGCAATGGGGGCAGGTGCAACCGCATACGCTCTCCGCAAGCGGATGTTCGCTTTTCCATCGGTGTCCGCACTCGGTGCAAGTGAGGATGCCGCCTTTCGTTCTGTGGGCATAGTGCTTGAAGCAATGCTCAAATGCGTATGCCGTCTGCTTCTCGGTCAGCTCGGGTAGTCTGCGGATTAACTTGGCTACCTCTTTCTGTATGCGTGTTTTCGGTTTCATAAGCCTAAATCAAATAATGAGGGTTCTTGAATGGGTTGGGCGGTCGCTTTGGTGGCGGTTCTCGGCTTGTTGCGGTTCTGTAATTTGCGGACTTCCTCCTCTTGGTATTGTCGGATAGCGTTCTGCCGTGCCTCCGCCTTTTCCTCTGCGGTGAGTTCCACAACGTGGTTCACGGCTACTTGGCATTGGATAGGCTTGCCCACCTCTATCTCGTTCTCGTCATAGTAGTGTACGGCTTGTCCGTAAATCTCTCCGTCCGTGAAGCCATTGCAACTGCTTTTCTGCACATAGTTCAGAATGTAGGTCACGCAATCGTCTATGTTCTTGGCAGGGTTGCGGTAGTTCTTCGCAAAGAGTGCGTCTTCTTCCGCACGTTGCTCCAAGTACATCTGTATCGTTCTCTTGAAATGGTCTGTTCCTTTCATATCGCTGTTGTTTTTAGATGGTCTGTTTCAGTATCTCTCTCCAATAGGTCGGCTCTACCTCACTCAATAGGAAGTCCATAAAGTCTTTCCGTGTGTCCTTGTTCAGTTCGTGGTAGAGTTCACGGAATACGGATATATTGCCGTTGATGTAGGTTTCCACCATATACTCGAAGATGTTGTCCACCTCGTAGTATCTGCATTGCTGCGCTGCCGTCTTGTTGCTTCTCTTTGCCATATCGGTAGGTGTTAAAGGGTGAACAACCAAAGGATGAAACCGAAGAAGGCGATGATGGATAGGATTGCCACGATGATGCCTATCGCCACTCGGAACACTCCGTTTACTATCTCTCTGATGATGCCCCAAAGGATGCCGAACATCCCGAAGGCGGTGCGCACGATGAGGGAGCATATCGCGAACCCTATGTATTGCGCCATTTGTCTGAAGTCCATTGCTGCTGTCATAATGTTTCTTTTTGAAGTTCCACAATTCGGTCTATCCTGCCGTACAGAAGTCTGCGAAGTCCTGTCTTGTCTGTTGCCTTGTATTCCGTCCATTGTCCGTATTGGCTTACGAGGTAGGTGCGGAGAACATCGGAGAAGTCAAACCTCCAGCCTTGCAGGGGGACTGCGTTCTTGAAGTAGGTGTTGCTGTTCACCTTTTCTGTGAGCCAATCCTTTTCCTCTCGGTTCATCTGTCTTCCGTTGTTCAGTTTCTCACGGAGATTGTAAACCTTACTGCCTTTCAGTGCTTCCAATGTCGGCACTTCCCAAGCCACGAATTTTGTTGCCATTGCTATTCTCATATCCGTTTTGTTTTTGATTTTTATTTTTAATGCGGATTCAAGAGCTGAGGGAGTTGAGTTTCAAACTATCTTATCTG
>ERZ791920.1529-NODE-1529-length-11034-cov-3.210766_pt1 | contig 11034 bp, 11 predicted proteins | sample MGYA00510136_ERZ791920 | MGnify/ENA primary metagenome ERZ791920 (study PRJEB30046, sample SAMN00792066) | human gut metagenome | study: EMG produced TPA metagenomics assembly of the A metagenome-wide association study of gut microbiota in type 2...
TCTTACTTTAGATATTTATTTCTTCCTTATATGATTGGGGTCCACATTTCGAAGGGGGACTATTTTATTCGGATAGAGATCTTAAAAGTGCGCTCTCTTTATAACTTTTCAATTTGAAAGATTGCTTTCACTTACTCCACCCATAAACTATAGACAAGAATTTGTTGGCAGATGGAAAACAGACCCGAGTGCGAAAAGTAGAGGCCAAACTCATTGCTTTTCTTTCTCGGGTCTGTTCGTTTTCTTATTTAATAGATATTGTGTATCTGAATGCACTGTTCCATAAACTGTGGCTCTTCGACCATAACATAGTCAAAGAATGCATGGATTGCGCAAAGCCGTTGGTTACATGTGGAAGGCGAAGATTTTCGGATGTTCCTAAGCCACAAAATAAAGTCCTCAATACATTTTCTATCTAGCTGAGTCATTGGTAATTTTGCAATATTGAACCCCTGTATATCGCGACAAAATATCAGCAGCAATTTAAATGTGTCTCGGTAGGAACAGATTGTGTTGCTGCTCAAGTTTCGCTGTGCAGGCAAATATTGTGTAAGATACTTCGACAAAAGTAGTGCGAAATCAAGCGACTTCATCTTGGCACCTCCATTGTTGGAATCAACTCACCGAATTGTTTTTCCAATTTTTGTGTAATATCCGGATACATTTGTGCAGTCAACTGGAGATATCGCTGCGTTCCGGATAGGTCGTTGTGTCCCAAATAAGTTGAAAGAACGGGAAGCCCTGCCGTCAAATCTTCGCCTGCAAGAACCCAGCTATTTAGGCAATGAACAGCAAATGTATGGCGCATATCATGTGGCCGAGGCCCTCTATCTGGCCCTCCGTAAGGAATCTCGGACATTCTTAAAAGTGTCCGGAATTGTGTGTGTATCCAAGAGGCTCCATACTGTTCTCCTTTACTGCGAGAACAGCAACTGGCAAAAAGGATTGCTTCATTTGAGGCAGGCGGAAACAATTCTAAATAGTTAGCCAGCGGAATTGCAACGGCATCCGTAAAAGGCACCAGACGGCTTTTGTGAAATTTTGTGTCACGAATTGCAAGAACTTTTTCGGTAAAGTCTACATCACAGACGCGCAGATTCAACAGTTCAGAGGTACGCAGTCCGCAATTAAACAGCATGCGGAACATTACTGGAATCTGGTACTTTTTTACCGGGTTTTGCGTGCATACAGGAAAATGGTCTGCAGAATCCAACATCTTTTCAATTTCAGTGTCAGTAAATATATAGGCCCTGAAATTGCGCACTTCTTTGGGCATAGACTTGGGCGGAATTTTGTATGCGGTAAAACCTTTTCGAATTACAAAATTCAAGAATCCATTTATTGCGCTGACATCTCGGAGTACAGTGTTTGCCTTTTGGTTTAAGCCCGTTCCAATATGCTCAAGGACGTACTCCTTAGAGAAAACAATTTTTCCATCTTCTGGTTCCTTGTAATCGCGCAGGAAACGCCGAATGCATCCTTCGTCGGTTTTTGACACAAACCCAAGCGCATGGCGCTCTGCCATATACTGTTCCAGTAGCATCTTAGCAGTCATGCAGAAGCCTCCCACTTTCCATAAGATAATGCGCATTTGCGCAGGGCGGGAAGATTTACTTTTGTGTAGCCTGTGGTTGTTTTGGGACTGGAATGGCCGAGAATATTAGAAATCGTCAACAGTGGTGTGCCGTCCATCAAGAGTGTACTTGCAAGGGTACGTCGCAGCGAATGGATCGCTTTTCGATTTTTTCTTGTCAGACCTGCGTATGTAATGTATTTCTTAAGCGCAGAAGATACGGCAGCGCTGGACTGGAATCCACCATAGGGATGAAGGTGCCGAATAAAGACATGCACTACGCTTGAAATCTAGTCGCAATAATTCCGAATTTGCTGTAGTGATTAATTCTGAGATAGGGATACTCTTTTGACTTGGCATAGTTGGCCTCCTTCATATCTGTGATAACCAAAGTATAAAGGAAAATTATGCACAGCGAAACACAAATTTAAAACGTATCTACATCATTTGCGAAAGGAGACTTTACATAATTGCTTACAACTCATAACGTACCCGGCCTGCTTTCTCATGACGGCGGACGGACGTTTGCGACGATCCTCCATACGCTGGACAGACTGGGGTATGGCGTGGAATGGCAGGTGCTCAACAGCAAAGATTTCGGCGTCCCCCAGTCCCGCCGTAGGGTGTATCTTGTTGGATATCTTGATGAGCGATGTAGAGGAAAAATACTTCCTTTCGCCGACACAACAGGAAATGCTCTTGCACAAATCCGACGAGGGGCCCAGGGAGAGCGAATCTATTCCCCCGGTGGAGTAAGCTGCACCCTGGCTGCACAAGCGGGAGGGTTCGGAGGGCGTACCGGTTTGTATGCCGTAGGATTGCCCATCAAAGAAGCAACCCGGAAAGGCTACAAGATGGCCTATGAAGGAGACAGCATCGACATCAGCTACTACAGCACCAACACCCGTCGCGGTCGGGTGGGACGCAAAATTGCCCACACCCTTACTACGAGATCAACGCAAGGTACCCCCTGCTTCGTGGACATGAACCGTGAACCGGTAATCACCGAAATTGCCAGATGCCTGACCGCAAAGCAGAATGGCGGGATTCACAATCACAAGAGGGAGGCTTCCGGGGTGCTGTACAATGGCCGAATCCGCCGCTTGACCCCACGGGAGTGCCTGCGATTGCAGGGCTGGACGGATGACCGCATCGACAAGGTGTTGGCCATTCAGAGTGACAATCAGGTATACAAACAGGCTGGGAACGGCGTGACGGTCAACGTGGTGGAAGCTATCGGGCGGCGGCTGGCAGCTCTGGATGCAGAACTTTACGGAGGTGAGGTGCCTGGCCCTTGATTTCAAGGATCAAAATTACGGCTGTGAAATCGAAATGACGGGACTGACCCGTGAACAGGCAGCAAGGGCTGTTGCAGCGCTGTTTGGAACTACGGCAAGAAGAACACGGGAATCTGTGACCTACGATCCTTGGGAAGTGCTCGATAACGACGGGAAAAAATGGCGCTTTGTTTACGACGGGAGCATTGTCGGCCGCGAAAACGAACCCGGAAGGAAGCTATGCTACCGCGCAGGAGATGGAGGAACAGGGCGTCCGGAAGGGGGAAACACTGCTGGAGGATGGCACGGCCTTTACTTTGGGGAAGGCCGGGAATGCTGTCCGAAAACCTCTTACCTGTGAGCGCAAACCGAACGGATGCCCGCCGCAAAACGAGGTGCATGACGAACCTTATCCCTTCGAGGGGATGCATTCACCAACTGTGATCTGCATCGTGCAACGCATCAGGGCGGGCACGCTCTGGATCGTGCGGGACAACGGGCCCAGACCGAAGGTGGCAGCACAGTAGGCGAGATTTACGCCGTATAGCAACACCAGCACAGCCAGCAATGACAGGGCAAACGAGCCTAGCTTTGCCAGCGCAGTGTGCAGACGTCCAGCGGGCAGACTGCGCACCAGCGAGAGCAGCCCGCTGTCCCGTTCCTGCCGGACAAGCAGCAGCGCCAGCACCAGTATAGACGCTAGCAAAATCAAATCGGTGAAGGTATAGGAAATGGCGGTGTACAGCCCTTTTTGCGGGTAATAATCAATGGCCGTTTCGTCCAAACCGGCGTATACTGCTGCCGTAACTTCAATGCTTTTTAGGTCGTACCCGGTCTCATCATTCTGGAAAATGGAGATACCCGACAATTGGTTTGCCTTGGTTTGTACGCTGTCCAGAAAATCAGTGTATCCGGCCACCGTGTCGTACTCATTGACCAGTTGGGTAAAAAGACGGTATTCTATGGTCAGGCTGTCGGTGTAGAGGGTGTAGCTCTTATTGCGGTATATCTGCTCATACTGGTCGAACAGTTCAGCATTTTCTTCCCGGTAATTTTGCTGGATGACGCTGTTGCCATACGCTGAATCCCGGAAGTAGTTTTCCAACCGTAACAGGGATTCGACTTCATCCAGTTTGCCGTGTAAAAAGTCGCCCTTGGCGCCCATATCCGAACCCAAGGCAGCCAAATCAGCCCCCACGGCGCGGTAGGCCGCGGCGGGGGGCTGGTTGGCGGTGGGACGGGCGCCCATCCAGAGTAATAACAGATTAGCGGCTGCCAGCACGGCCAGCAGCATGGGAAAGACGCGGTTACCCCAGACCTTACGCAGTTCGGCGGTGAGCAGGCTCATCTCCCGTCCCCCTCCCCGAATACCGCCAGATACACTTCCTCCAGACCCTGGCCGGGGGCATATTTTTCGATGAGTTCCGGCACCGGGGCGGCGTCCACGATCTTTCCGGCGCGCAGCAAAATCACTTCGCGGGCGACGGTCTCCACATCCGATACAACATGGGTAGCGACCAAAATAATGCGGTTTGTGGCCATCTCAGCCAGCAGTTCCCGCAGGCGGACACGCTCTTTGGGGTCTAGACCGGCGGTGGGCTCGTCCAAAATCAGCAGTTTGGGGTCGCCCAGCAGGGCGGATGCCAAGAGCAACCGCTGCTTCATGCCGCCCGAATAAGCCGACAATCGCTTGTCCAGCTCATTCGACAGGTTCACCGCCGCAGCCACACGGTCTACCTCGGCAGGAACGTTTTTACGGGGCAGCTCTTTGAGCGCGGCCATGTAGGCGAGGAACCGGCGGCCAGTGTAGCTGTCGTACAACCCCTGCTGCTGGGGCATATAGCCAAGGATGCGGCGAAACGCAATGCCCCGCGCGAGTTTGCCACACCAGAGAACCTCGCCTGAGTCTGCGGCCAGCGAGCCGGTGATGATGTTGATGAGTGTGCTTTTGCCTGCACCGTTGGGGCCTAAAAGACCATACAGACCTGGGCCGAGGGTGAGAGTTGCCCCGGCCAAGGCCTGCCTGAAGCGGCCGCTAATTTGTTTGCAAAAGAGAGAAGAAGAAATCAAATAGGATTTTTTTAAATCTCGGATGGTTAATAATGCACTTTGCATATTTTTCCCGTTATCATTGTGCGGGGGACGCGTTAGTAACCAAGCCATTCCAATAATCCTCTTGGGACATAAGTACATACTGCTTTTCACCTGTTGCTACATATTGACTGCTGGTATTTATGTCTGGAAGAGATTCCTCACCAGATATAACAAGATATTGATTATTCACACGAAAACGCATATCAATTCCTTGACGTTGCCCAGCATAACCTTTTTGGTTTAGCACAGCATCAATGGCGGCGTTGTGGGTGTTGATCAACAAGATCCGCTCACTCTGGTGATCCTTCATCTCCGATAAAAAAGCCTTGACCTCTGCCAGATTTCCCTGGTCAACAAGTTCCGACAGCGTTGAAAGTTGTGCACGGTAATCGTGGGTCATTTTCCTCTGCCCGGCGTATGCCTGACTCAGAGCCTCTATGTTTTCATCCTGCACGTGGGCACGTTCTGCTGCGGCCACTAACTTTTCCCTGTTGATGGCACTCTGCTCCAGGTGATCGAGCAGGAGAATGGCCACAACATCTACCACATTGAGGATCAGCAGGCAAATCTGCCATATTTGCTGCTCATGGGGAAATGTGTAGATCTGCCAAATGATAAGTAGCGTGCTTATTGGGAAAACGGCAGACAATGGCCCCCAGGCGCGAGCCTGTTTGCCAACAGATAATGGCTGATGATACTTTTGTATTAGCAGTGCAATGGAAAAAATAGCAAGAAGGCGAAGGATAAATGCCACTGAATAGAGGGGAATATTCCAGACGTATTCTTCGTATGTCAGATCTAGAAAGAATATACCCTGCATTTCAAGTTTTCTGGCTTGGCTGCCCTCGTGGGCGGTGGGCTGCTCGTCCAGCCCCAGCGCCGCGTGGCTCAAATGGGTCACGCGGGCAGATTGCTGCTTTTCTTCCAGTGCGCGGTTCACGGCAGATGCCCAGGCTTCCCGCCAATTCAGTAGCTGCTCCGGGCTGTTCCATCGCGCACACAGCGGGTTTTGCCACCCGAATTTCGCGGCTTCGAGCAGCGTTCCCACACCGGCTCGCGAGCGGCCTGTGTGAGCGTAAGTCGGCGGGTTCGCGCCTTGCGCTCCTGTACGCGGCTGCGTGCCTGTGCAGCTTCCAGCCTGTGCCGCGCCTGTATCATCTGGTGCACCATTGGGGATACTCGAACAGGGCGGCGGCACGCAAGTGCCGTAAGGAACGCCACAGTGCGGCGTTCCTTAGCCCGCGGGAGAGTCCCCGGGAATGTGGCGGGTGTGGAAAGGCGAGGCGATGGGGAGAGGCAGGGCCTTGAAATAAAAAAGTGCAAGTTTGCAAGAGTGTTTATGGCAACAATAAGTTTGATGGTAGTTTGTTGCGAAATTTTTAGAATAGAGGAAAATTGGGGTAAACGGCGGGGTGAGGGCACTCCGCCTTACGGACGGGGCAGGGTTCGTTGCGGATTTTTGATGTGCGGTACAGCAGGCCGTGGCGTGGTCGGGTGACCACGCTCTACAGGGAGTTTTAATGTTGGCGGCCAATTATAAAATGATTTGTAGGGAACGGTTTTGGCCCTTCCGAAACCTATAAATAATATTCCACAAGGGAGATTCGTCCAAATGCTCCGGAACGGTCAAGACCGTTCCCTACGGATGTGGAAAAGTAGCGGCAGAATTTTAAGCGAATACACAAAGCGGGTGCTCAGGCGGGCCGATGGTGAGCATCGGCCACTACAAATGGAGCACGCGTCGTGGTATATGGCAATAGTTTGCAGCAGCGCGTTATACGAACTCAACAATAAGTGAGTGTGGGTACCGACAATCTATCCCCAAACCTCCCGCAGCGCCGCAATCTCCTGTTCCGCCAGGGTGGGGTAGAGGGTGTTGGCAAAAAGAAAAGCATAGCGGTAGAGGGCAGCGCCGCTGGCACCAAGGGAGCGCAGCGTGGTGGCTTGGGTGGCGAGGGCATGGCCGGTGCACCACTCGGTGCCGGGACCGGAGGTATCGCCCTCGTCGCCGTCACCGATACGGTAAGCACCAAGGCCGAATGCCAGTTGAACGGATTCTGTGCGCGGCAGCGAAAGCCACTCGGCGGCAAGGCGGCCAAGTGACAGGGCATCGGAACCATTTTTGCGGTAGTTCAGGCCCCAGTACAGCTGCGGGATCAGATAATCACAATAGCCTGGCTTGGCCAGCCAGAGCGCGGCATCGCTGCATTGGCCGTCGCGGCAGCCGCTCAGTGTGCCCTGCGGTGAAACCCCAAACCGCACATTGAACGCATGGGCGGCGGCATAACAGGCCCGCATTAGATCGTTTACATTTTGCCGCCGCCAATCGGCCAGCGAGATGGTGCTGCCGCTTGCGGCATAACTGTCGGCATCAAAATCCGGGGCAGTAGTGGGGTAAAAGTAATCATCAAAATGAATGCCGTCAATGGCATAATTGGTACATAGCTCACGGATGGAATCGGCCAGATACTGCTGGACTTTGATGCTGGCGGGGTCCAGATACAGGCCGGTTGCAGTGTGCTTGACCCAGTTGGGATGCAGCAGAGCAGGGCTTTGCGCGCAGAGCTCAGCCGGGGTTCCGTTGGCCTGCAGGCGGTAGGGGTTGATCCAGGCTTCCAGCGTAAGGCCCTGGGCATGGGCGGTTTCTACCAGCACGGCAAGCGGGTCAAAACCGGGGTCCTGCCCTTGGATGCCGGTGCAAAGGTGGCTGAACGGAAAATACCGGCTGGGGTACAGGGCATCTCCAAAGGGCCGCACATGGGCAAAAACGGTGTTTGCCCCAAGGGAGGCAATGTTCTGCATGATGGCGGCGGCATCGGCACGGAAAGCGGATTCACTGCTGAAATCGGTATGCTGCCATTCCAGAAAGCTGACCCAGACGGCGCGAATCTCCTGCGCGGCAGCAGGGGACGGAGCGGGTGCAGCGGAAAGCACCGGGCTTGCGGATGGCTGCGGCGTGGTAGACGGCCCCAATACGGCGGGCATTATGAAAAGAAATGACATAAGGAAAAACACCCCCAAGGTTGATAAGAATATGCGCATGATACCACCCCTTTGCCGGTTTGCATACACCCCAGCATATGCGCCGAAAACGAAAATAAGTGTTGGCAAGCGGGTAAAATTGTGATATACTAAACAGGTATCTGACATCATGAGGGCCATTAGCTCAGTTGGTCAGAGCTGGCGGCTCATAACCGCTTGGTCCCGGGTTCAAGTCCTGGATGGCCCACCACAAAGCACGAAGGTTTCGGCCTTCGTGCTTCTTTTTTTGCTCATTCGTACAGTTCCTTGCTCATCTGGTTGCGAATCTCATCACGCCGCCTATCGTAGACCTGCGTGTAGATCGCAAGGGTCGTGCTGGGCTGCGCGTGTCCGGCTTCTGCCAGCTTGCATCTATCAGCTTTTTTCTGGATTTCCACTGTCCGTGATATGATGCTTGCGACTGTGATGACATTGCCTTAGCGTAACCGCAGTATCAATCATTTTTTGCCATTTTTCGCATTGCAATCAAAGCTGCCAACATAATTAAAGGAAATGTGCATCCCGTCAACAAACCTACCTGAAGATTATCTCCTGCCTGCTGTGAAAAATATCCTACCATGCTCGGACCAAAAGCACCACCCATATCTCCAGCTACAGCCAACAGTGCAAACAAGGCTGTACCTCCTTTTGGAATCCTCGGAACAGTAATGCTGATACTTCCGGGCCACATAATACCAACTGAGAAGCCACATAGGATACATCCAATCAACCCCAAAATCGGCATTGCAGATAGACCAGCCAAAAGATAGCTCAATACACAAAGAACTCCCGATACCAGCATAAACTTTGTCAAATCTATCTTTTCACCAAATTTGCCGTACAGCACACGGGCAATGCCCATTGTGATTGCAAACAAGCACGGACCCGCCAAATCGCCAACGGATTTGGTTAATCCTAATGCGGATTCTGCAAAAGCTGATGCCCACTGCGCCATTGCCATTTCAGAAGCTCCAGCGCAAATCATTAGGATAATTGCAACTCCAAAAATAGGCATCTTCAGCAATTGACGCAACGACATTCTCTGACCGTCCTCTACCAAATGCTCAATAGGGCAGGTGGCAAAATTGTAAATATTGTACAAAGGAATCATTGCCCACAAATAGGCTAAAATCCTCCATTTGTCAATACCAAAAACGGAAAAGAAAATTGTAGAAAGTAAAATCACGCCCACACTGCCCCAGCAGTAAAAGGAATGAAGTAGGCTCATCACTTTTTCCTTATGGTCAAAGGGACAGGCTTCCACAATAGGGCTGCACAACACCTCAACAAGACCACTTCCGAGTGCATAAAAAAACACTCCGATCAGTATTCCGACATATGGAGATATTATATTGGGCAAAACCGCAAGTCCGATCAACCCCAGACCTGCAAACAGCTGAGAAGCCACGATGGATTTTCGGTATCCAATAGAATCCACATATTTTGCACAAATTAAATCTACGCTTAATTGTGTTACATAGAATACTGCGGGAATTAAGGCAATCTGTCCCAGTGAGATGTTGAAATCTGAATGAAACGCCCAAAAAAGCAATGGTGCAAAATTAGCTGCGATTGCCTGTGTGATAAGTCCGAGATAACAGGCTCTTAATGTTTTTTTATAGTTCTTCATAGCACAAAGCCCTCCTTTCAAACTACATCGAATGATATCATGCTTTTGTTTGGACAGCAATGGACTTTACCACGTTTTTATTGTATAATATCACAATACAAAGGAGGGGGGCATCATTGGCAGACACCAGCGAATTAAAAATCATTACAGATGAAACTCTCATGGAAAAAAGAACCCACGGACAATCGGTATTTCCGTTTCAATACTATCTAGAAGATATCTGGGACTTCGACTTCCATACAATCGGTTGGCATTGGCATCAGGAAATTGAATTTATATATGTGCAAAGCGGTGAAGTGCAATGTTATATCGGAAAAGATAATTTCTCGTTACCAGCAGGCAGTGGTTTATTTATCAACACGAAAATCATTCATCAATTAACAGCAAAACAAACCACATTGATTCCAAATATTGTTTTTTCCCCTTTGCTGTTGGCTTCAGAGGAGAGTTTGATATACCAGCAATATATTAAGCCAGTGCTTACTTCAGATATTGACTTTTTGGTTTTTGAGCCGTATACCCTGTGGCATAAAGAGATACTTTCTTTACTAAATCAGATATTTGAGACGCAGAAACAAGCAAATTTTAGGGAGCTGACAACCATGCGATTGTTGGCAACCATTTGGGAGTTGCTGTACGGAAATATGGAATCCATGTTTCTACAAAGACAAACCGTTAAAAGAAACAGCGATACGTCTCGCCTTCAAATGATGATGAGTTTTATTCATAGTCATTATGCCGACCAGATCCAACTTGATGACATCGCAGATTTTGCCCATGTAAGTAAGAACACTTGTATGCAAATATTCAAGAATGGTATCCGTCAATCTCCTATTTCTTATTTGATACAATACAGGCTGAAAAAAGCCGCAAAACTACTGGCAGCAACGGAAATGAAGGTTATAACCATATCAGAACAATGCGGCTTTCACGATGCGCCTTATTTTTGCCGTAAATTTAAAGAGGTTTACGGGATTTCTCCTATTGAATACAGAAAAAACAACCTCTAAATTTACATATCAACAGCAAGTTTTATCGCTCCCCCAATTATGCTTGTCATACTCATTCTGCGATACTGTTATGAATAAACCATCACATGCAAATCAATTTCTTCTGCCCGGTTATGGATGTTATTATATCGTTGTACCCATTCCATTTGACAGGTACACTTTAATTCCGCTGTCGCGCCCTCGGTAGCTTTCATCTGTTCCATGATAGGAGAACAGCTCGCCCGACTGCCCGTAGAAGTAGTCCAGCGTCATTTGGTGTGACCTCGGATTTTCAACTGTGAGTGCTTGTTCATGTGGAAAACCTCCCTTCCGATTTTTACAAAAGAAAAAGCTCACCTCCTTTTTTTGAAAGTGAGCCATGTAAAAGCAAAATAGTAACAGTAAGTGTCGAGTTTCGTACCCAAAAATTCTTGGGTACGGTTCTGGGTA
>ERZ791920.1530-NODE-1530-length-11029-cov-3.008019_pt1 | contig 11029 bp, 9 predicted proteins | sample MGYA00510136_ERZ791920 | MGnify/ENA primary metagenome ERZ791920 (study PRJEB30046, sample SAMN00792066) | human gut metagenome | study: EMG produced TPA metagenomics assembly of the A metagenome-wide association study of gut microbiota in type 2...
GGGCCGACCAATTCCAGACCGGGGCCGATGTTGTTCAGGCAGGATGCCACCGCGGTAAAAGTAGTAACCAGGTCAAACTGGTTGATGGCCACCACCATGGTGGACAGCACAAAAATGATCAGGTAGAGGTTCATGTAGGTGCGCACGCCAAACACCGTTTTATCGTCCAGGGGCTTGCCCTCAAACCGGACGGTAGTGACAGCATGGGGGTGCAGCACCCGCATTAAATCCTGCTTGGCAGTTTTGCACATAATAATGATACGGCTGATTTTGATGCCGCCGCCGGTGGAACCCGCACAGGCACCAAAGAACATGAGCAGCACCAGCACCGCCTTGGAGAAGGTGGGCCACATGTTAAAATCTGTTGTGGCATAACCCGTGGTGGTAATGATGGAAGCCACCTGGAAGAAAGAATAGCGCAGGGACTGCCACACATTGCCATACAAGTGGAAGATATTGCCCGCAACGACCAGGGTGGAAGCTGCAATCACGCCAAGGTAGACCCGCATTTCCTCGCAGGCAAACGCTTCCTTAAAATGGCGGATGAGCAGGAAGAAATACACATTAAAGTTGATGCCGAACAGCACCATAAAGACCGCGGTGATCATTTCCACCGCCGGGCTGCCGTAAGCGCCAATGCTGGCCGCACGGTTGCTGAAACCGCCGGTGCCCGCCGCGCCAAAGGCGGTGATCAGGGCATCGTACCAGGGCAGACCGACCAGGCGCAGCAAAATTGTCTGCACCACGGTAAGCACCAGGTAGATGGCATACAGGATCTTGGCAGTATCGCGGATCTTGCTGGAAATTTTGCCCACCGAGGGCCCCGGCGATTCGGCGCGCATCAGGTGCATGGCGCGGCCATCGCTGACCGGCAGAACCACCATGGTAAACACCAGTACGCCCATGCCGCCTACCCAGTGGGTAAAGCTGCGCCAGAACAGCATACTGTAACTCATGGCTTCCACATCGCGCAGGATGCTAGAGCCGGTGGTGGTAAAGCCGGATACCGTTTCAAAAAAGGCATCCACAAAAAACGGGATATCGCCGCTGATGATAAACGGCAGCGCACCGAACACGGACATCAGCACCCAAGCCAGTGCCACGATCACAAGACCCTCGCGCGCATAGATCGCCGTGTTGGCGGGGCTGCGCAGCCCCAGAACAAGGCCCAGCACGGCCAGCCCCACCGCCGTTACCACAAAGGCAAACAGGCAGCTCCACTCGCCATAAATAACAGCTACAATAGACGGAGGCAGCAGCAGGGCGGCTTCAACCATAAAAATACGGCCCAGCACATACCCAAGCATGCGGTAGTTCATTCCGTTACCCCCTTGCCATAATATCGCGCAGATCGGTCAGATCGGTGTTGGTGGTAACAATGATCACATCGTCCCCTGCACAGAAAGAATCGTTGCCGGACGGGATAATCGTCTTGCCGTTTTCGCGGATAATGCCCGCCACAAGGATATTTTTGCGCAGATTCAGGTCCCGCAGCGGCACACCGGCAAACGGCACATCGGCGGTAACACCGAATTCCAGCGCTTCCACCTTGCCGCCTACCAGACGGTGCAGGGTGCGCACATTGGTAGCCTGGCTGTTCTGCATGGCGCGCACATACTGTACGATCAGCTCGGTGGTGACAGCGCCGGTGGAAACCAGGCTGTCCACCAGGCCGCGCTCTGTCACCACATCGGCAAAGGATTTGCGGTTGATTTTAGCCACCACCTTGCAGTGGTTCAACTGAGAAGCATACATTGCCAGAATAATGTTGGTTTCGTCCAGACCGGTCAGCGCCACAAAGGCATCCATATCGGCAATGCCTTCCTCCGCCAGCAGCTCGCTGTCGGTGCCATCGCCCTGAATGATGAGCGCACGGGGGATTTTTTCGCTCATATCCTGGCAGCGGGCGGGATTGTTGTCAATTACGGTAACGTGCATGTTCATCTCGCTCAGTTCTTTGACGAGATAATACGCCATGCGGGAAGCGCCCACCACCATGACATTGTTGGCGCGCTCCTTGAAAATACCCAGGCGGCGGAAGAACTGTTCCAGTTCCTGCGGGGTGGCCATCAGGTAGATTGTATCCCCTTCTTCCAGGGTAAAACTACCGGTGGGGATGGTGATCTGTTTGCCGCGTGCCACGGCGCAGATCAGCATTTTGACCCGCATGTTGCTGTACAGGTCGCTCAGCTGCAGGCCGGTCAGGGGGTTGCCCTCGGTCAGGCGGTATTCCACCAGTTCAAAGCGCTGCTTGCTGAACTGTTCCAGCTTGAGCGCATTGGGGAAGCGCAGCACGCGGGCGATCTCGCGCGCCGTGGCCTTTTCGGGGTTAATGACCATCGAAAGGCCCAGTTCCTGGCGCATAAAGCGCAGCTGCTTTTCATATTCCGGGTTGCGGATGCGCGCAATGGTATGGCGGGTGTTCAGCTTTTTGGCAACCAGGCAGGCCAGGATGTTGATCTCATCGCTGTCCGTTGCGGCAATCAGCAAATCGGCGCCGCCTTCAAACGCTTCGGCCTGCACTTCATAGCAGCCGCCGTTGCCGGTCACGCCGCGCACATCGCAGATATTGCAGATATCATCCACAATGGTCGGGTTGCGGTCAATTACAACAATGTCGTGCTTATCTGCGCTGAGCTGCTGGGTCAACGCGCGGCCCACTTTGCCCAAACCCACAACCACGATCTTCATTCGGTTTCCTCTTTTCCGCCAGATCCTTATGGCATACAGCTGCTGCGGTATCGGTTCAGGGACGACGCCAAACAGCAAAGCAGCCTGTCAAGGTGTTTCTGAAAGCAAAGGAAATGACAGATATTCCGCAAACACAAGCAGGATGTAAGGCAAAGAACCGCTGGAGTCCTTTGTAGCCTCCAAGGCTTTTTAAGGCAACACCGCACAATTCCCGCCTGACGGCTTAAGCACCGCTCCGGCGGCTGCGGCACGGCATCTGCGTTGCCAAAATGCTCGATAAGACATCCAGTATTATCTGCGCTTTTGGCTTAGCATCTGCCGTGCCTCACTCGCCGTATCGGCACTTAGAATTGTGCGGTATTGCCTTAACGTAAAATCCGGCTGCATTTCTAGAAATAGACTATATTTTCGACTTTTCAGATACACCCCAAGGCCATATTAACACAATTTTAATGTTTGCTGGCAATACTGCATGTATTATAGCAGGCTTGCCGAAAAATGCAACTGGTCCCGCCGGGTATGCCGTACACTTTGGTCACTTTATGCAAAACTGCGGCGGCTTTTGCAGCAGGTTCACCTGTTTTTACCCGCCAAAAAGCAAAGCGCGCACAGCCCTTTGTTCAGGCCATGCGCGCCGGATGGATATTTCTTTATTCTATTTTACTTTATTCTATTTTAATTATACATCCTGCAGTTCACCGCGGGAAAATGCTTTCAGGTAAGCATAGATGAAACCGTCCAGGTCGCCATCCATCACGGCCTGCACATTGCCGCTTTCATAGTTGGTACGGTGGTCCTTGACCAGGGTGTACGGCATGAACACATAACTGCGGATCTGGTGGCCCCAGGCGATTTCATTCTGCACCCCCTTGATGTCATCCACCTTATCCTTGTGCTGCTGCAGAGCGATCTGGTACAGCTTGGCCTTCAGCATTTCCATGGCGTACTCACGGTTCTGCAGCTGGCTGCGCTGGGTCTGGCAGGAAGTGACAATGCCGGTGGGCTTGTGGATCAAACGCACAGCGGAAGACGTTTTGTTGATGTGCTGGCCGCCTGCACCGGAAGAACGGTAAACCTGCATTTCAATATCCGCCGGGTTGATCTCGACTTTAATATTGTTATCCAGTTCCGGCATAACCTCCAGGCTGGAAAAGCTGGTCTGGCGGCGGGCGTTGGCATCAAACGGGCTGATGCGCACCAGGCGGTGCACGCCGTTTTCACTTTTCAGCATACCGTAAGCGTTGGCACCCTTAATCATCATAGAAGCGGACTTGATACCGGCTTCATCGCCTTCCAGCACATCCAGAACTTCCACGGTGTAGCCGTGGGCTTCGGCCCAGCGGGTGTACATACGGGTCAGCATCTCGGCCCAGTCCTGTGCTTCGGTGCCGCCGGTGCCTGCATGGAAAGTCAGGATAGCGTTGGAATGGTCGTACTCGCCGTTCAGCATGGTCATCAGCTGCAGTTCGTCAATGGATTTCTCCACGCCGTTCACAGCTTCTTCGCCTTCTGTTGCCAGAGAGGGATCATTTTCTTCCTCAATCATTTCCAGCAGGGTCTGGGCTTCCTCGTACTGGGTGGAAAGTTTGCCGAAGCGCTCCAGCTTATTTTTCACTTCGCCCATCTCGCTGGCTTTTTTCCTGGTCATCATAAAAACCGGGCAACGTCATCTGGTGTTCCAGCTCTGCCAGGCGCTTTTCGCTCGCTTCAATGGAAAGGGCATCGCGCAGGTCGTTTACCGCAGTTTCCAGCCCGCCGAGCTTAAATTTCAATTCGTCAATGGTGATCATATTTGCTACCCCTTGGTCAATCATTAAAAATAAAGATACGCATAAATCAAGATGTTATCAGTATAACGCAAATCTTATTTCTTGTAAAGAGGTATAAAACACACGGCATGATCTGCACGTTACAGGCGTGCAGATTAAAATCGGCTTCTACTTTTTTGATACACACCAGCTATCGGCAGGCCAAAATCTGCAAATATTCTGCAAAAATCCGCTTTCTGCCCACTTATTCACGAAAAGTTCTTTGCTTTCCATGGACATATGGTGTATAATATGGCTAAATTATTTCGTTTGCGCCTTTTTGGCCGCAGCGGAACAAGATGGATGGGCAGGATAACACTCCCCGCCCTGAAAATTCGGAGGACCACACATGGCTGATTACAAGGGCAATACCTGCCCCGTATGCAAACAAAAATTCAAAGAAGCAGATGATATCGTTGTCTGCCCGGACTGCGGCACACCGTACCACCGCGAATGCTGGAAAAAGGTCGGTGTCTGCGTGCATCAGGCAGACCACGCCGCCGGGTTTGAATGGACCCCGGACAACGTGATTTCCGACCGGCCGGATGATATCGTCTGCCCCAACTGCGGCACCCATAACCCGCTGGGCGCAAAATACTGCAACCACTGCGGCGTTTCGCTGCCGGACCACCCGGATAACGTGCAGTACCAGCAGGATCACCCCGCCCCCGGCGGCAACGGCCCGGTGTACGCCAACGGTAGCTACCAGGCCGGCGGCGCCCCGCAGTATCGCCAGGCACCGCGCCAAGAACAGGCACCCGACCAGGACTTTTTCAGTGCAGGCAGCATGGGGCCGGATGGCTTTACCTGCAAGGAAGTCGGCCCCGATGACCCGATTGACGGCATCAAGGCGCGGGACTGGGCCAGTTATGTTGGGCCGTCCAGCATTTATTATATGATGCAGTTCTTCCGCATGCAGGAAACCCGGCGCAAAGCAGTCATCTCGTTCTCCGCCTTTTTCCTTGGGCCTTTCTATTTCTTCTACCGCAAAATGTGGAAGCAGGGTGTTCTTTTTGCGCTGCTGGATTTTATTGTGACGCTGCCCTCCCTGCTGTACCTGATGGCGGTATCCGGTGCGGAGTGGATGGTGGGTATGCCGTTTTTGCGGCTAATTCCCACGGCCATGCAGGTATGCTATGTGCTGAACTTTATCCAGATGGTTATTCGCGGCCTGTTTGCTGTGTACTGGTATAAAAAAGAAAGCGAACGCCGCATTCACCGCGTTTATGACCGCTGCCCCGAAGGCCCGCAACGCAGCAATGCCCTGGCCGCAACCGGCGGCACCAGCTGGGCAGCCGTTTTTATCTACCTTGGTGTTTACATCGCAGCCGGGGTCCTGGGATCTTTCCTGATGGGACCGGACCTGAACGCCGTAATCCGGTTTTTGACGATGTAAAAATATGAAGAAGTAAGGATAAGCGATATTTCAGGAGGAAAACGTATGAAAACAGCATTGGTCATTATGGCAGCCGGCATCGGCTCCCGCTTTGGCGGCGGCATCAAGCAGCTGGCCGCTGTCGGCCCCAACGGCGAGATCATCATGGATTACTCCATCCATGATGCCATCGAAGCCGGGTTTGACAAGATTGTCTTTATCATCCGCCACGACATTGAGGAGGCTTTCAAGGAAGCCATCGGCAACCGCATTGAAAAGACCTGTGCCGACCTGGGCATTGAGATTGCCTATGCTTTCCAGGAGAAGGACGCCATCCCCGCCGGGTACGAAGTTCCCGCTGAGCGCAGCAAGCCCTGGGGCACCGGCCAGGCAGTTCTGGCCTGCAAGAATGTCATCAAGGAGCCGTTCGCCGTTATCAATGCTGACGACTACTATGGCAAGGAAGCTTTTGTCCAGATTCACAACTTCCTGCAGGGCTACACCCCGGACAAACCGAACGCCCTGTCCATGGCCGGCTTTGTTTTGAAGAACACCCTGAGCGACAACGGCGCTGTGACCCGCGGTGTCTGCCAGATGAACGCCGAAGGCTACCTGACCGATGTTGTGGAGACTTCCGGCATTGAAAAGACCGCTGACGGCGCTGCCGTTGAGGGCAAGGCCATTGACCCGGAGAGCCTGGTTTCGATGAATTTCTGGGGCCTGACACCGGAGTTCGTGAAGGTGCTGGAGGACGGTTTTGTGGAGTTCTTTGAGAAGAGCGTTCCCGCCAACCCGCTGAAGGCCGAGTACCTGCTGCCCATCTATATTGGCGAGCTGCTGGAAAAGAATGCCGTGACCGTTCAGGTGCTGCCCACCCATGACAAGTGGTTCGGCGTTACCTATAAAGAGGACAAGCAGACCGTGATTGACAGCTTTGCCAAGCTGGTGGCCGATGGCGTTTACCAGAAAGACCTGTTCAGCGACCTGAAGCACTGAGCCCGCCCGTTGCAAACCGAATGAAATAAATCAAAGGGGTGAATCCCGGAGCCAGAGAATGTGCGAACCGCACAGAAATCTTTCCGCGGGTTCACCCCTTTTGATTGAAAACTGCAAAAGCATGGGATTTTGCACCATGGAAAGTGAGGGTAAAATGCGGTATCGTAAATGTAGGAGGGATGTACAGATGCCGAAACAAAACATCGAAGCCGTGAACATTTCCGCAATGACTGCCGAACAGCGTGATGCCGCGCTTGCCCTGGATGTGGAGCGCCTGCTGCGCTTTGGCCGCAAACACAAGCTCATCAAGGAGCTGGATGCCATTGTAGCCCGCAACACCCTGCTGGATCTGCTGGGTCTGGCCCAGCCCAGCGAGGAAAAGGTGCCCAAAGAGGATTTTGACACCCCCGCTGCCCTGCTGGACGAGATGGTGGAGCTTGCCGCCGCCAAGGGCCTGTTTGACGGCAGTGTGCCGCAGTACCGCATCAACTTTGAAACCCGCATGATGGGTGCCCTGATGCCGCGCGAAAGCGAAGTCTGCCGCAAGTTCCGCAAACTGTATGCCAAGGGCGGCCCCAAAGCTGCCACGGACTGGTTCTATGATCTGTGCGTTGTGTCCAACTACATCCGCACGGCGCAAATTGCCAAGAACATCCAGTGGAACACGGCCACCCCTTACGGTGAGCTGGAAATTACCATCAACCTGACCAAACCGGAAAAAGACCCCAAAGTGATTGCCATGGAGCGGCTGCAGCCCGCTGCCAGCTACCCCAAGTGCATGCTGTGCAAGGAGAATATCGGCTATGCGGGGCGCATCAACTTCCCTGCCCGCCAGACCCATCGCATTGTGCCCATAAACCTGGCCGGTGAAACGTTCTATCTGCAATACAGCCCCTATGCCTATTTCCATGAGCACTGCATCATGCTGAACGACAGCCACAAGCCCATGGAGATGGATCGCCATACCCTGGCTGAAATTTTTGACTTTGTGGCACAGTTCCCCCATTACACCTGCGGTTCCAACGCTGACCTGCCTATTGTAGGCGGCAGCATCCTGAGCCACAGCCATTTCCAGGGCGGGCGCTATGTCTTCCCCATGCAGAAAGCGCATATCGCCGTACCGCTGCGCAACGCGCGCTACACCGGCGTGAAAGCCGGTATCGTCAACTGGCCGGTTTCCACCGTGCGCCTGGTGGGCCGCAGTTCCCAGGAAGTGCAGAGTGCCGCGGACGACATCCTGCGCACCTGGCGTGATTACAGCGATACCAGCGTAGATATCATCGCCCACACCGGCGATACCCCGCACAACACCGTCACCCCCATTCTGCACTATGATGAGAATGACGGCTACATTCTGGACCTGGCGCTGCGCAACAACCGCACCACCGAACAGTATCCGGACGGCATCTTCCACCCGCACAAGGAATACCACAACATCAAAAAAGAGAATATCGGCCTGATTGAGGTAATGGGCCTGGCCATCCTGCCCGCCCGCCTGAAAGATCAGAGCGCCGCCATTGCCGATATCCTGACCGGTTCCGCCCCCAACACCAGCCGCGAAGCTGGCAGCCCGCTGGCTGTACACGCTGACTGGATCGATGGTCTGATCAAAAAGTACGGCACCGACCTGAAGCGTGAAAAAGCCGAGGCTGTTCTGCGGGATGAGATCGGTATTGTGTTCAGCCATGTGCTTGAAAACGCCGGTGTCTTCAAGCAGGATGCCGCCGGGCAGGCAGCTTTCCTGAAATTTATGGAAAGCGTTGGTTACCGTAAGGCATAAAATGCGCGTTCCCGCCAAAAGCGGCAAAATATTTTTGATATCCTGCAAAATACACCTTGACAAAAGGCGATTCTGCTTGATATAATAAGTTGCTGTGTCAAGCAAGACACACATCCTTGCCCTTGCGTAAAGGCAAGGGCCTAAAGTCCAAAAGGAGGTGCACAGAAAATGGCTAAGTATGAAACCATGTTGGTTACCAGTTCTGCTCTGGATGAGGAGGCTTCCGCTGCCCTGATCGGCAAGTTCAAGTCCCTGATCGAAGCAAACGGTACGATCGATTCTGTCGATGATTGGGGCAAGCGCCGTCTCGCCTACCCCATCGAAGACGAAACCGAGGGCGTTTATACCGTGATCAAGTTCACCAGCGAGCCGGATTTCCCCGCAGAGCTGGATCGTAACTACCGTATCACCGAAGGCGTTCTCCGCAGCATTATCGTTGCCGAGGAAGCCTGATTGAGCGCCACGCACCCTGGTGTGCGTGTTGGGAAGGAGTAACTGAATTATGCTGAATGTGGTTGTTCTTATGGGCCGCCTTGTTGCGGACCCGCAGCTGCGCCAGACGACGACCGGCAAAAACGTGGCTTCGTTCCGCGTTGCCTGTGACCGTGGGCGCCGCGATGCCAATGGCCAGAACCAGGCCGACTTCTTTGATGTTGTCGCCTGGGACCGCTCCGCTGAGTTTGTCTGCCGTTATTTCCAGAAAGGTTCCATGATTGCCATTGATGGCCGTCTGCAGAGCCGTAACTATCAGGATAAGAGCGGCAACAACCGCACTGCGATCGAGATCGTGGCCAGTAACATTAATTTTGTTACTCCCAAATCCCAGAATCCCGCTGCTGGTATGGGCGCGCCGATGGCGTCCGCTCCGATTCCTGCAGCACCGGCTGATTATTCCCGTCCCGCAGCGCAGCCCGCTGCTCCCGCCTATTCGGCTGGCAGCAACGATGACTTTGCACTGATTGAGGACGAGGGCGATTTGCCGTTCTGAATCGATTATACCAATTTTACAAGGAGGTAACCGGATCATGGCTATGGATCGTTCTTCTCGTCCGATGCATCGCGGCCGCAAAAAGGTTTGCAGCTTCTGCGTTGATCGCATCGACCGCATTGATTACAAGGATCTGCCCCGCCTGCGCAAATACGTCAGCGAGCGTTCCAAAATCATTCCCCGCCGCGTCACCGGCACTTGCGCTTTCCATCAGCGCGAGCTGACCGTTGCTATCAAGCGTGCTCGCCATATGGCTCTTATGCCGTACGTCAGCGATTGATTTTAACGGTTGCTGAATAAGCACAGCAATCCCCCGCCGCTCAGGCTGCAAGGCCTGCGGCGGGGGATTTTTGTTTGGTTGATTTTTTATAAATAATAATGAATAGAGAATAAAGTGCGCTGCCCGCGGCGGCGCGAATAAAAGCGGCCCCGGCACAACAGGTTGTCTTTCCTGTAATGCCGGGGCCTTAGGTTTATTCTTCTGCCGTTGCTATCACGGTGCTGCTGTTGCAGCAGGGTCTGTGCTGTCCGCCCAGTTGGGCTGTTCGGAGGGTGTGGGCGATGAATCCACCGCAAACGCATCGTTGCGTGCCCCGGCGATATACACCGTCACGACAGTCTCATCTGCATCAAACTTGGTGCCTTTGCTCACATCGCATTTTACAACGCAGTTCTCTGCGTACTGGCCATCGTTTTCAATGATCTGCATGCTATAGTTGATGCCGGATTCATCCAGCTTTTTGCTGGCATTGTTCTGCGTCCAGCCGACGATGTCCGGCATTTCCACCAGCATGGGGCCTTTGCTGACTACTAACTGGATGGTGGGTGCCTGTTCCGTAACCAGCGTTCCGGCCACCGGCTCCTGCCTGATGACGCAGCCCTCCGGTACAGTGGAGCTGAAATCCTCCGTCATGGCAATGCGGTAATGGGTATACAGCGTGTTATTTTTGATATCGGTCTTATAGTTCTTTCCCACAAGGTCCGGGTAAACTTCCACATCACTGTTGGTCGTGCTGGAAGCCGATGTGCCGGTGGATGCCGCACCGGAAACTGCCGGTTTTGTATCGCTCTCCTTGCCGCCTTTCAGCAGACTCCACAGCAACAGCACCACCAACACAAAGATGACCACCATGGAAGCCGCCAGAATCTTTTTGGTGGATACCTGGTTTTCGCCTTTTTCAAACATGGCGTTCGCCACGGTGGGATCAGTCAAGGCGCTCATCAGCTCCGGTACCGTCTGCATCCGCTTGGCGGGGTCCAGCCGCATGGCGCAGGTCAGCACCTGAGAAAAATAGGTCGGCACACCAGATTCCAGGCTGTGGGCGTTCTCCATACTGTCCCGTACCTTGCGCTGCGGGGCTGCCACCGGCACCTGGCCCGTTACCTGCCGG
>ERZ791920.1531-NODE-1531-length-10997-cov-6.720618_pt1 | contig 10997 bp, 12 predicted proteins | sample MGYA00510136_ERZ791920 | MGnify/ENA primary metagenome ERZ791920 (study PRJEB30046, sample SAMN00792066) | human gut metagenome | study: EMG produced TPA metagenomics assembly of the A metagenome-wide association study of gut microbiota in type 2...
AGTAAGTTTATACTATAACTATATTACAAATGCAACTGAGTCGCAACTGCAACTAAAGAATAGATAGTATTCTATGAAAGCATAGCGACCAGGATTTCACAAAGGAGGACTACGATGGTCAAGAAACTGGTTTTGTTAGTTGTAGGCATCATGATGGCTGCTTTATTTGCAGGCTGTGGCAATGATGCACCGAAGGAACAAGCAAGTAAGAAGATCCAAGTGGTAACAAGTTTTAATGCGATGGCTGAATTCACAAAGGCTATTGGCGGTGACAAGGTAGAGGTATCTACTATTATTCCAGATGGCGTTGAGCCTCATGATTTCGAGTTGAAACCAGAAAATATGAAACAACTGGCAACAGCTCAAGTATTCGTTTATAACGGTTTTGGCATGGAGCCTTGGGCAAAACAAGCTATCGAAGCAGCTAAAAATGATAAGCTCGTAACTGTTGTAGCTACTGAAGGCGTAGAAGCTATTAAAAATACTGATCCTGAAGAAATTAAGGAACATGGTGCAGAAGATCCTCACGCATGGTTATCTTTAAAAGACGCTAAAATTGAAGTGAAAAACATCAAAGATGCTCTTGTAAAAGCTGATCCTGCAAACAAGGATTACTACGAAAAGAACTACACTGAATACGTTGGTAAACTAGATACTATGATTAAAAAATATGAAGAGCAATTCGCTAAAGCTCCTCATAAAAACTTTGTTACAGGCCATGCCGCATTTGCTTACTTAAGCCGTGACTTTGGTTTGGAACAAAACAGCGTAGAAGATGTATTTGCTGAAGGTGAACCAAACGCAGCACAATTAGCTAAACTCATCGAATATGTTAAAGAAAATAACATCAAAACTATCTTTGCAGAAGAAATGGCTAGCCCAGAAGTATCTAAAACTTTGGCAAAAGAAGTTGGTGCTAAGGTAGAAACTATTTATACTATTGAAAGCAAAGAAGACGACAAAACATACCTACAACGTATGGACGAAAACCTTGCAAAAATTCTTGAATCTTTGAAATAAGATAAACGAAAAGCAGCCCTAAAATGATATGTACTCCTTTTACTGGACAACTAGAAAATGCGGTACATATCAAAAGGGCTGCTTTTTATTTTGTCTGCCAGGTTAGTTTCAACTAAAGTGTAACGAATATAGTATAATATATATTACGAGATAAAATAAAAAGGAGGTCCAATATGGTTATCACTAATAAATTAGGCATTACTGATTCTCCTACTTTAGCTAGGGAAGAAGAGAGGATAAGTAAAAAGGCTGCGGCTAGATTATTTGAGCAGAACCTACTTAATAACATGCCTAGTGGTACTTGGACTACATTACAAGACATCCATAAGGTATTATTTCAAGATATATATGATTTTGCTGGTGAGCTACGTACTGTAAATATTTCTAAAGGGAACTTCCGTTTCGTTCCTGTTATGTATCTATCTGAAGCTGTTAAAACTATTGAACGAATGCCACAAGATACATTTGATGAAATTGTAGAGAAGTATGTAGAAATGAATGTGGCTCATCCTTTTAGAGAGGGTAATGGACGTAGTATGCGTTTGTGGCTTGATCATATGCTTTGTGTTGAACTACAAAAAACTATTGATTGGAGTCAAATTGATAAGGAAAAATATTTATCTGCTATGGAGCGCAGCCCTGTAAATGATCTAGAAATTAAAGCTGTATTAGCGGAGGCGCTAACTGACGATATCAATAATCGGGAACTATTTATGAAGGGCCTTGACCATAGTTATTATTTTGAAGGTTATCAATTATTTAAGAGCGAGGATTTATAAGGTAGAGTATTATGAATGGTTTGTTTGGTCCTTATATAGAAAAATGGATGCATTTAGTCACCATTAAGAACATGTTATTATTAGCTATTGGATCGGTTATTATAACGGATTCAGGTTTACATTTGCTAAAGGTAATTTTTCCTAAAAGCTCTTTTTATGAAAGTACTCTATGGCAAGTTATTGGTCCTATTGACTTTACAATAAGTGATATTATCGGCTTTTTAGTGGGTAGCATTACTATGGTTTTGTTAATGTCTGGTGTGTTGTATATCATTTTTAAAGTTTTTAAAGGTACAGGAACATTTAAACAGTTAGTAGCAGATATGCTACTTACGCATTGTTTAAATAGCTGGATACACTTGGCCTTTGCGCTAATCATTATTCCTACTACTGTTCTTTTAAATATATCAGCTCAATCTGGATCCTATGGACTAAACTACTTGGAATGGATTAATGTTATTATTATGGCATTATTGATGGCCAAGCAATTTAACCTAAGCCCTTGGTTAACAGGTATTGCTTATTACTTTATTAGTTTTGTTATCGGTATAATACAACTAGCATTCTCCGGCATAATTTAGGTGAGTATATAATATAAGATGTTGATAGATATCGTTTAGGTATCTATCAACTTTTTTATTTGCTTATTTACTAAACATGTAATTTAGAATGAGTTTATATTTATTTTATAAGTATCTTGTGATACAATGAGAAACATATATGTGTGTTGTTTACGTTTGCAGGAGGGCTTATGGAAACAAAATGGTATTCAGATTTTAAGGAGTTGTGTATATCTCCCTTTAAGACGGGAATTCCCCAAATCGTAGCATATGGATCTTGCATGAAAGGGTTTTATGCGTCAGCTGCAGTCAGTGTTGTAGGCTCACTGTTTACCACGTTTATACCGGCTCTTATTATATCGATGACTCAGTTGTATGATACAATTTATGGTCGTATTTTTGTAATGAGTGCTAATGGTGGCGTTGCTATGCAATTAGCCTTTAATCTATTTCTTACCTTTTTAGGTCTATCTCTTAATGCCTATTTAGTGTCTTGGGTGGCTAATAAATTTGATGCTCAGACGACTCCGCAGGAAGTGCTAAAGGTGAATTGGTATTCCTATGCGTATGGACAATTACTGGCGCTTATTGGTGGGCTTTTGATAGCACCTGGTAGCATCTATTTCTTTATTAATATTAGTACTAATATTAATAATTTCGGGTCCTTACAAGACCCATTCGATTTACCTTTGCCGATTATTCTATATGCACTTCTCTCCTTCTTTATCTTGATGGGGATTTCTATGTGGACTTGGTGGGTAAGTCTAAATTTGTTAAGCCAACAAATTAACAAACCTAAACTCTCAACATTTGGTATTAGTGTGTTGGCTGGATTAATTCCATTTGTTATCATAAGTGCTATTATGGCATTCATAGTTTTAACAGTAATGAACATGCGATATTCTAGCGGGTTATTTTAAATAATTATATTTGTATTTAATGTGTTGTAGAACGATAGTTTTGGAGGTTGTATGGAAACAAAATGGTATTCTGATATGGGGGCTCTTATATTGGCTCCTTTTAAACGTGGTATTCCGCAGATAGTAGAGCATGGTTCTTGTAAAAAGGGCTTCTATGCTACAGCAGCTTTTGCTTTGGTGTCCTTCTTATTTTCAAATATCCTACCGTCTCTTGTAAGTATGATATTTGCAGACAAACTTGAGGTTGCGCTCACCGGTGCGGCAGCGTTATCTGGTGTCGGCATATTAGGCCTTGCATTTGGATTGCTATTTGCATTTATTGGTATTGCTATTTATTCGGCTATTTTCTCTTGGGTGGCTAACAAGTTTGATGCTCATACTACCTATGAATCTGTGTTGAAAATCATGTGGTATGAACAAGCTTATAATCAGATTATGGGGCTATTCTATTTCTTTGGTCTCCTATTATTATCAGTGCCGTTTATAGCGATACTAGGATTTAATCCTGATTCTACTGTAATAGGTATTGTATGGATAACTATGTTTATATTTGCATCAATCGCATTTGCAATCTTTACATTTTGGGTATGCTTAACAATGTTAAGTCGCCAAATTAATAAATCCCGTTTGGCTACTTTTGGCATTTCTTGTTTAACAAGTTTAATTCCCGTAATTTTTATCGTGAGCTTGTTCGCCATAATCGCACTTGCTAGTTCCAGATAATTATATAGTTATGAAAAATAATGAAAGCAAGGTATGAATGTACCTTGCTTTTGTGTTATAATGATGAACAGAAAATGAATTAATAATAAACTCATTATTTAAATTCGTGATCTATGTGTTGTGTGCCGCATCATCCAAATTTGGGTGATGCTTATTCTTATTGTGTAAAAGGTGGTGAGCGATATGATGGTTGGTTTAGTAGAGTTTATGTATCGCTTATTAAACCCCATTGAAGAAAAAAGTCCACGTATGTATCACTTTGATGTTGCTTATGGGCAATTGATAGGAATGCTGTTATTGTCACTCATATGCTATCAATTTACCATTGTTGGTGAAGGTGTATATATAGATGCTATACGTGCGTTTATACGTAATTCTTCCTTATTAGTGAAATGGAAATTATTTGCCCTTCCAGTTGGTCAACATGAAATACAAGTTTTCTTTGAACAGCTAGGGACGCCGCGAGAGTTTTGGAATGCAGGGCGCTTTACGTGGGTAATTGTAAAAAGCATTGTTATGGTAGGAATTATTGTTGGTTATGCAATGATACAAAAGCGTAAGTTTTACGTACGTGCTATAGCGACAGGTGTATTGCATATGATGGCCTTAGCGCAGCTGGTGGTTGCTTTATATACATTTACAGTAGGTATCATGTTGATTCTTACCACTGTACCATTAGTACTACAGGCCGTTATCGGATTCTGTATGATTGTCTTATGTGTGTTAAGTACAGGGTTACTGTTACAAACGATGGGACGTATTACAGGGGCTTGTATTAACGGGACTACTTATGAAGGTTTGAGCGTTATGCTCGTGGCTATTCTCATGTCACTCTTGTGTGAAGGTCTTTATATGTTGACTCGATAAAATACATATACTATAGTTAAGGACGAGGTAGGCCTCGTCCTTTTTGTATGGCTCGATGATTTCTATTTTGCTATTGCTTTGCTATTAGCAATATATAAGGTCGGTCCATTTAGTATTAATTATTACGTATTCCCTAACTATGTAGGTTGAATATAAGGAGTATCTATGAAGTGGTATAAGGATATATTGCACTTGTTTACAAAATTGAGTGATCAATCCTTTCAAAATATTCTTGCATATGGCACTATAGCGAGAGCACTGGCTAATTTAGTGGTTTCTACTATTGTATTATACGGAATGACCTATGCCTTACCATTGCTAGTGAAAGCAATAGCGCCTATGCTGGGCATAAAGCGTATGACAGGCTTTGCACATTTTGATATGGTCGGTGCTGTTGCGAATGCATCTTTTTTGATTTTTCAGATCCTCATAGGAGCCTTTGTTATATGGCGATTACTTATTTTATTAGGTGGTAGTGGTACGTATAGAGGGGTTATGTGTAATTATGTATATGGGTTAGCCTATACGAATGCACTTCGTACAGTGGTATTAGTGTTTGTCCATATTCTAGGTCTTATTTTATTTGCCATATCACAGCAAAAATACGTAGCAGATATAGCGTATTTAGTTACTATGTTTAGTCAGTATTATGCTGTATTTATCGGTGCTCAACTTATGCGACGCTATGTAGGTCTTGGTATTGTTAAGACCTATATTGTAATGTTTGTTGTAGCCTTACTGTCCGTATCCGTTTTACCTCAATGGATTCGGTTTTTCCATACTTTGCTCAAGTAAATAACTTTAATATAGCTCTATATAACCGTAAGATGAAAGTCTTGCGGTTTTTTTATGTTTTAATTTATATTAAAATTAATTATATTTAATTTAAATCTTGGGATTTATGATATAATTAACTTTAGAGTGTAGTTGAGAGCGGAGTTAGTTATGGATACGACATTTTTACGAGAGCTATCCCTATTGGTGCGTTCACCAAAGAAGGGGATAGATGAAATTTTCTGGTTTGGTACTTTAGAGAAGGGTATCAAAGCGGGGCTAGCCGGTTGGTGTGCTACCCATATGTTAGGCTTTGCCTTAGGTATTATATTATTACCTTTGGTCGCCGCTTTTGGAGGCTTTTTATTAGGCTTTATACCTGCTGTATATGGTATATTTTCCATCTTGCGTGAGGTCATTGGTCTTGGCATTTATTGGTTTGTAGGTAGTTTTATTTTGTGGAAACTACTGAGTGTACTCCTTGATCGAGAGTTTGACTTCAAACAAGTATTAATGGGAACAGCTTATATCGAAGGGTATACAGGGGCATTGGGATTAGCATTAATCTTAGTATCTATCATTTGTATTTACATTGCTCCTATTTTGATGGTTCTCTTAGTTCCTTTGGGCTTAGCCTATATGGGGGCCGTTATTTACGTAGCCGTTATGCTTTTATCTCGCCTTATGAATGTAGAGCCTCTTACAGTAGGGGCCGTTTATGTGATCTTATTTATTATCAATCATTTATATAACTGGATAATGCGTATACTCTTTGCGTAAATACAATAAAACCTCCTAGTTTTTGCTAGGAGGTTTTTAATTATGCCTAAAGTTGAGCTTCGTAATATTGTAGTAATAGGTCTACATTGTCTTCATCGTACTCAATTTGTTGTGACCATCGAGCAATTTGTTGTAAAGGCCTTCCTTCGATGGCACTCGTCATGAGCATATACTCAGTGCCATCCTTTGCATAGGCGATGATAGCTTCTAAGGAATAGTCTGCAAGCATATCGATTTGGCGATACAAGATATATTGGTAAACCTTATTAAAAATGCTCATATCTTGTTGATGTACATAATTTTTAACAGATGTAACGACTAGGTCTATATCCTTAGAGAATGCATTGACTTGTGTAGTCCAGGCCTCATCAATAGGTTCCATAGTCTTGTAGAGATCTAATAGCTGTTTATAATACTCTACACTAGGGCTTGGTGTATATTGAAATAGAGCAGGCTCTACATCAAAGGCTAATAGTTGAAACACATTTTCTAGTTTTAGACGTTCATCAGGACCAAATTCATTATCATCATCTTCAATGGTAAAAACTAACTCTCTATTAGTATCGTCTTTTGCTAGCAGTTCCACGGATGCCTCACAGGACAAACCAACACCACATAGCTCTAGGTCTTCGATGTATTTATAAAATCGCGGGTGCATATGGCAGGTGTCGCAAAGGCCTTCTTCGCCTAATTCGAGCACTACTTTGCAAAGCCCTTTTTCATTGAGTAAAGGGCACATAGGTTGTTCTTTAGAGAATACGAAATGGCTGCCTTCATCATCAACGGTAATCGCTTGGCGCAAGCTTTCACCAAGAGGTCCAGTCATAGTGTGATAGCGCTCAGCCGTGGGTTCATCGATGTCGATGGTCCAAAGTTGGCAGCATGTATTTTCACAGCGATCAGCTTTGCACTGAAATTCGTGATATATTGTAGGATAAATTGAAATCATAGTCAGCTCACTTGTAGTTACAAAAATTATTCTACGTGCATTGTATCATAGGGCGTAGGTTTCACGCACTAAGATTATAAATAAAGATTCATATAGCTTATCAATTTAGTGTATAATTGTATATATACAATATGGTCCTGTTTGAGAGATGGAGGAGCCTATGAAATCATTACTTATAAAAGGTAGCCTTGTATTGGCGTTAGCCGCAGTGTTTGGTATGCCTAACGCGAGTGCCGCCCCTTTAGTAGCCGTAGAGCCAACTGTTGCAGTTGTTGATGGGAACCATGCGGCAATTGTAGGTGCGAATGGTTTATTAAATGCATTCATTCAAAATCATCCTAATGCGGTTATTACGGAGATTGCCTTTGATGCTGACGGTGGTCAAATCAAGTATGACGTAGAAGGCGTTGATGAAAGCGGCAAGTATGAGTTAACTTATATTTACGCAACGAATCAAATCTTTGAAAAACGTGAAGGTGATTATCATAAATCCTTAAAGAAAACATCTTTTGATCCTCGTGAGATTTTGCCTCCAGCTGCAGTAGTTAATTTTGCTTATGCTCAAACACAAGGAAAAGCTACGAGCCTTAATAAATGGTCTGTACATCATGAAAAAGGTAAGATTATTTACAAAGTTACCTTTGGTACCGAAGGTAATAAAGAAGTTGATGTACGCATTGATGCTATAAATGGTACATTGCTTTCTGTTAAATTTGATAACTAATGTATGATTGACTAGTAATTATAGCTTAATAATTCCTAGTTAATTAATTTTGAATATAATAATTAAATGCCTCAATACTAGTTTTTTCATAGAAAATTGTTAGCATTGGGGCTTTTTTTGTGAAAGTTTACTCATGAATGTAAATCTAAAGATAATGAGATTTGTAGTTGTATGCCGTTCGTCCTTTATACATGGGATGGACGGCAATTGATATGGTATTCATAGAATATTTAAATGGAAATCGGAAACTAGGGAATTTCATTTTAAATATATGCAAATTCATTTTAGACTCACTACAAAATAGGCTTTTCAGTAGGGCTCTACATTTTTATTTCATCGACTATCGATAGTATGTGTACCAGTCCAAGGACGAAACTCAAATATATCGGATTTTCCAGACTATATATCTACAGTCCACGCTAGATATATGTTTTGGAACTATATCGATAACACCGAGTTGGTTAAAAATATATATGTGAAATACTACATATATATGAATTATCAAGGAGGATATTATGAAAAAATCTATTCTTAAAAGCAGTATTGCTTTAGCAGTAGCTGGCGTATTCGGTGCTACTATAGCAGTAACAGCTGCTGAACAAGCAGCTCCAGCACCTGTAGCACAAGAAGTAGCCGTAACAGCAGCACCTGTAGCACAACCTGTTGCAGATCAAGCAGTTCCAGCAATTGAAGTGGCTCCAGTGATTAAAACAGAAGCTACTCCAGCACAACCTGCTCAAGATACTACACCAGTTCCAACTGCTACTCAAGATATTAAAACTCCAGTAGCTCAAGAAACTGTAGTTCCTAGCGAAGCAAATCCTGCAGCAGCAGTTCCTACTATTGAAACAGCAGCTGTAGCAAAAGCTCCTAGTGAAACTAAAGTAGTACGCGTTGGTGATAAAAAAACAGAGCCTTCTGCAAAAGCTGAAAAAGCAGTAAAAAACAATAAAAAAGCGCATGCAGACAAAGCTCCTAAAGCAAAAGCTGTAAAAGAAGAGAAAAAAGCTGATAAAAAAGAAACTACAAAAGAGGAAAAAAAAACTCTAAAAGTAGAAAATCACAATCTAGCATAACAAGTCAGCCCACAGGCGTAGTCGATCAAAATAGTATTTTCGTAATTGGTGCTAATTATTTAATCGACCAGTTCGAAACTAAATTTGGTGACTCTAAGATTACGAATGTATCCTTCAAAGCAGCAGATAAAACTGCTATCTATGAAGTAGCTGGGTTCAATGCCAATGGCGCTCATTCTTTGACCCTTGATGTAGTGACTGGCAATGTAACTGAAGGTACTCCTAAAGCGTATGATGCATCTATGGAAGCTAGTGCTATTGATGCTGGGACTGTGTTACCTCCACATGTGGCGATCAATGCAGCCTTTGCACAGACTGGCAACGTAGCTACTGGTATTAACTCTTGGTCTGTAGCTAATCAAAATGGTACACCTGTATACAACGTAGAGTTCCATGATGCACAAAATAAACCTGTATCCATCGTATTAGATGCAAAAACAGGTATGGCAGTAAAATAAGTAAAACCTTATTCCTATACCACTGTAAAGCAAACCCTTTTAACACGAACACTAAACACCCAAAACTATACACACAAAACATAAATACACTTACACAATACACACACATACACAATACATACACAATAAACAATTACACACACGCAGCCCTCTGGATTGGATAGACAAACATTGACTCTCTCCTATGCCGTCTGTCGTTCAGAGGGCCCCTTATGAATTGTGGTTCCCTCCCAATCATAAGATTATATACTTGGTATATAATACTCTCTCTCACAATAAGAACGTAACTGCTTTACAGTACGCTAGGTATAGGGGAGCAGAAAAGCCCGTAATACATGTAGACCGCTGCATGTGTTACGGGCTTTTTTCGATATAACTTAATATAACTACATATGATGTAAGTTTCACAAGTATTGAAAATACAAAAGCACAGATACAATGTATATCTGCGCTTTTGCTTATATGGAGTCTTTAAATTTAGTATGTATACTCAGTATTTTATATGTATTGTCGAGGTACGCGCTCAGAGAAGCCACAGAAAATCTCGTAAGGAATCGTAGAAGCAAGGGCGGCAATCTCAAGTGCCGAGATGCTTTCATGACCTTGAGAACCTAAGAGAACAACCTTGTCACCAGGTTTCACCGTAATTGTATCTGGAACAGCTACCATGAATTGGTCCATACAGATACGGCCTACTACAGGGCATCGTGTACCATGAATAAGGACGGTACCGCGATTAGATAAGCTACGAGGATATCCATCTGCATAACCTACAGGAATTGTAGCAATTGTCATAGGCTCAGGCGTTACATACGTGGAACCATAGCCGATGCCTTCGCCTGCCGGAACGTGTTGGACGTGAACGACTTCGCTATGGAAGGATAGGACAGGTTTTAAGCCTAAGCGATTTGGCACATCTAAAGACGGCATAATACCGTATTGAATGATACCAGGGCGAGCGTCGGTGAACAAGCTATCTTTTACAGATAATAAACCGGCGCTATTGGCGAGGGAGAAGCGATAATCTGCGTCAGGGCGAAAGGCTTTGATTTCATCTACCATGCGATGAAATTTCATAGCTTGGCTATGAGCGTGCGTCTGATCTGCAGCGTCCGCATTACTCATATGAGAGAAGAAACCGTCTACTTCAAGATTTTCGTAGGACTCAACACGTTGGATAAACTCTACAGCATCCTCAGGTTTGATACCGATACGATGCATGCCAGTATCGACAGCTACGGCAACGCGGATAATCATATCATGGTTGTCGGCCACTTTATCGAGGGCGTCTAAATCGGTAGATTCGCAAACGGCAGGGATGGAATTAGTATCAGCTACGAGCTCAAAGGACTGAGGTCTAGTGAGGC
>ERZ791920.1540-NODE-1540-length-10892-cov-3.031097_pt1 | contig 10892 bp, 10 predicted proteins | sample MGYA00510136_ERZ791920 | MGnify/ENA primary metagenome ERZ791920 (study PRJEB30046, sample SAMN00792066) | human gut metagenome | study: EMG produced TPA metagenomics assembly of the A metagenome-wide association study of gut microbiota in type 2...
ACGTTTCTTCGCTTAACATCTTATTCACCGAATCTCAGGTGCCTTATAATGGTACGATTTGTCAAGACAGCTTAATCTATGCATATCGATTCCAAGTCGTTACAGGGTTACGTCCTGGTGAATTGATGGGCCTTGAGTGGGGCGATATTGACAATGATTATATACATATACGCCGTGCCATCAATGCTAAAGGCATCACTACAAATGGGAAGAACGAATTTGCCGCACGCGACTTCCCGCAGACTCGATATACACGTATGCTTTTAGAAAGTCAACAAGTCTATCGAGTCACTCCGTTAGACCCTCATGAGAGGGTCTTTGGAAGCACTGGTCAACTATGCTACCGTAAACGCTGGGGGATCTATTGCAGGTATAACGGTATCCCTTATATTACGCCGTATGAGCTGCGACATACCTTTAGCTCAATCTACAAAAATCACTTTAGCAACTGGGTTTACGAGGAGTTAGTTGGTCATACACATCCTGGTGTTAATGGTGTCTATATGCACCCGATGGATGGAGACATGGACGGCGTTCCTGCTCTGCTTGACAGCTTGCTTGATGAAAGACTTTCATTAGGTAGAGCAAAGCGGATGCTCTTATCTAACGGCCAAACCAAATAAAAAAGCACTTTATAAAGACGAGCTTCATTCAAGAAATTTGTAATGAAGTTCGTCTTTTCTTTATTGTCCACCCTTGCGAACTGAGTAGAATTATAAGCACAGGGAGCGAACAAGCAAGATACATCCTCTCGGTTGTCATATTGCTTTACGTTTCCTCCATCAGAAAAGGGAGGTGACAGAAATGTCGTTTGGTTCTATCAACAGCAGTGCTCGACACACTTGCTTTTGGTTGCATCTATCCGGCACCATTCCTTAGTTACCAATGGCGAGGACAGTACTTCGGAAACAACATAACGATAATGCCAAGGAGGAAATAACCATGAAAATCATTGGTTATAGACGCAGTGACTTTGTCACGAAAGAAGGCCGTCCCGTCACCGGCTGCCGCATCTACCTCGCAACGGAGATTGCCTCCCAGAACGGGGAGGGCGTCTTCGTCAGGGATATGTATCTCTCTGACGCTAAGATGGCCGAACTTAAAATCAACCTTCATGACCTGATGGGACGCGAAGTGAAGATTTTCTACAACGAGTACCGTAAGCCTGAGAACATTGTGGTGCTCGACTAAGGTTTCCAAGCACACTGTAGGACGCGTTAGCGGCCTCACCTCAAAAATGGGGCTTGTCTCATTTTTGAGGTAAACCAATCAACACCCATACAGCACCTTGAAAATTTTATAACGACAAGCGTACGCTATGGACTTAAAGCCGCCACACAGGTATGGAGCTAGTATTACCTCCATACCTGTGTGTACAGTCCATAAAGCCTATAACTATAAGCTTTAAAGCGTACACAGCGGCTTTGTGTCCGTAGTGTACTGGGTACACTATATGGCAAAAGGTTACGCGACACGCCGTTACCAGCTGACAATCAACAATCCACAAGAGCATGGCTATGATCATAATGTTATCAAGGCTGCTCTTGAAAAAGGAGCCAAGCTCCTTTATTGGTGCATGGCTGATGAAGTGGGGCAAGAGGAAACCTATCACATACACTTATTTTTAGTATATGAAAATCCTGTAATGTTCACAACCCTAAAGAACAAGTTTCCTACTGCGCACATCGAAGTGCCTCAATGGGGAAAAAATTCCGAAAACTATGCTTACATCCGTAAAGAGGGTGCTAAGTATAACAAGGATGCAAACGGTCACTACAAGTATACCGACTCCAAGGGAAAAGTACATGAAGGGATAAACTACTCTGACACGTTTGAAGAAAGTGGCAGTTTACCCCCTGACAGCAAGCAGGGCGACCGTAACGACTTACGGACTCTGTATGCACTGATTGCATCCGGGGCAGACAATGCGCAAATCCTGGGTGAGCACCCGGAATACCTGCGAGATATCTCCCACATTGACCGGACAAGGCAGACCATCCTGGAGGAGAAATACCGCAATGTATTTCGCCAGATGACAGTCACCTATATCTTTGGCCCTACTGGCACAGGAAAAACTAGGTCGGTAAAAGAAGGATGCGGATACTCAAACTGCTACGCGGTGTCTGACTATCACCATCCTTTTGATGGCTACCGGGGGCAGAAAGTGATGCTCTTCGATGAGTTCCACAGTAGCTTGCCCCTTAATAGCATGCTGCAATACCTGGATGGCTATCCTTTGGAATTACCCTGTAGGTATGCTAACAAGCAGGCTTGCTACACGGAAGCATACATCATTTCCAACTTGCCGTTGGAGAAGCAGTATGTTTCCGAGCAGCACGAAAAGCCGGAGGCTTGGGACGCGCTCTTGCGGCGCATCAACTGCGTTCGGGTTTTTGACCTCGACGGCAGTCACAAGGACTATACGGTTCACGAGTATTTTCACCCTTGCACCACACCGACATTTGAGCAAATAGAGATTGATGATTGTCCGTTCTAGCGGATGAAAGCTGTGCTATCAGGCTATACGGGCATTTATTTTGAAAGGAGATTTAATCATGCGTAATGATTCTGATCGCCTGCAATGGCAGACGGAAAAAAATTATATCATGAATACGTTCCACAATGGGCTTAGACGTATTCAAACCGATTCAAAGACCGCACAGCAATATGTGCTGCTGTGCCTCGCACTCGCAGTTGCCGCCCTGATTATGGTTTCGGGCGGCTCTGGCGAGGACGTGATTTCGGTAGTATTTAGACCGTTCGTTAATTTTATTCGGGTAATTGCATGGCTGGCAGAGTGCCTTGGCGTCATTTACCTCTTTGGTTATATCCCCCACAGTTGGTCATATTACGACGATTTTTCGCGTGCTGGTATCTGCAACCAGGCGCATGAAGCACCACTGCTAGTTAAGGCCAACAGGGATGGTAATATTCAACAGCTTACTTTCAGCCTTAAAGGCTGCCCGCTCGAATACTGGGAAGACAATCGGACAACAATCGAATCCGCACTTAATGTGACCGTCCTCTCTATCACTCAGGGCAGCAACAACCAGCTCTTTGACCTTCGTGTTGTTGCCGGGTGCAACCTTATGGGGCGGCTAATCCCGTGGGCAGATACATATATGGACGATAGCGACACAAAAATCGTCTTGGGCATCAATGCGGCAGGCATTCCCGTTAGCATTGATTTTAGCCAGCTGCCTCATTGGCTTTTGGCTGCTGCCACCGGCATGGGTAAGACGCAGTTGGCACTGTTGATTCTCTACCAGCTGTCGCAAAAAGGCTACGACATCTACCTCGCCGATTATAAAGGTGTGGACTTCGGCCCCGAATATCGTAAGACGGGGCATTATGCAGATGATGATGCTGCCCTTGAGCAGATGCTTGACAGTGTTGTACATGAGCTTAACCATCGCCGTACAGAGTTTTCTATCGCTGGCTGTGCAAATCTTGAGGAATATGTCCAGACGACCGGAGAAGAACTGCATCGAATCGTCGTTATCCTGGATGAAACCTCGATGATTCTCGATACAACTGGACGTGATAAAGATGGCAAGGCAGTAGTTGCCTCGATTACGAACAAGCTCCTCGCCATTGGCCGTCTGGGCCGTGCGCTCGGTATTCATCTGCTTGTGGCAACTCAGCGCCCCGACGTAGGGTCTGTTCCGGGTAGTCTTAAAGCACAGCTTGACGGTCGTATTTGCGGCCACACTGCCGATGCACAGAGTTCCATTGTTATCTTGGATGACGGCAGTGCCGCAAAGCTCCCTGCTATTCCCGGACGCTTCATCATCCGCAATGGCAGTGGGTCGGACGAAATTATTCAGGCTTACTACTATCACCAGTGACCAAGGAGTCGACTATGAAAAATCCACCTCTACAACAGGGCCATGACGGCCCGCGGGCACCACCGTTGCGTCCTTATCAGGCTGACACCCTTCAGCGTATGAAATCCTACGAGGGAAATGCCGCCCTGTGCGTTATCGCAACCGGCCTTGGCAAGACACGAATTTTTGCTGAGTACATCCGCTGTGATGTACTGGAAAATGACCACCACATACTGATTTTATCTCACCGGGAAGAACTCGTGATACAGCCGTTGGAATACCTCAAAGGCCTTCCCTGCGGCATCGAGCAGGGAACCACACATGCACACGGGGAACCCATCATCAGCGCTTCGGTGCAAAGCCTTGTGGGGCGGCTCGACAAGTACAACCCCTACAGTATCGATACCATCATCATCGACGAGGCCCACCACAGTGCTGCACCGACCTACCGCAAAATTTTTGAGTACTTCAAAAATGCCGTTCGTTTTGGCTTCACTGCAACCGCAATCCGCGGTGATGGTGTCGGCCTGGATGTGGCTTTTGACGACATTTTGTGCGAGTATAACACCCTATACGGCATTGAGCACGGGTATCTTAGTCCTATAGAAGCTTGTCAGGTTAATCTCAAGTATGACTTGGGGACAGTGCAGTACCGTGAGGATACTGGCGATTATGATGCCGCAGATATAGCACGCGTTATGTCTGGCACAGCAGCGGGTATCGCGGAGGCCTACACCTCAAACGCACGTGGGCAGACCATCATTTTCGCACCATCCATTGAAGAGGGCAAAAATGTGACAGCACTGCTCAATTCCCAGCATGGTGCCAGTACCGCGGCCTTTATCGATGGCACTACTCAAAATAGAGGACGTCTGTTGGAGGCCTACCGTTTGGGCCTAATTAAAGTACTTGTCTGCTATGCTGTCCTGACGGAAGGTGTTGACCTGCCGATGACAGAAACCGTTCTGCTGGCCCGCCCGGTTGCCACAACCAATGTCGGCCTGTATGCGCAGATGGTAGGTCGCGGCCTGCGGTTGCATCCGGGAAAAAGTGCCTGCAAGATTATTGATTGCGTGGGCATTTCCAGGATGCCGATATGCACGGCAGCAACGCTAATCGGCGAGGAACCGCTAGCTCCCAAACCTAAAAAGGAGCAGGTGGAAAAGTTGCCGGAGGAAACCGAACCGATAAAGGTACTTACAGGTGCGGACATTCCCGATACCTGGATACAAAATCAGAAGGAGGTAGACGTTATGGCACTTGGCGAAGGTGTTACCACCCATGATGTCGCATGGATTACACTCAAGGATGGCGGCTATATACTGCCTATCCCGACCGTAACCTACCGCATCAGCAAACCGCTGACTAACGGCATGGTGTACCTGCGGAAAAATAAAGCGTGCTCCAAGAGTGCGGTGCCATTACAATTTGCATTAGACTATGTGTATCAGGACTTGAAACAGAAGCATGCTAAATATCAACATATCTGGGACAAAAAGCAGCGCTATAAGTGGGATAGACAACCCATCACCAATGAGCAAATTGCCCTTATCCACAAGCTGGCCCCGGATTACAAAATTGACACCCATAAAATGACACGAGGGGATGCCTCGCGGGCGATACAACTGCTGACCTACAAGCCGGAAGAATGGACGCCCCAAACGACACCCTCGGAGGTGCAGGACGATGCCAAGAAAAGCCCGTAAACTTTCGTCCTGCGGCGTGTATCACATCATGATCCGTGGAATTAACCGCATGACCATCTTTAATGATGATGCCGACAATCTGAACTTTTTACATATTCTCGATTTTTGCGCAGATGAAAATTTTATCATCATGGCATACTGCCTGATGGGCAACCATCTGTATCTGCTCGCGAAGGATTGTAACGATTCCTTGCAACACATGATGAAGGCCATCGGGGTACGGTACGTTGCCTACTACAACCGCCGCTACCAGCGGACAGGCCCGCTCTTCCAGGGCCGTTACAAATCCCAGCCTGTCACAACCAAAGGCTACTTCCTGCGGGTACTGCGCTATATCCACCGCAACCCGGTCGCTGCCGGAATGGTGCAGGATATGCAGGACTACCCGTGGAGCAGCTACATTGACTACTTTGCTAGTCGAAAAAAGCCGTTATGTCATGTAGACACAAGCTACGCGCTTGCACTGCATGATTTAGATTGGCTGCGGCACTACCACCAGCAGCCAGAATTAAATGCCCGCGGCATTCTGGAGGATTCTCCGCTGCCTGCCTTTACGGATGCTGAGCTTTGTGACTTTGTACGTGCAACGGCAGGCATGGAATGCCACGAAATCCAGCTTTACCCCGAATCCACCGCAACCCCGCTGCTGCGCCGTCTGGTAACACAAGAGGGCGTCAGCATTACACAACTCTCACGGCTTACAGGGATGGCACGCGGAGACATCCGCCGCCGTCTGCTGTGAGCGGTGATACAACTCTCAAAGGAGAAATCCCATGAAGAAAGAAAGCTTTATTTACAGCACTCTCACGATTGGCGGTTCGAAGGAACAGGTCAATGAAGTAATGAAGTACATCTGCGATGACATCTATGACATTGGGAGCATTGATTTGAATAAAATCTGTGCTGTGCCGGTACACCTGAACATTGGCCCCGATGATGAAGTTTCTTGCGGCGAAAAGCTTTACCGCCATTATCTTGATTTAGTTCCTTACCCTACAGAAGAGGAAGAAGAAAATTTTCTTGCTGTTCTTAGCCGTGCAGATCAGCGCCGATTCCTTTTGGGAAAAATGGCTGTGCTGAACCGGAAGGAATACGGCTATCCTACTTATACCGGCTGGTGCACGGAACACTGGGGTACAGACGAAAACGTGATATCTTTTGAAGAATGTAATGAAAATAGCATTGCATTTCTCACCCATAGCGCACCTGCAAGTGAGGCTATTCATACGCTCTCAATTCTTTTTCCTAAAGTAAAACTTACTTTCGCGTGGGAGGAAAACAAGGTCGCCCTTATGGACGATGAAGTAGTTTTACATTATGAAGTATATCGTTACGGGGAGCTGGCAGAATCCAAATCTGCCATTGCCGGAAAGACCCACTGGCAATATAACGGCAGCTTAAAAAAACCGTTGTACTGCACGCCCCAAGAAGATAATGATTATGGGGAAATCCCTAAAGGAATTTCTGCGGAGGATTTTGAGGAACCGGACGCTATGCCTTTCTAACCCTGCCTCGTTTGAAAAGTAAACATCAAAAGGACGACAGCCTTTATTGGCTCTCGTCCTCTTTTTGTTGTCTAGTCTCAATATTGTCAAATAAAGGGCTGTCCCAAAAAGTTTTAAATGGGATTCCTAACCCCACACATATCCGTGCAACTATTTCAGTTGAAGTATTTTTAGTGGTAGCATAAGGCTTGACAGTCTTTTTAAGGACAGATGGTGCAATGCCGGAACGCTCAGCCAGCTTGTTGACACTGTAGCCGCGCTCGTCTGCAAGCTCCAAAATGCGCAGCTTAATTGCCTCCTGTAGTAGCATTTGCCCTCACCACCGTGTACAATAAAGTATATTTATTGTACCGATTTGCTAAGGGAAAAATCGTCTACCTGGAGACGATTTGAATCTTGCTCTTACGTGCTGATGTGCTATAATATAAAAGGAAGGTGATAAATGGATGCAAAAACTATCCCACACCGCACCGTACATAGCCTATGCTGTGGCAACTGCTGGGATGGCTGTGCTGCTACTCCTTGGCAGCTCGCCGGGAGCAATAGTTGCCCGCAGTTACCGGGCGTATAATGGGCGCGCTGTTCCCGGCTACACAGAATATACGTACCGGGATGTTAATCTGTCCTTCTCGGTGCCGCTATCACCTGTGACCGCGGTGGAAGCACGCGCGAAAAAAGACGGTTATATCTTGTTTGCCTATCCGCGCTGTCCCTACTGTCGCAACCTGCTCCCTGTGCTTGCCGCTGTTGCTACAAGTGAAGGGGTCACGATGGACTACTGCCAGGTAGACCTATATCGGGATATATACACCTACAACTCGGATACTGCCGCACCAGTGCAAACCAGACCAGCGGGGGAAGGCTACACCGAACTGCTAACCTGGCTGGATGACTACCTGGCCGAGTACACCGTCTCCGACCCGGAGAAAAATGAAATTGATGTCGGGGAGAAGCGTATCGGTGCACCGACCATCATCAAGGTGGAAGATGGCAAGCCCGTGTCAAAATGGCAACTATCGGATGCTTCAATATTTGTAGGCGGATACCCGGAAAACAAATACGCAGTCTGGGACAATTCCATACAGGAAGGAGTTGCAGATTCCTTGCGGGAGTATCTGGAAACTGCGTGATGTATCGGGGACGGTGAGTCGCGCAGCGATCTCCCCCGTCCCCGATTTAAAAGAATCCAAAGCCGCCACTTATCAATAGAGTGGCGGCGGCAAAATTAAAAAGTAGCCTCGGCGCTAGATGCCGAGAAGGAGTGTTTTTATGAAAAAGAATATCGTATTGGCAGTTATTGCGACTGCGGCTATGGCGCTCAGCCTGGTAGGATGCGGCGTTAAGGTCACGAACATCTCGGTTCCGGATGCTGCGATTCTCGAAAAGGGCGAGAGCATCACGTTGCCGGTGAATTTCGGCACGGAGGATGCACCTGCAGAAACGCCTGTCATCGCAACCGGTGAGTCTGCTACAGCAGAAACTGCTGCACAGGATGAAAAGATTGCCAAGGCGGCTGAGAAGCTGACGCTCGCGTGGACTTCTTCCGATGAGAGTGTTGCTACGGTTGATGAGACCGGCACCGTTACGGCAGTCGCAGCCGGTGAGGCTGAAATCACCGCAGCGGTCAAGGATACTGAGATGCAGGATGTCTGCGTCATCACCGTCAAGGTATCCGCGAAAGAGTTGAAGGTTCCCGATACCCTGGAAGTCAAACTCAACGATACCGATGAAACCGCAATCGAAGCGAAATGCGAGCCGGAAGATGCGTCCAACATTTCGTTTGATTTCGCTTCCAGCGATGAGGAAGTCGCCACCGTCGATAAGGACGGCAAGGTGAAGGTCCTTAAAGCAGGTGAGTGCGACATCACCACGACCCTTATGCAGGATGGCGAAAAGGTCACCGAGAAGACGACTCATGTGAAAGCGTTCTATGAGGTTGAAAGCATCACGCTCGATTCCAACGAAGGCAAACTGACGGTCGGTAACTCTCACACCATTAAGGCAACTGTTGCCCCCGAAGAGGTTGCCGCCGAGACCACCATCGAGTGGTCGTCCAGCAACGAAAAGGTCGCTACCGTCGATTCCAATGGGAAGGTAACTGCCATCTCCTCTGGGAATGCAACCATCACGGCGACTGCTGGTGAGGAGAGTGCCAACTACGAAGTGACGGTTGAACAGCCGAAGAAGGTCACGACCAGCAACAAGACTTATAAAAACAGCGGTTCCAGCAACAGTGCTGCCGTGACGCCGACTAATCCGGCACCTGTTGCGCCGGTTACGCCGTCTGCTCCCGCTACGCCGTCCGCTCCCGTTACGCCGGTACAGCCCAGTAATCCGGAGCCTGCTGCTCCGGCTCCTGCGCAGCCTGACCCGGCACCGGCGCAGCCGAGCAATCCCGAGCCTGCACAGCCGTCTCAGCCGAGCGGTGGAGACTCCAACACCGACTGGTGGGGCACAGTGATTCCCGGTGAGGCTGATAAGAGTTGCCCTCCGGAAGATGTGGGCATCCTTTGCTAATGGCTTTTTGAAAAATAGTAAATTATAAGCAACCGGCAACTCGTAGAAGAAACACTCTTCTACGAGTTTGTTTTTTGAAAAGCAGTGTCTATTATTATAATAAGGTGGGAGTTAGCAAATGAAAAATGAAAAATGGGGACGGTTCCTAAATTGAGAAGTTGACATCAAAACCTCAAAAACGGGGACGGCGCAGTCGTTTTAACGACCTGCACCGTCCTCTTTTTGTAAAAGCATTCGCTCGTAGAAACGTAGAAAAGAACCGGTGAGGTAACAGCTTGTTACCCCACCACGAATAAAGTTGACTCGTTTTGAATAGTAGACATCAAAATGGAGTAAGGCCGCTTGCGGCCCGAATTTTGCAGCAAAAAGCCGGGAGCTTTCACTCCCGGTTCTCTTTATTGTGCGGTCATCATCATGTCGCAGTCGGCACATTTTATGCGCACAACCTTTGTCCCTCGCACGCTGTTGTGACAGCAGGGGCAAACATACTTGATGCTGTGGCTGTTGGGGTTACTTCCTGTCGGCTTGCCCGTGGCGTCCCCTGCGCCCTTGCCACGCGGGGCGTAGAAATCTTCAATGCGGTTCATGCTGATGTCCTGCCAGTCTTGTTCCAAAATGAACTCACACAGCGCGTCGGTCGGCTCGGTGATGCTCCATCCAACGCGCGGGTCGTAACTGATTTTCAAATCGCGGGCCTCGGCGGCCTCCTTAAATTTTTTGTTATGGTATGCGCCGCCCCTGCTGCAATCCTGTATGCCGTTTTGAAGGTTCCACAAGTGTACACACTCGTGGAGGGTGGTCGCCACCACGTTTTCTATGGGCCGTGCAAGCGTCCCAGCGCCGATGTTAAGCTCATGGCGGGTTGTGTCTCCTCTCTGCCATGCCTTGGCTACGGTGACGTGTCCGTAGGCTCTGGGCGTGCTCTGTATCGTGATGATAGGCTCCTCCAACTCACCGTTGAAATACTTTACATTCAACGCCCGGAAAATTTTCTCCAAGTAACCAGCCGTCCGGGAAGTCTTAACAGTCTCTTTCATTTTCGTGTCCTCACTTTCGTTTTCCCAATCTTTGCCCGTGTTATCCCACCGGGATAAGGGGTTGCGGGTTGTTCCGCGATTAGCGGACAAAAGTGAGGTTGGATAGTTGTCAAGGTGACTGTGGAATACCGCAGCCATAATTTTAAAAAGCGAGGATATGCCGCAAAAGCTCCTTTACAATTTTCCAATCCACGCTTTTATAATTTTTAAGGGAACAACAAAAAACAGGATTGCCACGGCTATAATTTACTCCGCGGCAATCCTGTTCCCATGTTACAGGGCTTGCGTTTATTTTAAAAG
>ERZ791920.1554-NODE-1554-length-10786-cov-4.968875_pt1 | contig 10786 bp, 14 predicted proteins | sample MGYA00510136_ERZ791920 | MGnify/ENA primary metagenome ERZ791920 (study PRJEB30046, sample SAMN00792066) | human gut metagenome | study: EMG produced TPA metagenomics assembly of the A metagenome-wide association study of gut microbiota in type 2...
CTTTCGCCCATTTTTCCCGACCATTGAAAAAACCGCTTCGTTCTATGCCCCATATCGTTTTTTGTGCAAGTTGGTACTTCTCCCAAACGAATGCGGCATAATTTTCTGCATACTCTTCAAGGCTTTCGCTATAAAAACGATTCTCCATGAGTTCTGATGTCTTTTTGTTCCACTCCGGTTCATCGATTATGTTTGAGTAGCGTTTCAGACGGAGTTCACCGAACTCATGTGCAAGTGAACCCTCTAGTGCAAAGTCACCCGCTTTGTCCGGGAACTGCATCTCCAGCCGTGCCGATGGCGTACATGACAGCCACCGGCTGGCGGAAGAAGGAGATAAAACAGCGTGGCTCATAGGGCGTTTACTTTATCGATGAAAGCCTGGCGCTGTTCCTGTTTTAAGTCCGGAACCCGTTTCACACCAAATTCACCAAGTACAGCAAACACGGCTTCTTTACCTTTAGCTTTGGACACGGGGCCGACAATCTTTCGGAGCATTTCATCTGTAATTTCACCTTGTTTTTTTTCTTCTACTTGAGGTGCAGGCTGCTGTGCTGAAGTTTCCGGTACGGACGGAGCTATTTGCTCTGTCTTTTGCTCTGATGCGGCAGTTGATGGCACAAAATGTACCGGTCCATCTGTCACAATCGTGCGGGGTTGTAATACTTCAGCAGTCTTTACCACACCTGCCAGTGCTGATACTGCACCCACCAATGCGGGGGTGGCGTCTAATTTTACATTTACGTTTACATTAAAATCCATAATATTCTTTTTTTTAGAGTAATATTCCTTTTTTAGCTAATTCAATACGAGATTCTAGGTCTCTAATACGATGGAAATGGCCTAATGCAGATTTCAGATAGGATGCAGCTTCTATTTTAGCATAGATATCTCCTGCAAAATCGAATAACTTTCTGCGGGTAAAAGATACCTCTTCGTCGGCATCCCCTAAATTCCCGTTGCCATCCATGAACCGGTCAATGAAGGAGAGGTAAATGCTTTTTAATATCTCGATTACCATAAGGTCACCTTGCGATTCATAGAGCCCTTTTATTTCGTCAAATACTGCTTGCTTCTCTTTTTGAAGGTCAGCTATTGAGTATGACATCTGAGAGTAAAGATCAGGATACCAATTGCCGACTTTAGCGAGCTCCTTCTTACCGATAAGGCTGTTAAGTTCTTCCTGTTTTTTTTTGTCGTCCATAATTGTTTATCGTTTTAATAGAATTTTGAATCATAATACTTTTGATTGGTGATGTATTCTTTGATCACATCTTCTTGAGAGGCACGATGTCCTAGACTGTCGTGTATGTACTGGTACTTTTCTGCGCTCATACCGGACAGCACTTCATCTTCATACTCAACTTTTCCGGCATAAATGCATCCTGCTATTGTAACTGTTGTCGCAATAACAGTAAGCAGGCATTTGCTGATGGTATTCATATCTTTCATAACTTTTTTGCTTTTAGTGGGTGAGAAGGATATCACCCCGTTCTCACCCGATTCAATCATTTATCACTTTTGTAATCAGCGGTCTCACGACGCGGTTTATTATCATTCAAATAGTATGCGGTTACCTCGTTTTTTGAGAAATGCAGGACATCATGCCTTTTATGATAGGGGATTTGTCCCCGGCAGACTCTTGCGTATAAGGCTTTCATGGATATCCCGAGCCATTCGGCGCATTGTTTTGCTGTAAGCAGTTCGTCACTCTTTAAATGGATGAGTTCGGCAACTCTTTCAGCAATAAGGTTGATTTCTGTTCTTGAAAGCATGATTAGTTCTCCTTTTCATTTTACTAATAACTTCTCTAAAAGTTCGTCGAACCTATCATCGTAATAGTGCGGTTGTGTCTCTAGGATATTTTTGGGACATATCTCATTTTCACCATATATAAGGCCCTTTTCTGTTAAGCACTTGTAACGAGAAACTCCTTTGCTCTTGGAGGGGCGCTCTTTCTCTTCCAGATAACCGGCGGCAATCATTTTCTGATTGAACAGAAGAACGCTAACCGGATTGTTTCTTTCTTTCAGTAGATAAGTAGCAGAGTGCATTGTTCCTTTAGACTTTACATAATCCGGAGAGGGTAAACCTAACGGATCAGTGACTGCCTGAATCATTCTTAGTTTGGATTCTTCTGACAGATTGAGCATCTTTGCAGTCCACGCTACAGCTTTCATCCGAAGATTATACAAGGTATTGGCATTCATTGCCATCGGATCTTTACTCTCGATCTTTTTCTTTGTAGCTATTTCCTCGCACTGGATAAAGTATCTACGAGCTTGTTTACCTCGCTCATTGTTTTCAATCATTGATAGTTCTTTTGCCATGTTGATAGACAAGGCATATTCGATTTTGCTAACTTGTTGATTTTCAGATTTCATAAATTTATGATGTCTGATATCCAAAGAGTTACCTTGATAATCGAAATAAAGAGTTTGGTAATCTTGCCCTTCTACAAAGTCATACTTATCAATACGATTCTTGATCCAGTCAGCAAATCGTTGTTTACTTTCTAGGAAAGCGTGTAAATCACGTGCGTTAACGGCTTTTTTTCCGTTGTTTTCTTGGATTGGAATTAAATTTTTCATAATTTTGCAATGTTATAAAGTTAAATAATATCCTCATTGGCGATCATCCAAAGTCTGCCTTTGGGGATTTTGTTTATTATGGGTATTGTAAATATCCTCTTCTCCCTCTTGCAATTTTCGTAGCCAAAATTCACAGCCTGAACGTAGCTTGACCTTGCATTTGCTATTCTCAATAGAAGAGATGGGCATTCCGGCTTTACACATTGGGCGGCGACCGTATATATCAGAGGTGCTAATTAGCATAGTGTGTCCCGGATCAATCTTAAATAATTCCTGAAAAAGATAGGTGCAAGTCTGGCAAGACCTGCTGGCTGGATTGAGTGAGCAATTCTCTTCATGGTGGCGCATTTTCTTTCTATTAAATCCGCCTTTACCACAAAACTCACATTGATACAGTTTTTCTGCTTTCATAAATAATCCTTTCTTAAATAAAATGAGCTCTGATCGTTCACAGGTACCTATTGTGACTGTTAATACCTGATACTTGAAAAGAGCTCGCTGTAATATCTTCCGGCGAATACAGTCACGAAATCGCCATTGCTGTCGTAAAACATTCATATATCATTGGAAAATTGAAAAGGACTGTCTATCTTTGCAAATGACTAAATAAACGAAGATAGAATTAGGGACGCTTCTCTAACAGCCCTTTTTGTATTCTTTCGTGTTATGAATTGAATTACGGATGCAAAGATATAAACTACTATATCAAATGATATTATAAAAATGTTAAATATATCATTTGATATAGTAATTTGGATTTAATCTAAAATAAAATGGATGATATAATTCTAAGAATCAGGCAATTAATGAAATATTACGAATTGAATATTTCTGAAACAGCGAAAAAAATAGGAGTGTCACAACCTAACTTATCCGCAATGCTTTCAGGCAAAAGACCTATTGGAGGCAATATTGTCAATAAATTTGTTATATCATTTGGTATAAACAAAGATTGGTTGGAAAGCGGCCAAGGAGAAATGTTTGATTTAGATCTTAAACGAATAGGAGTAAGAATGTTCATCATTAGAAATGAACGCAAATGGACTTCAAAAGAAACTGCTGATAATTTAAAAATTCCATTGTCTGAATATCAATGTATAGAAACTGGTAAGAGTATTCCGGATAAAAAGGTTATAGACGATTTCATATACATAACAAATGCTAATCCATCTTGGGTATACAATGGAACAGGGAGAGAATTTGAAGATGATTATTATGAATATGTAGAACAACAAAATATAAACAGATTTGACCATAATAGTATAATTTCTAGAATTGAGGTTCTTATGGAATCGGCAAATATTTCATTTTCAGACCTTGCAACGCGATGTAAAATTAATCATTCTACACTTGCAGATTTCTTCAATTCGAAAAATGAGCAGAATGATAATGAAATCATAGACATAATAGCTTCATCTCTTGGGGCAAATAAAGCGTGGGTTCTCACAGGATTAGGAAGCCCTTTTGAAACTAAATCACCTTTGGTAGAAGAACGTGTTAAAACTTTCGATGAAATTTTCGGTGTACCTGAAAAAAAGCAAACACGCCCACGTGTCCCTCTCACTGCGGCAGCGGGTTCTTTGTCTGGTGAATCAGTTGGAGTTACGTTAGCGCAATGCGAACAGATGCCATTAATACATCAAATACCGTCTTATGATTTCACGATGTTCATTAAAGGTGATAGCATGTCGCCCCGGTTTGAATCGGGGGATGAAATAGCCTGCCGACGTATTGATCAATCCCGCTTTATTCAATGGGGGAAAGTACATGTCTTGGATACAACGCAAGGGTTTGTTATTAAGAGAGTATATGATGACGGAGACAAGATTCGCTGTGTATCATATAATCCGGAGTATGCTGATTTTTCTATCCCCAAAGAAGACATTCTTTCTATGAGTTTAGTCGTCGGGGTGATTAGTATAATGGAGATGTAGTTGTTGATTTTATATAATATGTAGATGAAGCAATTATTTATACTATTATAATTATTATGGAACTTAAAGATTTTGTTAAAGGGACAATATCAGATATAGCATTAGCTATTAAGGAATTGAATGATGAAAAATCTAATATCGGATTATTGGTCAACCCTAATAACTATGACCAGATTAAAGCCAATGAGTTTTTATTCATAGGAGATGGGAGACTTGTTAAAGATGTAGAGTTTAATCTATCAATTAGTGCATCTGATACGACAGAAGCAGGTGGAAGTTTAAAAATCAACGTACTAAAGGCCGGAATTAGCAACGAGGCTAATAACAGCACTGTTAGTACGATTAGATTTTCAATACCCGTAGTTTTTCCTGGATGCGATGCACCTAAGCGGGACTATAGCGGTTGTGGATAATAGGCTTTAGCGCTATGTGTTTCTCCTGTTTTTATAAATTGGTACATGAGATTAGCTAATGTGATAGGGGTGCCTTTAATACCGTGTGCACATCCTTTAAACCAGCTAAAGCATTCTACGGACAACTCCAGACATTTAGCGCGCAATTCTTCATCTGACATAATGGTAAGTTTTAGGAGTTAATAAACTGATTCGATACAAATATAGCAGTAAAAACAATTATGACGACTAAGGAAACCGCTTTTACACAGTTAAAAAATAGCATGTATCGCATTTGCGGAACATGGAATAATGAGTATCGCATTTGTAGATACAACTCTCGAAACTTATTATCACAAGGAGAAAAAGGCCTACCGGGACTATTCGGTAAACAGTTGAATGAAAATAACCTCGACAGAGGTGTAAAATAATATATTATTAACCAGATATGCGGAACATGTGCGGAACATTTTGGAAAATGCTGCGATAATTGATTGGTTGATAGGTACTTGCAGGAATCCCTGAGGGTGTACAAGGAAAAAGGAGGTTTTTGCCTCCTTATTTTGTTGGTTTACAGCAGATTAATTGAATAGATGTTATAAAAATGCCGTTGTCTGATTGTTGGATTCAGGCAGCGGCATTTATAACTTTGATATACTACTTAGAACTTGAAGAAGTTCTTAGCGTTGTTATAGCTGATGTCTTCAATCATTTGATTTACACGTTCCATTTCGGATGCTGGGATTTCTCCGTTCTCTACGTCACGTCCTACCAGATTACACAATGTACGGCGGAAATATTCGTGACGCGGGTAGGATAGGAATGAACGGGAGTCAGTCAACATACCTACGAAGCGGCTCAAAAGACCGAGTACCGACAAGGCATTCATTTGTTTTTCCATACCATCTTTCTGATCCAAGAACCACCATCCAGAACCAAACTGGATTTTTCCTGCAACAGATCCATCCTGGAAGTTACCCAGCATAGTTGCAATCACCTCGTTTGCACATGGATTCAGGTTGTAGAGGATTGTCTTCGTCAATTTACCGTTTGTGTTCAAGCGGTCGAGGAATTTAGCCATTGCTTTTGCTGTTGTAAATTCACCGATAGAGTCGAAACCTGTGTCGGGACCTAACAATTTAAACATCTTGGTGTTGTTGTTGCGGATTGCGCCGTAATGGAACTGTTGAGTCCATCCCTTTTCCCAATCCATTTCTCCGAAGATTACGAGCATCGCCGATTTGAACTTCAGAATTTCTTCCTTCGTCAGTTCAGTACCGCCATATACCTTATTAAATATAGCTTTGATTTCCGCATCACTATAATCTTCTGCGTAGAATTCTTCGATGCCGTGATCGGACAGGCGACATCCTTGTGCTGCGAAGAAATCGTGACGTTTGCGCAAAGCGGCAATCATATCGTCAAAGTTGGAAATGTTGGTGTCGCTTACTTCTGCCAATTTTTCTACATAAGCGCGGAAATCTGCCGGAACTTCTACTGCCATAGCTTTGTCCGGACGCCAAGTCGGCAACATTTTGATTTCAAATCCGCTTTCGCATGTCTTGATGTGATATTCCAACGAGTCTATCGGATCGTCGGTAGTACATACGGTTTCTACGTGGTAGCGACGCATCATTCCGCGAGCGGAATATTCTGGTTGAGCTAATTTCTCGTTACATTCATCGTATATCTCACGTGCGGTTTTCGGATTCAATATCTTATCGATGCCGAAAGCTGTTTTCAGTTCCAGATGAGTCCAATGGTATAACGGATTGCGGAAAGTATAGGGTACGGTTTCTGCCCATTTCTCAAATTTTTCCCAGTCTGTGGTGTCCTTTCCTGTGCAGAAACGTTCGTCTACACCGTTTGTACGCATAGCGCGCCATTTGTAATGGTCGCCTCCCAACCAGATTTCAGTCAGTGATTTAAACTTGTAGTCATCGGCTACCATTTGTGGAATTAAATGACAGTGATAGTCGATAATCGGCATTTTAGCCGCATGCTCGTGATACAACTTCTGTGCAGTTTCTGTTTGCAGTAAGAAGTTCTCGTCCATGAAATTCTTCATTATTACTGTGTTTTAAGTATATAAAATTATTACTTTCTGTATTTATACCTATATAGTATTGATTTTAAAGCTACTAGGTGTAAATCTTGTTTTAGTTTTATTAACCGTTATCGAACACAAAAATAGAAATTTTACTTGGAGTAACAAAATAATTCGTATATTTGCAGCGATTATTTATAATATTTAAGTTTTAGCACTATGGAGGACCAGAATTATACGATTAAAGACATAGCCCGTATGGCAGGCGTTTCTGCCGGAACGGTGGACAGGGTATTGCACAATCGCGGTGACGTATCTCCTAAGAGCAAAGCTAAGGTTCAGAAGGTGCTGGATGAAATTCATTATCAGCCCAATGTTTTTGCTATCGGACTGGCTGCTAAAAAGAAATATTCTTTCGTTTGCTTAATTCCTTATTATATAGAGCACGATTATTGGCATTCCGTAGTGGGTGGCATTGAGCGTGCCCGGCAAGAGTTGCGTCCTTTCAATGTGAGCGTGGATTATCTGTGTTACCATCACGGAGATGAAGCCAGCTATCAGGAAGCCTGTCGTTCTATCAAGGAAAGCAATGTGGATGCGGTGTTGATTGCTCCCAATTTCCGGGAAGAAACCTTATCATTGACGGGCTATCTGCGAGAGAATGGGATAGCGTATGCTTTCGTCGATTTCAATATGGAAGAAATGAATGCATTAACCTATATCGGACAAGATTCGTATAAGAGCGGATACATTGCGGCTAAGATATTGATGCGTAATTATTCGGTGGGAGAAGGACAGGAACTGGTACTGTTTTTAAGTAATAACAAGGATAACCCTGCTGAAATACAGATGCAGCGCCGTCTGGAAGGTTTTATGCAGTATATCACTGAGGAATACGATAGTCTGGTGATTCATGAAGTAGTATTGAATAAGTCCAATCAAGAAAATAACTGTCGGACACTGGACCGGTTCTTTGAGACGTACCCGAAAGCTGTACTCGGAGTTGTGTTCAATTCCAGAGTATATCAGTTGGGAGAATATCTCCGTCATGCAGGGCGTAGCATGAAAGGATTGATAGGATATGACCTCCTGAAAGCAAATGTAGAGTTGCTGAAATCGGGGAATGTACATTATTTGATCGGACAGCGGCCGGGATTGCAAGGTTATTGCGGTGTGAAAGCTTTGTGTGATCATGTCGTGTTCAAGAAAAATATCGATCCTGTGAAATATATGCCTATTGATATCCTGATTAAAGAAAACATCGATTTTTATTTTGAATTAGTATAATATCAACTTTATAAATTACAACTAACATGAAAGTATTAAACAAAGAAACTGCTCCTAAGGCACACCGTCCGGAGCGTATTATTCAATTTGGTGAAGGTAACTTTTTACGTGCTTTTGTAGATTGGATTATCTATAACATGAACCAGAAAACAGATTTCGACAGTAGTGTTGTAGTAGTTCAGCCCATTGACAAAGGTATGGTCGATATGCTGAATACGCAGGACGATCTTTATCATGTCAATCTTCAAGGATTGGATAAAGGAGAAGTGGTTAACAGCTTGACAATGATTGATGTAATCAGCCGTGCATTGAACCCTTATACTCAAAATGACGAATTCATGAAACTGGCGGAACAACCGGAAATGCGTTTCGTTATTTCAAATACTACAGAAGCCGGTATTGCCTTTGATCCGACTTGCAAACTAGAGGATGCTCCCGCTTCTTCTTATCCGGGTAAACTGACTCAGTTGTTATATCATCGTTTTAAGACATTCAATGGCGACAAGACAAAAGGCCTGATTATCTTCCCTTGCGAACTTATTTTCTTGAATGGTCACAAACTGGAAGAAACGATCTATCAATACATTGAGTTGTGGAATTTGGGCGAAGAATTTAAGACTTGGTTTGAAGAAGCCTGTGGTGTATATGCTACGTTGGTAGACCGTATAGTTCCGGGATTCCCCCGCAAGGATATTGCAGCTATCAAAGAAAAACTGCAATATGACGATAACTTGGTGGTCCAGGCTGAAATCTTCCATTTGTGGGTTATTGAGGCTCCGCAGGAGATTGCCAAAGAATTCCCGGCTGACAAGGCAGGCTTGAACGTATTGTTTGTACCGTCGGAAGCTCCATACCATGAACGTAAGGTTACTTTGCTGAATGGGCCGCATACCGTTCTTTCTCCGGTTGCTTATTTGTCCGGTGTGAATATTGTTCGTGACGCTTGCCAGCATGAAGTAATTGGAAAATATGTCCATAAGGTGATGTTTGACGAGTTGATGGAAACTTTGAACCTGCCGAAAGATGAATTGGAGAAATTTGCAAATGATGTATTGGAGCGTTTCAATAATCCGTTTGTAGACCATGCGGTAACAAGCATTATGCTGAATTCTTTCCCGAAATATGAGACTCGTGATCTGCCGGGATTGAAAACTTATCTGGAACGTAAAGGTGAGCTTCCGAAAGGACTTGTACTTGGTTTGGCAGCTATCATTACTTATTATAAAGGTGGCGTACGTGCGGATGGCGCTGAGATTGTGCCGAACGATGCTCCTGAAATCATGAATCTGCTGAAAGAACTGTGGGCTACTGGTTGCACAAAGAAAGTAGCCGAAGGTGTTCTGGGCGCAGAATTTATCTGGGGTGAAGATTTGAATAAAATTCCGGGATTGACGGAAGCTGTAAAAGCTGATTTGGATTCTATTCAAGAAAAGGGAATGCTTGAAACTGTGAAGGGTATTCTTTGATTTAGATATCGGAGATAGGCCGAATAGTTGAATTTAACTGAGTTTGGTTTTTCATTCAAGAAGGGTGTCTTGATAGTCTTATGGCTATTGGGATACCCTTTGCTTTTTGCCTGTTTATTTGTGTAAATATTTAAGCAGCCTTGCTGTCATGAATATTGGCTACTGTAACCATCACTGCAATAAGGAAGCCATTCTTGTCTACAACAATATGGGTTTGACGCCTTTCACTTTTTTATTGCCGTCAACTCCGCTCTACCCGGTACTATTTTGGAAAAACATCTGTCACCTGTATCCTTATATCTGATTATCTTATGACCATAAACATATAAAATGAAAACTCATGGATGGTATTGAACTAAAAGTGGCTGATGAAAAGCAAGAGCTATAATAGAATTGTTAAAATTTATGTATATCCCCACTAAAAATCTACTGACCCTTTATTTATCAAAGCGGCACGGCAATTGTTTTTACCGGACGATGCAAAAATATGTACCAAAATGAATATAAATTTATTCGGCAGTGTGCAAGATAAAGGTAGTAGCTCCAATAGTCACGATAGCACCATCTTCGATACGGATACGGTCTTTATCTCCCAAGATTTCATTCATAAGGAATGTGCCCGTAAGACTGGGGGCATCTCGAAGTGTATAGATTAGTTTTCCTTGCTTATTGCGCTTGATATTGATAATGCAGTGGCGGCGGTCCATGCTCATGTCTCCGCTTTCGATGGGAGTATTGATGACTGTTCCTACACAACGCCGTCCTATCACGTTGTCACCCTCTTGTAGTGGAAGTACTTGTTTGAATCCGAATATATTCTCAATTACTGTGATATATCCGAATTCTTCTTTATGGGATTCTGCCTCTTCTTCCAGATTCTCTTCTTTCCGGAGAGCTTTGACTTTACTTTTTCCAAGCCGGATACTGAATTGCTTGCCGCAATGCTCGCATACAAATACAAGTGACTGACCTTCACTATACTTGGTTTCATCAAAATAAAGGTAATTCTCACATTTGGGACAAAGAACTCGTTTCATGCTTTTTAAAAGGGATTTTTATTTTGCCAGTAACC
>ERZ791920.1563-NODE-1563-length-10711-cov-8.763607_pt1 | contig 10711 bp, 1 predicted proteins | sample MGYA00510136_ERZ791920 | MGnify/ENA primary metagenome ERZ791920 (study PRJEB30046, sample SAMN00792066) | human gut metagenome | study: EMG produced TPA metagenomics assembly of the A metagenome-wide association study of gut microbiota in type 2...
TCACTACGTCGCGAACTTCTTCGCTAGGTACAGGAACTGCAACTTCCGCTTCAATCACGTTTAATGGTTCAGCCGGTTGTTCTGGCATCATCAATCGATCTTGAGCCGCATCCGCTTGGCCTACCGCGCACACACAAGCAAGAGCCAATACAGGCATAAATGTTTTGAATTTCATACTTCCTCCTTATGATGAGCCGCCCTAGAAGGGCGGCTTTCATATTCCTTACATAACAAGACTAAGAATTTTTTTATTTGGAAAGTCCTACTTGTTGCATCAACAATGCGATTTGAGCTTTCATTTCTTCATTATCGCGTTGTACTTGATCGTATTTAGCAGTTAACTCTAAGTCATGTTGTTTCATGCGTTCATTTTCAGCTTTCAACGCAGTCACTTCATCTTGCAATACATACGCAGAGCTGATAGGGCCTGCTTTATAGCGTGCCGGAATGGCTTTCTTAGCGTCAGATGTACCAAATTTGTAGGATACGCCCGCATTAATCATGTTGTCATGACCGCCAAGAGATACGCCCATATGGAACATTGTAGATTCATTAGTATAGTGAGCTACGCCTACAGCAGCAGCTGTGCTGCCTTTGTAGTGGCCTACAGCAGCCAATACTTGAGTTGGTTCCAATGGATCATATTGTAAAGGTTTGAGGCCGGAAATAGCTGCACTAGTAGCACCTACATCAGCAATCTTACCATCCACGCTACGCATAGCATTGCTCAATTGATTTACGTTAACCGCATCAGTGCCATCTACACCAGGTCCAACATTAGTAATTCTATTACCACCGTTGTTAAGGCCGTCTTTAGTAAGGCTTACTGCATTACCTTGAGCAGGTGTAATTGTCACGCCGCCACCGTTCATAACAGTCGTATTACCAGCAGCATCCGTAGTAGTTACGGACTCAAGACCTTTCAAGTCTTTCGCCAACTTGATGTTATAGCCATCACCAGCAGCGTTTTTCACAACACCGATATTGTTGTCCACCAAACGATTCACATCAGCACCACCAGTAAGGTTCATAGTATCTCCCAAACCACGAACCACTTTACCGCTATCGCCAGGTTGGTCACCTTGGAATACACGGCCTGTTCTTGCTTTGTTATTGAAGTCGTCATTAACAGCTTTCAATTGATCTTCTGTTGCGGCACGACTAGGAACTGCTACAGGGTTTTCAGGATTCCAAGTTTTGTTATCCAAACCTGTTACGAAGTTTCCTTCTTTACCGTCGGAAGTTTGTTTCCCTACGACTACATCGCCAGCTTTCACAGTATTTGCCTTTATGGAACCGTCATTGCCGTCAATCTTAACTTGATTACCGCCATTGCCAGCTGTGATTGTACCTGCAGAACCGTCGATATTAACTTGTTTTGCTGGGTCTTGGCCAAGAGTGATCTTGTCGTTCAAGGCCATCTTGATAGCGCCGTTGTCTACGGAAGTCTTAATGTTGCCGTCACCTTTCAAGTCGATTGTCTCGCCAAGAGGTTTCTTCACGGATTGACCGTCTTCCGCTTTAAGGCCAAAGCCTGTGGATTTGATGTCTTCGATAGCTGTATGCAATTGACCGCCGTTTACAGCGTCCTTGCTACCAGCGCCAATAGTGCCATCAGCCACATTAGTGATCTTCTTATCAGCCGCATCGATACCGTCTTTTGTTACCTTAGGACCGTTTTCGATTGTTAAGCCATCTTTGTTGATAGTAACAGCTTTGTTGCCACCATCATTAATTTGCAAGCCGTCTTTCGTCAACTTAGTCGCTTCATTAGCGCCATCCTTGATAGTAACACCGTTTGTATCCATCTTAGTGTTGCCTGTAGTTACAGTCTTAGCAGTTACAGTATCTACAGTGATGTCTTTTTTCAATTCTACCTTAACAGCACCGTCGTCTACGGATGTTTTGATATTTTTGTCATCACCTTTAACCTTAACAGTTTCACCAAGAGCTTTCTTCACGGATTGACCGTCTTCCGCTTCAAGGCCAAAGCCTTTAGTTTTAAGGCTTTCAACAGCATCATGCAATTGACCGCCGTTCACAGCATCTTTGCTGTCTTTTGCAACATTACCATCTTGAACGTTAGTAACCTTCTTGCCTGCTGCATCGATGCCGTCCTTCGTCATGGATGGACCATCAGTAATCTTCACGCCGTCTTTTGTAACAGCTGTCAACGGATTACCTGCTGCATCTTTAATAGTCATACCTTCGCCGTTTACAACGGTTTTACCATTTGCACCATTAGCTCCATTGTTGAAAGTAATGGAGTTCAAGTCTTTAAGGTCTTTTGCCAAACGAACATTGAGGATATTATTTTTACTGATAACGCCAATATTGTTTTCAGTCAAATCATCTTCGTTTGTTACCCCGCCCTTAATGTCCAATTGTTCATTAAGTTTTTTCTTAATCACATTACCGGAGTCACCACCGTATGCCATACCGTCATCCTTGGTTGCCACTTGATGTGTCTTACCATTTTCATCAGTGTATTTAATACGAGTGATTTCGTTACCGTTGAGGTCCGGATCACCTTTTTCAACAGAAATGTCAGCGCTACGACCGTCTTTACCGTTGAGTCCGATATGACCTACGCCGTCTTTACCAGAAATAGATACAGCTTCTTTGCCGTCCTTACCAGTCACAGCTACCTTGCCGTCTGTACCGTTCGCAGCGTCAGGACCTGTAATGGACACGCCATCCTTACCATCTTTGCCAACCTTCACGGATTCAGCCTTAAGGTTTTTATTCATCTTCACGTCGATAGTCGTGTTACCTTTATTGTCTTGGTTGATGAAAGTTTTAATATTTTCACCGCTGTAGTCAGCATCATCAGCTTTACCTTCACCTTGAACAGTGATAGTAGAACCAAGTTTATTAGTTTGTTCGCCGCCTACATTAGCATTGAATTTCAAACCTTTATTAGTCAATGCGTCCGCACTATCCTTGATTTTGTCATTCAAGTAGTCCACATTAACCGCTTCGCTGCCATCGTTGCCTGTAGCATATGCTACATTCGTTACGTGAGTCCCACCTTGTTTGTTATTGTATGTAGGGCCTTCGTAAGTTACCTTGGATTTGTCAAGATTGCCAGCAGGGTCCAAATCATACTTAACAGCGCGATCATTCAATTTATCAAGTTTGGATTTAGAAGCAACGTCTTTGATTGTAACGGTTTCTGTTTGATCTGGATGATTCTTATCTTGTACAGTCAACGCTACATCGCCGTTCGCATCCACAGTGTAGTCTCCATTGGAGCCTGCCGCTTGATTTCTAATCAAACGATAATCAGTAGAGTTAGCACTTTGAGCATCCAACGCTTTTTTCAATTGATCTTCTGTTGCCGCACGACCGGATACAATCTTATCTGCATCCCAATCTTTATTATCAAGGCCTGTTACATAGTTGCCTGTTTCGCTGTCGCCAGCTGCGTTGTTAACAGTTTGACTACCCATAGTCGCGTCGCCTGCTTTCACAGTCTTAGCCGCCGTTACGGAGTCAAGATTTTTAAGGTCTTTCGCCAATTGAAGTTCCAATTTGTTAGTGCCATCAGCTTTTACGTTGATATTGCCGGCTGCACTCTTGAACGCTGCAGATTCAGCTTCAGTTACGCCTTCACCTTGTACTTTCACCAAGGAATTCAATTTTTGTTTATTCACAGTACCAGAATTGTTACCAGTGAATTGTAAACCGTCCTCCATAGTCGCAACTTGGTGTTCGCCGTTGCCGTCAGTGTATACGATACGAGTAAGACCATTTGTACCGTCTACACCTTTTTCACCTTTAACGCCTGTAGCAGCATCGTTGTAACCAGGTTTCACAGACAAGTCGATACCGTTAGTACCGTTCACGCCGTTCGTTCCTGCGGGGCCTGTCAAGCCGATGTGGCCTATGCCGTCCTTACCGGAAATAGAAACTGCTTCTTTACCGTTTTTATCAGTAACAGCTACCTTGCCATCTGTGCCGTTCGCTGTGTCAGGACCAGTAATAGATACGCCGTCCTTACCATTTTTGCCAACCTTCACAGATTCAGCCTTAAGGTTTTTATTCATCTTCACGTCGATAGTCGTATTGCCTGTCGCCGCATCTTGTTTGATGAAAGTTTTGAGGTTTTCACCACTGTAATCAGCGTCAGCTGCAGTGCCTTCACCTTGAATAGTCACTGTAGATCCTAATTTATTAGTTTTTACGCCGCCTACATTGGCATCGAATTTGAGACCTGTGTTAATCAAGTCATTCTTGGTATTAGTAATTTGATCGCCAAGGTCTTGTTTTACTTGATGTAATTGACCGCCGTTTACAGCATCTTTAGAACCAGCCGCTACGTTACCATCTTTCAAGTTAGTAATTTTTGTACCGTTAGGACCTTCCAAAGTTACTGTATCTTTATCAGTATCACCGTCGTATTTTACGGAGCGGTCTTTTACTTTATCAAGTTCAGTTTTGGACGCAACATCCTTAATCGTTACAGTTTTAACGTCTTTGGATTTTTCATCTTTTACCTTCAAATCAATTTGATTATTAGTAACCTTATAGGAACCGTCTTGTGCATTATCTGGATTAGCGATTAAGCGATAATCCGTAGAACTTGCATTAGCCGCTTTCAAAGCATCACTAACTGTTTTTAACTGTTCTTCAGTAGCCGCACGATTAGGTACATATACAGGATCTGCAATATTCCAAGATGTATTATCTAAACCTGTTACAAAGTTACCAGTTTGGTTAGCACCTTTGTTATCTGCTACCGTATGATTACCTACAGTTGCAGTGCCTGCTTTCACAGTGTCGGATGCCGTTACGGATTGCAAGCCAGTCAAGTTTTTCGCCAATTGCAATTGTAATTTTGCATTGCCATCAGCGCCAACAGCCGCAGAAGTAACACCGATATTATTGCCTGTAGCAAGATCGGAAGCGCTTGTTACACCACCGTTGATGTCCACTTGTTTGTTAAGCTTAACATTGGATGTAGCACCCATGTCACCTTTGAATTTAAGGCCGTCGTTCAAAGTTGCCACTTCTTCGTTGGTGCCATCAGGTTTTTGGTATGTAATACGTGTTGTAGTTGTGCCAGGAGCGCCGTCTACACCAGGTTGACCGTCACGAGTAACGGAAATGTTAGTTGTTACACCGTCTTTACCGTTGATACCGATTTTACCGTCCTTACCGTTTGCACCAGTAGCGGTAATTGTCTCTACATTAAGGTTTTTACCAAGTTTCACATCAATTGTGCTATCGCCGTTAGCGTCTTGAGAGATTTCTGTAATGATATTGGAGTTATCCCCTTTAACTGCTACTTTGGAGCCCAATTTATTTGTTTTTTCACCGCCGTTATTAGCATCGAATTTCAAACCTTTATCGATAAGATCTTGCTTAGTTGTATCAATCTTATTGTTTAATTCATTCTTGGTATTTGTGATTTGGTCACCAAGATCTTGCTTAACTTGATGTAATTGACCGCCGTTTACAGCATCTTTAGAACCAGCTGCTACGTTGCCGTCCTTCAAGTTAGTGATTTTTGTACCGTTAGCGCCTTCTAATGTTACTGTGTCATGACCTGTGTTACCATCGTATTTCACAGAACGATCTTTTACCTTATCAAGTTCAGTTTTGGACGCAATATCCTTAATTGTCACAGTATTAACTGTACCGGATTTATCGTCCTTCACTTGTAAATCAACTTTATTGTTATCAACCTTATAAGAACCATCTGCCGCATTGTTCGGATTAGCGATTAAACGATAATCAGAAGCACTTGCGTTAGCCGCTTTCACAGCATCACTAACAATCTTAAGTTGATCTTCTGTTGCCGCACGGCCAGATACATAGGCAGGATCAGTTAATGTCCAATTTTTATTGTCCAAACCGGATACAAAGTTACCGTTCTGAGCAGCACTTTTGTTATCTGTTACAGATTGGGTACCCATAGTAGCAGTACCAGCTTTTACAGTTCTTGTAGCAGTTACCGTATTAACATTGATATCTTGACCCAATGCAACCTTAATCGTTGTATCGTCGCCAGTTTGTGTAATTGTAGTGTTGATGTTAGTACCATCACCAGCTACTGTTACCTTGGAGCCTAATTTATTTGTTTTTTCGCCACCATTATCCGCATCGAATTTCAAACCTTTATTAATAAGCTCTGTTTTTGTAGTATCAAGTTCTGTTTTAGACGCGATATCCTTGATAGTTACAGTTTTCTTATTCGCAGGATTTTTAGCATCTTGTACAGTTAAGTCAACTTTATTGCCAGATACAGTGTAAGCTTTATCAGCAGCACTGCTATTTTCAACTAATTGATAGTCAGGAGCATCTACGTCAACTTTATATGTTTTATATGTACCGTCAGTACCTTCTGTAATCGTTGTATTTTTACCAGCTACAACCTTTACGGCTTTTTGTGCTTCATCACGAATAACGGATTTACCACCGTCCGTAATGTTGGACAAGTCTTTATTTGCCGCATTGTCAATCTTGTTCTTAGTTGCATCAGTCAACGTCACATCAATTGTTTGGTTGTTAACAGATGTCGTAACATAAGAACCATCGCCTTTTACAGTCAATGTTTGGTTGTCCAATAAAACGTCATTGTTACCGCTGTTGCCGGCTACTTTCAAATTAACATTGCGCAATTGTGCCACGTTAACAGCATCAGTATCAGCTGTACCTGCAGCCACATTTGTGATTTGACGAGTTTTTGTACCGCCGTCACCTACGGACACCGCACCCATAGTGGAAGTCAACGCAGCGCCTGTCAATCCGCTATAGCCGTTTGTACGGCTGTCTGCAGTTTTCACATTATAGCCTGCTGTACCTGCTGCAACGGAAGCAACGGAGTTTGCACCCAATGCAACGCCATCATCTACACTGGATTTAGCTTTATAACCGATAGCCGTACTGTTCGTATTAGCTGCAGTCGCATCAGCACCGACAGCTGTCGCGAAATTACCTGCTGCGGAAGTACGTACACCAGCTGCTGTCGCGTTATTGCCTGTAGCACCTGTGTTATCGTAGTTCGCATCGGCAGATGTGCCTTTAGCACTGAAGAAATTCGTTTGCGCCGCTTCAACAGCTTCTTTTACCGTATGATACGTGCTGTTCTTGATATTGAAATCAGGCGCTTTATATGTAGAACCATTCGCTTCATAGCCCGTATATGTAGGACCTGCGATGGATTTTGCCAAGTTACTGTTTACAAATTTTAATTGTTTTACATTTGTTGCGTCAGTATCGTTTTCACCACCTGCTACGTTGATGATACGGCGTTCAGAACCTACGTTACCTACCGCAACTACACCGTTTGCAACATTGTTGTTTTGTTGATTAGTGAAAGCAGAGTAACCATTAACCAAGGCACCTCTTACTTCCGTACCAGTACCCAATGCCAAGGAATTATTGGATTCTGCAACGGCATTTGTACCGATAGCCATGGAGTTAGTACCTGTAACAGTAGCACCAAGACCGATAGCTGTCGTATTAGTATTGTTTGCTTTCGCTTCTTTACCGATTGCAATGGCACCATCTTTAGATGCATTAGCCGCACCGCCAAGTGCAAGCGCATCAGCACCCAAGGATTTTGCATTACCACCTAATGCGATAGAGTTCGATAATTTGGCTTGGGAAGAACTACCCATAGCAATAGCATCGGCACCAGCAGCATTAGAGCTACTACCCATGGCAAAGCTACTTACACCACTTGCATTGGCACTTTTACCCATCGCTACCGCATTTTGTGCGGATGATTGCGCCGTATTACCGATAGCAAAAGCATTCTCTGCACTAGCATTAGCACTATAACCCATAGCTACCGCATTGGCGCCACCAGTACTGGATGAAGAACCGAATGCCATAGAATCATCTGCACCAACTGCAGTACGAGCTTTCGTACCGAAAGCAAGAGAACGAGCCCCTTCTGTTACGGTATTACCATCGCCATTATATTTAGCACTTGGAGTACCATGTTGTTGACCAGGTAATTTTATAGTTTCTGCCGCACCGATTGCGATGGATTGATCCGCTTTTGCTGTAGCGGAGTAACCCATGGCGAAACTACCATTACCCTTTGCCCAAGATGCAGTACCCAATGCTGTGGAGAACTCACCTTCTGCAGCGGATTGACGCATCATAGCCAAGGAGTTAAAGCCGCTCGCCTTTGTAGCTGTACCAAGAGCCATAGCAGATGGTGATAAGGCCTGAGCATAATGACCTAAAGCAAAGGAAATACCACCTGTGGCCTGAGCATAGTTACCGATAGCTAAACCGGAATGATAATTCGAATTACCTGATTCTACAATATTTGTATGCGTACCGATAGCAATACCGGCAAAGCTATTTTCTGTATAGTTACCTCTATCTGTACCATTGTACAAATGACTATTATCAAATGGTGTCAAGTTCCCAGGATTTTGATAGTTATATAAATAACTACCTTCACTATAAGATTTCTTACCGGTAGCATAGCCAGCATCATTTACAGCATCAATAGTCATCGCAGCATAAGTAGCTGCATTAACCGTAGTAATATTACCACCCATTAATAATGCGGATACCGCCATAATCACACTCATGCGTGCCCAGGTTGTACCGCTTTGTACGGATTTTACCTTACCGCCACCTGTTTTTACAATTTCAGATACTACAACGTAGCATTTTTTTGTCTTACTCCAAATAACATTATAAATTCGATTCATGATTATCCTTTCTTACCGAAAACTCAGTAAAACACACCACTTGTGTTGCATAATATTGCAAAGATAATAAAAAGAAGAAGTATAAAGATTAGTTATCATCTACACTTCTTACACCAAATATTAGTATTCCAAATTACGATCTGAATACTATAATTATTCATGATTCTTCATCATATACTCATCCACGGCAATACAATATCAAAAAATTTCTATCTTGTAAACAACTTTTTCATCTTTTCTTCATTTTTGTCATTTATTTATTTCTATTTTAATACTTTTTAATTTTAAGAAATAAAATCTTCATCTTTCCTATCAAAATTTACGATAAATCCACATATCGGAATATAACGATTATTGTAATTACGTAATCAATTTCATATTTTTAGACTTTTCAGTTTAGTACTTTCATAGATAAGATAATTTTATATACAGAAAAATTATCACCTACAGGTACACGAAAAAGCCGAGGCCCTAGAGCCTCGGCTTTCACAATATAAATCATATATATAAGTATTCTATTTTTTATTGACCCTTACACGTTCAATAGTTGGTTGTCCTTCATGATTCTTGGCAATAGTATCCACACGGAATAACGCCATTTCAGGACCAAATTCAGATACGAGGCGATCATCGACAGCAACGCCGTTTTGAATAGCTCGGTACACAATTTGAGCAAATTCATAACGGGTCAACATACGGTCTCCTCCGAATGTACCATCAGGATATCCTTCTACAAGACCACGTCGAGATAGATCGCTAACCGCCGCATATGCCCAGTGATTATTCGGCACATCAGGGAATAATGTGCTGCGGTCTGCTTTCATATTCGTTCCGGCTAATCCATTCAAAAGAGCCGTCAACTTTTGAATCTGCGCATTTTGTACCGCTACAGTTTTCTTAAGTTCCAAAACTTCCTTACCGATGGCTACACGAGAACGAGATACATTACTGTGAGCACCTACTTTCACAGACATACCGGCATTCACAACGGTTTCACCATTACCAACAGTAGATCCTACACTAAATTGCAAGTCCTCATTCGGTCTGTAGAAAGCCCCCAATGCAGCGGCATTACCGTCATGGTAATGGCCATACCCAGCAGCAAAGTCCCATTTTGCATCAGGATCGAAATCCAATGGATGCAAGGCGGCAAGTGCAGCCGCTCCGGCCACAGATTTGTTAACCTTTTTATCGAGACGAGCCACATTCCGCCCCATATTGGTTACATCCTGCTTGATATTAGTAATGTCACCCTGAATATTAGTTACATTCTGTTTAATGTTTGTCACATCACCTTGTATATTGTTAATATTTGTTGTGTTATTTGTAATCTGGTTCGTTATATCGTCAGATAGGCTTACCTTATAATCTTTGGTCGTTCCGTTCGTCGTAGTTGTCACATTAATATGCTTACCTGCACTGACGGTAGTGGAACCGTTCGCATTCACTTGATTTTGCAACTTTTTGAGCTGTGCCACATTCACCGCATCCGTATCCTTTGTGCCGGCTGCTACGGATGTAATCTGACGCGTAATATTATTATTTGCATCACCGACAGATACGGCCGATTTAGTCGCCTTCCACGTAGAATCCGTATTCGTGGACTGTGCTTTTGTGCTCGGATCATACCCAACAGATCCAGCCGCCACAGTAGCCTTCGATTCGCTGCCCAATGCAACGCCACCCTCTACGGTTACATTCGTATTATGTCCGACAGCGACAGCATTATTAACAGATGTCGTAGTCTTGCTGTCTGTGGAACCGATGAGAACTGCATGATTGGCATCTTTCACCTCACGATTATCCCCCATTACAAGACTATTCTTAGAATTAGTCACCGTATTTTCAGACCCTATTACGGTCGTATTAAACACCTTATCCGCCGTATTGTGAAAGCCCGTCAACATGGTATTCGTACTTTCATTGCCTTTAGAGCCAGTCAATGTATTATTGACACCCATAAGTGCGGAGCGAAATGTATAATCCGCCTTATTACCGCTACCAAATGCCATAGTAGAACCGCCACC
>ERZ791920.1569-NODE-1569-length-10657-cov-6.001038_pt1 | contig 10657 bp, 6 predicted proteins | sample MGYA00510136_ERZ791920 | MGnify/ENA primary metagenome ERZ791920 (study PRJEB30046, sample SAMN00792066) | human gut metagenome | study: EMG produced TPA metagenomics assembly of the A metagenome-wide association study of gut microbiota in type 2...
TGCGTGAGAATGCAGAAACTAAAGTCTATGGCCGCATAGGTGAGCTAATGAGACTTAAGCGTAAAAATAAAAACTTGATTCTTGCTGTTACGGGATGTATGGCACAAAAGAATCAAGCCGAAATGTTTAAGCGCGCTCCCCATATCGATATTGTCTTAGGTACTCATAATATTCAACATATTAATGAAATGATTGAAGAAGTACAACGGGGACATACACATCAAATTAGTGTAGATATGGATAACACGGTACTTCCTGAACTAGAAGCCAAGCCAAATGGTACATTCTATGCTTGGGTACCTATTATGAATGGTTGTAACAAGTTTTGTACGTATTGTATCGTTCCGCACGTTCGTGGTAGAGAAATCAGCCGTCCTGTAGAGGCCATCGTAAAAGAGGTGACTGACCTAGGTGCAAAAGGGTTTAAAGAAATTACCTTATTAGGCCAAAATGTAAACTCTTATGGATTAGATTTTAAAGATGGCACTGATTTTGGTACACTCATAGATGCTTTGGATGGCATTCCTGGCATAGAGCGTATCCGTTATATGACAAGTCATCCTCAAGATATGACTAAATCTATGATTGATGCTCTTGGCCGTTCTTCCAACATTGTTACACATTTACATTTACCAATTCAATCAGGGTCAGATCGTATTCTTAAAAAGATGAATCGACACTATACAGTAGAGCATTATAAAGAATTACTGTCGTACTGTCGTGAGAAAATCAAAGATGTAGTGGTTACTACAGATATTATTGTAGGCTTCCCAGGGGAAACAGAGGAAGATTTCCAAGCTACATTACAATTATTGAAAGACGTACGTTATGATATGGCGTATACTTTCATCTATTCCAAACGCTCTGGTACGCCAGCAGCGACTATGGATGATCAAATTCCTGAAGAGGTTAAGCGTGTACGATTGCAAACATTGATGGATGTACAAAACGAAATCTCTTATGAATTGAACAAACCTATGGAAGGACAAGTGTTTGATATTATTGTTGAGGGGCCAAGTCCTCGCGATGAAGATATGTGGTTTGGTCGTACTTCGGGGAATAAAATGGTGTTATTCCCAAAAGACGATTCCTTATCAATTGGTGAAACAGTACCAGCCTATATTGATAAAGCACAAACTTGGGTTTGCTACGGTACAATACAAAAGGGGTAAGTATGGCAAAAAAGCAAACACCTATGATGGAGCAGTATTTAGATATTAAAGCTAGATATCCTGATGAATTACTGTTCTTTCGTTTAGGTGACTTTTATGAATTATTTAATGATGATGCTTTGGTTGCATCTCGTGAACTAAATATTACCTTAACAGGACGCCCTACAGGAGATGAGGAACGCACACCGATGTGTGGCGTTCCTTTTCATGCTGCTGAAAGTTATATTGAAACGCTTGTTAAAAAGGGCTATAAGGTTGCTATTTGTGAGCAATTAGAAGATCCTAAAGCTGTTAAGGGCATCGTTAAACGCGATGTTGTAAAGGTCATTACACCAGGGACAGTAATGACTGAAAATGGTAATGATGCAAGATCTAATAACTTTTTATCATTATTTTATATGGTAAAAGACGCATGGATACTCGTGTTTTCTGATGTATCTACAGGGGAGGTTATTTGGCATCGCATTACTAACAGTGACAAACGAAGTGATATGTACGATGCACTCAGTATGTATAGACCAAGTGAAATCATATTGCCTGAAGGGACAACTTTACCGCAAGATATTAAGGATTTCATTGAAAATCAATTTAGTAATGTTGTTTTATCACCATTTACTACATACTATACACAGCGTGAGGTAGCTGAGAAGGCTGTGAATCACTTTGGTGATTTAGGTCTTATGGAAGAGGATGTATGGGAAGCATTAGGATATATGCTTCTATATTTAGAAGAAATTATTAAGTCTGAAATTTCCCATATTAACTATGTACATCAATTGAGTGTAGGTAATCGTCTGATCTTAGATACATCTTCTTTACGCCATTTAGAAATTACCCATAATCTACGTGATGGTGGTCAAAAAGGAACATTACTCGATGTGCTAGATCATACATTGACACCTATGGGAGCGCGTCTATTAAAACAATGGCTTGAAAGTCCTTTGACTGATGTAAATCAAATTCAACGACGTCAAGCGGCCGTGGCAGAACTTATTACACGTGGTGCTGAACGGTCTCATATGCGTAGTTTATTAGATTGTATTTATGATTTTGAGCGCATCGTAGGTCGTGTAGAAACAGGTTCTGTATCGCCTAGAGATTTAACGGCTCTTCGTGAATCTCTAGCAGTATTGCCAGATATTAAAGATGTATTAGGTACATGTTCAAGTTTAGCATTAACATCCATTAATGACCGCATCCAAGACCATAAAGATATTTATGATTTATTATGCCGTGCTATTGCTGACCAACCAGCATTGACATTAAAAGAAGGCCGCGTTATTAAAGATGGTTTCAATCCAGATTTAGATGAACTGCGTTCTTTAGCGACTAATAGTGAGCAATGGCTGGCTAAGATGGAAGCTGATATTAGAGAGGCTACAGGTTTATCTAAAATTAAAACTGGTTATAATAAGGTATTTGGATATTACTTTGAAGTATCCCATAGTAAATCTGAACAAGTACCTGATTATTTCATTCGTAAACAAACATTAGCTAATGCAGAGCGATATATTACGCCTGAGTTAAAGGAATTTGAAATTAAAATTCTCAGTGCTAAGGATAAAATCATCGCCTTAGAGCATGAGTTATATCAACAGTTACGAAATGATATTAAACTCGTCATTAAAGAGGTGCAAGAAACGGCTCGTGCCCTTGCGGACCTTGATGTATTATGTTCACTTGCTTTAGTAGGTTATGAAGAAAATTATATTTGCCCTACCATTGTAATGAATGGTCAAATCAATATTCGAGATGGTCGTCATCCTGTTATTGAAAAATTCTTGAAGCGTGAGGTTTTTGTACCAAATGATATCGTTCTAAATCATGATGATGAGGAATTCTTGCTTATTACAGGTCCTAATATGGCCGGCAAATCAACATATATGCGTCAAGCTGCTATTTTGATGATTATGGCTCAAATTGGTTCCTTTATTCCTGCTCGTGAAGCATCTATTTCTCCAGTAGATCGCATCTTTACACGTGTAGGTGCTAGTGATGATATTTCTACTGGTCAAAGTACGTTCATGGTAGAAATGAAAGAGGTAGCCTATATTTTAGAGAATGCTACACATAACAGCTTAATTATCTTAGATGAAATTGGTCGCGGTACGAGCACCTTTGATGGTTTAAGCATTGCCCAAGCTGTAGTTGAGCATATTTGTAAGCATATTCACGGCAAGACATTATTTGCTACCCATTACCATGAGTTAATTAGTTTAGAAGAAAGCTATAGTAAATTAAAGAATTACACTGTAGCTGTAAAAGAAAAAGGTAAGGATGTTGCATTCTTGCGCCGCATCATTAGAGGTGGTGCAGACCGTAGCTATGGTATTCATGTTGCTAGATTGGCAGGCTTACCGAACTCTGTATTAAAACGGGCAGAAGTAATTTTGGAATCTTTGGAAGACCAAAGTCATGATACTAGTGATTTAAATAATCGTGTTATGGGAGCTCAACCTAATAATGTAGTGAAGCCAGTTACTAAACAAGTGAGTGATTCTTCACTAGGTAACTTATTTACTCATTCAGTAGTCGATAGCTTACTAGAAGTAGATGTAATGAGTATGACACCGATTGAAGCATTAAATAAATTATATGAACTACAAGAGGAGGCTCGTAAAGGAGGCGGGAAATAATGGCAACCATTCATGTATTGGATGAAACCACAATCAATAAGATAGCTGCTGGTGAAGTTGTGGAACGTCCCGCATCAGTTATTAAAGAGCTCATTGAAAACTCCATTGATGCGTCCGCCACTAATATTGAGGTTGAAATCGGCGATGGCGGTGTAGCTTATATGCGGATTACCGATAATGGTATCGGTATGACAGAAGAAGATGCACGCCTGGCAATTTTGCGTCATGCCACCTCTAAAATACAACGGGTAGAAGATTTATTTGATATTGCTTCTCTAGGCTTTCGTGGGGAGGCTTTGGCTAGTATTGCCTCTGTATCTCATTTCTCTTTAACTACACGAAAAGCAGACTCCGATTTAGGAACTCGCATTACTGTTGACGGTGGTACATTTACCGATTGTATTCCTTATGGTGCTGCACCGGGTACGACTATTGAAATAAGAGATTTGTTCTACAATACGCCAGCCCGTCGCAAATTCTTGAAATCAGAGCGTACAGAATCTTCTAAAATTCAAGATATTGTAGGCAAACTTGCGCTAAGTAATCCACATATTTCTTTTAAACTCATCGTAGATGATCGGGTAGCTATAATTACACCTGGCAATGGTAATATTGGTGATACGGTAGCTGCATTATATGGATATAAAACGAAAGATGACATTTTCACTGTTGCTTATGAAAGTGATTCTATTTATATCGATGGTGTAGTGAGTAAACCTACCCTTCTTAAAAGTACTAGAATTTGGCAAACTATTATCGTTAATAACCGCGTTATTTCTGATAAAACCATCATGAAGGCTATTGATAATGCATACCATGCACTATTACCGAAAAATGGTCATCCTTTAGTGGTGCTAAATATTACAGTGCCTGCTGGAATGGTTGATATTAACGTACATCCTCGTAAGAGTGAAGTTAAATTCTCTGATGATAAGATTATATTTAAAGCAGTTTACCACGGTATTTTAAATGCTCTAAATAATCCACTTCATGAGCGATATGAACGGGAGTCATCTGTTTATATGGGCATAAGTGAATCATTGTCAAAAGATAGTAGTAATACTCCAAATACAGCTATCAACCAAGGAGATGACAATACTAATATCTCTCATGGCAATAGTACGTATGATTCTTATAGAACACCTCCTGTTGTTCACGACGATATGCAATCTGCAGAACATATAGCTACAGCAGTAGATTATGATAAGGTATTTGGTGGTCGCCGTACAAAAGGGTACGAAGTTATGCGTGGTGAAACTACACAGTTTGTGGAGAACCTGAAAGCTAAGGGATATACGCCACCTGCACCAAAGGCTACTTATGAACAATCATCCTTTATAGACGAAAGTTTTGACGCTGTTCCTAAGGAATACACTAGTTATACAAAAGAGGATATAGAACGCTTTAAATCTTTATCTCAAGATATACGTGAACAAGATAGTGAGGAACGTACTATACAAAACTCTGGCTTCCTACCTATGGGCCAAGTTGCGTCTTGTTATATTTTGGCTAAAAAGGGTGATGATCTCTATATTATAGATCAACATGCTGCACATGAACGTGTCCGTTATGATAAGCTATGTAAGTCTTCTGAATCGATTCCAATGCAATCTATATTAGTTCCTCAATATAGCGAGGCTACTGATGATGAAATGAATCTGGTAGAGGAGGAACGAGAAACCTTACTTGATCTTGGCTTTGATGTAGAGTTAGGTGGTCCTACGAAAATCAAATTAGTAGGAGCTCCTGTAGATTTAGTAGAGTCAAAGGCTTTTGAAATTCTCCACTATATATTCTCTTACTTGCATGAACATCAACAACCTACTAAGGCGCAGTTACGTCATGAAATGCTAGCTTATGCATCTTGTAGAGGGGCCATCAAGGCAGGTCATAATTTAAATATGTATCAAATGACTACCTTAATTGAGGACTTGTTTAGTACTGAAAAACCGTACGTATGTCCACATGGTCGTCCAACGATTATAAAATTTACTCCTGATGAATTAGGTAAGTTATTTTTACGGTCTTAATATGAATATTTTAACAACAGCTCAAAAATCTAATGAGGCCATTCAGGAGGAAGCCAAGGTATTGGCTTCCTCTATGCATATGACCTATATAAAACGAGGTAAAATATCGATACCAGCCTTATTTGCTCAGTATCAGTGCGAATATATTGCGGTTCTGGCTGGTTCTGGATTAACGATTCATTTCCCGGAAAATCAACAACATACCTTTCATTTGTCTATGGCTCAATTGCGTATATTACGTTTACAACGCGGTGAAGGTGATCATCTCATTAATGCGGTACAAGTCATATTAGATACAAAAGGATTATCTACTAGAGATAGATTTTCTTTTTTAGATTGTACAATTGGCCTTGGTAGTGACAGTATTGTGGTGAGTTATGGTTACCCACAAGCTCAAATCACAGGCCTAGAAGGTTCTTTACCTATATGGCTTGCCACTAGTCATGGTTTAGCTCATTATATTCATAATGAGGATAGTGTAACGGAGGCATTGCGACGTATTAAGGTACATCATGATACCTTTGAACACTATTTACCAAACCTACCTGACAATAGTATTGATATTATTTATTTTGATCCTATGTTTGAAGTTCCTGTAGAGGAAAGTCCTCAATTTAAACCTCTTCGGGGACATACCGTGGAAAGTCATATAGATGATAAAATCATGGCACAGGCTATGCGTGTTGCCGCGTATGGTATTATTATTAAAGAACGACCATTTAGTTCGGTCTTTCAAAAATATCCACCGCATCAATGGGTGGGTGGAAAATATAGTCGTATAGGCTATGGTGTATATATGAAGGAGTTAATGTGAATCCCTTAATTACCATCGTTGGACCAACGGCGGTAGGCAAAACAGATCTTACCTTAAAATTAGCAGAACATCTACATGCTGAGGTTATTTCTGGTGATGCTTATCAAGTATATAAACAACTCAATATTGGTACCGCTAAACCATCGGTGGATGAACTTAACCGTGTGAAACATCATCTTATCGATATATTAGAACCAAATGATTCATATTCAGTATCTATTTTCCAACATCAAGCTAAAGAGATAATTGGTAGATTAAATGACAGGAATATTCTCCCTATTCTATCTGGTGGTACCGGGTTATATGTTCAATCATTATTAGAGAACTATAACTTTAATGACGTTAAGCCTGATGAAAGTTTACGGTTAGAATTAGATGAGCTATTTAATGCTAAAGGTATAGATGGTTTACGAGAATATGCTTTCACCTTAGGCACAAAGCATAATATAGAAATTCAATATAGTGATAAACATCGTTTATATCGGGCTATTGAGATATTACATCATGGTGATGTAGATTCGTTACGTAATCAAACAAAAGATGGTGTATCCTATAAAGGACCTGTAATTGGTCTTATGAGAGATCGTGATAAGTTATATGAACGCATTAATTTACGCGTTGATATGATGTTTGAAGCAGGTTTAATTGAAGAGGTTGAGCAACTAGTTAAGTCCGGTGTGAATCCTGATTGCCAAGCCTTTAAGGGGATTGGATATAAAGAGGTTGTAGACTATATAAATGGCACTATTAACCTTGATGAATGTAGAGATTTGATCAAGAAAAATACTCGTCACTTCGCAAAGCGACAAATCACTTGGTATAAGCGCATGCCATATATTGAATGGATTCATATTGATAATAATACATCTAAAGATTTTATATTTAATAAAGCTATGGAATTAATTCGTAGAGAAGGATTAGCATGACATTAGAAGAAATACGTAGTAAAGCCCTTGAGATGGCTGAACCTGAATTTAAAAAGTTTGAACCTATTGCATTGGCCAATACAAAAAAGGTATTAGAAGCATTTAAAGAGTGCCAAGTATCTGATTATCATTTTACAGGTACTACAGGTTATGGTTATAACGATGTGGGTCGTGAAAAGTTAGACGAAGTATTCGCCTATGTATTTAAAGGTGAAAAGGCTATTGTTCGTCCTCATTTCGTATCTGGTACGCATGCACTAGCAACAACTCTTATTGCTTTAATGGGTAATGGATCTAAGGGGACTGAGTTTATCTATGCAGTTGGGGCTCCTTACGATACAATGCAATCCGTAATTGGTGCTGCTCGTGAAGTGCGTGGTTCTTTAGTAGAAAAAGGTTTTACCTATACTGAAGTGCCTTTGAAAGATAATACTTATGATGTAGAAGCTATTGCTAATGCTGTTAATGATAATACGAGAGTAGTAGTGATTCAACGCTCCCGTGGTTATAGTACGCGCGAACCATTATCTATTGCTGATATTAAAATTATTGTAGATGCTGTAAAAGCTAAAAACCCTAATACGATTTGTTTCGTAGATAATTGCTATGGGGAGTTTACAGAGCTTCAAGAGCCATTAGAAGCAGGTGCCGATATTATGGCTGGCTCTCTCATTAAGAATGCAGGGGGCGGTTTAGCGCCAACAGGTGGCTATATCGTAGGTCGTGAAGACTTAGTAGAAGATGCAGCGTATCAACTCACTGCGCCAGGACTGGGGGATCATATGGGCTCTTATGCGCCTGGTTACCGATTATTCTTCCAAGGTTTATTTATGGCACCTCACGTAGTATTACAAGCTCTTAAAGGTGCTGTATATACGGCTGCAGTAGGTGAACTGTTAGGATATGATGTCTTCCCTAAGGTAAATGCTGATCGATATGATTTAATCCAAGCTATCAATCTAAAGAATGGGGAAGAAATGGAGCACTTCTGCGTAGGCATGCAAGCATATTCTCCTGTAGATGCTCACGTACATCCAATTCCTGGTGATATGCCTGGCTACGAAGATAAAATCATCATGGCCGGTGGTACCTTTGTACAAGGTTCATCCATTGAATTGAGTGCAGATGGTCCTGTTCGTCCTCCGTATACGATTTTTATGCAAGGTGGCTTAGTATTTGAACATTCCATGCTCGGTATTCTAGGAGCCGCTGAAGAGCTTTTAAAACATAGATAATGATTTGAATCCCTTTTGTTATAAGAAAGGGATTCTTTTTATTTCAAATCTTTTCAATGTACCTAATTCTAGGCTATAATATAAGTTGCTATAATTTTATAGCAATACTACTCGGACTTTTACACCGAACTAGTGTTTTACACGTCAGGCTTTCACCCTGATTAGTTTTATGATCAAGAGATCATTAAAAGGAGAAAGTATGGAAAAAGTTATCGCTGTAGCTATGAGTGGAGGCGTAGACAGTTCTTTAACTGCTGCAATGCTATTAAAACAAGGCTATAAAGTATTTGGTATTACCCTATGGTTATGGGTGAGTGGTACGCCCTATGATGAGGTGCCTCTTGCCGTAACTGATGCTAAGAAGATGTGTGATTTTCTTGGTATCGAGCATCATGTTATCGATGCTCGTGATGTATTCTACGAAAACGTAGTAGATTACTTTGTAAAAGAATATGCCTATGGTCGTACGCCAAATCCTTGTGTATTTTGTAACAAGAACATCAAATTTGATTTGATGCTCAATCGTGCTCTTGAACTCGGTGCCACCCATATGGTTACTGGTCATTATGCACAAGTTAATTATAATGAAGAAACAGGTTTATATGAGTTACATAAAGGTGTTGATCCTACAAAAGATCAAAGCTATGTTATGTACAATATGAACCAACGCATTTTAAGTCACCTCATGTTTCCACTAGGTGGTCAATGTAAGACTGAAACACGTAAACTAGCTGCTGAATATGATTTACCAGTAGCTAAGAAACCAGATAGCGTTGATATTTGTTTCTTGCCTCATGGTAACTATCAAAAGCTGGTAGTAGAGGAAATGAAGGCTAAACCAAAGACTGGTAATATTGTTACTGAAGATGGTGAGGTATTAGGTAAGCATAATGGCTTATTTAACTACACTATTGGTCAACGTAAAGGTCTTGGCATTGCATATAAGCACCCATTATACGTTATTGGTTTTAATGGTGAACGCAATGAGGTCATCGTAGGTCCTAATGAACGACTTTTTACAAATCGTATGATTTGTAAGTTTTATAATTTCTTAGATGACACAATTCATAAAGAATTGAAGGCGGAAGGTAAGATTCGCTATGCTGCAAATCCTTCTCCTTGTACTGCACGTATCTTGGATGATGATACGATGGAGGTTATCTTTGAAGAACCACAACGGGCTATTACACCAGGTCAGTCCGTAGCCTTTTATAATGGCACTCAATTATTAGGAGGTGCTGTTATCGATCGCGTATGTTAGAAAGGAGAATACAAGTTCCTTGAACTTGTTTACATAGTATGTCAACGAAAAAGATTCGAAACTTCTGTATTATAGCTCATATTGACCATGGTAAATCTACCATTGCCGATAGATTAATTGAATATACTGGCACATTACAAAAGCGTGAAATGGAGGCTCAAGTTTTGGACTCCATGGATTTAGAACGAGAACGTGGTATTACTATTAAAGCGCAATCCGTTCGTATTTTGTATAAAGCACAAGATGGTGAAGAGTATATTTTGAATCTCATCGATACTCCGGGCCATGTGGATTTCAGCTATGAAGTATCTCGTTCTCTTGCAGCTTGTGAAGGTGCATTACTCGTAGTCGATGCTGCACAAGGTGTAGAGGCTCAAACGTTGGCAAATGTGTATCTCGCTTTAGAACATGATCTTGAAATTATTCCTGTTATCAACAAAATTGATTTGCCTTCTGCCGATCCTGATCGGGTTAAACATGAAATTGAAGATATCATTGGTTTAGACGCATCAGAAGCAGTATTATGTTCTGCTAAATCTGGCATTGGCATTCCAGATATTTTAGAAGCCATTGTAAATAAGGT
>ERZ791920.1580-NODE-1580-length-10564-cov-2.258731_pt1 | contig 10564 bp, 4 predicted proteins | sample MGYA00510136_ERZ791920 | MGnify/ENA primary metagenome ERZ791920 (study PRJEB30046, sample SAMN00792066) | human gut metagenome | study: EMG produced TPA metagenomics assembly of the A metagenome-wide association study of gut microbiota in type 2...
GAAGAGCATCCCGGTCGTGATCGGCGAGGGCGATGTGCGCTACAACGAAGTGTTCGAGCAGGTCGCTGCGGCCAACAAATCGAAAGTCATCTATGCCGAAAAGGTATTCTCGTGCCAAGAGTGCGGTTGCCGGGAAGGGCGGCAGCACTTCTGCATGCACCGCGTGCGCGACGACCGCAAATTCGAGGTAGACCTCGACCTTACGGGCAATTACCAGCGCCATAATATCCTGACAGCCGCGGCGACGGTCGATTTCCTGCACGAGGAAACCCCGCTGACGATCTCCCGCCGTGCCTTCCTCGAAGGGACGCGCGATGCGGCGGCCATCACTTCTCTGGCGGGACGCTGGCAGAAGCTGGGTGAAAATCCGCTCGTCGTCTGCGACACGGGGCACAATCCCCACGGCATCGCCTACGTGGCCGAACAGCTCAAAGCGACGCCCCACAAGGAGCTTTACTGCGTGATCGGGTTCGTCCGCGACAAAGACCTGGCACACATCCTGCCCCTGCTGCCCCGCGACGCACACTACATCTTCACGCAGGCTCAGACCGAAAGGGCATTGCCCGCCGCCGAACTGACAGCCAAGGCTGCGATCTACGGGCTCAGGGGGGAAACCATCCCCGAAGTGCCGGCCGCCGTGGCACACGCCCGGGAACTTGCCGCTGCGGACGATATGGTCTTCATCGGCGGCAGCACCTATGTCGTCGCCGAAGCGCTCTGATACATACGATATTCAGAACCCGCATAAAGTCCGTCCGGGAATTCCGGACGGACTTTCTTTTGTCATCCCGAACAAAACTATAAAAAATAGTTTCATATGAAAAATTTTTAGTTACATTTGCATAAAACCAATCGCATGAAACGAATCCTTCCGCTCCTGGCGGCCATGATCGCATTGACAACCGTACTCCCCGGCAAGGCGCAAACCGGTAAATATTACATCGACAGCCGGGAAACCACCCGTGAAGAGCTGTTGAAACTTCCCGCGGGTACAATCGAATCCATGGCGAATTCGGTGGAAAACGGATTGCCCGTAGTGCGTATAAAATTAAAACCCGAAGGCGGGGAACAGGCTCCGGCCACCGGGCAACAGGAAAAAAACACTGCGACCCCGCATGAAAAAGCGATGCAACTGGTACGAGGAATCTACGAGCAGCACACCCTGCTCAAGGAGGGCGACCTGGCGGCCGATTTCCGGGCTACGAAATATGCCGGAGGGGATCTCACGCTTACAGCCCTGCGCGGCAAAGTCGTGCTGCTGAACTTCTGGGCTACCTGGTGCGGCCCCTGCCTGCGGGAACTGGCGCCGGAAGCCCTGCCGAAAATCATTCTCGAACGGTTTGCCGCAGACAGCGAATTCGTATTCCTGCCAGTCGCCTATACCGATTCAAAAGAGAGCCTCGACAAGTTTTTCGCAGGCGACGAACAGCAGAATTACGCTTATCTGCGCGACCTGACAGCAATGGATCCGGACAAACGGGTATTCGGCCTCTATGCAGAGCAGGGCGTTCCGCGCTCCTTCGTAATCGACCGCAACGGCCGCATCGTCCTCGGGTCGCTGGGTGCGGCACAGGAGGAACTGGAACGCATAGCGGCGGCTATCGAAAAAGAACTTTCCAGATAACGGATAAAAACAGCCCGGCCGTAAAGGCGTAGGATTATAATGATGTAATGACTTGATTATTCAGGTCATTACATCTTTGTATAGGGATAATAGATAACGACAAGGCAACGGTTTGTTTTCAGCCTATTCCGATCAAAGTAAATTAAAATTCATAGATTATATCTGAAGTTCAAGAAGAAATAAAACTGAAAGATTATCACCACAATGAATCTCAAAACACGACAATGGTCAACCCTTGTATTATTTTACTTTTTTGTTCATTTTAATTTTTAATATAGTCCGTTTCCTGTTTTCCTTAAAACTTATTATCTTTAATGCATGCTTTTCCGATTCCCGCATTCGTCATGGTTGCCGGCCTGCCGCCGGTTGTTGCTGTTGCTACCCGCTTTGGCGCTGGCGGCGGGACTTTCGGCGCGGTCGCTGGTCAAGGCGGACATGCAGCTGGCGAACAACGCCGTGTTGGCGATGTATCAGGACGAGGATGCCAATATGTGGATCGGAACCTACGACGGACTGCACCTCTACAACGGCAAGAACACCTTTGTTTTCCGCATGGAGCTGGACAACGAATTTTCGCTGTGCAGCAATATCGTGCTGGAGATAGCCCCGGCCGAAAAGGGCTACCTATGGGTAGCCACTTCGCTGGGGATCAATAAATTTTCCCTGCGCGAGCGACGCGTCGTCGAAAGCTATATGCAGTACGTCGACGTGGAGAATATCGCTTCGGACAGCGAGGGAAACACCGTGCTTTTCTCGGGTGAGGATTTTATCACCTGCTACCGCCCAGGGCGCGCCTTTTTCGAGGACGTGTATATTCCGGGCGTCCGCGCTGCGGAGATTGTCACCGTCTGGTCGGAGGCACCCCGGGTGTTCTGCACCTTGGGGCGGGACGGAGAGTTGGTGCGTTACCGGCTCAACGACGGCGAAGGGAAAAGTCTCGTGCGGGTATCCGGGCGCCAGCTCTCCGCGCGTCCGGTGCGCAAGGCGTTCTTCAATGGCGGCAGGCTCCATTTCGTCGACACCTCGGGCGGGCTGTGGCGGTATACGTACAAGGACGAATCGCTGGTGCTGCTATCCGACCTTTCGCAGCTGGGCGAAACGGGCTTTACCGTGTCGACGGTCTGTTCGTTCGGGGACGAGGTTTATGTGGGCTTCCTGGCCGGGGCCCTGGGCCGTGTTCCCGAGAAAGGAGGCCGCTGCGAGCTGATCGCCTCGGACTACCGCGTTTTCTGCCTGTGGGCCGACTGCAACCAGGATATCCTCTGGGTCGGAACCGACGGCTACGGGGTTCATATGTACTGCGACAAGGAGGAGCTGTTCACGACGCTGCTCATGGAGGACATGCCGCAAAAGGTGCTCAAACCCGTGCGGGCCATCCATACCGACGACAGGGGAAACCTGTGGATAGGCACCAAGGGCGACGGCGTAATCCGCATCCGCGATTATGAAAGCTATGCCGGCGGGAATATTCCCGTCGACCACCTGACCCGTTTCGACCGCGGCAAGGGACTTACGAGCAACGAAGTTTTCAGTTTTTGCAGCAGCCCGGCCCGGAATGTCATATGGCTCGGAACCTCGGGCCCGGGCCTTACCTATTATTCATACGGGGACGACCGGATGCGGACGCTACCCCTGCAGCCGGGAATGCCGGAGATACGCGGCGTCCACCAGATGTGCGAGGTGAACGACTCGACGCTCTACCTCGCCTGCGATACGGATGCGCTGGTCGAACTGACAATCGGAAAGGGCGACAGGCCCGTCGTGACGGCGATGCGCCGTTACCGGTTCCGGCTGGAGCGCCGCGACTGCAATGAGTTTTATGCCCTGATACGCGAAAGCGACTCGACGCTGCTGCTGGGCATGCGCGGCGGTTACGGGCTGATACGCTTCGACATGCGGACGAAGAAGTACGTATTTGTTGATATGCACCGCCTGCAAAGCCGGGCCCTGGGCGATTTGCTCTGCCTGTGCAAGAGCCGCGAGTCGGGACTCTACTGCGGCGCCAGTTCGGGGCTGATACTGCTTACGCCCGAGGGTGACATCCGGCAGTTCAACCGCCGCAACGGCATCGTCAACGACATGATACACGGCGTGCTGGAGGATGCGCACGGCTGCATCTGGTTGAGCACGAACAAGGGCCTCGCGCAGTACAGCCCCGGCCATGACTTTTTCCACAACTACTCCTCCTCAGATTTGCGCGTCATCGAGTTCTGCGATGACGCTTACTGGAAATGTCCCTATACCGACCGACTTTTTTTCGGCGGCGTGAACGGCGTGGTGTGGATAGACCCCGCGGCCGAGCCACCCTCTAACTACAAACCCCGGCTGCGCTTCATGGATCTCGAACTGCCGGACGGAACACTCGTGCCGCTGTCGGATTATACGGGCGACGGACACGACCCCCTCCCGGTGCGTATTGCGCCCCGTACGACCGGCTTCGCCGTCTCTTTCGTGGCTGTTGACTACCTGAATGGCGATAACTACGAGTATTCCTACATGCTGGAGGGCTATTCCGACGAGTGGGTGGAATTACAGAAAAACAACCGCGTCGCCTTTATGAATATTCCCGCGGGCAGTTACCTGCTGCACGTGCGCTATAAGAGCAACGTCATGGATCGTGCCACGCAGGTCTACACGCTGCCCCTGACGGTGCTGCCGCCGTGGTACCGCACGACGGCAGCCCTCGTGTGCTATATCCTGCTCGCGGCAGGGCTCGTATGGCTGTTTGCCGCCTTGCTGCGCAGGCATTACCGCAGGCAGCAGCAGCGTGTCGTAGCCCGGCTGGAGGAGGAACAGCGCGAGAAGCTCTATGAGGCGCGGCTCAATTTCTTCGTCAACATTTCGCATGAACTCTGTACGCCGCTGACGCTTATCAACGGCATGAACGAGCGTATCGCACAACTGAGCGCGGAGAATCCGCAGCTGCACAAGTATACGGATGTGATGCACGAGAATGTCAAAGGCCTGAACGACCTGATTCAGGAGATACTGGATTTCCGGAAAATCGAGGAGGAGGGATTCGGCCGCGTCCATATCCATAGCGTCGATATCGCCGCGATGCTCTGCGTGCAGGTACGCTCGTTCGCCGACGCTGCGGAGCGCAACGGCATCGAACTGTTGTTGGAGGTACCGCCGGAGCTGACGTGGAACACCGATGCCGCATTCCTGAAGAAAGTGGTCTTCAACCTCATGTCCAATGCGATGAAATACACGCCTCAGCGGGGATGTATCCGCATTTCGGCGGCGGCAGCTGGGAACGGGCTGGAGCTGAAAGTCCGGAACACGGGGCGGGGAATAGCCCCCGAGCAGTTGATACATGTCTTCGACCGTTACCGCATCCTGGACAGTATGGATCGCAATATGTACACCGACTCCACGTCGCGCAACGGGCTGGGGCTCTTCATCTGCCGCGGGCTGGTGCAGGCGCTCGGCGGGGAGATTTCGGTGGATAGCGAGGTCGGCCGGTATGCCGAATTCACGGTGCGCTTGCCATACCGGGAGGTGGCGGACGGGGATGTCGGTGCGGAGGCGGTGCAGAAGCCGGCCGGTGTCGCTCCGACCCTGCCGCGCGGAGGTGAAAAACCCCTCGTGCTGGTCGTGGACGACAACAAGGACATCGTATGGCTGATCGAATCGGCGCTTTCCGGGCAGTTCCGCGTCAGCACGTGCCACGATGTGGCCGAGGCGCTCGCACGCCTGGGCGAGATGACGCCCGACCTGATTATCACCGACATCGTCATGGCGGGCGCGAGCGGACTGGAGTTGGTGAATGCCGTGCGCAGCGATAAATTCCTGCGCGGTATCCCGGTCGTCGTCGTTTCGGCGAAGATTACCGAGAGCGAGCAGGTCGAAGGGCTGGTGTCGGGAGCTGACGCCTACCTGACCAAACCGTTCTCCGTGCCCGTGCTCTGCGCCACGGTCGAACGGCTGATAGCCAGCCGCCGGATGCTGAAGGATTATTACAATACGCCCGAGAGCGTCTATACGGTCGTCGAGGGACAGAAGATGCATCAGACCGACAAACTTTTCATGGACACCGTCGTGGACACCATACAGGAGCATATCGAGAGCGAGAACCTGCGCATGGAACTGATTGCTGAACGCCTCGGACTGACGGCCCGCAATTTCTACCGGAAGTTCAAGAAGATTTCGGGACGCACGCCGAGCGAATTCATCAAGGAGTACCGTTTCGAGTATGCGGCCCGCCTGCTGACGACCACCCACCTCACCATTCAGGAGATCATGTACCGCGTGGGGATTTCGAACAAGTCCTATTTCTACCGCGAATTCCAGAAGAAATACGGGCTCAAACCCAAGGAATACCGTACGAAACAGTAGTTTGCACCGGGAGCGGAAAAGTATCCTGATTCGCATAAAAGAGGTGGTGATTTACCTTGTGCGAATCAGGATACTTTTTTTGTCCGCGATGCATCCCTTTCCCCGGGGCTGTTTGCTAAATTTGTATAAACCTCAAACCGAACCAACTGACTTCCCATGACTTTGAAATAGTCTATTCTCTCAAAACTGCGGGCGGCGTTTCAGGGCCCGAAATTACCGCTCCCGCATGATTTACGAAACTATTGTTCTACGGAAACCATTTTATCAACCTAAACCAAAAATTAATGAAATTACACTTTTACTCTGTTTGTATGGTTCTGCTCTCCCTGTTGCCGGGATTGACCGTGTCGGCGCAGGAGCAGAAGACGACCGCCCCGCGTACGGTGATTGTCGTTGACCAGGCGGGGCCGGTAATCGGTGCGAGTGTCGTGATCAAGGGAACCGTATCGGGCGCCTCGACCGATGTCAATGGCGTTACAACTATCGCTTGTCCGGACGACGCCGTTCTCTCCGTATCGTATGTAGGTTACAGTACGCAGGAGGTAGCCGTCGCTTCGCGCACGACGATCGAAGTCAGACTCGAAGAGGACGCCCAGCGAAGAGGTCGTGGTCGTAGGTTACAACACCGTACGCCGCGCCCAAACCACGGGAGCTCTTTCGCAAGTGAAGGGCGAGAAGCTCGAATTTCAGTCGTCGCCGACGCTCGAAAACCGATTGCAAGGCCAGACGCCCGGTGTGATGATCTCCAGCGGTTCGGGACAACCGGGCAGCAACGATCTATCGATCCGCATCCGCGGTACAGGATCGATCAACGGTAGCAACACTCCTCTTTATATTATGGACGGCGTGATGGTGCAATCGGCCGATTTCGCGGCGCTCAACTCCAACGACATCGCCGACATCCAGGTGCTGAAAGACGCTTCGGCCACGGCGATTTACGGTTCGCGCGGCGCCAACGGCGTGATTGTCATCACGACCAAAAGCGGACGCAGCGGACGCACGAACATCAACTACCGCAACCAGTTCGGTTTCTCGTTCCTGGTCGATTACATCGATATGATGAACAGCGAGCAGAACCTCCAGTACCAGCTGCAGTGCGTGATGTCGGAACCCAACAGCAACTTCTATCCGATGATGCAGTACCTCAAGCGCGAAATGGACGGCACGGCCTCGGAGGCCGACCTCGCGCGTCTGGCCAAGGCCCGCGCCACCGACACGGACTGGATGGACCTGATGACCCAGACGGGTTTCCTGCAGGAGCATAGCGTTTCGGTTTCGGGCGGCAGCGACAAGACCCGGTTCTTCATCTCGGGCTCTTACCTGACGCAGCAGGGGATTCTCAAGAAGTCGAGCCTCGACCGTTATTCGACACGTTTCAATATCGACCACAAGGCGACCAAGTGGCTCGACCTGGGACTGAAGGCCACGGTCGGTTACAGCAAGACCAACTTCGCAGACCCCGAAGCCGGTGCCGGACGCCAGAACTGGGGCAACCCGTGGTTTACTACGCTGCTGGCCTATCCCTACGAGTCGCCCGACGACTGGTACAACGTCGACAACCCGACGCTCATCACCAAATATTACGACCGCGAAACGGGCCGCCTGAAAACCGTCGCTTCGGTGTATGCGAAAGCTTCCATCACAGACTGGCTCTCCGTAAAGACCAATTTCGGACTGGATTTCATGTACAACCGCAACGTGTCGACGCTGCACCGCGACCATCCCAATGCGCAGCAGAACCACGGTTACTACGGCCAGACCTCATCGGAGCTATTCCGCTACACGTGGACCAATACCATCAACGTCAACAAGGATTTCGCCAACGGACATTCGCTCAACGCCGTAGCCGGTATGGAGATGTTCCAGGGCAAATGGTACACGTCGAACTTCACGGGCTACGACCTGAATTCCGACATGATGCAGTCGCCGGCCGGTATCGGCGACAAGTCGGGTTCGTCGCTTTTCCCGCCCTCGATCGGCGGCGGCCGCACGATGAGCAACCTCATGTCGTTCTTCGCGCAGGCCAGCTATTCGATCGCCAACAAGTACAACTTTTCGGCCTCGCTTCGCCACGACACCTCGTCGAAATTCTACGAGGACAACGCCAGCGCCACGTTCTGGTCGGTCGGCGCCAGCTGGCTCATCTCGTCGGAGTCGTGGTTCGACAACGCGAAGTGGCTCAACCAGCTGAAATTGCGCGCCAGCTACGGTACGACGGGTAACCAGGACGGCGTGAGCGACTTCGGAACGTTCGACGGCTACTACAACTCGTCCTACAACGGCGAATCGGGTTACAGCCACGGCCAGCTCGGCAACAGCGAACTGCGCTGGGAAACCTCGGCCCAGACCAATGTCGGACTGGACGTGTCGGTGCTGGATTCGCGCGTGAACGTCACCTTCGACTTCTATAATATCAAGACCTCTACATGTCGAAGAACATCTCGATGACCAGCGGTTTCAGCTCGATTTTGGCCAATGCGGGCTCCATCGTCAACCGCGGTGTCGAGCTCGGCGTCAACACCACGCCCGTCAAGACGCAGAACTTCCAGTGGGATCTCGGGTTCAACTACACCTACAACAAGAGCGAGATTACCGATCTGGGTACCTGGTCGAACAAGGAGGGGCGCTACAAAAACGGCAACACGCTCTATGAACTGGGCCGCCCGCTCGGTACGTGGATCATGCCTTACTACGCAGGCGTCAGCCCCGCTAACGGCATGCCCGTCTTCTACGACAACTACGGACAGCTCACGACCGACATCAACCAGGCGTATATGGCCGACCATCTGGGAACGTATGAAGTGCCTGTCTTCGGCGGCATCACGACCCGGCTGCGCTACAAGGGCGTGCAGCTCGACGCACAGTTCACCTATGCCTACCACTATACGGTGATGAACTGCCAGCGCTGGTATATGGACAACCACAAGTTCAACGGCAACAAGCCCGTGCGCATGCTCCGCATGTGGATGAAAGAGGGCGATGTGACCGACGTGCCGGCTTTCCGCGACGGCATTCAGCCCTCGCCGATGGCCTCGCAGTTCCTCGAGGATGCCTCCTACCTGCGCCTGAAGACCCTGCGCCTGTCGTGGACGCTGCCCGACCGCTGGATGCGGAAGACCCGCTTCATCCGCAACCTGACGCTCTATGCACAGGGCGAGAACCTCGTGACATGGACGGGATATACGGGTGCCGACCCCGAGGTCAACGGGGCACAGGACGTCATGTCCTATCCGAAGCCCCGTACCATCACGTTCGGTGTGGATATGAATTTCTAATCCTAAAATGAACCAGACAATGAAAAAAATACAATCGATATGCATCGTGGCGCTGCTGGCGGCTTTTGCGCTCACGTCATGTAACTATACCGACCTCGATCCCACGGACATGGTCGGCCCCGACAAGGCGTTCGGCAACGTGCAGAACGTCCATAAGGCCGTGGTCGGCATCTACGGCAAGGCCAGCCTGCGCTCGAAACTTGCCGTTACGGAATATATCGCCGACGACTGCGTGCAGGGCGGCGATTCGGGTGGCGCCGGAACCGACCTTGCCGGCTGGGTCTACACCGCCACGTCGGGCGACGTCAGCGGCTTGTGGGCGCATTACTACGGTATCATCAACCAGGCCAACCGCGTGCTTAACTACGGCCCGAAAGTGAAGCCGCTCAACGCCGAGGAGGAAACCTCGCTGCAGGTGTCGCTCGGCACGGCTTACTTCTTCCGCGCCTATGCGCATTTCGAGCTGCTCTGCTTCTTCTCCGATTTTTCGAACGACGACGCGCTGGGCATCCCGTACGTCAGCCATTACCACGTGGTGGGCAATCCCCCGCGCGACAAAGTCGGCGCATGCTACGAGCAGATTATGACCGACCTCACCCGCGCGTACGACATGCTGACGGTAGCGGCTCCCGACCTGGCGGCCGACAACAAGGCAACCAACTCGACGGCATACATTTCGCAGGCCGCGGTCGATGCGCTCCGTGCGCGGGTTTCGCTCTACCACAAAAAGTACACCCACGCCTACATCTATGCCAGCAACGCCCTGCGTGCCGTAGGCATCGCCAAGCTTGGCGAGGTGCAGAACCTCTGGCTGGACAAGTCGAACGCCGGTACGATTTTCAAGCTGTCGCGTCCCGCAGGCTCGTCGACGATCGGGACGCTCTTCGTGGGCCGCGACTATTCGAGCGTTTTCCGCCCGAGCAACGAACTGCGCACCCAGTTTTCCGAAAAAGACGTCCGCGGGCCGGTTTTCTTCGAATACGGCCGTGACCGCGCTGGGGCGCCCGTGTGGATGGTCACCAAGTGGTTCGGCGACGCGTCGGATATCGGCCGTCTCGATGAGAAAATGTTCCGTGCCGAGGAGATGCAGCTCATTGCCATCGAGGCGCTGATGATGCGAGAGAACCCCGACCTGGCTGAGGCCAACCGCCTGCTCAACGAACTGCGCGCCGAACGTATCGAGGGCTACACGGCGCAGACCTATCCGGGGCTGCTGGCCGAGATTATCAAGGAGCGCCGCTGCGAGCTGGTATGGGAGGGACACCGCCTGTTCGACGCGCGCCGCCTGAAAGTGACCATGACGCGCGAGGGCAAGACGATTTCCGCC